>Ga0335070_10004446_pt1 | contig 16395 bp, 19 predicted proteins | sample Lox_Sample_13_FD_206722 | JGI IMG/M metagenome (GOLD analysis project Ga0335070, IMG submission 206722) | Soil microbial communities from Loxahatchee National Wildlife Refuge, Florida, United States - Lox_Sample_1.3 | ecosystem: Environmental > Terrestrial > Soil > Wetlands | place: USA... | reverse complement strand
TTTTTAGGGTAATCTCTTTCCCCCGTGGATCGTTCTCTATGCCGATTGCGATGGCTTTCTGGTAAAATTCCCTCAGTTTCATTTCAGTAGAACGCTACGTCCCTGATTCCAACAGTTCTTTTACTCGCTGATTCACATATTTTCCATCGGCAAGACCCTTTATCCTGGACATCAAAATACGCATGACCTTGCCCATGTCCTGGGTACCCGCTGCAGACGATTCGCGAATGGCATCATGTATCATCCTTTCGATCTCGTCATTGCTGAGTTGTTGAGGCATATAGGATTGAAGAATGCTGAGTTCCTGTTCTTCATTCTGGACCAGATCCACCCTCCCCCCCCTTGCGAATTGCTCGATGGATTCCCGCCTCTGCTTTGCCATAGTGGAAAGTACTGGGATGATTTCTTCGTCCGTCAGTTCTCTGCCCTTTTCTATCTGAGCATTCTTGACTGCCGCCTTCACCATTCTTATGACCGAGACCTTGCTACGCTCCGATGCTTTGAGGGCTTGCTTGAGGTCGTCATCGAATCTCTTGAGCAGAGACATTCTATCGTACCGAAATTCTTACTTTTTTAAGGGCCTTTTTCCGAGCCGCAAGCGCCTTTTTTTTCTTCTTAACGCTTGGTTTCTCGTAATGCTCCCTCTTTTTTATCTCCGAAAGTATCCCTTCTCGCTCACACTGTTTTTTGAATTTTCGCAGAGCATTTTCGAAGGAATCAGTCTCCCGTACCCTGATAGAGGGCATTCATATACCCCCTCCTCTCTCTTTTTGATTTATCTTTTCTCTGTCTATGCAGAAAGTAAACTACTTTAGCAATTACCCGTACAGCATGTCAAGGGCATTTCGTGCTGAAAATAAAGAATTTTTTCTCATTGTCCGGCCATGAGTGACGCAGTGCGCAGATATCTTTCGGGATTGAGCATTCCCGCCTTAATTATTGCGTCACTGTGTATGCCAATCTTTTCCAAAACTCCTACCGACTCCGAAAGAGTCATGCCACTCCCTGCCAGAACACCCCTTTCCTTAAGCAAAGGTCTTCTCCCCTTGAAAGCACCTTTCACCGAGTCTGACACAAGAATTATCCTGTCGTGACGCTTGATGCGGAAGAGAAATTTGAGCACATCGGAGTGAAGATGGACTCCGTCAGCAATCACCTCCACATAGATTCCCTCATCCATAAGCCCAAATCCTGTAAGCCCTGGTTCCCTATGGTGAAAAGGCCGCATGGCATTAAAAATATGGGTGACTCCTGTGGCACCCGCCCTTTTCCCACGTTCTGCTTCTTTATAGGTTGCATCAGAATGTCCCATATGAATCTTAATTCCCTTGTCGGAACATTTCTTAATCACCGTGAGAGCCCCCGGCATTTCAGGAGCAAGGGTGATTATCTTTATTATCTCTCCATACCCGTCAATTAGTTTCTCAAGGGAAGCCATAGTGGGTTGAATGAAAAAGTCTCTATCCAGCGCTCCGGCCCTCAATGGATTCAGAAAGGGTCCTTCCAGATGGAGACCTAAAATGACTGATATTCCGTTATGGCAGGTAATAGGTCTTTCGGATGCAGAACCTCGGCTGCGTCCCTTCCCCCGTTGTATTTCCATCGCCTTTCTGACTGCTTCCATATTTTCCCTCATCCTGTCTATGGGAGCAGCATATATAGTGGGGAGGATGGCAACAACTCCGGTTCTTCCATGTAGCTCGGCTGTTTTTAATATATCGCGGGGGTCGGCAGTCTTTGTATCATAGCTTTTCAGTCCGTGCGTATGGAGGTCAATAAATCCCTTATGCTTCATGCGTCATTACACATGTGTGACACGAGAAAACACTAATCTTCCTCGAGTGTAATAGCAGCCACAGGACAATTCTCTTCTGCAGCCTCGCAGCAACCTACATACTCACACGCATCAGGGTCTATGACCTCTGCCTTACCGATCGTCTCATTGAGGTGAAATACCGCAGGACAAATCTCCTGGCATGTCCCGCAGCCTATACACGTATCTATGTTTATTATTACGTTCATCCCATTTCCTCGATAAGGGCTGCAGCGAGTAGAGGGAACATTATCTCATGATGCCCGGTAAGCGCGTATGCCCTTCCCTTCCTGAGAGTGGGTCTGATGAGTACATTCTCCCTTGGTCTGTAGTGTTGAATGAAGTCCATATTCACTGTGGTGATGTCATCAACCCGGTGGCCGAGATTCCTTGCAATGGTTAATGCCTTAAGAAAGACCTCCGGCATGATAACCGCAGAGCCAAGATTAATGTATACGCCTCCCTGCAGGTCGGCCACCACCGAAGCGAGCAGCCTGAAGTCCCTAAGGCTCCCCTCGCCAATCATTGCCCCGTCTGCGTGCGGGTGCATATGGATAATGTCCGTGCCCATGGCAACATGAACGCTGACCGGGATGTCAAGTCTGTATCCCTCAGCAAAGATGCTCCTGTCACTCAAACCTTTTCTCTTTAGAAAGATATATTCCCCAACCGATCTTCCAATGCCGTACCCTTTCTTCACCCCCCTGTTGATTGCACTGTTTAATTCCCTTCCCGTCTCCCTCGCCATGCCAAACGCTCCGGTACAGACTTCCCGCGCAACATCCTCTGATGTCCTCCCAGTGAGAGAAAGTTCGAAGTCATGAATGATACATGCGCCATTCGCTGCAATTGCGGTGACGATCCCTCTCTTCATCAAATCAATGAGCAACGGGGCGACCCCGACTTTGATAGGATGGGCTCCCATCCCTACTACCACAGGCCTCTGGTTTCTCCTGGCCTTAACAATGGAACGCACCACTGCCTTTAGGTCAGATGCGGCAAGGAAGGAGGGGAGACCCTCCATAAACGTTCTGAACAACGCACCCCGTGCATGGGGTAATGCAGAGAGTTCGATTTCCACCTTGTTTTTTCTTGAAGACAAGGGATAGGTTTTTATGTTCTTGAGGGAGATCTCTTTATACTTTTTCATACCTTCCATTCCGCCCAGGGTATCGAATTCCCGAAAAGCATCCATTAACGGAATAAATTATATTTGATAATACAAAAAATTGCACGGAGACCATCTTTCCATCCTACTTTCTTTCCTTCCGCGTATGTCCTCCCGTAGTAGGAAATACCCACCTCAAACACTTTACACTGCTTCTTGGCGATTTTTGCGGTAATTTCGGGTTCAAAGCCAAATCTGCTTTCCTCTATCTCGATTGACTGGATAATATCCCTTTTAAATACCTTGTAGCAGGTTTCCATATCGGTCAGATTGAGATTTGTGAACATATTCGACAACAGAGTCAATGCCATATTTCCTAGTCTGTGCCAAAAATACAGTACCCTATGCGGTTCATGCCCCATAAACCGGGAGCCGTACACCACATCCGCCTTTCCTTCCACTATTGGTTTCACAAGTCTGGGATACTCATTGGGATCGTATTCCAAATCAGCATCCTGGATTATAATAATATCTCCTGTTGCCTCTTTGATGCCCGTTCTCAGTGCTGCGCCCTTTCCTTGATTCACGTCATGATACACCACCTTGTCCACGTGAGGTTCAACTTTACTCTTTATTTTCTCCCTTGTCCCGTCAGTGGAACAATCGTCAACAATGATAAGCTCTTTGTCTTCGTAGGGGGACATCCGCACCACTTTCACTACCTTTTCAATGGTGTGTACTTCGTTATAGCACGGTATGACCACAGAGAGTTTAATGAACACCTCTTGACCTTTTTCTGCATTATGTTATGGCTTATTATACCCTAAGCCGCAACCCATTACCGTTCCTTTATCACCATTGATTTTTGGCAGATGTTGTGTTAATATTATCTTTTTTAATAAACGAAAATTCGTCTCAAGGAGGGAACATTGCCGGCAAAACCAGCACCAAAAAAGAACCTGTCAGCACTTAAAAGGGCTCGTCAGGCAGAAAAGAACAAGTTGCGTAATAAAGCGGTAAAGACCGAGATCAGGACCGTGAGCAAGAAAGTTGAAACCGCTGTTGACAAGAAGGATAAGGAAGAAGCCCATAAGGCCTTTATGGAAGCCTCAGAGGTCATTACTAAGGCTGCTTCAAAGGGCATCATCCACAAGAATACGGCGTCGAGAAAGATATCCCGCCTTGCAAGGGTTGCAAATACTGTTCTTAGGCCTGAAGCAGTCTGATGAGGAGATACTCGAGGGGGAATGTCCCTCCCGAGGTTTTTATCCGGATGTCAGCCTCATTGAGCAGTTGGAACACCCTGGCATAATAAGCCTTTCTTCCGTGTTCCCTCGTAGCCATCCGGCTATAGTGCCAATTAATGGCACCCAGTAGCCCGTAGGACTCCTGAGTCGCCTGAAGGCCTCTCGCAACCCGAAATACCTTACCGGCATCCTTATTCCTCAGGGCATTCACGAGGTCAAAGACATCATAATCGCCGCTTCCTCTGACAATACTTATTATGTCCTGAGTATCTATATGACTCTTGCCGATAAGGGCAAGTTTTTCCAACTCGGAAGACAGGAGACCCACATCAGGGCCTAGGACACCCACCAGATACTCTATTGCATCATGCGTGATATCCAGCCCTTTCTTGCGTGCCTTTTCCCTTATCCACAGGGGAATCTCCTGCGGCCTTATATCCAGTGGGATGGCTTTGACCATTCTTATCAACCCTTTCCATTGGGTCTTCGGATTCCCCCTGTGCAAAAGTATAAGGAGCGAGTAGGGAGAAGGATTTTCAAGGTAACTCTCAAGTAGCGGCATTTCTTTTTTTGCAAGCTCCTGAACATTCTCAAGAACAACAACCCTCCTTTTTCCCATAAAGGGGACCGTATTTGCTACATCAAGGATCTGCTCAAAGGGCGGTATCTCATCAATTCCGTCCAAATCAAAAACGTTAAAAGAAAAATCCCTTTCTGTCTGAGGGACCAACTCCCCAGCCATAAGACCAGCCTCCTTGAGCAGATACGCATCTTCAGCGTATAAGAAATACGCCGGTGATGTTAGTCCCTTGCCGATTTCGACGATAAAATGTTTGATGCTCATTTGCCTTCAGTATTGATGCAAAGGCTAAGGAATGATTATCCAGGCCCTACACGCTCAAAAGTTCCCGGGTTTTCCCTGCGAATCGTTCATTGATATATGATGGACGCGACTATTTCGCTCGAAAGGTCTCTCAGTGCCCTTTCTGTGGCCAGTTCCTTTAATGCCATAACAGTCTGGAGTTGCTCAGAACTGGAAAAAGAGACAATGAACACTCCATGGTTTCGCAATTCCTTGGCCTTCCCGGATGGATCCACAAGCTTAAAATCTCCCTTTATGATGACCTCATACTCGGTAGCCACACCCGACTTCTCGGAAAGAGTTCTCAACTCGAACTGAGTTATGGCCCCGTTTATTCTGTAAGCGGAATTACTGTCTATCACAAAGCCCTCTACCATTAGTTCATTCACAAGCGCAACCTGCATCCTGTCTTCCAGCTTCGGCTCAAAGGTCTTGTTCACAATCTTATTGATCGCAATAGTCTGAAACGGCAGATTTGCCTTTCCCTGGATGATATAACCACATCCGCACAAGAAAAATCCAAAAACTAAGACTAAAATAAGAAGACCGTTGCGCATGGTTTCCCCCGCCATCCAAATCGTGCGTTCCTCTGCGTCAACTATTGAACAGTGATACTTGATCTTCATCTGTCAATCCCCGTGACAATATTTACAAGCTTGCCTTTCACCACAAAAATCTTCTTGACAGCTTTATCCTCAATCATCTCCCTTATCCTCGGTTCGCCCAGCGTTCTTTGCTGAATAGCCTCATCAGAAAGACCCGGGGGGATCATCATCTTTGCCCTGACCTTTCCATTTATCTGGATCACAAGCTCGATCTCCTCATCCTTTGCCAGATCCTCACTCCATTGGGGCCATCTCTGGAGCGATATGCCAGGGGTGTTGCCTACCGCCTCCCACAACTCTTCGGCAATATGCGGGGAGAAGGGAGAGAGCAGCAAAAGGAGCGTCTCGACCGAATGTCTGTACACCGACCATTCTCCATTGTTTTGGGGCTTAACTGCTGAGAGTTCATTCACCAGTTCCATGAGCCCAGCAATGGCGGTATTGAAGTGGTACTCCCTCTCAATGTCATTGGTTACCCGCCTGATCGTCTGGTGCGTCTTCCGCACAAGGCTCTGGGCAGAAGCCTGAAGGACCGGGAGTTGATTCACTTCGGATCCGGAATGAATCATGTTGGACTTATTTTTATACACGATCCCCCACACCTTGTTCAGAAAACGGTGTGCCCCCTCCACTCCCTTTTCGGACCACTCCAGATCCTTTTCAGGAGGGGCTGCAAAAAGAGAAAAAAGCCGCGAAGTGTCCGCGCCATACCTGTTAATGAGATGGTCGGGATCAACCACGTTTTTCCTTGACTTGGACATCTTCTCAACCCTTCCCCTCAACACCGGACTGCCGCAATGGAGGCATTTTTCATCCTTGACCTCAGACGGAAAAATCCATCCGTGTTCCGGACATTTCAGGGTTTCCATACATACCATTCCCTGGGTGAGAAGATTGTCGAATGGCTCATCAAACGTCAGTATCCCCATGTCCCTCAGGACACGGGTAAAGAATCTCGAATAAAGGAGGTGCAGAACCGCATGTTCAACCCCACCGATATACTGATCCACAGGCATCCAATAGGAGATGTGGTCCTTTATCAGGGCTTCTTCATCCCGCCCTGAACAATACCGGACAAAATACCAGGATGAGTCAACGAAGGTGTCCATGGTGTCTGTTTCACGTCTCCCTTCAACGCCGCATCGAGGACATGTCACCCTCAGAAAACCGGGCAGATCTAGAAGCGGTGACCCGCCTTTGCCGGTGAACGTTACATCTTCAGGGAGCACTACCGGAAGATCATCTTCATTCACCGGAACGATGCCGCATTCTTTACAGTAGATAATGGGAATGGGGGTCCCCCAATATCTCTGCCTTGAGATCCCCCAGTCGCGAAGCTTGTAATTAATCACCCTCTTACCGAGCCCTCTTTCCTCAATATACTTCCCGATCTCTCTTCGCGCACTATCGCTCTTCAATCCGGTAAATTGCCCCGAATTCACCAGTATCCCGTCATGCTCGTATGCCTCGCGCATTACTCCCAAGTCCAGCCTTTCACCATCAGGCTGCTGTTCAGGCTGTATTACGATTCTTATGGGCAGGTTATATTTCCTTGCGAATTCGTAATCTCTCTGGTCATGGGCAGGGACGGACATAATGGCGCCGGTCCCGTACTCCATAAGGACAAAACTGGCAATGTAGACGGGTATCCTCTCAAGATTCATCGGGTTGATGGCATAACGTCCGGTAAAGAATCCCTCTTTCTCATCCATAGTTTCATACTTTGTCTTCATTCCCTTGAGCTTTTCCTTATCCATACCCAGTTTTTCTGAAAGGGGATGGCTTGCTGCAAGACAGATAAAGGTGGCACCCCAGAGCGTGTCGGGCCGAGTGGTGAATATCCGGATCTTCTCATCCATCCCCTCTAGGGGGAACCCCATCTCGACACCCTCACTTCGTCCAATCCAGTTTCTCTGCATCGCCACCACATTCTCCGGCCAGCCCTTGAGCCTGTCACATCCTTCAAGCAGTTCGTCAGCGTACTGAGTTATCCTGAAGAACCATTGTTCCAGCTCCTTCTGAATCACCTCACTGTCACATCTCCAGCATTTCCCGTCAATCACCTGTTCATTGGCAAGGACGGTTGCGCATGACTGGCACCAGTTGACAGAGGAGGACTTTTTATAGGCAAGCCCCCTCTTGAACATCTTAAGAAAAAACCATTGATTCCACCGGTAATACTCAGGACTGCAGGTGGTCACCTCTCTGTCCCAGTCATAGCTGAGCCCCATACGGTTTAACTGTGTCTTCATATATTTGATGTTCTCGTACGTCCATTGCGCAGGATGCACCCCCTCTTTTATAGCTGCATTCTCTGCAGGGAGGCCAAAGGCATCCCATCCCATGGGATGGAGCACGTTGCAACCACGCATGCGTTTATATCTCGCGATCACATCTCCAATGGCATAATTGCGCACATGTCCCATGTGTATCTTCCCTGATGGGTAAGGGAACATTTCGAGACAGTAGAATTTCTCCTTTTCTTTTCCCGCGTCGGTGTTGAATAGCTTATTCTCTGACCAGTAGTGCTGCCATTTCAGCTCAACCTTCTGCGGGATGTATCTCTCTTCCAAGACTTTCACCTCCAAAAACAGTAAAAATTACCATAAACACAGGTGCGTTAGCAAGAATCAGGACCTGTTGGCAGTGCCTAACCCTGATAATTCATAAACTCGCCAGAGGTGTCCGGCTCCAATGGCAATCCGCCTGAGGCGGAAGGGTTATGTGCGTGTCCGCATAAGCGGTCCTTGGCGATACATATGGACAGAGTGTCGTTACGTATAGAGAGCCCGTACAGTCGTGAAGGGCCATTGTCCTGCCATGAGCCGGAAACCTCTGGCATTCGATGAGAAACGAATAAATTATACCGGTCTATTGATGTTAGAATCGCAATGTCTCATCGTATGTACGTCCCGTACATAGAATAGACGAAGTGGCCGGTAATGGTGAGGACATCTTTGCCCCACTCATCAGGCAATGGCCAGTACGGTTCACCCTCCTTGAGTGCCTGCATCGCCGCTTCATCGAGGCTCCTGTTCCCGGAAGTCCTCACCAGCTCCACATCCTCTAGCCTGCCGTTTTTCTTGATGGTGAACTTTATATAAAGGTCGCCGTGTAATCCCCTCCTGGCTGCATCCTGAGGATATCTCCATATCCCTTCGATCCTTGATTTCAGTTTCATCATATAGCTTTCATACTTAAATTCGTTCGTGTCAAAGGTGATGCTGCTGTCGTGCCTCTTTTCCTCTCTCCTTGCCAGTTTGTCCATGACCTCTCGGTCAAAGAGCCTTTCGCGAAGAGAGGATGAAGACGGGGCTGTTCCCCCACTCCTTGGTGAACCAGGCATTCCACTCCCCGTCAGTGCATTGCTGCCAGGGGGGCTTCCCTGCCCTGGCAAGGCCTGGTCCTGGGTGTTGCTCCCGGGGCGGTTGTCCGGGGCGATTCCTCTCTCAACGGCCTTCTCCTGTGGTTGAGCAGAAGGGGGAAGGGCAACTGCAGGACTTTCCCTCTGCGGTAGTTGGGGTTTCACCCTTTGGGGCGGTAAGGGTCTCGGCACGACAGGGCCTCTTCGTGGTGTCAGGCTCCCTTGTTTCGCTGCCCCGGTCGATGGAGCGGCAGGCATTTCCCTCCTCACTTCCTCCGGAGTTATGAGTCTTGTGATAAAGGGCTTTGGTGATTCTTTTTTGCTCGGTGGGTAAAGAAAGATCATCACAAGCACCAGGAGATGTACTATCAGGGAAAATGTCAGAGGTAACTTCCACTGGGGCGTCATAGAATCAATTCCATGTAAGAGATAGTATTTCATCGCTTTGGGTTATGTCTTTTCTTGTTGGTTGACGCTAACTCAAGAATTTGCTGAAGATCTTGATGTAGGTAAGAAGGCTTCTCTTTCCCGGATCTTTTCTGAGCCAGAGGTTCATGGATGCTTCCTGAACCTCTGGTTTCTTATGCAACTGCACCATTTTTTCAAGACGTTGATCACTTGCCATAAAATATGTCCAGAGTCTTTTCATTAGTGAAAACCGTCTACCGAAGCCTTTTTCCCAGAGCTTCTTATACTCCCCAATCTTCCCGTTTGCGATCGCACTTCCTGCCAGCTCCCCCGCCTTCATGGCATAGTATATCCCTTCATAGGTTGATGGCATCACCTGGCCCGCCGCATCACCCACAAAAAGGACTCTCCCCGAATGGTACAAATCTCCCTGCCACAGAGGTATCTTATACCCCCTTTGAGGGCCGGCGGTATGCAGCCCTGTCCTCTCCACAAATTTCCTCCACAAGTGTGTGATCCTGGCATGTTCCAAGGTACCTGTGCCGACAGAAACTCCCTCCCTGTGGGGAAAGACCCACGAATAGCAGAGCGGTGCATGGGATGAGCCAAACCAGAATTCACAGACATCAGTATTTTTGTTCCGTAGCTTTTCGGACAGGGTGAGAAATGAGGGAGAAGGTTTGATCCCCAATGCCGTCCTCACCCTTGAGTTTACCCCGTCTGCCGCAATTACATAGTCGGCTTCCACATTAATGGTGCGCGGGAATGAGGACCCGGAAAAAGAGATTTCAGGAGAAGTGGCGACTTCTGCGGTCACCGTCCTGCTCAGATCAGTAAAACGCCTGAATTCTCCCTGGAGAAGCCTTGTCCCCGACTTCTCCGCCTCACTCCTGAGGACATTATCAAACTCGCCCCGTTCGATAATGGCGATAGTCCCTCCTTTCAGCGGGATATCGAGGGTATTCCCCCCGGGAGAGACAACCTTTATGGTATCCACATATCTCTTAACAGAAAGTTCAGGAAGATCCATTTCCTGCAACAGGAAAGAAGGGATGCCCCCACCGCATGGCTTGACAAAGGAGAAGTTTCTCTCCACAAGAAGGGTGTCCACCCCGTTCCTTGCCAGGAAACGTGCTGCGGTAGAACCAGCGGGGCCACCCCCTATTACCAACACCTCGGTCCTGAGCATTACTTTACAAAAGTAAAAGAGGGGCTTTCAGAATCATATACGGGGTCCCTCTTTTCCCAGAGTAGGTTTCTCAATAGGTAGGACCTCACTAATTCAGAAATTTCGGAGGGAAAGGGCAGTGTATCCTTGCCCGCTTCGAGGATTTCTTATTGAGAAAATAGGCTGATATCTTAAAAAAGAAGTTCCCTACAGAACCCGAGATCGTTCCATCCCTGTTCTCGCCCCATCCTACGGTCTTTTCATTATTATTGATGGCAATAATAATATAGATCTGGCCCTGTTTCATTCCTTTAATATCCTCTTCGCTCGGAAAGGGGAGCCCTTTTGTGGGACCGAATTGCGTGTGGGAATGAAAGTCCCCTATAATCTGTAACTTGTCAAATTTAGCGAGAATTGGTTCCACTTTCTTGTGATTCTTTTCGTGGACTACAACGCCTTTATGCCTTCTGTTCGCCGTTTGAAAGCTGAATGCGTGCTCGACGATAAATCTGTCCTCCAGCCGGTAGCCGAGCAAATATCCAAGGCACTCCCTCTTGTACACCTCAGCAGAACTGAGCAGTACGTCAATGAAGGCATTCTCTGAAAGATAGACCCTCATCACCATACCGGAGAGATCTTGCGAAACTCCTCCATTTCCTTCTACTTCTTCTCTGCTTCAGCAGTTTTCCGGTGAACGGGAGGTCCTACGGTAAGGACAGGGCACTTTGCATTCCTCACTACCCTCTCCGCGGTACTGCCAAAAAAGACCCTGTCGAGTCCCTTTCTGCTGTGGGTTCCCATAATAATCATATCAATATGATTCTCTTCTGCGAATTTCAGTATTTCTTCATGGGGTACTCCCTTAATGACCTTGTATTCGATATTCTTGTATCCCCTCAGTTCCTCGATACAGCATTTCTCTATCTCCTTCATGGCATTTGTCTCTATGTCCCTATACATTTCATCCATACTCACATGGGGGATATGCCACCCTGTCACCCTCGCGATATCGTAGACAACATGGATGATATAAAGCCCTGCTCCATAATGCTTCGTGAGGTCCACGACAAAGGGAACCGCGTGTGCAGAACCCTCGGAAATGTCGGTGGGGAAAAGAATCTTCCTGATCTCCATATCAAGCCTCCCTTAAATATTTTGCTGCATCCTCCGGGGATGTTGTCAAGACGTAAAAATCCGAACCCCACTCAACGCCGCTTGTCCTGAGAAGGCGGGGTATGATCTCCATGTGCCAGTGAAAATCATCGCCGAGGGTATGCCAATGGTTACGCCTGGGGATCCTGTTTGGTGCGGTATGAATTACATAATTGTAAGGGGAATTCTTCAGCACACGCCTCATTTTCCGTAACACTGTCAAAAGCATGGTGGCGAGATCCTCCTTTTCGTCCTCTCCTATGTCCTGAAAGGCACACGCATGTTTTTTGGGCAATACCCAGAACTCAAAGGGGAATTGGGGGGCAAAGGGGCTGAAAGCAAGGAACTCTCTGGTCTCGAATATGATCCTGTCGCCCACCCTGAGTTCCTCCCGCATGATATCACAGAATATACAGCGTTCCTTATACGCATAATACTGCTTCGCTCCATCCAATTCTTCCTTAACAAGCCTAGGAATAATAGGTGTCGCCATAATTTCGGAGTGGGGGTGAGCATAGGCTGCCCCTGCACCCCTTCCCGAATTCTTGAATATGTGGATATATCGTAACCTTTGATCCTTTTCGAGGTCCGTCACCCTGTCACCATAGACTCTTATAACCCTGACCATCTGCTCACTTCCCATCTCCTCAGGGGATTTGTTATGTTCAGGGCTGTCTATAATAATTTCGTTCGCTCCAATGCTGTTCATTTTGTCATACATTCCCATGCCTTTTCTGTCAAGATCACCTTCTACATGAAGCACCGGCTTAAAATTGGGAATCACCCTTGTCCACCATTTATTTCCCTCCCTCGTGGCTGCAATCTCTGGCGGGGTCTCCTTCTCCCTGCCTGGGCACAAGACACATGAGGTTTCCTCAGAGTTTTCTGGATGGATCGTGTATTCCTCGGGAGATTTTGAGTCACTCATTACCGCAACCCATCTGCCCAACAAAGGGTCCTTCCTCAATTCATGCATCAGATATTCCTCTCATGGATAAGTCGCAGGCCTTTAAGGGTAAGATCAGGATCCAGAGAGAAGTCCCTGGAGAGAACACCGCGCATTATAAAGGAATTCCCGCCTGTTACGACAACTTTGAACCTGCACGATTCCCCCAGCTCCATCTCGTATATGAGCCTTTCTACAGCCCCCGCCGTACCATATATAATACCAGAAAGTATGCACATAGTAGTGTTTTTTCCCATGGCGTGAGGGGGAACCTGCCCATCTCCCGGAACCAAATCCACCTGGGGGAGTTTTGCCGTTCCTTTTTTGAGACAATTGCTCATTAATTCTATTCCCGGCAATATTGCCCCACCAAGAAATTCCCTGTTCTTAAGAGCAGTTATGGTGGTTGCAGTGCCGAAATCCACCACAAGCACCGGTGAGCCGAATAGTTCGCTGGCTGCAACTATATTGGCAATCCTGTCACTTCCAATCTCTTCAGGCTTTTCCACGCCATAAGTTAGTCCTGCAGGTAACGAAGCGCTCACCACAAATGGATGTTTCGCTCCAAGATCCCTTGCCGCATTGCAAACCTTCTCTGTAAGGTCGGGAACCACAGAGGATATTATAGCGCCCCTTATGGCTGTTTCCATATGGTTTTTTGAAAGGAAATCATGGATTTTATTCTTGTATACACCACCTGGTCTTTTGGGATGGGTAGGGATCTTCAGCGTTCTAGGAAGGTCTGTCCGATCAAAAAAACCAATATTTATTGATGAGTTACCTATATCTATGGCCAAAAGCATACCACTATTATAGCAAAAATACTGGTTATGTAAGTATGAAAGTTGTTTTACTAACACATTGAGATAATTGTTTTTTTTAAAGAAAAAGGTCCAATACCTTTCCAAGGGACCGGCATTTATTTTAATTTGCCGTTAGGAAAGAAGGTTCCTTTTGTTACCAACCGGATAAGTTACCCGATTACCGCTTCATCGCAGGATAACGACATCACCAAAACTGATCCTCCTCAAAGCCCCTGATGGCAACCTTACAAGCAGCCTACCTTCGTCATCAATGTCATGCGCAAGCCCGTTGATGATTTCCTCACCCATGGTTACCTGAACAGGCTTTCCCATCATTGAGGTGAGCCTTCGCCATTCAGTCAGGAGGTTTTTTTTCCCCTCTTGTGCAAAGACACGATACCAGCGATCCAGCTCATTCAGTATTTCAGCTATAAGGAAAGTCCTTGACCCCGTCTTTCCCTTTTCATTCCTGATGGATGTCGCGATTGTCCTCACTTCGGAAGGAAAGTCCTCTAATTTTGTGTTTACATTTATTCCGATTCCCATTACTGCATAGACCATTTTCGATGCACCTGACTTGATTTCAGTGAGAATGCCACCCAATTTCTTATGAGATACCATGAGGTCATTAGGCCATTTAATCTCCACTGGCAGGCCTGTGATATTCCTCAGTGCACCACAGCAGGCAACGCCAGCCATTATGGTCAGGACCGTCGCTTCCTGGAGTTTTATGGGTGGGGTGAGAATTACGCTCATATAGATATTACCACCTGAGGGAGATATCCATATCCTTCCCATCCTGCCCCTGCCCTTTGTCTGGCTATCAGCAATGACAACTGTTCCATGGCAAGCACCCTTGTCCGCAAGTTCCATGGCAAATGAATTGGTGGACTCCAGCGTTCCAAGAAACACAACATCCCTTCCAATCTCTCCCTTTATGAGTTCTCTTAGCCGGTCCATAGGAGATCCTTTGTTGACAGCGTTGAGAAAAAACTATATACGAAAGAATGATGAAGAATTCTTATCCTCTTTTGCGGATTCGCTGAGGCGAATACGACACCTCACAATAAGACCCGTTGAGGAAAAGACGCAAGACATCCATTTTCTAGTGAACCTATCAACGCCATAAGAAAATCTGTTGATTATGAGAAATTTTATGACAGCCTTCCCAATACAGCGGGCCAGAAACACCCAGGATTATTGTTATTCCGCATGAAGAATTGCTACCTCGATCTTTCCCTTCAATCCCTCCGCAAATCTCTTCGCATCGCCCTCACCGCCTACAATGGATCCGTAGTGCATGGGAATGGCGATTTTCGGCTTTATGTCCAGGGCCGCATGAATCGCCTCCTCTGCGGTCATGACATAGGTGCCCGAGACCGGGAGGAGAGCGATATCCGCCTTAAACTGCTTCATTTCAGGGATGTAGTCTGTATCCCCTGCGATGTAAATCCTTTGCCCTTTTACGGTAAATATGTATCCTACCCATCCCTTGTCCTTGGTATGAAACTGCTTGTTGGTATTGTAGGAGGGAACTGCCTCCACCTCTATTCCAGCCACATTGATACTATCTCCGACTTTGATGACTTTAATGTTCCCTGACAATTGCTTTGCGCAGTCAGCAGGGGCAACGATCATGGTGTCAGGTCCCTGTATCTTTTTCACGTCATCAGGGGAACAATGGTCATAATGTTCATGGGTAATGAGGATAATGTCCGCCATGTCCTTTTTCTTGAGCTTGAATGGATCGGTAAAGATAACCTTCTCTCCCACAATCTTGAATGTGTCATGTCCAAGCCAGTGAATGTCTTTAATCATTGTTTTTGCCTCCTTCCCGCCTGACAAAACTACTGCAGGCATCACAAAAAATATCAGGCATACGGCAAAATAGCCCTTCACATCTCACTCAAAATCCTTCTCTTTCCCTTTATCTGCAATCGCAGTCTACCTTTAACCCGCGCTACCGGCTTTCTTATACGCATAATATAGCACAATACCTGCTGGGGCTGAAGAGATGTCCCTCATAAAAAGACTCTTGTCCATTGATTATTCTCTTATTGTGTGGGCTAATGAATTACGAACTTTGCTGTACAAAAACCGGACATTCCGCACTAAGCATCATTATGAAAACCGTTCACTTATGACATTTCAATTGTCAGGGCTAAACGCGCGGGTTGCTTTACATTCATTAAAATCAATGGATTATTGTGAGAACTTGGTGAAGGCATGATATTTGCTGGAATGCTATATATGAGATCTCAGATTCGGACCAGTCCATAATATTTCTGTGTTATGATAAGCTGATGGGTTAAGCTGAGAGGAGCATGATGCCTATGAATGACCAGCACGGAGAAGAAAGAAGAAGAAGCCAGCGATTCCCGTTCAGGGAAGACATTCTCATTGATGGCGCAAAGCTATGTACAAGCAACGAGATAAGCGAAGGTGGTCTTTTTGTTTCGGCGATTCAAATTTTTGAAGAGGGTGAGGTGATCGACGTTACCATTCCCCTCGGTGGAGAAGAGATAACGGTAAAGGGACAGATAAAGTATTGTCAACCGGGTATCGGTATGGGCGTTATGTTTCATAACCTTACTGGCGAACAGAAGGTAAAGATTAAGAAATTGGTCGACCGCGTATCGGGTCGCAGTTCCTGAGTTCCACACTCCCACCCATCCTTCGTCTCTGTAAGGCAATCTAACCTATCTCGTGATCTCAATCCTGTGGAACGCCTCAGCAAGCTGGCATTCCGCACCTTCAGCCATGGAGCAGGACCACTCCCGCATCCACGCCTCAAGGTCCCGTATCTTGAGTTCCTTTATCTGGCTTTCGTGACACCTCAGGGCCGCAACTTTCAAATGAAAGGTCGTGGTTATATCAGAGCGGTAGTTGACGTCTTCAGAACCAAAAAAGAGCATCTCC
>Ga0335070_10004444_pt1 | contig 16398 bp, 11 predicted proteins | sample Lox_Sample_13_FD_206722 | JGI IMG/M metagenome (GOLD analysis project Ga0335070, IMG submission 206722) | Soil microbial communities from Loxahatchee National Wildlife Refuge, Florida, United States - Lox_Sample_1.3 | ecosystem: Environmental > Terrestrial > Soil > Wetlands | place: USA... | reverse complement strand
TGCGCGACCGCGGCCTGGCGCTGCGCGGCGAAGACGGCCGCGCCTACCGCATGGCCGGCTCGGTCGGCGACATCACCGCCGAAGTCGAGGCGGCGCAGGCGCTGCGCCATGCCAAGGACGTGGCCGAGGCGGCCAACCGCACCAAGAGCGAGTTCCTGGCCAATATGAGCCACGAGCTGCGCACGCCGCTCAATGCCATCATCGGCTTCGCCGAGATGATGGAGATGGAAGTGTTCGGCGACCTCGGCAACGACCACTATCGCGAGTACATTGCCGACATCCACCACAGCGGCCAGCACCTCCTGAACCTGATCAACGACATCCTCGACGTCTCCAAGGTCGAGGCCGGCAAGATCGAGCTGCGCGAGACCGATGTCGACGTGGCGGAGGTCATCGGCAGCTGCGTGCGCCTGGTCGCCGAGCGTGCGTCGACCGGCGAAGTCGCGATCGAGCTCGACGTGCCGCGCGACCTGCCCTTCCTCTACGCCGACGAAAGCCGGGTCAAGCAGATCCTGCTCAATCTCCTGAGCAACGCCGTCAAGTTCACGCCGCCCAAGGGCACCGTCACGGTGCGGGCGCGCGCCGACCGCATGCAGGGCTTCGCCCTCGAGGTGGTCGACACCGGCATCGGCATCGCGGCCAGGGACATCCCGCGCGCCTTCGAGCCGTTCGTGCAGATCGACAGCGCGCTCAACCGCAAGGCCGAGGGCACCGGTCTCGGCCTGCCGCTGTCGCGCGCGCTCGTCGCGCTGCACGGCGGCTCGCTCGACCTGATCAGCGAGGCGGGCAGAGGCACCAAGGTGCGCGTTGCCTTCCCGGCGGTGCGCATCGTCCGGCGCCGGCGCGCCAGCTAGGCCGACCGCTCTAGCGGTCGCGCATCACGTCGAGCGGCAGGCGCCCGACTTCCTCCAGAAGCTCGATCAACACCGCGGTCGCCTGGTCGAGCAGAACGCCGCCGTGCTCGGCCCTGGCCAGCGTCGCGTCGCCGCACGCGCCCTCGGCATTCAGGTCCTGGGTCTGCCAGCCGAAGGCGACGCGGCCATAGGGCGTCAGGCGGCGGAACACGCCGTCGAGCCGCTCGGTCAGCGTCTCGAACTTGCGCAGCGCGTCGCGGCGCACCAGGTCCGGCCGGATGTGCAGCAGGATCGAGGTCTCGACCGCGCCGCCGTGGATGCCGTGCCGCAGCTCGGCCTCGGGAAAAAGCTCGTTGGCACGCCAGAAGCGCCAGGCATTGGCCGCGACCGCCAGCATGCGGTGGCGCCGGCGCAGGCCCTGGATCGCCAGGTCGAGGAGCTGCGGCTGGCCGCCATGGCTGTTGAGGAAGACCAGGCGTCGCACGCCGGCCGCCGCCACCGAATCGCCGACCTCGCCGAGCACGCGCAACATCGTCTCGGCGCTGAGCGTCAGCGTGCCGGGAAAATCCGCGTGCTCGGGACTGACGCCGATCGGCATCATGGGCAGGACCAGAAGCGGCAACGCCGCCGGCGCGCGCGCGACCAGCCGCTCGACCAGCGCGGCGCAGATCGCGGCGTCGACCGCGACCGGCAGGTGCGGCCCGTGTTGCTCGATGGCGGCGACCGGCAGCAGCGCGATCGTGCGTTCGCCGTCGAGCGCCGCGAAATCGGCGGTCGTGAGCTCCTGCCAATAGCGCGTCATCGGCTGTGTCATGGCGTTCCGTTCCCGCTGTCGTGCCGGCCCCGTTTCCCGCCCGCTTATGGCACAATTTGGCGACCGAGACATCATCGAGGGCTCGCGCATGATCGCGCTGTTCACGGATTTCGGGCTCGAGGGCCCCTATATCGGCCAGATGAAGGCCGTGCTGCACCGCCTGGCTCCGGCCGTCCCGGTCTTCGACCTGTTCGCCGATCTGCCGCCTTTCGACCCCCAGGCGGCGGCCTACCTGCTGGCCGCCTACGCCCCCGAGCTGCCGACCGGCACGGTCCTCTTGTGCGTCGTCGACCCCGGCGTCGGCGGCTCGCGCCGGCCGGCCGCGGTCGAGGCCGACGGCCGCCTCTATGTCGGGCCCGACAACGGCCTGTTCGAGATCGTCGTGCGGCGCGCGGACGCGGCGCGCTGGTGGGAGATCCTGTGGCGGCCGGAGCGCCTGTCGGCGTCGTTCCACGGCCGCGACGTGTTCGCGCCGATCGCGGCGCGGCTGGCGCGCGGCGAGCGCCTGCCCGACGACGCCGCGGATGCCGTTCCCGCCGAGGACGGCGAGCCGCCGCTCGGCGCGCCCCGCCCGCTCGCGCTGCTGCGCCGGCCGGAGTGGCCGGACGATCTGGCGCGCATCGTCTATGTCGACCGCTTCGGCAATGCCATGACCGGCCTGCGCGCGGCGTCGCTCGAGCCGACCGCGACGCTCGTCGCCGGACGGCACCGCCTGGGCGCGGCCCGCACCTTCGGCGACGTCGAGCCGGGCGCCGCGTTCTGGTACGCCAACGCCAACGGCCTGGCCGAGATCGCGGTCAATCAAGGCCGCGCCGACGCCGCGCTCGGCATCGGCGTCGGCACGCCGGTCGAGGTCGTCTAGCGGCGGCTCAGCGCAGGCCCGGCAGCAGCTTCTTCAGCGCGTCGGCCGGCTTCTTGGGCGCCTCGTTCGTCGTGCCCGACTCCGAACCGCCGGGCTTGCCCATGCCCGGGATAAGGCCCTTCACGCCCTCCTCGAGCCCCTTCTTGAGGTCCTTGGGGTTCTTGAGCAGGCCGTCCGGGCCAGCCTGGAGCGCGCCCAGCAGGTCCGGCTTCCAGGTCGGGTGGTCCCACGTGCCCTCGACGATGACCGGCACGACCAGGCCCGCCTTGTCGGCCTCGCCGCCTTGGCCCTTGATCGAGCCGACCAGCTTCGGCTCGATGCGGAACTTCAAGGTGCGCGACGGCAGATCGGAAGTGCCGGCCGCCGCCAGCCTGAGCAGCGGCGCCTGCATGGCCAGATCCTTGGTCTCGAACAGGCCGTTGCGGATGGTGAAGGTGCCGCCCAGCTCGGCGAAGTCGGTCTTTTGCGACTCATCGAAGCCCGACTTCAGGAATGCCGTCGAGACGTTGCGCACCATGGCCGCGATGTTGACGCCGCGAATCGCGCCGTCGACGAACTTGACGTTGCCGTCGCCGTTGAGGCTCTGCACGATCTCCTTCTGATTCCGGCCATGGCCGGTGATGGTGTAGGTGGCGTTGGCCTTGCCCTCGAGCCGCTTCATGTCGGCGGCGTCGCGCAGCAGCGGGAACGAATCGATGTTGGCGAGCTGGATCGACTGGTTGATCGCCGGCACGGCGCCGCTGCCGTCGACCGCAATGTGCGCCTTGCCGCTGCCGTTGTAGAGCGCCATCTCGGTCAGGTTGGCGTCGAGCTTGCCGCCGTTGAGCGCGACCTTGAGCGCACTCTTACCGATCTGGATCTTCTGATAGACGATGCCGCCCGTGCTGAGCGCGAGATCGGCGTTGACCGAGCGCAGCGCCGAGACGTCGATCGGCTCGGTGCTCCAGCCCTGCTCGGCCGGCTTGGCCGCGGTCTGGCCCGTGCCGCCGCCGCCGGGCGCACCGCCGCCCTTGCCGGTTTCCTTCGACATCGCGGCGCTGTCCTGCGGCTCGCCGAGATAGGGATTGACGTCGAGCTTGTCGAGATCGAGCTTCGCCGTGATGGTCGGCACCTTGCCGCCGGTCGCGACCGCGAAGTCGCCCTTGCCGCGGATCGCGTCGAGCGCGAGCGAGGCACCCGAGAACGAGATCTTGTCGCCGGCCATGGCGAGCCTGCCCGCGATGTTGAGCGGCCCGAGACCGGTGCCCTTCATCTGAATCGGATTGCCGGTCCAGCGCGCCAGCTCGCGCACCGAGGGCACGTCGAGCTTGAGGTCGCCGCCGGCCTGGGGCGGCTGGCTGTTGGTGAGCGAGCCGGCGAAGCTCAGCTTGACCGGCTCGGAGTCGACGTTGAGCGAGACCGGCGAGGCCTTGCCGACGATGAGCTGGGACGGCTTGTCGACCTTGGTCTTGAGGCTGACGACCTTGCCGCGCCAGGTCACGTTGCCGTTGAGCGCGAGGGCGCTCTGAATGTCGGGGAACGACACGGTGACGTTGACGTTGTCGAGCACCTGCTTGTCGCCCGTGCGCGCGTCGGCATAGCTGACGCGGCCTTTCTCCAGGCGGATGTCGCCGAGCTTGAGCTTGGCGAGCGTCTGCATCGGATCGGTCGCCGGCGCCGCGGGCTTCGTCGGCGCGGCGGGCGCCTTGCCGATCTCGGCGGGCTTCGCCGCCTCGGCCTGGAATTCCCAATTGGGCTTGCCGCTCTTGTCGACCTCGAGCGTGATGATCGGCTCGACCAGCACGAAGCTGTCGACCTCGACATTGCCGCTCAGGAGCGGCATCAGCTTGAGCTGCACGAGCAGGCTCTTGAACGTCGCCATGTCCTTGGTCGCGGCGCCCGGCGCGTTGGCGAAGGCGACGTCGTTGACCTTGAGCTCGATGTTGGGCAGCAGCGAGAAGGCGATCGCGCCCTTGATCGCGAGATCTCGTCCGGTCGCGCTTTTGACCTGCTGGGCGATCTGCTGCTTGTAGGTGTCGGTCGGCACGAAGAACGGCACGACCAGCGCCGCGACGATCAGGAGCACGACGACCGCGGCGATGCCGATGAGAATTTTCTTCATCTTGGGCTGCCTCCGTACGAGCACGATGGCGATGGTACGCCCCCATTCTGCGGAAAGGCGCGATCCCGAGGGCGCAGGCCGCAGGCAGGCGGGCTCGACCTACGCCATGGCGACGTGACGATAGTACCGGAAAGCGCGCGGCGCGTCACGCCGGGCCGGCCGGCACATGCGCCGGAATCGAAAGGGGCGCCGCGAGCGGCGCCCCTTCCTTTGGTCTGGCCGTTCGGCCGGATCGCCTACTTCACTTCGATCTCGGCACGGCGGTTCTGCGCCTCCGGCACGCCGTCGGCGGTCGGCACGCGCGGCCGCGATTCGCCGAAGCCTGACGCGGCGATCCGGTTGGCGGCGATGCCGCGCGCGGTGAGCGCACCGGAAACCGCCTGCGCGCGCCGCTTGGAGAGCTCGAGGTTGTACTGGACCGAGCCCGCGCGATCGGTGAAGCCGAACACCGAGATGCGCGCATTCGGCGCCTTCTGGGCGGCGGAGACGATGTCACCCACGACGCGCATGGCCGCGGCGTCGAGGTTGTACTTGTCGAAGGCGAAGAAGATGATGAAGTTCTGCTGCGGCGCGACCAGCAGCTCCTGCATGGCGGCCAGGAAGCCTTCCTTGCAGCGCTTGATGTCTTCAGGCTGGTACGGATTGGCGGCGCCGCGGTACCACACGTCCTCGTGCTCTTCTTCGACCCAGCAGTCGAACATCACCTGGGCGCGCGCGGCGGCGGCCGGGTTGCGCTCGCGGCCGCCGTCGTCCAGAGCGGCCAGCAGCTTGCCGTGGTTATCGATCAGCTCGCGGCGCGAGCGGTCGGGCAGGTACCAGCTGCGCGGATCCTCCGGCAGGACGCTCGCGCCGCTGCCGGCGGCGATGCCCTTGCGGACGTCGCGATGCGCGTGCTGGTGATCCGACTGGGCGAACTCGAATTCGCCGAGCGTTTGATATTCCTGCTTCAGGGCCTGATTGAAGGCCGAGCCCCGCGCCTGCATCGCCTTGAGAGTGGCCAAATCGTCCGACACATAGCGGCTCGCATAGGCCCCGGTTGCGGACAATATACCCGCGGCTACGACTACTACTGCTACTGCTAGCTTTCGCATTTTCTTCCCCTCGTAGGCAGTGATGCTCTTCAACAGCAACGATGCGCGTAGCCCCGGGTTCCCGCCGTCCGCCGCGCGTGTCCGCGCCGGACATCCGGCTTCCCGCGCCCGCCGGCTCCAGCACCCCCTGGGTGCCGCCGGCTGGCATGCATCGCCTCCGGACTATTCGTGGCTGCCTTGTCTCCCGACTAGCCCAGGCAGGCGCCCGGCGGCGCCCGTCTTGATTACCCCAGCGTCGATCCCTTCGAGGCTACTACGGTCCCGACGGGATTAACCAGCCTGTTTGACGCCCGTCTATCGCGCGGGATGCCCAGAAGCCGGACCCGGACCCCCGCTTTTTTTAGACTCGGCCGTTTGCCCATGCGGAGCATTGACACAAGTCAAGCCCAAGCGCCGGCCTCGACGGTAACGCGCCCACCGTCGTTCGGCCGGTTTTGGGCGCGGCATGTCTAGCATGATCGAGGGGGCGTGTGAAGGCGCTGCGCCGGGGCAGGGGGCCGAAAGGCGCCGAGCGATGGCGCGGGACAGCGCCGCCGTGCCCGGCTATGGTGCGCCCGCGGTGCCGCAGCGGGGCGCGTCGATGATCGTCAGCGTGCGTGGGGGGTTGGTCGCAGCGGCGCTGCTGGCGGTGGCCGGCTGCGCGCCCGGCGCGCCCGAGCCGCCTCCGCCGCCGGTCCCGATTACGCTGTCCTATCCGTATCTTACCGAGACGCAGTCGCGGCTCGAGGGGTTTCGCGCCCTGGCCGAGCGGGTCGCGTCCGGCTATGTCGAGCTGACCATTCTGGCGCCCGGCGAGGTCGCGCCGGGCGAGCGCCGCGGCATCATCCACGTGGCCAGCGGCATCATCGTCGATCCGGCCGGCCATATCCTGACCGCCGCGCATATCGCGCGCGGCACTGACCACTATGCCCGGGTCAGGCTGCGCGACGGCCGGGCGCGCGCGGCGCGCATCCTCAATGTCGCGCCGATGCGCGAGCTGGCGCTCTTGCAGATGGAGCCGACGCCGGACCTGCGGCCGGCCGCGCTCGCCGCCGCCGACAACCTGGCGCGCGACGATTTCGTCATGGCGATCGGCTCGCCCAGCGGCAAAGGCGGCGTGGTCAGCCTCGGCACCGTGCGGCTGCCCGACATCCGGCAGCGTTTGGACTACAACGAATGGGGCTTCGACCACGCCATCGAGATGAAGATGGAAGTCGAATCGGGCCATTCGGGCGGCCCGGTGTTCGATCGCGAGGGCCGCGTCGTCGGCATGATCGCCGGCTACGAGCTCGGCGACACCACGAAGACCCCCTATGTCTCGCCCGGCATCGCCTACGCCGTGCCGGTCGCCGACATGGCGCGCTATCTGAGGGAGCGCCTCGGCCCGTGATCGAGGCGGTTGCGCCGGGCCGCGGCTTTCCGCAAGCTGTCGGCCCCGACACCGCGCATCGATGCTCCCGGCACCCATGAATCTCGCCCGCCTGCTCGAGAAAGCCGCCGTCACCTTCGGTACCCGCCCGGCCCTGACGTACGGCACGCGTACGCTCGCGACGTACGCGGAATTTGCCGAGCGGGTCGCCCGACTGGCCCGCGGCCTGCGCGACGGCCTGAAGCTCGCGACCGGCGACCGGGTCGGGCTGGCCATGACCAATCACCCGGATTTCCTGGTCGTGCTGTTCGCCTGTTGGCACGCCGGGCTCGTCGCGGTGCCGATGAACGCCAAGCTGCACCGCAAGGAGTTCGCCTACATCCTCGAGCAGTCCGGCGCGCGCTTGGCCGTGGTGACGCCGGACATGGCGCCGACGCTCGCCGGCCTCGACGCCGAGATCGCCGGCCTCGAGCGCATTCTGGCCAATAACGACACGGGCTTCGCATCGCTCGGTGCGCACGCGCCCCTTCCGGTCGCCGAAGTCGCGCCTGACGATCCGGCCTGGCTGTTCTACACCAGCGGCACGACCGGCCGGCCCAAGGGCGCGACCCTGACGCACCGCAATCTCGTCGCCATGACCATGAGCTACCTCGCCGACATCGACCAGGTCGCGCCCGAGGACTGCATCATCCACGCCGCGCCGATGTCGCACGGCTCGGGCATCTACGCCCTGCCCCATGTCGCGCGCGCGGCCAACAACGTCGTGCCCGAGAGCGGCCATTTCGATCCGGCCGAGGTGCTGCGCCTGATCGCCGCCCATCCGGGCGCGAGTTTCTTCTTCGCGCCGACCATGATCACGCGCCTGCTGGCGAGCCCGGCGCTCGACGGCGCCGATCTCGGCAACCTCAAGGTCATCGTCTATGGCGGCGGGCCGATGTACGTCGCCGACCTGAAGCGCGCGCTCGACCGCTTAGGTCCGCGCCTGGTGCAGATCTACGGCCAGGGCGAGTCGCCGATGACCATCACGCACGTTTCGCGCGCGGTTCACGGCGGCCGCGACCATCCGCGCTGGCTCGAGCGCCTGGCCTCGGTCGGCGTCGCGCGCACCGACGTCGAGGTCCGCGTCGTCGACGACGACGACAATCCGCTGCCGACCGGCGAGATCGGCGAAGTGGTGTGCCGCGGCGACGTGGTGATGAAGGGCTATTGGAACGACGCGGCGGCGACCGCGCGCACGCTCAAGGGCGGCTGGCTGCACACCGGCGACGTCGGCGCGCTCGACGAGGACGGCTTCCTCACGCTCAAGGACCGCAGCAAGGACATGATCATCTCGGGCGGCTCGAACATCTATCCGCGCGAGATCGAGGAGGTGCTGATCCGCCATCCCGCCGTCGCCGAGGCCTCGGTGGTCGGCCGGCCGCATCCCGATTGGGGCGAGGAGGTGGTGGCCTTCGTCGTCGCCCGGCCCGGCGCGACGGTCGCCGCTGCCGATCTCGACCGCCTGTGCCTCGACAGCATCGCGCGCTTCAAGCGGCCGAAGCACTATCGCTTCGTCGACGCGCTGCCCAAGAACAACTACGGCAAGGTGCTGAAGACCGAGCTGCGCCGCCTGCTCGAAAGCGAAGCAGGCTAGTTGGGCACCGAGCCGTCAATGGACGCAACTGGGGCCGCCTCGGTCGTTCGGAGTTGATAGAATCATTAGATTCGTTACATCCCAAGGCGTAGGCTGTCGCGACTCGCACGATTGGGCGCGACACGATGCCGATGACCGCCCAGGTGGTCTCGCACCATTTGCCCGAATTGCCGGCCAATGACTTAGGCCGCTTCGATCGTCTCGTGCGCGCCGACGAGGAGCCCAAATGAGGCGCTTCGGCTTTCAGATCGAACAGTCCGAACGCGCCGGTGGCCGACCCCGTCAGGGCATTGAGACAGTCTTGTCCGCGTCATTTGGGCGTCGCCGCGTGTTGACCGGCTTGCTGCCGTTCTTGCTGACGGTGGGGACGTCGTGGGCCGCCGCGGCCGGGCCACCGGCGCGGATCGGCTGGCTCAAGATCCAGGGGCCCCGTCATACGCCTGATCAGCTCGAGGCCTTCAAGGAGGGCATGCGGGCACTCGGCCTGGTCGAGGGGCGCGATTACGTGCTCGAAGAGCGTTACGCCAACGGCGAAGGGGCTCGGCTGCCCGCTCTCACGACAGAGCTCCTCGGTACCGGCGTCGGCGTCATTGTGGCAACCAGCCAGCCTTCGATCGTCGCGGCCGGGCGCGTAACGAAGGGTGTGCCCGTCATCGGGCGGATGAACGATGACCCGGTAGCCAATGGCATGGCCCACTCGCTGGCCCGGCCGGGCGGCAACATCACCGGCATCTACGCGATGACCGAGCAATTGAACCCAAAGCGATTGGCCTTGCTAAAAGAAGCCGTCCCGTCGGTACGGCTCGTCGGCGTGTTGTTGCGGCAAGATTGGTCGAATGCGGCGCATGACTGGCGCGTCTTGGAAGCGGCCGCTCGACAGCTCGATCTCGACCTACTCGCCTTGAACGCCCGCTCGGCCGATGAGCTGGCCTCGGCGCTCGAGCTGGCGGTGGAGAAAAAGGTGGGCGGAATCATGACCTTCCGGAACCCCACGGTCGTGACCAATCTCAAGCTGATCGCCGAATTGTGCCTCAAGCACCGGCTGCCCGCCGTATTCGACGCGCGTGAATACGTCGAGGCCGGCGGCCTCATGTCCTACGGCCCGAACATCGACGCGATCTACCGCCGGCTCGCGACCTACGTGGAAAAGCTTCTGCGCGGAGCGCGGCCGGGCGAGCTGCCCATCGAGCAGCCCACCATCTTTGAACTCGTCCTGAACGAGCGCACCGCCAAGACGATTGAAGTTTCACTCCCATCGAGCCTGATGGCGCTCGCGGACAAGGTGATCGAGTGACCAGCACCGTCGTCCCGCCCGCGGCGGCGACAGCCGGGACGACTGACGCATTGGCCCGGCCGGGTGGGCGGCTGTTCCGCAAATATGCGATCATTATCTCCGCGCTGGTCGGTGCGGCGCTGCTCGCGAGCGGCGGCGTCGCGCTGTTCTTCTCCTACACCGAGAACCGCGCCGCGATCGCGGCGGTGCAGCGCGAGAAGGCATTGTCGGCCGCCGGGGTGATCGAGCGGTTCGTCAAGGAGATCGAGGACGAGATCGGCTGGACCACCCAGGCCCTCTATGCGCCGGGACGTGACGGCCTCGAGCAGCGCCGCATCGACTTCCTGCGTCTGTTGCGCCTGGCGCCGGCGATTACCGATCTCGCCTACGTCGACGGTCACGGGCACGAGCAGCTGCGCGTATCGCGGCTCGCGATGGACGTCATCGGCGCCGACACAGACCGCTCGCAGGACGCGGCCGTACGCGCCGCCAAGAACGGGCAGCCCTATTTCGGACCGGTGTATTTCCGAAGGGGTTCCGAACCCTATGCAACGCTCGCGATCGGCGGCCGGGGCCGCGCGCCGGGCGTCATCCTCGCCGAGGTCAACCTCAAGCTGATCTGGGATGTGATTTCGCGGATCAAGGTGGGCAAGGCGGGCCACGCCTATGTGGTGGACGGGAGCGGCCTCCTGATCGCGCATCCCGACATCGATCTCGTGCTGCGCAGGACCGATCTGTCGAAGTCCGAGCCGGTGACCGCGGCGCATCTCGGGGTCGGGGGAGCCAAGGCGGGCGGCGAAACGGCGATAGTGGCACGCGGCTCGGACGGCCATCGCGTGCTGACGACTTACGCAGCAATCCCGACGCTCGACTGGTACGTGTTCGTCGAGCAGCCGCTCGCCGAGGCTTTCGAGAACATTTATGCCTCCCTTTGGCGCACATCGATCCTTCTCGCCGTCGGTCTGGCCGCCTCGGTGCTGGCCAGTCTGTTGCTGGCGCGGCGCATGGTCGTCCCGATCAAGGCGTTGAAGGATGGTGCTGCGTCGATCGGCCGCGGCGATTTCGATCGCCGTATCGAGATCCGCACCGGCGACGAGCTCGAGGAGCTTGCTGGGCAGTTCAACCAGATGGCCGGTCAACTCACCGAACTTGAGCGGATGACACGACTCCGGCGCTTCCTCGCGCCGCAGATCGCCGACCTGGTATCGTCAAACGCCGAAGAGATGCTCGAAAGCCACCGTCGCGATATCACCGTCGTGTTTTGCGACATGCGCGGTTTCACCGCTTTCGCAGAGTCGGCCGGCCCCGAGGAAGTCATGAGCGTGATCCGCGAATATCACGCCGCGCTCGGAACGTTGATTTTCCAGTATGAAGGCACACTCGAACGATTCGTCGGCGACGGGCTGATGGTGCTGTTCAACGACCCCGTCCCGTGTCCCGACCCCGCTGTGCGCGCCGTACGCATGGCCGTGGCAATGCGCGACCGGATCGAGGCACTGTCAAGAAAATGGACCCAGCGTGGGCACGATCTCGGCTTCGGCATCGGTATCGCCCAAGGCTATGCGACGCTTGGGCGCATCGGCTTCGAGGACCATTTCGCCTACGGCTCGGTTGGTACTGTGTGCAATTTGAGCGCGCGCCTCTGCGCACACGCGCTCGCCGGCCAGATTCTGATCAGCCCGCAGATTCAAGAAGCGGTCGTGGCAATCGCCGAGTGTGCGCCCCTGGGCGAACTCGCGCTCAAGGGGCTCCGCCGGCCGGTCGTCGCATTCAACGTCGTAAGACTTAGGCAGTGACGCGTCGAGGTCCCGAAAGATCGAAGCCACGCCTGCGCCTCGGGGAAGGATGATCGGGTCTGAGGCGCGCCGCCTCATCGAGCGCGAGACGGCCTAGGCCGGCGCCGCCGCCGCGGGCGCCATGGCGAGCTGGGCGGCAAGCGGCGCGCCGCCGCGGTTGTAGCGCTCGACGAAGCCGGCGAAGGCGGCGAACGGCATCGGCTTGGCGAACAGATAGCCCTGGGCGTAGCGCACGCCGCGGTCGCGCAGATAGGCGAGCTGATCGGGCGTCTCGACGCCCTCGGCGATCAGCGTCACGCCGAGCCGCTGGCCGAGATCGATGATCGCGTCGAGCACCGGGCGGCTGACCGCGTCGGTGCCGATCGTCTCGACGAACAGCTTGTCGATCTTGACGTAGTCGAGGTCGAACTTCTGCAGGAAGGCGAGGCCGTTGTGGCCGGTGCCGAAATCGTCGACCGCGAGCGCGCAGCCGAGCGCGCGCAGCCGCGCCATGACCATGGCCGGCTCGCCTTCGCCGTCGTCGAGCATCTGCCGCTCGGTCGCCTCGAGCACGAGCGTCGTCGCCGGCAGCTGCGCCGCCGCGAGCGCCTCGCGCACCTGGCGCACGATGTCGTCGTTGCGGAAATGGCGCGCCGTCAGGTTGACGCCGAAGTGCATGCCCGAGCGGCCGCTGAACCGGCTGGCGATCTCGGCGGCGACGCGGCGCAGCAGCCAGTGCGTCATCTGGATGATCAGCCCCGTCTCCTCGGCCAGGCCGATGAACACCGCCGGCGGCAGCAGGCCGCGCTCGGGGTGGCGCCAGCGCACCAGCGCCTCGCCGCCCACGCAGCGGTTGCTGACGATGTCGATGGTCGGCAGATAGTGGATCTCGAGCTCGTCGCGCTTGATCGCCGTCTGCAGCGCCGCCTCGAGCGAGGAGCGGCGGCGCACGATGCGCACGAGGAGCCACAGCAGCAGCGCCGACATGAGCAGGCCGACGCCGGCGAAGGCCGGCAGGACCCGCTCCAGCCGGCTCCAGATCAGCGCGCGGTCGGCGCCGGCGCTGGCGACCAGCGAGAAGCGCGCCCCCGACCGGCCGGCGAAGGCGGTGAGCGCGATCGGCGCGCCGTCCCGCGGCAGGCGCGCGGCGATCGGCGTGCCGTCGGCAAGCGTCAGCGTCAGATACATGCCGTCCGACGCGGCGACGTCGAGCCGCTCGAGAAACTGATCGGGATGGATGACCGCGCTGAGCCCGCGCCCGGCGGGCGTGCGGTAGAACAGCACCACGGACTGCTCGTGCAGCGCCGTCGTCGCCAGCACCTGGAGGAACACGCCGGACGCCGGGAACCTGCGCGCCGCGTCGCTGCCGTAGTTGAGCGTCACCGGACCGAAATTGCTGCAATAGGTGCGCAGGTCGGCGTCGAACAGGTCGATCTCGCGGACGCCGGTCGAGCGATAGACGCGGTCGCGCAGGCGCGCGATGGCGGGCTCGTCGCAGCGCGCGCCGGCCAGGTCCTGGACCTGGACCAGCTCGGCGAGCGATTTCTCGAGCAGGCCGTCGGCGGCCGTGAAGGCCGCGCCGGCCGCGCGGTTGAGCTCGCCGCGCACCTGGTCGATGGCGAAGGCGTAGGCCAGCAGCAGCGACGACGCGAGCGGGGCCAGGCCGACGACGATCAGGCCCAGGACCAGCAGCGTGCGCCTTACCTGGCCTTCTCGTCGGCGGGCCGTCATGGCGCGCCGCCTACCTGTCGGACCGGCATGGAGCTCCGGCTGATTGCTCTCGGGGAATCGCGATGAGCGCCCTGTAGGCAGCGTCGCGCGAGAAAAAACCAACGCCCGGCGTCTAAAATGGTTCCGCCGCGGCCGAATGCAACCGCTGTCGGGCATAAACCTTTGGTTAGAGGGCTTGACCTTTCGGTTAGAAGGCGCGGCCGCGCGCGACCTCTAAGGCGAACTCGAAGATGCCGTCGCCGATGCGCCCCAGCTCGCGATAGCGCGGGTCCTGGGTCGTGCCGCGCTTAAAGCGCGCGTAGAGCTGGAGGAAGATGACGCCGAGCTTCATCATCGCCAGCACGCGGTGGAAGCGGAAATCGGCGATGTCGCGGCCGGTCGCGCGCGCATAGAGCTCGACGACCGCCTGGCGGCTCAGAAAGCCCGGCGTCGCGGTCGGCATCTGGCGCAACAGGTGCATCGCCGGCGGATCGCCGGGCTCGGTCCAATAGCTGAGCAGCGTCGCCAGGTCGAACAGCGGGTCGCCGCGCGTGCACTGGTCCCAGTCGAGCACGGCGATCGGCCGCGGCGGCAGGGCGGCCGGATCGAGGATCACGTTGTCGAGCTTGAAGTCGTTGTGCAGCAGCGCGACGTCGCCCTTGGGCACGCGCTGCGCCTCGAGCCAGGCGACGACCTCGCGCGCCGGCGCGGGCGGGCGGCCGTCGTCGTAGACGTCGGCGGCGGCGACGCCGCAGCGCTTGCTCCAGCCGGCGACGGCGCGCTCGAGGAAGCCGTCGGGCCGGCCGAGATCGCCGAGGTCGACGGCCGCCGGGTCGATGCGGTGCAGCGCCGCCAAGATGTCGATCAGCATGCGCGACAGCGCCTCGCCCTGGCCGGCGAGCCGGGGCGGCAACTCGGCGCGCACGACCAGGCCCGGGCGGTACTCCATGATGAAGAACGGCGCGCCGAGCACGCTCTCGTCGGCCGAGAAGTGCAGCGTGCGCGGCACGAGCGGGAAGGCGCGGCCGAGGCGCGACAGCACGCGGTGCTCGCGCGTCATGTCGTTGCCGCCCGGCGGCAGCGGTCCGGCCGGCGGGCGGCGCAGCACGGCCGGCTCGCCGTCGAGCACGATCAGGTAGTTGAGATTGCCGAAGCCGCCGGCGAACTGGCGCGGCGGCGGCGCGGGCGAGAAGTCGTGGCCGTGCGCGCGCAGATGCGCGGCGAGGCGGTCCCAGGGCTGGTCCGCCTGGACCGCCGGATCGACGAAGCTCTCGGCGACACTCCCGTCCGAGGCCGCGGCTTTGGATGACTGAACCATGGCCCGGACCCTAGCACAGGCGCGCATGGCGTAAAGCGCGCTCGCGGCCCGGCTATGGTAGGATTGACCGAACGGGGCCCGACGACCCGAGGGGTGACAGCGCCATGACCGACGTGCTCCTGCTCGGCGCCGGCAAGATCGGCGCGGCGATCGGCGAATTGCTGACCGCGACCGGCGACTACTCGGTCACCGTCGGCGACAGCGAGCCGGCGATGCTCGACCTGCTCGATATCGCCCGCGTGCGCGTCGAGCAGGTCGACGCGACGAGGCCCGCCGACCTGCGCCAAGCGATGCACGGCCGCGAAGTCGTCGTCAGCGCCCTGCCGTTTTACCTGAACCCGGGCGTCGCCGAGGCCGCGCGCGCCGCCGGCTGCCACTACTTCGACCTGACCGAGGACGTCGAGACGACGAGGCGCGTCCGCGCCGTCGCCGAGGGCGCGCCGGTCGCCTTCGTGCCGCAATGCGGGCTGGCGCCCGGCTTCATCTCGATCGTCGCCTATGCGCTCGCCCAGCGCTTCGACAAGCTGCGCAATGTCTGGATGCGGGTTGGCGCGCTGCCGCAGTTTCCCGACAATGCGCTCAAGTACAATCTGACCTGGAGCACCGACGGGCTGATCAACGAGTACTGCAATCCGTGCGACGCCATCCGCGACGGCCGGCGCATCGAGGTGCTGCCGCTCGAGGGCCTGGAGAATTTCTCGCTCGACGGCGTCGACTACGAGGCGTTCAACACCTCGGGCGGCCTCGGCACGCTCGCCGAGACGCTGGCCGGCAAGGTCGAGAACCTCAACTACAAGACCGTGCGCTATCCCGGCCACTGCGCGCTGATGAAGATGCTGGTGCGCGACCTGCGCCTGGGCGAGCGGCGCGAGCTCTTGAAGAACGTGCTCGAGACCGCCGTGCCCATGACCAAGCAGGACGTGGTCCTGGTGTTCGTCTCGGTGCACGGCTTCAAGGAGGGCCGGCTGACCCAGGAGACCTACGCCAAGAAGATCTACAGCCGGGAAGTCGGCGGCCATCTGTGGAGCGCGATCCAGATCACGACCGCGGCCGGCGTCTGCGCCATGGTCGATCTGCTGCGCGCCGGCCGCCTGCCGCAGCGCGGCTTCGTGCGCCAGGAAGACGTCGCGCTCGACGACTTCCTCGCCAACCGCTTCGGCCGCTACTACGCCTGAGCGGCGGCGCCCGCCCCACCGGTGCCGAACTTGTGAACGCCCTTGTCGGGAACCGGCCTGGACAATCACCCGTACTCCCACATATGGCCTGACGAATTTTCGGGCCCGAGAACGTGGGACGTACGAGAAAGTGGGGTATCGATGGAAATGTTCTATGCGACGTGGTCGCCGCGCGTCTTGAGCGTCCTGCGCATCGCCGCGGGGCTGCTCCTCCTGCAATACGGCCTGGCCAAGATTTTCGGCTTTCCGCCGGCGCCGCAATTCGCCCAGCTCGCGACGTTCTCGCTGACCTGGTTCGCCGGTGCGATCGAGCTGGTGTTCGGCGCGCTCGTGCTGCTCGGCCTGTTCACGCGACCGGTCGCGTTCGTCCTCTCGGGCGAGATGGCCTTCGCCTATTTCATCGGGCACGCGCCGAAAGGCTTCTTCCCGATCCTCAACGGCGGC
>Ga0335070_10004442_pt1 | contig 16399 bp, 14 predicted proteins | sample Lox_Sample_13_FD_206722 | JGI IMG/M metagenome (GOLD analysis project Ga0335070, IMG submission 206722) | Soil microbial communities from Loxahatchee National Wildlife Refuge, Florida, United States - Lox_Sample_1.3 | ecosystem: Environmental > Terrestrial > Soil > Wetlands | place: USA... | reverse complement strand
TTTTTAATGCCATGTCTCTAATTTCCCTTATCAACCTCCCTTTGTCCGGGATTTAGATCAATAATTTGTCACATATGGCCGGGATTGACGGCTAGTATCAAAAAGCAAAAATGATACCAATCCAATTACTTTCGAAATCTCTTACAAAATTGTCACATTAATGGAATAGATCAGCGCAATCCAAAAATGGATGAAATAGAATAGTGCTTTTATAAGAGGAAGTTGTCGGCTTTGATGTCAGTCTTACACGGTGGATACTTTTTTTCCAGTCTATGAAATTATTTCACTCGGCCCTAAGCCTAACGAACAGGCCAGCGAGCCGAAGTCTACTGTTTCACCCACTCCGGCTTTGCTTTATAGAGGTCAGCTTCTTCCGGAATCTTCTTCTCTAACATTTCCTTTGCTTCTTCAATTTGAATCTTGCTTTGGTCCATTTCATTCTTGACTTGGTCTCTTTCCTTTCGGATATTTGATCTCTCAGCCGTACTCTTCGAATCGTTAAATCTCTGTGTCAAATCATTGTATTTCACCCTCAAAGCCTCTAATTTAACCTGTGCTTCGCTTAATTTCCTTCTCCATTCTTCTACTCTCCCTTTCCAGTAGTCCTGCCCTCTTCCCAAGCGGTCTCGATAAGGTTCATCCTTCTTTTGAGGCGACTCCGCTCCGACCTTTGTTACTTCCTTCTCTTCGGACAATCCCATACTTTCAGCCTTAGGGCGGTATTCTTCTGGGACCTGGATGATGTCATCAGTAAAATGGACCACCCCTTTATCGTCAACCCATTTGTAAACTTCTGCGAAAGACAGCTCTGAGACAAAGAGGAAAAACAGAACGGTGAAAAGAATTCGCTTCATAGGTATTTGTATAAGCAATTCCTGTGCCAGAATATTCTTCTTTTATTGATTTTCTCCGTAGACTGTATTATTATTAAATTGCTGGTGCATCAAACCATATCACCTCCTTGTTTCACCCCCCCTTTGGTGTACCGGCCCGGGATCAGTTATACCCTCCTCTAACTGATCCCTTTTTTGAATTTATTCAATATTGTTAATAGGTTATTGTTTTTTACCACATTTCTTGCGAATTCCCTCTTGAAAACCTTAACCTTTTGACTTAGAAAGGCCAATTCGACATTTTTTGGCAAAATGGCTGAGTTATGACGAGTTCTCCAGCCTTGAACTAATTTTTTTCGGCCGCCTCAAGGCTTCTTGGGGACGCGTAGCGCTCTTCAACGGGATTTAATGCACGCATCCTTTCATATTCTCGCTCACTATCCCTAACGAGAATTGCAGCCATCTCAGTTGCCCCCTTGATCGGCTTTCGACTCCATCAAAACTCCGGGCAGGTCATTCAGTCAGGCTTCCGGACAATCTCAACGCGCGTATCTCCAAGCTTACACCAGTGGTTCATCGATGAGGTCCCGTGGCCGACCCAAACGGTTTCCCTTACCGCTCGAGAAAGAACTTCATCTCGAAATAAATTACAGGATTTGCACAGGAAGAGTCAAGAATTTTTTGTCTGGGTCGGATTAAAGTAATCTCGGATCCTTCCGAGAACAATGTAGGGGATATCTTCTTTTCGTTTGACAGTGTAGATGCTGATGTTTTTTCTCTTTTCGACAGCCTTTTCAAACCGGGCTGCGTACGGGTTGTCTCCGATGTGAACGGCCGTCACGCGGTTACGGATCTGCCCAAAAAATCCGATCAAGGCTTCCAGGTTAGTGATTTTCATATCGGTGATGATAAAAAGATCTAAGTTCTTCCTCCCGCGAATCAGTGGCATTAGATCCTCCAAGTCGAGGGCCGTCCCACCGCCGAAGTATTTACAAAGGACACGATAGATGTCTTCCCGTCGGTGTGTGTAGTTCAAAACATCTTTTCCTCCCATGGGGGCATCGCTGAAATTATAGACGGCCACCTTCGACCCGTTTCGGAGATAGGCATTGGTGGCGCACGCTGCTCCCAACACGGCATAGGAGAGGCTCTTTCGAGGATTGATCATGCTTCCCGAGGAATCGATGGCGATTAAACAATCGGGAGTGCCTTCCATCTTTCCTTTCCCCTTCCCCTCCCTTTTTGTCCAAATCTGGGTGATCCCCGGCATGATCTTTCCGAAACTGGTCCAGATATCTACGTCCTGGAAAGGCGACCCAATCTCCCAGGGAGAATGAGAATGAGGATGGAGGGATCCTTTCTCTTCGAGGGGAAACTTCTTCAAAGGGATCGAATAATTCTCCGCTAACTTCATATAGAAAAGGATATCGGCATCGATGAGGTTCCCCTGCCCTCGTCCCATTCCTCCTTCCATTCCATAACCCGCCCCTTTCAGCTCATCCGAAAAATCCTCGACAACATCTTTAAACTCGGACAAGGCCATGGTCTGTCTAGCATAATCTCTTAAGCCCTGATCGATCTCTTCATTAGAATAGTGGTTCAAATCGTGGTCCCCTTGAGGGTTTCGTTCCCCCTTCCCTCCCTTCGTCCCTTGTTCTTTCTCCTCTTCAACGAGAAGCGGTTTGAGAGAGCGGGCGAACTTTCGGATACTCTCTCCCCACCGTGAACGATCCAAATAGGGAATCCGTGCAAGCCTTCGAACAATGTCAGTATGTCCTCTTACGCTCGTTTTGGATCGGGGGACTCCCAGATCCATTCCCCAAATTTTTTCATAAAGGGAAGCGATTACTTCTTGAATCGTTCCCTTTTTGAGATTTCGATGCAGTTCTGGAATCTCGGTAAATCGCCTTTTCACACAATGAGTATCGGCAATGATGTCAATAAAATAATTGGACACTTGCTTGGCCAATTCTTTGTCACCAACTACTTTCTTCGCCTCTGAATAAAGCCTGAGGTGCGTATTGAAATCCCACGGGCAGAAGGTATAGTGGGTAATCCCATGATCCAGGAGGGCCTCGACGACTTTTTTTTCGTCCATCTGGCCTTTCATTTGCGAAACGAAAGCAGCGTTGATGGTCATCTGTTTCTGTTTCATCTCTAAACCAACGCCCTCCTCTGCCTCGGCCTGTTCCGGGGCAGGAGTCTCTTTCACCTTGGGCGTGGGGATCTCGGGGTAAAAGTGTTTCTTCTTCAACCGAGGCCAGATCTCTTCGATAATTGATTGGTAGTGTTTCTCTTCCATCTCGTAGAGTCGACTCTGCGACCTGATTCGCGGATGACGATTAAAGTATATTCGTTCTAATAGTAAAGATTGGGATAGCGTACTTTTCCCGGATAAACCAGTTTATCCCGCTCATAGACCTTCCCTTCGACAATATTTCCTAACCCCCTCACCCTTCCTCCCACATAAATCTCTCCTCCCATCATCCATTCACCCGTGTGAAGGCCGATGTTCTTCCTCACCAAAATCTTACCGCCCCTCATTCCTGCCCCGGTCCAGTTCTTCGCGTTTCCCTCTACGATTAGCTCTCCCCCCTCGAGGCCAATGCCTGTGAAATCACCGGTATCTCCTTCGATCAGCAATCGCTTCCCTTTCGACAGTCGAAACCCGATGAGGTTGATCTCGGTCTTCAGCTCAGAAAGTTTGAGGGCGATCTCTTCTTCCTCGGCGTAGTTGCATAACGCGGAAATATAGACGCCGGCCGGTCCCGGAATGAGATACGGAATCTTTTGGGTATTCTCCAAAGCAAAGCAAAAGTCTTCAATATCCTCTGCCGTATAATCGATCTCCTTCACGTATTTTTCCGCCACCTCATAAGCCTTGATGATGGTGTTGTATTGGACCATCCAGACAAGTTCCTTTGCTTCCTCTTCTAAGAGTTTCTCGTACCCGGATCGGATCCGATCCATCACCGCTTCAGTGGATTGGACAATCCGATCCAGGGGGAAATCGCTTCTCGGGGTGGTAAATGTCTTGAATTCCTCAAAAGGATTTCTGCCCCAGCTTTCTTTAGCAGGGGGAAGGGAAGCATTTCTCTTGGGTGGGGTGGGAGATTTCATCAAATCAAGCCCTTCACAAGCGCAATAGAAAGAACCCTGTGGACTCAGTTCTTTCGGGCATCGATGTCTTTCTTGACTTCCACATACAGGGGGTGATCCCCCTCCAATGGTTCCAGATTCTCTCCTTGAAAAATCCTCGACCCAATCGCCAGGGCATCTTTCAGGTGATCACTCTGCTCCCGATATCTCTGAGAGACGGCTTTCACCGCTTCTTTCGCGAGAAAGATTGGAAATGGATCATCTCTTTTTGACCTTTCCTTCTGAGAAAGGATTTCATCTTTCCATTGGATTCGATGGGCCAAGGTATAAGGGACGACTGCCATGATATGTTCGATATCGATCTCAGAATCCTGAAGTAACCATGCTAATCCTTGTGCGTATTGCTTCACGGACGAAGGGAGACGGTTGGAAGCACAATTCTTAATCTGACGACAAAGATAACCCGTGTAGTGACATCCCTCTTCGCAGTTCTCAACGACTCTCTTCTGTCCGTACCGTTCACAGAATGACAATTCAGCGAGAAGCATGCGACTAAAAGCACTCGCGTCAAGATCGATCTCTAAACTTTCCATCTCTGCACGAATCTGGTCACGATCTTGTCGCTGAAAGGACTTGACCCCCAAGAGCTCTTCGACATGCTGCCCATATGCATTACAGATTTCCTCCATCTTGGGGATCTTCTTCTCGTAAGGGGTCTTCGATTTCAGGATTTGATAAAGGTCCTTTTCATATTTCGGATGTCGGAGGACGTGATCTTTCCGCCTGTCCTTACCGATGAGAAAAGAAAGATTGGCTCCTGGGTATCTGGATTCCACCATGACATCGAATCGATCCACCAAGGGAGCAATGATGGTATTCGTTCCTCCGTCTTGATAATTGGCGGTGGCAAAAAGACAGTATTCATCGTTAATGATCATCTCGTTGAGGTATTCCCAATTTCCCCGATCCACGCCGTCCAGAATCATGCTCTGTTTGGTTTCCGGAAGGCGGTTGATCTCGTCCACAATCTTCGCCGGCATTTGGGAAAAATTAGTCCATACCACATCCTCTTCGCCCCGGTTCAGTTTGCCCAAATCCGGCCTTCCGATAATCTTCTCCTCTGTTTGTTCCGGATGGCCCGAAACTTCGCTCCCCCAAATCACGCCCAATGGGAATTGGTAGACGAGGGAACAGACATATTCTGCAGAGGTCGTCTTCCCCAAACCCGGTTCTCCGATGATCAATTCCTTCCCCTTCCTTAAGGCAGTGAGAAGGCTCAACAATATCGCTGAGTTAAACCGCTCGCCCTTAATTTCCATATCAGGACGGTTGAAGTAAAGATGCTCACTGATAAACTGGTAAATCCCCTTCGCTTGTTTCTGAAACCCATTGTTTTCCACGCTGGTGATTCCTTTCTCTCTTTTTCTATCCCTCTCTAATGACCATTCGAAAATCACTCAAAAAACACCAACTTAATTTTAACACGGCCCCCCTTCCAAGACAATCCCAGGGAGAGATAATGATCCCTATCTCTCCCCCATTCCGATCGTTCAGCGGAGGCGCTTCTTATCTGCTCGTTTATACATTCGTCTCGAAGCCTTCTGAGTACCCTTCTAAAGCCAGGGCACGCCTTGCAGCTCGGCCTAATTCCTGATCATACCGGTGGGTAGGGGCATAGACCCGGCAGATGGCAACTTTTGCTGGGATGTACTGGAATAATCTTCTAAGGGGCTCTCTCGACACTCTTTGGGAGCCCGGGTCGAAGACCAGAAGGGTTCCCCGCTCTGATTCATGCCAGGGATTAAGGGGCCTCGGGTCATGGTGAGCCATGTCCACATGAAACTCGATCCCTCTCAGTCGTTGCGGCAAAAAGGCTTTAATCCGCTCCTTCACTTCCTCGGGTTTCAGGAAGACCGGCCGTCCCATTTCCATCTCTCTCAGAGTAAGCTTCTCTTCGAAAACGCTGCTCCATTTCAACTTTCTCGAAAGCACTTCAGCCCACTTTTCCCCCAATTGTCTTTCCCGGGGGGATGAGGATTTTTTCCACTCCGATACCCGCTCCATCACAAACCAGTCTGTGAGCTGAAGGTATCGGTCTATTTCCTTCAAAGGATGAAACGGACAGAGGATCTCCATCGTCTCCTTAAAGATTTCCTGCAATTGAAGATCGATGGACCGGGTCGTGCGGTGATAATAGACGTTCGAATATAGATAGAGACGGGCATTGAGAAACATGGCCAATGCATCCAATCCCCGCTTATCCAGAATCAGTCCTTCCCTGCGAAAAGAGGTGTAGTAGAGGAGTCGCCTCCAATCCACTGGGCCGATGGAGACGCCGGTCATATAAGCATCCCGCAAAACATAATCAATATTATCGAAGGTGAAGATTCCTCGAAAGAGCTGCCGGAGGAAGTTCAACCAACCTGGATGTTTTTGTTTCTCCTTCTTTTGAGGCTTCTTGATCAGAAAGGCGATCTGTTCCGGGTCAAGGACCTCACCTTTCTTGAATCGACCATGGGGACTTCTTCGAATTCTCTTTAAAAGGGTAGACATTTCCCCCCGTATGATCTGCTGACCGATCTCCTCATGGTTGGTGTTGAATCGGGATAGATAGTGCTCGTCAAAGAAATGGCAGAAAGGACCATGGCCGGTATCATGGAGAAGTCCGGCCAAACGAAGGAGTTCGTCAACATAGGGAAAAGAGGGAAGGTCTGCCTTGAAGACCTTATAGAGAGAGGGATAAAGTTGCTCAGAGAATGTCCCTGCGAGATGCATTGTTCCCAGGGAATGTTGGAAACGAGTGTGTTCGGCCGTGGGAAAAACCCAGCGTGCGCTCTGGAGCTGGAAGATACGCCGAAGGCGCTGAACCCAAGGGGTATCGATCACATTCCTTTCTGTTTCCTCCCCGCTGATCCGATCGGTCATCACCATGTAATGATAGATGGGGTCTGCGATCAATCCAGTCCCTCGTGTTTGCTCGAACGCTTTCAACTTTCTCAAATCTTTTTTCATGACTCATGATCCGAAGGCTCATTCCCCCTTTCCTTGTCTTCGGGATGAACAAACCTTACCTCTCCAGCAGCCACCTCCCGAAGAGCTGTCACGATCGGCCGGTTATCGGCTTCGACCAAAGGTTTCGCTCCTTTCATGATCATCTTGGCCCTTCTCGCCGCCAGGATCACTAATTCAAACCTGCTCTCCACCCGTTTCAGACAATCTTCAACCGTTATCCTAGCCATCTTATTCCTCCCATTGTCTCTTGTTTTCTTCGAGGATCAAATGCTTAAGCCTTCGACACCTTTCTGCAACAATGATGCATCTCAATTTCTCGACCGTATTTTCTATTGTATCATTGATGAGGACGTAATGGTACCCATGGGCCTCTTCCATGTCTCTTCTGGCATTGGATAATCGAAATTTGATCATCTCGAGAGAGTCTACCCCACGATTGCTCAATCGTTCTCTCAAGACTTTTAGAGATGGAGGAAGAAAGTAGATCGATACGGGTTTGATCATCTCTTTCATCACTTTCTTCGCTCCCTGGGTATCAATATCCAACACGAGGTCCATCTCCTCAGACTCCAATTTCTTCAAATCAGGTCGAGGCGTCCCATATCGGTTCCCCAACACCTCTGCCCATTCCAAAAACTCGTCTTCTTCAATCATTCTCTGAAAGGTGGAGTGAGAAACAAAATGATAGTCTTCTCCCTCCTTCTCATTGGGCCTCGGTAAGCGGGTAGTATAGGATACAGAAAATCGGAGGCCCGGTAACTGCTGCATGACCTCCTTGACCAAAGTGGTCTTCCCCGTGCCGGAAGGGGCCGAAATAATAAGAATCAATCCCACTCCTTTTTCCTTCACTTCGTTCTTGAACCCAATGCCTTTTTCGTATACAAGACTCATTCTATGTTTTGCACCTGTTCTCGAATCTTTTCCAGCTCTGCCTTGATCTCGACCACCCTCTGGGAGATCTCCGCATCGTTGGCCTTCGCGCTGACGGTGTTCATCTCCCGATGAATCTCCTGGAGCAAGAAATCCATTTTCCGACCCGAGGGCTCATTCCCGTTTAACAGGGTGCCGAATTGAGCCAGGTGGCTTTCTGCCCTGACTATTTCTTCCGTGATGTCTGTCCGTTCCGCCAGAAAAGCGATCTCCTGTTGGAAACGAGACGGATCGACCTCCGTCCCTTCTAAGAGAGAGCGGAGTCTCTCATGGAGTCGAGTGAGAGTGGTTTTGAGACGGGAAGGAAATTGTTGTTTGATCATTCGCAACTGTTTTCCAATCAGTTCTAATCGCTGCTGAAGATCTTTTGCAAGGGTTTCTCCCTCCAACCGTTTCATGTCGTCCATGCTTTGGAGGGATTGGTTCAAAATTGGAAGTACCTCCTGCCAGTAAGGTTCTATATCCACGGATTCCTCTTTTGCCGTAATCAGATCCTTTGACCCTGCCAACAGCCCTAAGGTAATCTCATCTTTCAGGTGAAGCTTTTCCTTCAATTCATGAAGCACTCGGTAATACTGCTGGGCAAGGTCGAGATCTACATTGAGTTGAACCTTCTCCTCGCCAAGACTATCCAAGCGGAGGGTAACATCGATCCTCCCTCTCGACACCTGAGATCGGACGATCTCTTTAATACGATTTTCGAAAAGGCTGAGGCGCTTGGGAAGCTTGATATTGATGTCGGAGTATCGATGATTCACGGAGCGAGCTTCCACCGCCAGCTTTCCGATGCTCGTCTCCCCGTCCGCCCTCCCAAAACCCGTCATGGACTTCAGCATGGTTCTCGCTGTCCCCCTCTCAAATCTTCGAGGTATTTTTTTCTAAATTGGTTAAAAAGTCTAATCACTGCCTCCTGTCGATAATCGGGATAGGTCCACTCCAGGGGTTGAAACGACTTGTTCCGGTACATCAATGTCAAATCAGCATAAATACCATCCCTGAGATAGGGACGATGTGCGTATCCCTTGGTCGTGGCGAGGATCACATGCTCTAAGCAAATATACCCCGGGTCAATGTTGATGGGTCGATTTCCATTGAGGGCTGCGTATCGTTCTTCGAGTTGATTGGTGGCCCGTTTGACATCGGGGAGGCTCGTGATGGATATGAGGCGATCAAAAGTAATGAAGTGGCGGAAGAGGGGTTTGCCCATCTCCTGGGTGTAATAGTCGGTAAAATCAAAGAGGAATTTTTCACTCACATAGTCGGTCTTACCGAAGATCGAGCCGAGGTCTTCCATCCCTCGGGCGAAGGTGGCATCCTTCAGGACGATCAGGCTCATGAAAAGTTTAGCGGGTTCGGGTTCCTTCGTTTTACCCATGATGCAAAACCGATCTCCCTCAATCCTTTCTCAGATAGATAAAAAATTCCTTATTCCCTTTCGGGCCGAGGAGAGGAGATTCTGTGACACCCAGTACCTTCAGCTCCAGTCCTCGGCAGAAGTTCGAAATCCGATCGATCACTTTTTGATGTAACGCCGCCTCTTTCACCACCCCTCCCTTACCCACCTCTCCCCTCCCCACCTCGAATTGGGGCTTGATCAGGCTGAGGATCGCTCCTCCTTTCTTAAGAAACCCAAGGACGTGCGGAATGAATTTTTCGATGGAGATGAAGGAGGTATCGACGAGGATTAAATCGATTTCTTCCTCTACTTCTTCCCGTCGTAAATAGCGGACGTTTCTCCTCTCCAGGTTCACGACCCGAGGGTCTTTTTGAAGCTTCCACGCAAGCTGTCCGTATCCAACATCAACGGCATAAACTTTCCCGGCCCCCTTTTGAAGGATACAATCCGTGAAACCTCCTGTGGAAGCACCGACGTCCATCACGACCAGCCCGTTTGGATCGATGCCAAATGCCTTGAGGGCTCCTTCCAATTTCTCACCCCCTCGACTCACATATGGAAATGTGTCCCCTTTCAGCTGGATCGTGGCATCCAATTCTATTTTCGTTCCCGGTTTATCAATCACCCTCCCTTCGACGGCCACTTTTCCCGCCATAATCAGGGCCCTTGCCTTTTCACGGGTCGATGCGATGCCTTGTTCTAACAAGAGTTTGTCAAGACGCTCTTTTCTTACCATCTCCCATGGTTCAACTCAGTGACTCCTCCTATCCACTCTTTGGTAATGAAGACGAAGGTTGAGATTTATTTGACGTTCGGATGGACTCTGCTCACCGATGTCTCGGCCCGGCTCGACTGAATCGACTCGGACCGGCCTTCTTCGAACATCTCCCTCACCCCTTTGACAATTCCAGCCTCATCGATCCCATATTTTCCTCTCAGGAGAGCCTGTGGCCCATGCTCCAAGAAGACGTCAGGAACACCCAACCGCTTCACTTGGATCGAAACAAGGCCCCTCTCTTGAAAGAGCTCTAGAACCGCACTTCCGAAACCACCCTGCAGAACATTTTCCTCAACTGTAAGAACCTTCCCAGTTCTTTTCGACCACTCGCACAGGAGGTTTGCATCCAGAGGTTTTAAAAACCTGGCATTGATGACGGCTGCCTGGATTCCAACATCCGCCAACTTTTCAGCCGCTCGAAGAGACGGAGAAACGGTGACCCCAATGGCAATGATGAGAATATCTTTACCTTCCCTTAAAACTTCTCCTCTTCCAATATCGATGGATTGAAGGGAGGCCTCCCTCATCACTCCCTCTCCTTTTCCCCTTGGGTATCGGAAGGCAACCGGACCAGAGCACTCCGTAGCGGTTTTGATCATATGCTGGAATTCATTTTCGTCTTTGGGCACCATGACGATGAGGTTCGGGATGTGACGGAGATAGGAGAAATCGAACAGTCCGTGGTGAGTCGGACCGTCCTCTCCCACAATTCCCCCGCGATCCAATGCGAAGACAACAGGAAGGTTTTGCATACAAACATCCTGAACGACCTGGTCATAGGCCCGTTGCAAAAAAGTAGAATAAATAGCCACGACAGGCTTCATTCCTTCGAGGGCAAGACCAGCGGCAAAGGTGACCGCGTGCTGTTCGGCAATGCCAATATCATAAAATCGATCCGGGAACTTCCTTGAAAATTCCTCCAAACCCGTTCCGCTCTGCATGGCAGCCGTGATCGCTACGATTCTCCTATTCTTTCTCGCCAATTGGCAGAGTGTTTCCCCAAAGACCTCTGTATAGCTGATAGGGTTATTTTTCGAATTACCTCTCGGCTCTCCCGTCTCGATGACAAAAGGTGAAATGCCATGAAAACGGTCAGGATTCATCTCTGCGGGCGGATATCCCTTTCCCTTTTTGGTGATAACATGGACAAGAATCGGTCCTCTCAATTTTTTAATATTTTGAAAGGTCTCGATCAGGTAATCCAAACGATGGCCATCGATCGGTCCAATATACTGCATCCCCAATTCCTCGAAGAGCAGGCCAGGCATGAGCAGACCCTTAAAAGATTCCTCCGCCTGCTTTGCAAAACGAAGGACTGACTTTCCGATTCCGGGAAGGGTCTCCAAAAAGCCTCTCATATCATTGCGAAAGCGGTTTACAAATTGACCGGTCATCAATCGGTTGAGGTATGAGGAGAGCGCTCCCACATTGCGCGAGATGGACATCTCATTGTCGTTGAGGATGACGATGAGATCTTGGTCAATGTGTCCCGCTTGGTTGAGCCCTTCAAAAGCAAGGCCAGCGGTCATGGACCCGTCCCCGATCACAGCGATGACGCGAGCATCCTCCCCTTTCAGCCGACGGGCCTCCGCCATTCCAAGAGCAGAAGAGATCGAGGTACCGCTGTGGCCTGAATCAAAGGCGTCATAGGGGCTCTCATCCCTCTTAGGAAACCCGCTGATCCCTTCATACTGTCTCAACGTGTGAAAACGATTTTTTCTCCCCGTCAAGAGCTTGTGGGCATAACTCTGATGGCCCACATCCCATATCACTTTGTCCCTCGGAAAGTCAAAGACATAGTGAAGGGCAGCCGTCAACTCGATCACCCCCAGATTTGAAGCAAGATGTCCGCCGGTTTTTGAAACGGTAGTGACGATCTCTTCTCTGAGTTCTTGGCAAAGTCTCTCCAATTCCTCAGGGTCCAATTTCTTTACATCGTGAGAGGTGTTTATTTGATCCAAAACTCTCGTCATGGTCAACCTTACGGCATCAAGTAGGTCAATTTTCTCTCGAAACAATAAACCAGGCGATCTCCCGGAGAGGCTGCGCTTCAGGCCCAAATGAATGGATGGCGTCCACTGCCAACTCAACCAATTCTCGGGATCTCCTTTTGGACTCTTCGAGTCCCAATACAGAAGGATAAGTGGCCTTCCCTTTTGAAAGATCGCTCCCTGTCTTTTTGCCGAGGAGTGCGGCCTTTCCTTCAACGTTCAAAATATCGTCAGCAATTTGAAAAGCAAGCCCAATCCCCTCCCCATAGCGTGTTAATGCCTTTAAAGCTCCTTCATCCGCAGCCCCCAGCCTGGCCCCTGCCCGAACGGAAACCAGGATCAAGGCACCGGTCTTATGGGTATGAATATACTCCACCGTCGGAAGGTCTACTTCCCTGCCTTCTGACTCAATGTCCAACACCTGTCCTCCGACCATCCCCTGCATCCCTGCAGCCTGAGCTACTTCGTGGATCACATCAAGAATTTGTCCATCTCGGAGGGAGAGCCCTCCCATCGATCGGTTCGTCATCAATCGGAAGGCTTCGGTCAGGAGGGCATCTCCGGCCAGTATTCCAATCGCCTCTCCAAATGCCTTATGGCAGGTGAGTTGACCTCTCCGGTAATCATCGTTGTCCAGTGCAGGCAGATCGTCGTGGATCAAGGAGTAAGTGTGGATCATCTCCAGGGCACAGGCAAAAGGAAGAATTTCGTCTCCTTTTCCGCCTACTGCATCAAAGGCAGCGATAGACAAAATCGGGCGAACCCGTTTACCCCCGGCAAAGAGGCTATATCGAATCGCTTTGTTGAGTGAAGTCGGAAATACTCCTTCTGCGGCTGACCCGATTCGGTTTGGAAAATATTTCTCGAGAGCCGAGTCCACAATCTCTTTTTTCTCTCGAAGATACTTCTTAAGATCCATCCTAACCTTCCCTGATGTCGAAAAATCCCAAATTCCTAAAACTCTAAACAGTAAACTATAAATCTTCACCCTGTTAAGTAACTCTGCATGACAATGATGACCTCGCTCTTCCGGAAGGTCGTGAAAATCAAGTCAGCAATTGCTCATCCCGCACTTAACAGGGCGAGTAAATCCAAAATATAAAACTCAAAAGGTAATTACCCCCTCTCAAAAATTGAATCGAGTATTTTCCAAGGTCATACGTTTTGAGTTTTGTCCTTTGGACATTTGAGTTTGCTTAGAGCCTGCCGGTTAGGCAGGGGATTTCGAGTTTAGGGCTTAATATCTTTGTCTCGTATTTCGTATTTCGAATTTTGGTCTCTATTCTTCTTCCTCGTCGGGCTCAGCGTCTTCTCCTTCTCCTGACTTTGTCAAAGGATCCTGTCCTGAGTTCATCGAAGGATCAAATGGGTATGCCTTTATTATTCCGTCTTTCCCCTTCAGAAGAATCTCCACCTTCCTCTCCGCCTCATCCAGTTTCTGGTTACAAACTCGAGAAAGTCGAATTCCTTCTTCGAAAAGTTTTAAAGATTCTTCTAAAGGAATATCACCTTCCTCCAACTTGGAGACGATCTTTTCAAGTTTATTGAGTGCGTCTTCAAACTTTTCCTTTGACATTCCTGTCTTTTCTCCACTCCGAACGATCGTTTCTGGCGGCAAAGTTCGGCAGAATTTTCTAATTCTAAATCTTTACGCTCATGATCGTCAAGGTTTTTCCGATTTTTCGATACCACAGAGCAATCTTCCTCGATGGAGTTTTACCTCAACCTTATCTCCTTCCTTCACATACGCTGCGTCTCTTACGATTCGTAGCGATGGGAGCATTCGTGTGATGCTATACCCTCTCTGCAGGATTCCAAGGGGACTCAGTGAATCTAACTTTCCTAAAATTCCTCCGACTCTTTCCTTTTGGATCTCGAGGGAGTGCTCCATCCTCTGTATGAGACGTCCCCTTTTCTCTGAAACGGACAGCCGGATGTTTCGGAGTCTATAGGCCGGATTTCGCAGTGTAAGGCCCTCACTCAAATGGAGGGATCTTTCTCTTTTCCTTTTGAGCACCCAGGTTGTTAGAAGACGAAGCCTATTTACGAGATCATCCACTCTTAAGCAATAGTCCTCAATTCTCTTCTCCGGTTCTTTAAAAATCTTGACGAGATGAGATAAGTGAATTCGATATCCTTCCAAGAGTTGAACCATCTCATTTTCCAAACGTCCTCCGAGATAGTGAAGGATGTTTTTTATTTCTCTCTTATCTCTGACGACCAATTCCGCTGCAGCAGAGGGTGTAGGAGCTCTCAAATCGGCCACGAAGTCTCCGATGGTATAATCGGTTTCATGGCCCACCGCAGAAATGATTGGGATTTTAGAGTGATAGATTGCCCTGGCCACCGCCTCTTCATTGAAAACCCACAGGTCTTCGAGCGATCCCCCTCCGCGGCCAACGATGATGACATCCACATCGGTAAATTTATTGAAATACCTTATCGCTTCACAAATCTCTAAATAAGCCCCCTCCCCTTGGACCCGGGCTGGAAAGACCAGGATATGAAGATTTTCGAATCGTCGCTTAAGAATATTGAGCATGTCCTGAATCACAGACCCGGTTGGAGAAGTGATGATGCCAATTTTTCGTGGCACCGTCGGGATCGGTCTCTTGTGGTCGGGGTCGAAAAGCCCCTCTTTTTCGAGTCTCTCCTTTAATTGGAGGAAGGCCAACTGAAGAGCTCCAATTCCTTTGGGCTCAATCGATTCTAAAATTAGCTGATAGTCTCCCCTTTTTTCATAGAGACTAACCCTTCCCCTGCAAATGGCGTGAATTCCGTCTTCAGGAACGAACCGAAGGGTTCGGGCCTGCATCCTAAAGAGGACAGCTCGGATCTGGCTGAAATCATCCTTTAAGGTGAAGTAGATGTGTCCAGACGGTGGAATTCGAAGGTTTGAAATCTCTCCCTCTACCCAGATGTCGAGAAACCTATCTTCGAGAATATCTTTGATCTCTCGGGTGAGTTCTGAAACGGTCAGGACATATCGAAGGGGAAGCTCCATTAGTTACCAAATATAACAGAAAGCCATTAAAGAGTAAAATCGAAGGGTTGACTAAAAAGGTCCATTGGAGTTATAAATCTCACAGAGTTAATCCGGAGGATTTAGTTTTGGAACGCTTTTCTCTCGATGAGTTGAGAAGCATGGCAAAGGCAATCTTTTCGAAAGCCGTCTCTGCGGTTGACCCTGTCCGACTTCTCAAAGAAAGAATTCGAATTGAAAAGAACCGACTGCTGATTGGAACCGAAGGAAATTCGGACCTGAGTTTTGATTTAAATACCTTTAACAGAATATTCGTTGTGGGAACTGGGAAGGCCTCCAATTCTATGGCTCAGGCGATCGAGGAAATCTTTGGGGACCACATCACAAAGGGGGTGGTTACCACGAAATATGGCCATCTTCTCCCGCTCAAGAAGACCGAAATCATCGAAGCCGGGCACCCCATCCCTGACCAGAAAGGATACGAAGGAGCCAAAAGAATTCGGAATCTTCTGAAAGAATCCGAGTCAAACGACCTCGTGATTTTTCTTCTTTCCGGTGGCGGCTCAGCTCTCCTCCCATTTCCATCCGATGGCATTGGTCTCAAAGAAAAGCAAGAGGTCACCCAACTCCTTCTGGATTGTGGAGCGGATATTCAAGAGATCAATACGATAAGAAAACATATTTCTATGATGAAAGGAGGATGGCTCGCAAAGTGGGCTTATCCTTCCACGGTCCTCGCGTTCATCCTATCGGACGTCGTGGGAGATCAACTGGATGTCATTGGCTCTGGCCCCACTGTTCCCGACCCCTCCGCCTTTGAAGGGGCCTGGGAGATTTTGAAAAAATATGATTTGCTTAGTGAAATTTCCCCTTCTATCACGAAGCGTCTTCAATCAGGAAAGGACGGCAAAGTTGAAGAGACGCCCAAACCCGGTGACGCCGTTTTCGAGAAAGTCCACAACTTCCTCATCGGATCGAACATCCTTGCCCTTCGTGCGGCAGAAAAAGAAGCAGCCTCCCTCGGTCTGAATACCCTCATTCTCTCTTCTTCAATTGTGGGTGAGACTCGAGAGGCAGCTCGATTTCATACTGGCATAGCAAAAGAAGTGATTTCCAGCGGGAATCCTATCCCAAGGCCAGCCTGCATCCTCTCCGGAGGTGAAACCACGGTCACCATAAAGGGCAATGGCCTCGGAGGAAGAAACCAGGAATTTGCTCTGGCAGGGGCTTTAGAGATTAGCGGGATTGAAAAGATTGTCCTCCTGAGCGGGGGAACGGATGGAACGGACGGGCCTACGGATGCATCAGGGGCGTTGGCTGACCATACCACCCTCCATAGAGCGAAATCCATGGGTTTGAATCCCAAGGCTCATCTTG
>Ga0335070_10004441_pt1 | contig 16400 bp, 13 predicted proteins | sample Lox_Sample_13_FD_206722 | JGI IMG/M metagenome (GOLD analysis project Ga0335070, IMG submission 206722) | Soil microbial communities from Loxahatchee National Wildlife Refuge, Florida, United States - Lox_Sample_1.3 | ecosystem: Environmental > Terrestrial > Soil > Wetlands | place: USA... | reverse complement strand
CGCGACGAGCGCCAGCGAGACGAGCAGCGTGAAGGCGACCAGGACGGGGATCGCCCCGTCGCCCCCGGGCCAGCTCGCCCCCGCGCCCTCGGCGCCCCAGAACATCCCGAAGCTCGTGAGCATCACGCCCACCGCGTACTTCAAGGTGTTCTCGGGGACGCGGCTCAGCGGACGATGCGCGATCACGCCGGCGGTCACGACCGCCGCGACCGCCGCGAGCGCCGCGACCACCGCGAGCGGGACGTTCTGCTGGTTGCTGCCGAAGGTCACGACGATGAAGGCGACCTCCAGGCCCTCGAGCAGGACGCCTTTGAAGCTGACGGTGAACCCGAACGCGTCCAGGCCCTGCGCCGCCACGGGCAGGCCGCCCAGCTCCGCGACCTCCTCGGCGTAGATCGCGTCCTCGTCGTGCAGCGCCTTGAAGCCGCTCGCCCGCAGGATCGCCTTGCGCAGCCACTGCAGGCCGAAGACGAGCAGGAGCCCGCCGACCACCAGGCGCAGCGCGCTGAGCGGCAGCGCGGTGAGCGCGGGCCCCATCAGCGCGACGAACGCAGCGAGGGCCGCGAGCGCCGCCGCCACCCCCGCCCACGCCGAGCGCCAGCCGCGGGTGATGCCGGCGGCGAGCACGATCGTGACCGCCTCGACACCCTCCACGGCGCACGCGAGGAACACGGAGGCGAACAGCAGGGCGTCGTGGCTCATGGCGCGCGCGCTCGACGATACTGCGCGGCCCTCAGAGACCGAACCAGCGCGCCCGGCGGCTCGAGCCGAAGTGCTCCTTCTCGGCGACCAGCGCCGCGCTCGGTGCGTTGAAGACGCCGGTGCGCTCCGGCCCGGAGAGGAAGTCGATGTCCACGCGCGCGACGCGGCCACGCCCGAACTCGACGTAGCACGAGCCGCGCCCGTCGTACGGTCCGGGCTCCTCCCCGCCCTGCCACTGCGCGATCAGGTGGCGCGCGACAACACGGCCCGCCCCCTCGGCGAAGACCCCCGCCTTCGGCACACCGGCGGTCGCCACGTCGCCGACCGCGTACACGCCGTCGAAGCGGGTGCGCAGCGTCGCCGAGTCGACCGGGACGTAGCCGTCCTCGGTGATCCCGGCCGCGATCACGACGTCCGGAGCGCGGTGGCGCGGGACGCCGAGGAAGAGGTCGAACGGCAGGTGCGAGCCGTCGTCGAGCACGGCGGCGCGCTCGCTCCGGTCGATCGCCTGCACGCGCCTGCCGAGGATCACCTCGATGTCACGTGCGGCGAACTCGGCCATCAGGGCCGCGGAGGTCTCCGGCGAGGGCGGCACCGGGGACGGCAGCGGGATCACGAACGAGATGCGGCACGCGTCGCGCACGCCGCGCGCGACCAGCTCGTCGTGCAGCAGCAGCGCGCACTCGCTCGGCGCCGGCGGGCACTTGAACGGCGCGTCGCAGACGCCGATCACCGCGTGGCCGGAGGAGAACTCGCGCACGAGCGGGGCGAGCCGCTCGGCGCCGGCCACCGAGTAGAACTCGTTCGCGCCCTCGGCGAGCCCGGGTGTGCCGGCGATGTCGTAGTCGGCGCCGAGCGCGATCACGAGCACGTCGCCCTCGTGCACCCCGGCGTCGGTGCGCACGCGCCGCGCCTCGGGGTCGATCTCGGTGATCGTCTCGCGCAGCACCCGGACGCCCGGCATCGCGATGTTCGTGTACGGCAGCCGCACGGCTTCGGGCGTCGTGCGCCCGAACATGACGTCGAGCTTCGAGTACCCGAACACGAACGCGTCGCTGCGGTCGATGACGGTCACCTCGACGCCGTCGCCGAACGCCTCGGAGAGCATCGTGCTGAGCTCGAGGCCTCCGAAGCCGGCACCGAGGATCAGGACGCGGCGGCTCATCGTGCCACCCTAACCGCTGGCGGCGGCACGGCGGGGTTGACCGTGCCGGGCCGCGATGGCAGGCTCGGCGCGTGGGGGACGTCACGATCGACGCGCGCTTCTGCGGCCCGGCGGACAGCGCGAACGGCGGCTACGCCTGCGCCCTGGCCGCGCGCTGGGTGCACGGACCCGCGGAGGTCACGCTCCGGGTGCCGCCGCCGCTCGGTCGTCCGCTCACCGTCCGGCGCGAGGACGAGGGTCGCGTCCTGCTGCTCGACGGCGAGCTCGTCGTCGCCGAGGCCGGGCCCGCGACGCCGGTGGTCGATGTGCCGGAGGCGGTCTCGCCGGCCGACGCCGCGCTGGCCGCAGCCCGCTACCCCTGGCGAGCGGCCCACCCCTACCCGCGCTGCTTCGTCTGCGGCATCGAGCGCCCGCCGGGCGACGGGCTGCGGATCTTCCCCGGCCCGGTCGCGGGCCGCCGGCTCTACGCGGCGCCCTGGACGCCGGACCCCGAGCTGGCCGATGGCGACGGCATCGTGCGCGAGGAGTTCGTCTGGTGTGCGCTCGACTGCCCCAGCGGGATCGTCACGACCGTGTGGCCCGGCCTCGGGCGCCCGATCCTCGGGCGACTGGCCGCCGACCTGCGCCTGCCCGTGCACGCAGGGGCGCCGCACGTCGTCCAGGCCTGGCCGATCGACCGGGACGGGCGCAAGCTCCACACCGCGAGCGCCCTCTTCACCGCCGGCGGCGAGCTCTGCGGCGTGGCGCGCGCGACGTGGATCGAGGTGCTCGAGCGGGGCTGAGCGACGCAGGCGGCGGGGTCACTGCGTCGCGCTGTCCGTCCGGGTCACGCCGGACGGCGCGGAAGCTCGCGGCCGTGGCCTGGCCGGGCACCCGGGTCGACTTCCTCCCGCATAGCGAGCGTTTCTCGCACCGACCCGGGAACAGGCCGAGACCGTAGCTGACCCCGAAGGGATCCGGGTTCTTCCCGGTGTGCGGCGGCACCGACGCCGCGTATGGTCGGCGGTGATGCAGAACCGCCCAGCCGCATTCCTCACCGCCTACCTCGCGGAGCGCGATGTCGTCGTCTCCGACATCTCACGGCTCTCAGACGGCAGCTACGAGGTCTGGGCACAGGGCCAGCGCGTCAACGTCGGGGCCCCGGCCACGGCGGGCGAGGTCCGCGCCTGGGCGCAGGAGGCGGCCGACCGGGTGGTCGCGCGGCTCGGCAACCGGATGCTCCCTCGCTAGCGCTCAGCCGGTCCGGCGGATCGCGGGCAGGGTGTACGTCCCGTCGAGGATCGCCGCTTCGGGCTGGTACATGCGCATGACCGGCCGGAAGGCTCCTTCGGGCGTCGGCAGCCAGTTGGGCTCCTTGGCGGGGCCCGGGGAGTCCGCCTGCAGGTAGATCGTGACGCTGCCGTCGTCGGCGGTGCGCAGGCCCGGCGTGCGGTCGCCGATCGAGTAGCGCTCGATCGCGTTGGCGACGAGGTAGAAGTCGGGCACGCTGTACATCGTCAGCGACCAGAAGGCGTCGACCGGCGGCGGCGTCTGCAGCCGCAGCTCGTAGCGATGCGAGCCGTCCAGCGTATTGCCGTCCGCGTCGACCCAGACGAGCGCGTAGTCGGCCTCGTAGCCGTGGTTGCCCCACAGCCCCGCGCGGGCGACCACGGCGCGCGTCACATACGCCGTCTTGCGATCGGCGATCTTCCACTGCGGGGCGTCGATCGTGCCGACCTCGAAGTGGTCGACGTTGTAGTCGAACAGGTGGGCCGCGTGCTGCCAGCCCTCCGGCGTCGCCTGGATGCGTTTGCCCAGCGCCTCGATCTGCTCCTGGCCGGCCTTCTGGCCCGCGATCAGGACCGCGGCCCGTTCCTCGTCGAGGCCGGCGAAGGGCGACGTGAGCCCGGTGAGCCCGAGCTGCTCGCACAGCTCCAGGAACGGCGCGTCAGCCGCCGGGGGCGGGAACGCCTGCAGCGACACGCGGAAGCGCTCCCACCAGGCGAGGTCCTCGCCGACGGCAGGATCGGGCGCCGGGATGCCCTGTGCCGGCCCGGGCGAGCCGGCGAGCTGCGTCAGCGTGAGCTGGTCCTGCAGCGCATGGACGGCGGGAAGATCGGGGTCCCCGTCGACCTGGACGCGCCCGACGATCACGAAGACCCCGGTGGGGGCGCGCACGACCTGCATCCCCTCCGGGACCACGCCGTCGTAGCCGTGCTCGGCGAGCAGGAACCGGCCCTCGCCGGTCCCGGTCGCGCGCCGTCCGATGTACGCGAAGTTGTTCGACCAGGCGTCGACGAACTGCAGGACGTAGTAGCGGTCCGCCGTGTCGGGGACATGCAGCACGAGCGGCCCCTGCCGCACGTCGCAGACGGCGATCGAGTAACAGGTGTCGTTGTTCGGCGAGACGAACTTGAACCCCGCCCCGGCGAGCTCGCGCGCGTGGCCGAACGCGTTGTAGGGCGCCTGCATCGGGAACTTGCTGCCGCCCGCGACGAACGCGGCCATCTCGTGCAGGCCGTAGACGAGCGGGTAGCCGTAGATGTACGCCTCGGCCGCGAGCTTGGCCTTCTCTGTCACCGTCTGGTCCTGCGCATCCGCTGCCATCCCGCTCCGTTGATCGATCGCGCGACACCGTACGGGGCCCGGGCGAGGAAGGCCTCGGCCAGATCGGCCGAACCGCCGCGACGATCTCGAACCTATGCTCCGGGGACATGACGATTCAGCGGATGGACAACGTGCTCATCGTTGTCGACGACCTCGAGGCGGCCAAGGCGTTCTTCGCCGAGCTCGGGATGGAGCTGGAAGGCGAGACAGCAGTCGAGGGGCGCTGGGTGGACCAAGTCGTCGGACTCAACGGCGTCCGTGCCGACATCGCCATGATGCGGACCCCGGACGGCCACAGCCGGGTCGAGCTGTCGAAGTTCCACACGCCGCCCGCGGTCAGAGCCGAGCCGGAACGTGCGCCGGCGAACGCGCTGGGCATACGCCGCATCATGTTCGCTGTCGACGACATCGACGACGTCGTTGCCCGCCTGCGCAGCCATGGTGCCGAACTGGTCGGCGAGATCGCGCGGTACGAGGACCACTACCGGCTCTGCTTCCTGCGTGGCCCCGAGGGCATCATCATCGGACTGGCCGAGCAGCTCGGCTGAGCCTCGACAGCTCATCGTCGACATGACGCACGATTGGCAACCCGCTGGTACGTGATCGTCGGGGAGGGTTTCTGATGCGCAGCGTGACCTATTCGATGGGCGTCTCACTTGACGGCTACATCGCCGGACCGGACGGCGACTTCAACTGGACGGCGCCCGACGAGGAGGTCTTTCGCTTCGTCACCGACGAGATACGAGGGGTTGGCGTGCACCTGTTGGGACGGCGGCTGTACGAGACGATGCTCTACTGGGAGACCGCCGACCAGGATCCATCGCTCGACGGCTCAATGCTCGAGTGGGCCGCGATCTGGAAGTCGCTCCCCAAGGTGGTGTTCTCCACCACGCTGTCGGCGGTGCAGGGCAATGCCCGCCTGGCCTCCGGCGGGCTGGCGGAGGAGATCGGGCGGTTGCGAGCCGAGCCGGGAGAGGGCGACATCGCGATCGGCGGCGCCACGCTCGCCGCCGAGGCGGCCGCGTTGGGCCTGATCGACGAGTACCGGCCCAGGGTCTACCCGGTGCTGGTCGGCGGTGGCATTCCGTACTTCCCCCAGCGCGAGCGCCGGGTGGATCTCGAACTCCTGGAGACCCGCACCTTCCGCTCGAGCGTCGTCTACCTCCGCTACCGGTAGATGCCGCGCCGGACGCCTCCCCTGCGCTGTCAGCTGCGTCCGCTGCTGCTGCTCAGTTGATCTGGTCGTAGACCTTGAAGAGCGGCAGGTACATCGAGATGACGATGAACCCGACCATGCCGCCGATGATCACGATCATCACCGGCTCGAGGATCGATGTCAGCGACTTGACGGCCGCGTCGACCTGGTCCTCGTAGAAGTCGGCGATCTTCGAGAGCATCGCGTCCAGGGCGCCGGTCTCCTCGCCGACGGACACCATCTGCGTGACCATGCCGGGGAAGACCGGCGAGTGACGCAGGGGCTCGGCGATCGTGCCGCCCTGCTTGACGCTCTCGATGACGTCTGCCATCGCCTCCTCGACGACGACGTTGCCGGCGGTCTGGGCAGTGATGTCGAGCGCCTGGATCAAGGGGACGCCGGCCGAAACGAGCGCGGACAGCGTGCGCGACCAGCGCGCCAGGGCGATCTTCTGGACGATGTCCCCGATCTTCATCGGGATCCGCAGGCGGAAGCGGTCCCACTGCTGGCGGCCCTTCTCGGACTTCTTCCAGCGCCGGAACATGTAGACGAGGAAGATGACCGACGGCAGCATGATGAACCAGTAGCCGGTCACCGCGTGCGAGATCGCGACCGTCACCTTCGTCAGCGTCGGCAGGTCGCCGCCGAACTGCTTGAAGACGCCGACGAACACGGGGACGATGAACGTCACGAGCGCGATCAGGACGATCAGCGCGAAGCTCAGGACGACGATCGGGTACATCATGGCCGACTTGACCTGGCGCCGAAGCGAGTCCTCCTGCTCGAGCTGGTCGGCGATGCGCAGCAGCGAGCTCTCGAGCATGCCGCCCGTCTCCCCCGCCCGCACCATCGCGATGTACAGCGGCGAGAAGACGTCCTTGTGGCGCTCGAGCGCGTCCGACAACGCGAGGCCGGCCTCGACGTCCTTGCGCACATCGGTCAGGACCTCGGCGAGCTTCTTGTTGTCCGTCTGCCCCTCGAGCACGTAGAGCGAGCGCAGGATCGTCATGCCCGAGCTGACCATCGTCGAGAGCTGACGGGTCATGACCGTGAGGTCCGCCGCCTTGATCCCCGCGAAGAGCTCGAGGTTGATCTCGCGCGAGCTGTGCTTGTCGGAGATGTCGAGGACGATCAGCCCGCGGGCCTTGAGCTGATCGGAGACGCTCTGCTTGGAGTCGGCCTCAACCTGACCGGTGGCCTTCGCCCCGGTGGCGTCCATCGCCTTCCAGACATAGGTGGAGGACATCGCGCGCGCTCCGGTCGGGGTGCTAGGCCGCCATCGACATGCCGCCCATGCCCATCAGGCGGCGCAGCTCGTCCGGCGTCGACGAGCGCTGCTCGGCCTGACGCTGGGTGATCTTGCCGGTGCGCACGAGGGTCGCCAGCGCGGCATCCATTGTCTGCATGCCCACGCCGGCGCCGGTCTGCATCACCGACATGATCTGGTGGGTCTTGCCCTCGCGGATGAGGTTGCGCACGGCCGGCGTCGGGACGAGCGTCTCGATCGCCGCCACGCGCGAGGAGCCGTCCGCCGTCGGCAGCAGCTGCTGCGTCATCACGCCCTGCAGCGCGACCGAGAGCTGCACGCGCACCTGCCCCTGCTGGTGCGAGGGGAAGACGTCGATGATGCGGTCGATCGTCTGCGGCGCGTCCTGGGTGTGCAGCGTCGCGAAGACGAGGTGGCCGGTCTCGGCAGCGGTCAGGGCGGTGGAGATCGTCTCCAGATCGCGCATCTCGCCGACGAGGATCACATCGGGGTCCTGGCGCAGCGCGGCGCGCAGGGCGAGCGCGAAGCTCGGAGCGTCGGCACCCAGCTCGCGCTGGTTGACCATGCAGCGCTTGTGCGAGTGCAGGAACTCGATCGGGTCCTCCACCGTCATGATGTGCTCCTCGCGCGTGGCGTTGATCTCATCGATCATCGCGGCGAGCGAGGTGGACTTCCCGGAGCCGGTCGGGCCGGTGACGAGCACCATCCCGCGCGGCTTCTTGCAGAACTCGTGCGCGACCGTCGGGAGACCCAGGTCGTCGATCGAGACGATGTCGGCGGGGATCAGGCGGAAGGCGGCGCCGATCGACCCGCGCTGGAAGTAGGCGTTCACGCGGAAGCGGGCGTGGCCGGGGATCGCGTAGGCGAAGTCGAGCTGCCAGTCGGTTTCCAGGCGCTGGCGCTGATCGTTGCTGAGGATCGAGTAGACGACCTCGCGCGTGTCCGCGCCGGTGAGCTTGGGGTAGTTCTCGAGCGGCACGAGGCGCCCGCGCACACGGACCATCGGCTGGCAGCCGACGGTGATGTGCAGGTCGGACGCGCGGCGGGCCAGCGTCTCGAGGAGGATGTCTGCGAAGTCGAAGTCCATGGCGTGGCTCCTATCGGTGCGTGCGCCGGGTGGCTTGAGGGCTACGCCTCGATCGCCGCCCCGGTTCCGGTGACGCGCGCGACCTCCGCGATGGAGGTGCGGCCCATCTTCACCTTCTCCAGCCCGTCCTCGCGCAGCCGGCGCATGCCCTCGCGCACGGCGACCTCGGCGATCTTGTCGGCCGACGCGTGCTCGATCGCCAGCGAGCGGATCTCCTCGTTGACGGTCATCACCTCGTACAGGCCGACGCGGCCCTTGTAGCCCGAGCCGCCGCAGCGGTTGCACCCGACGGGCCGGTAGGCCTCGATGTCGACGTGGGCGTGGAAGCCGTTCTCGCGCAGGATCTCGCTGGTGAGGATGGTGCGCTCCTTGCAGTGCGAGCAGAGCATGCGCGCCAGGCGCTGGGCGACGACGCAGTCGATCGCGCTGGCGACCAGGAACGGCTCGATGCCCATCTCCACCAGGCGGGTGATCGCCGTGGGGGCGTCGTTGGTGTGCAGCGTCGAGAGGACCAGGTGGCCGGTGAGCGCCGACTCGACGGCGATCTGCGCCGTCTCGCGGTCGCGGATCTCGCCGACCATGATGATGTCGGGGTCGGCGCGCATCATCGCCCGCAGGCCGCTGGCGAACGTCAGGCCCGCCTTCGGGTTGACCTGGACCTGCGTGATGCCGTCGAGCTGGAACTCGACCGGGTCCTCGATCGTGATGATGTTCTTCTCGGGGGAGTTGAGCATGCCCACCCCCGTGTAGAGCGTCGTCGACTTGCCCGAGCCCGTCGGCCCCGTCACCAGAACAGCGCCGAACGGCTGGCGGATCGCGCGCTCGAAGCGCTCGTGCTCCTCCTTGAGGAAGCCGAGCGCGTCGAGGTCGTGGACGACGCTCCCCTCCTGGTCGAGGATGCGCACGACGGCGGACTCGCCGTGCACGCTGGGCAACGTCACGACGCGCAGGTCGACGTGGTGGCCGTCGATCGTCAGCCCGACGCGACCGTCCTGCGGGATGCGCCGCTCGGAGATGTCGAGGTCGCTCATGATCTTCACGCGACTGATGGCGCCGGAGACCATGCGCTTGGGGATCGTGGTGATCTCCTGCAGCACGCCATCGATGCGGAAGCGCACGCGCAGCTCGCGCCCGTCGGGGGCGAAGTGCACGTCCGAGGCGCCGCGCTCCACCGCCTGGGCGACGATCTGGTTGATGAGCTTGATGACGGGCGCGTCGTCGGCGGACTCGCGCAGGTCGACGACCTCGGCCTCGCCGCTCTGCTCCTCCTCCTCGAGCGCCGTGGACTGCACCACGTCGTCCAGGCGCGTCAGGCGTGTGATCTGCTGGAGGATGTCCTCGCGCGAGGCGACCGCCGGGCGCACGTCGTACCCGGTGATCAGCGCGATCTCGTCGATCGCCATGACGTTCGCGGGGTCGGCCATCGCGAGGGTCAGGCCGTTGGTCCCGGTGAACGCGACCGGCACCGACTCGTAGCGCTTGGCCTTCGAGGAGCTGATGACGTTTGCCGCCGCCATGTCGACCTTGAAGACGTTCAGGTCGAGGTAGTCCAGGCCGTGCTTCTCGGCCAGCGCGCGCGCGAGCGTCTCCTGCGTGACGACGCCGGCGTTCAGCAGCGCCTCCTCAGGCGTCGTGCCCGTGGCGCGCGCCTCCTCGATCGCGCGCTCGACGCGGTCGCGCTCGGCGATCCCCATCTCGACGATCACGTCGCTGAGGAAGCGCCCGCCGCCGCCGCGGCTCTTGGGATGGACCACCCCGTCCCAGGGCTCGTCAGGGTCCGGCTGCTTCGCCAGCGCGCCGTGGGTCGGCGGGGGCTGGCTGACGGCTTGGAGGTGAGGGATGTCTGGGGTCATCTGGAGCTGGATGCGAGCCCCGCCGGGCGGCCTCGCGCATCACCGCGAGCGGCGCGGGGAGGCCCGTCCAGGCCTCGAGGCTCAGCGCGCCCTGGCGCACCAGGATCTCCAGGCCGTCGACCACCGCGCATCCCCTGCGCGACGCCTCGCGCAGGAGCTCGGTTCCGCCGTCCCGGTAGACCAGGTCCACCACGGTCGCGTATCTGCCCAGGGTCTCGGGATCCACGGGCAGCTCCTTGAACGTGTTGGACGAATTGCCCAGCCCGACCGAGGTGCAGTTCACGAGCAGGTCCGCCGGCGCCGATACCGCCGCGCGCTCCGCCCCCAGCTCGTCGGCGAGCTCGCGGGCGCGGGCGGGGGTGCGATTCCAGACGAGCACGCGGGCGCCGGCCTCGCGCAGCGCCCACACCGCGGCCCGGGCGCTGCCGCCGGCGCCGAGCACGAGCGCGCTGCGGCCGGCGACCGGCTCGCCCAGCGCTGCCAGCAGCCCCGGGGCGTCGGTGTTGTCGGCCTCGATCGCCCCGTCCTCGGCGAAGCTCAGCGTGTTCGCCGCACCGATCGCCTGTGCGCGGGCGCTCGCCAGGTCGGCGAGCGCGAGCGCCGCCTCCTTGTGGGGGATCGTGACGTTCGCGCCGCGAAAGCCCGCGGCGGGCAGGCCGCGGACGATCTCCTCGAACAGCTGCGGCGGCGCGGGGAGCAGCTGGTAGTGCCAGTCGTGCAGGCCGAGCGCGGCCAGCGCGGCGCGGTGCATCGCCGGGGAACGGCTGTGTGCGACCGGCCAGCCCAGGACGCCGAGCCGCGTACGCGCTACTTCTTGCACACCGACGGGTCGCTGCCGCCGTTGCGCGCGCGGGCCGCGTTGTAGGCGGCCACGTTCTTCTGGAACTGGGCGTTCGTGGCGGAGAACGCGAGCGCCCCGTGGCCGCAGGCCTTGACGATGAAGTACAGGTAGGGCACCTTCGCCGGGTGGGCGGCGGCCTGGATCGAGGCCAGCCCCGGGTTGCCGATCGGGCCCGGCGGCAGCCCGACGTGCAGGCGCGTGTTGTACGGCGAGGTGCTGCGCAGCTGGGACACCTTCAGCGGGCGGGTGAAGTTGGCGACCGCGTAGCGCGTCGTCGCGTCGCTGCCCAGCGCCATCTTGTCGCGCAGGCGGTTGTAGAAGACCGCCGCGACCAGTGGGCGGTCCTTGTCGCGGAAGGCCTCGCGCTCGATGATCGAGGCGATCGTCAGCACGTCGTAGCGCGTGAGGTTCTTGCTGCGCGCGTAGGACCAGTCGATGCCGGCGGTGCTGGCCTTGAACGCCTCGAGCTGCTTGCGCACGAGCGTTCGCGCGGAGGCGCCGCGCAGGAGGTCGTAGGTCGCCGGGAACAGGAAGCCCTCGAGCGTCGCGCCGCGAGGCGCGCCGTAGCTGCGCGGCCGCAGCAGCGGGGAGCGCACCGATGCCCTCAGGTAGTTCCCCGTCACGCCCTGGCGCGCCACGATCGGCGCGACCTCGCGGCGTCCGGGGCCCTCGGGGATCAGGACGCGGATCGTCGGTGCGGCCTGCGTCGCGGTGGTGAGCGCGCTGAGCGCCGCGCCGTTGCTCATGCCGCGGCGCAGCGTGAACGTGCCCGAGCGCAGCGTCCCGCCGCCGAGCTTGGCGCGCAGGGCGAAGAAGAACCCCGAGCCGACGACGCCCTTCGCCGCGAGCAGGTTGCCGATCTGGCGCGTGCTCGCCCCCTGCGGGATCCGCACGACGACGGTCCCGCTGCCCTGCCCCGAGAACGGGGTGAACGTGCGGTCGGCGACGTAGGCGACGGCCGCGACGAGCGTGACGAGGAGGACGAGCACCAGCGTCAGGCGGGCGGGCCGGCGACGGCGACGGCGCGGGACCTTGACCGGCTGGCGCGGCATGCCGGGCGCGCCGGCACCCGGGCGCACGGTGCCGATCGGGGCATCGTGCTCGGCGGTCTCGCCGGCCGGCGGCGGGCCCGTCACGGGCTGCACGGGCGGCGGCTTGGGCACAGCCGCGCGGTGGCGGTCGGCCACGGCGGGCAGCGGGGCGGCCGTGGGCGGTGCGGGCTCGGCGGGCGTCACCGGCTCGGACGCGCCAGCATCGGGAACGGTGGGGTCGGATGCGCCCGCCTCGTCCGCCGTCTCCACCGTCGGGACCAGCGCGGTTGCCGCCGGCTCGCGGGCGACGGGCGCCTGCCGGGGCGCCTGCGCGGACGGACCATCGTGTCCTTCCGGCTCGCCCAGGGGCTCCGGTGCCGCGACGGGCTCCGGCTCAGCGACGGGCTCCGGCTCGGGCGCGGTGACCGGCTCCGGCGCGGCCGGCAGCTCAAATGGCTCGAGGGCGGCCGGCGGCTCCTCCCCCCGCGCGCGCGCGCGGCGTCGCGCGCGCTCCAGGCGTGCGGCCTCGCGCTCTTCGGGGCTGCGCTCGCTCACGCGCGCTCCGCGTGCTCGTGCGCATGGCGGGCGAGCCAGTCGTCGAGCAGCACGGCCGCTGCGCGGGAGTCCTCGGACGTGCGGTCCGAGCCGCTGCGCGCCGCGATCGCGGTGGTGAAACGCTCGTCGAAGAGCTCAACCGGAACGCCGGGGCCGAGCGCCGAGCGCAGCCGATCGGCGAACGCGCGCGCCTCGCGCGTCTGCGCGGAATCAGCGCCCGACAGCGACAGCGGCAGGCCGACCACCACGCGGTCGACGGCGCGCTCGGCGACGAGCTCGCGCAGCGCGCGCAGCCCGGCCTTCGTCGCGGGACGCAGGACCGGCTCGATCGGCGAGGCGAGCGTGCCCGTGGGGTCGCTGAGCGCGCAGCCGCAGCGCGCCGATCCGTAGTCCAGGGCGAGCACGCGCAACGCGGCTACGCGGCGAGCGCCGCCTCGATCGCGGTGCGCGCCGCCTCCAGCGCGGCGGGCAGCTTCTCCGGGTCCCTGCCGCCGGCCTGGGCCATCGTGTCGCGGCCCCCTCCCCCGCCGCCGGTCACTGCGGCGGCCGCCTTCACGATCGCGCCCGCGCGCACGCCGCGCTCGACGAGCGCCGGCGTCACGGCGGCGACCAGGTGCACGCGGGCGTCGGCGCCCGAGCCGAGCACGATCACCGCCTGCTCGCCGAGCCGTCCCTTGAGCCGGTCGGCGGTCTCCATCAGCTGCTTGGGGTCGGCGCCCTCGACCTGCGCGGTGAGGATCTGTGCGCCGTGCAGCTCCTGCGCGCCGGAGGCGAGCGCCGCCAGGTCGACGTGCCCATTGGCGGGCGCGCCCTTGGCCGCTTCGCGAACGCGGGCCCGCAGCTCCTCGAGCGCCTGCGGCACGCGCTCCACGGGCGTGCGCAGTGCGTCGGCCGCCTCGCGCAGCAGCGCGTCGTGCTCGCGCATCAGCCGCACCGCCGCGGGGCCCGTGATCGCCTCGATGCGCCGCACGTTCGCCGCCGAGGAGCCCTCGCTCGTGATCTTCATGAGCGCGATCTCGGAGGTGCTGCGCACGTGCGTGCCGCCGCACAGCTCGCGCGAGACGCTGCCGTCCCCGATCTCCACCATGCGCACGACGTCGCCGTACTTCTCGCCGAACAGCGCCATCGCGCCCAGGCGGCGGGCCTCGTCGAGCGTCGTGGTCAGCGGGCGCACGGGGAGGTCCTCGAGGATCAGGCGGTTGACCTCGTCCTCGACGGCCAGCCGGTCCTCGTCGCTCAGGCGCTCGGTGTGCGTGAAGTCGAAGCGCAGCTTGTCCGGGCCGACGTAGGAGCCGGCCTGGCGCACGTGCTCGCCCAGCCGTGCGCGCAGCGCGGCGTGCAGCAGGTGCGTGGCGGTGTGGTTGCAGGCCGTGGCGTGGCGCGCGGCGCGATCGACGCGCGCCACGACGCGCTCGCCGGCGGCCGGCGGCGCGCCGTCGATGACGAGCGCCTGGTCGTCGCCCGCGCGCACGACGTCGGCGACGTGGAAGGCGCGCGCGCCGTCCTCGGTCTCCAGCGTGCCCGCGTCGCTGACCTGCCCACCGCCGGCGGGGTAGAACGGCGACTCGGCGAGCTTGAGGTAGACGTGGCCCTCCTCCTCGCGCACACCCTGCACGACGGTGTGCACCTCGAGGTCCTCATAGCCCGTGAAGACCGTCGGCTCCGGCGCGACCTCACGCACGATCTCGCCGGCGCGGCCCACCTTGCGGGCCGGGCCGATGGCGGCCGCCGAGCGCGCGCGCTGCGCGTCCATCAGGCGCTCGAACTCGGCCTCCTCGGTGAACGGCACGCCGCGCTCGGCGGCCATCTCGCGCGTGAGCTCGATCGGGAAGCCGAAGGTGTCGTGCAGGCGGAAGGCGTCGGCGGCGCTGACGGCGCCCGCGTCGAGCAGCTCGTCCAGGAGCCTGGTGCCCTGCTCGAGCGTGCGGCGGAAGCCCTCCTCCTCCCCGCGCACCCACTTGAGGATCGTCTCGCGGCCGCTGACGAGCTCCGGGTAGGCCGGGCCCATGATCTCGATCACCTGCTCGGCGAAGGTGGGCAGGAAGACCCCCTCGATGCCGATGCGATGCCCCTGCTGGATCGCCCGGCGCATCACGCGGCGCAGGATGTAGCCGCGCTCCTCGTTGGACGGCACGACCCCGTCGCCGATCAGGAACGTCATCGCGCGCGAGTGGTCGGCGAGGATGCGCAGTGCGCGCTCGTCGTGGGCGCCGGGGGCGCTGAGCTCGCGCCCGAGGTCCATCAGGGGAAGGAACTGGTCGGTCTCGAAGATCGTCTCGACGCCCTGCTGGATGAGCGCCATGCGGTTGAGGCCCAGGCCGGTGTCGATGTTCTGCTCAGGCAGCGGCGTCAGAATCGGGCCCGCCCGCCCCGGGTCCTGGTCGAACTGCATAAAGACGAGGTTCCAGTACTCCAGGAAGCGCTCGTTGTCCCCGCCGGGCAGGTCGTCGGCCCTGCCGTGCTCGACCCCGCGGTCCAGGTAGAGCTCGCTGCACGGCCCGCACGGGCCGGTCGGGCCCGACTGCCAGAAGTTCTCGCTGCGTGGGCAGAGCACGATCCGCTCGCGCGGCACGCCGACCGACTCCCAGGCGGCGATCGCCTCCTCGTCGGGCCCGAGGCCCAGCTCGGGGTCGCCCTCGAAGGTCGTGATCCAGATGTCCTTGGCGTCGAAACCGAAGCCCTCCAGCGAGAGCTCCCAGGCGAACTCGACCGCGCCCTGCTTGAAGTAGTCGCCGATCGCGAAGTTGCCGAGCATCTCGAAGAAAGTGAGGTGGCGGGCGGTGTTCCCCACGTTCTCGATGTCAGTCGTGCGAAAGCACTTCTGGCAGCTTGTGAGGCGCTTGGCGGGCGGCGTCTCGAGCCCGAGGAAGTAGCCCTTGAGCGGGTGCATCCCGGCCGTGGTGAGCAGCACGGAGGCGTCGAAGGTCGCCGGGACCAGCGAGGCCGACTCGCGGCGCAGGTGTCCGCGCTCGGCGAAGAACTCGAGGAACGTCTCGCGGATCTCGTCGCTGCTTCTGGCGATCATGGGGCGATTGTCGCGCATCCCAGGACGCGGTCGCCCCGCAGGAAGACGGCGGTCTGGCCCGGGGCGGCGCCCCAGACGGGCTCGCGGAGTTCGAGCTCTTCGCCGCGCAGCGTGCACGGGACCGCCGGCGCGCGGTAGCGCAGGCGCACCTGCGCGATCTCCTCGGCCGGCGCGCGCAGGCGCACGTCGCTCAGGCGCACGCGGGTCGTGAGCAGCGCCGCGCGCGGGCCGACGGTGACGGTGTTGGACGCGACGTCGGTGCCGGTCACGTAGAGCGGTGCGTCGCGCCCGCCGACCCCGACGCCGCGGCGCTGGCCGACGGTGAAGGCGTGCGCGCCGCGGTGGCGCCCGAGCGGGCGGCCGGCCTCGTCGAGGATGTGGCCGGGGCGGGGCCGAGGCCCGCCGTGGCGAGTGAGAAAGGCCTCGCGCGCGGACCCGGCCAGGAAGCAGAGGTCCTGCGAGTCGGGCCGGCGTGCCACCGGAAGACCCTCGCGCTCGGCCATCTCGCGGACCTGCGCCTTCGTCAGCTCGCCGAGCGGGAAGCGCAGGCGCGCCAGCGCCTCGGGCTCGAGCGCCGCAAGCACGTACGACTGGTCCTTCGCGGGGTCGGTCGCGGTGCGCAGCAGCCCGTCGTCGCCGATGCGCGCGTAGTGGCCGGTGGCCAGCGCGCCCGCGCCGACGCGACCGGCGAGCTCCAGCATCGCCTCCAGCCGCACGCTGCCGTTGCAGCGCACGCACGGGTTCGGTGTCAGGCCGGCGGCGTGCCCGGCGATCCACGGGTCGACGACGCCCGCGCGGAACTCGTCGCGCAGGTCGAGCGTGAGGTGCGCGAGGCCCATGCGGTGCGCGAGCGCGCGCGCCTCGCGCACGGCGCTTGCCGAGCAGCAGCTGCGCTCGGCGTCGTTGTGGGCGTCGCGCCAGAGCTCGAGCGTCACGGCGACCGGCGCGGCCGCGTCCTCTCGCGCGCACAGGAGCGCGGCGACGGCGCTGTCGACACCGCCGCTCATCGCCACGAGCGTGCGCGACGGCTGCGGGGCGAGCGCGGCGCCGGCGCGCGCGGCGGCGCCGAGCGCGCGCGCCAGGGCGTCGGCCG
>Ga0335070_10004440_pt1 | contig 16401 bp, 11 predicted proteins | sample Lox_Sample_13_FD_206722 | JGI IMG/M metagenome (GOLD analysis project Ga0335070, IMG submission 206722) | Soil microbial communities from Loxahatchee National Wildlife Refuge, Florida, United States - Lox_Sample_1.3 | ecosystem: Environmental > Terrestrial > Soil > Wetlands | place: USA... | reverse complement strand
CGGTTGGCCGGACGGGCGTTGACGGGGGGTCGCGGGCCGGGTCCGCACCACGCGGCGGCCCACCCCGGGCAGCAGCCCGAGCGCTGATTTCCAAGGTGTTATCGGCAGGCGCCAGGGGAAATTAACCGGCCGCGGCACGGTTCAAGCCGGGGCGGGTGCCGACGGCTGCCGGACGGGAAATACCCGGCGCAGATAGTGCCCGGTGTGACTGGCGGGGTCGGCCGCCACCTGCTCCGGGGTGCCTTGCGCGACGATGCGGCCGCCCCCGGCGCCGCCTTCGGGCCCGAGGTCGACGATCCAGTCGGCGGTCTTGATCACGTCCAGGTTGTGCTCGATGACCACCACCGTGTTGCCTTCGTCGCACAAGCGCTGCAGCACCCGCAGCAGCAGCTCGATATCGTGGAAGTGCAGGCCGGTGGTGGGTTCGTCCAGGATATAGAGCGTGCGTCCGGTCTCGCGCTTGGACAGCTCCAGCGCGAGCTTCACGCGTTGCGCTTCGCCGCCCGATAGCGTGATGGCACTCTGACCCAGCGTGATGTAGCCCAGACCCACATCGGTCAGCGTGCGCAGCTTGCGCGCCAGCGCCGGCACGGCGGCGAAGAATTCCAAAGCTTGCTCCACCGTCAGCTGCAGGACTTCTTGGATGTTGCGTCCCTTGTACTGGACCTCGAGCGTCTCGCGGTTGTAGCGCCGGCCGTGGCACACGTCGCAGGTGACATAGACGTCGGGCAGGAAGTGCATCTCGACCTTGAGCACGCCATCGCCCTGGCAGGCTTCGCAGCGGCCGCCCTTGACGTTGAAGGAGAAGCGCCCCGCGCCGTAGCCGCGCTCGCGCGCCAGCGGCACGCCGGCGAACAGCTCGCGAATCGGCGTAAATACACCGGTGTAGGTGGCCGGGTTGGAGCGGGGCGTGCGGCCGATCGGGCTCTGGTCAACGCTGACCACTTTGTCGAAAAGCTGCAACCCATCGATCTCGTCGTGTGCGGCGGGTTCCTCCGAACTGCCGTACAGGTGGCGCGACAGCGCGCGATACAGCGTGTCGTTGACCAGTGTCGACTTGCCCGACCCGGACACGCCGGTCACACAGGTGAACAGCCCCGCGGGAAGATCGAAATCGATGCGCTGGAGGTTGTTTCCGCGGGCGCCGAGGACATGCAGCCAGCGCTGCGGCTGCGGCGCGCGGCGCGCCTCTGGCAGGGGGATGCTGCTCAGTCCGGCAAGGTAGCGCCCGGTGAGCGACCGCGGATCGCGCGCGACCTGGGCCGGGGTGCCGGTGGCGACCACCTGACCGCCGTGCACGCCGGCGCCCGGACCCATGTCGATGACAAAATCCGCAGCCTCGATCGCGTCCTGGTCATGCTCGACCACCAGCACCGAGTTGCCGAGGTCGCGCAGTTGGTGCAGCGTGGCGAGCAGGCGATCGTTGTCGCGCTGGTGCAGGCCGATCGACGGTTCGTCGAGCACGTACATCACGCCGGTCAGGCCCGAGCCGATCTGGCTGGCCAGCCGGATGCGCTGCGCCTCGCCCCCGGAGAGCGTGTCGGCAGAGCGGTCGAGCGAGAGGTAGCCCAGGCCCACGTTGTTCAGGAAGCGCAGCCGGCTGGCGATTTCGCGCAGGATCTTCTCGGCGACCGCCCTGCGCGCGCCCGCGAGCGGCAGCGACGTCAGCAGCCGCTGCGCGTCGGTGAGCGGCATGCGGCTGATCGCGTAGATGGTGTGCCCGCCGACCAGGACGTGCCGCGCCTCGCGCCGCAGTCGGGTGCCGTCGCAGTCGGGGCAAGGGGCGGTGTTGAGATAGCCGGCGAGTTCCTCGCGCACCACCGCGGAGTCGGTTTCCTTGTAGCGACGCTCGAGATTCTTCACGATGCCCTCGAAGGCGTGCTCGCGCACATGGCGCGCGCCGCGTTCGCCCGGATACACGAATCGGATCTTCTCGCGCCCCGAGCCATACAGCACGATCTGCCGGATGGTTTCGGGCAGGCTCTCGAACGGCGTATCCAAGTCGAAACCGTAGTGCTGGGCGAGCGCCTGCAGCATCTGGAAGTAGTACTGGTTGCGCCGGTCCCAGCCCTTCACCGCGCCGGAAGCGAGTGCGAGGTGGGGAAAGGCCACCACGCGCGCAGGATCGAAGAAGCTCGTCTGTCCCAGCCCGTCGCAGCGCGGGCAGGCGCCCATCGGGTTGTTGAACGAGAACAGGCGCGGCTCGAGTTCCGGCAAGCTATAGCCGCACAGCGGGCAGGCGAACTGCTGCGAGAAGACATGCTCCTTGCCGCTGTCCATCTCCACGGCGATGGCGCGCCCGTCAGCATGGCGCAGCGCCGTCTCGAACGATTCGGCCAGCCGCTGCCGCACGTCGGGCCGGACCTTGAGCCGGTCGACCACCACCTCGACCGTGTGCTTGCGCGTCTTGGCCAGCTTGGGTAGGTGGTCCAGGTCGTGCACCGCGCCGTCGATGCGCACGCGCACGAAGCCCTGCGCCTTCAGGTCCTCGAACAGGTCGGCCTGCTCGCCCCTGCGCCCGACGATCAGCGGTGACAGGATCATCAGTCGCGTGTCGGGCGGCAGGCTCATCGTGTGATCCACCATCTGCGTCACGCTTTGTGCCGACAGCGCCAGACCGTGGTCCGGGCAATGCGGCTCGCCCGCTCGCGCGAACAGCAGCCGCAGGTAGTCGTGGATCTCGGTGACGGTGCCCACAGTGGAGCGCGGGTTGTGACTGCTTGCCTTTTGTTCGATGGCGATCGCCGGGGAGAGCCCTTCGATCAAGTCCACGTCGGGCTTCTCCATCAGCTCGAGGAACTGGCGCGCGTAGGCAGACAGCGATTCCACATAGCGCCGCTGCCCCTCCGCGTACAGCGTGTCGAAGGCGAGCGAGGACTTGCCCGAGCCCGACAGCCCGGTGATCACCACCAGCCGTTGGCGCGGGATGTCGACGTCGACGTTCTTGAGGTTGTGCGTGCGCGCGCCGCGCACTCGGATGAAATCCATCGTCGGGATGAGATCGGCTGGCTGGCCCTGCGTTCCCGCCTCGCAGCGGGGACCGCGGCAAGGGCCGAAAGCAAAGGCGAACCTGCTAATATACCGGAGGCGCGCAGTGATTCCCAACCCCCTGTTTTCCCCTCTCCCATGTCCCCCGACTCCTCGCGCATGAGTGCGCACGAGCTTCGCGCCAGCATCGCGCTGGCGGGCGTGGGCGGGCTGCGCATGCTCGGGATGTTCATCATCCTGCCGGTGTTCGCGCTGTATGCGCAGCAGCTATCCGGCGGCACCAGTCACACGCTGATCGGCGTCGCGCTCGGCGCCTACGGCTTGACCCAGGCGCTGTTGCAGTTTCCCTTCGGCTGGCTGTCCGATCACTGGGGACGCAAGCGCACGCTCTACCTCGGGCTCATAGTGTTCGCGCTGGGCAGTTTCATCGCCGCGATGGCGAGCGACATCTATCTGGTCATCCTGGGCCGCGTGGTGCAGGGCGCGGGAGCGGTATCGGCGGCGGTAATCGCGCTCGCCGCGGACCTGACGCGCGACCAGCACCGCACCAAGGCGATGGCCATCATCGGCATGACCATCGGCGCGACCTTCGCGCTGTCGCTGGTGGCCGGGCCGATTCTCGGCCGGCTGATCGGCGTGCCCGGCATCTTCGCCATGACCGGCATCCTGGCGTTCTGCGCGCTGGCGGTGGTGCGCTGGGTGGTGCCCGACCCGCAATGCGAGCCCAGCCGTTCGGCGCCGGGTGTGAGTGTCCGGGCGCTGCTGCGTGACCCGGAACTACTGCGGCTGGACCTGGGCATCTTCGTGCTGCATGCCGTCCTGATGGCGCTGTTCGTCGTTGTGCCGTTCTCGCTACGCGAGTCCGGCCTTGCGCCGGACCGTCACTGGCAGGTATACCTTCCGGTGATGTTGGCTTCCGTGGTGCTGATGCTGCCGGTCATGCTCGCGGCCGAGCGTCAGGGCAAGCAGAAGCTCGCGTTTCTGGGTGCGGTGGGCGTGCTGCTGATGGCGCAAGGCATCCTCGCGGCGACGCAAGACTCGCTGCCCGGTCTGGTGCTCGGCCTGCTCGCCTTCTTCACGGCGTTCAACCTGCTCGAGGCCAGCCTGCCGTCGATGATCTCGCGCGCGGCGCCGCCCGCCAAGAAGGGCGCAGCGGTGGGCATCTTCACCAGCCTTCAGTTCCTGGGCGCCTTCGCAGGGGCGTCCGCCGGGGGGGCGGTTTCGCAGTTCTTCGGCGCTCCGGCAGTGTTCGCACTGTGCGGGTTGCTTACGTTGTCCTGGCTGCTTGTGGCGTGGCCGATGAGCGCGCCGGCGGCCGTGGGCGTGCGCACCTGATGGAGGCGGCGGTGGCGCGCGGGCAAGGCTGATCCGTCTCGAACTCGAGGAGTGATTAACGATGGCATCCGTAAACAAAGTGATCCTGATCGGCAACCTCGGCCGCGACCCCGAAGTGCGTTACCTGCCTAGCGGCGACGCCGTGGCCAACTTCAGCGTGGCGACCACCGAGAAGTGGAAGGACAAGAGCGGCGAGATGCAGGAGCAGACCGAGTGGCACCGCATCTCGTTCTTCGGCCGCCAGGCCGAAATCTGCGGCGAGTACCTGCGCAAGGGCAGCTCGGTGTATATCGAGGGGCGCTTGCAGACGCGCAAGTGGACCGACAAGGACGGCAACGAGCGCACTACCACCGAGATCCGCGGCGACCGCATGCAGATGCTCGGCGGTCGCGGCGGTGGCACGGCGGAAATCCGCGAGCCCGACTACGCCGCGGCTGAGAACTCTCCGGCACCGGCGGCGAAGAAGTCGGCTCCGGCCGGCGCCGCGAAGAAGTCGTCCGGCTTCGACGACATGGACGACGATATCCCGTTCTGACGCGGCGCGGGCCGTGCTGCCGGCAATGGCAGCGGTGCGGCCCGCGCGCGCATAGAGGATATGCGATGCAACTCTACGAGCTGCAGCACAAACCCGGCCTGGACAGCGTCACGCTCGCACAGCGCCCGGATCCGCGGCCCGGCCCGGGACAGGTCTTGCTGCGGATGAAGGCCTGGTCGCTCAATTACCGCGACTTGCAGGTGGCGAGAGGCGCCTACGGCGGGCCGCCGCCCCTGGGGCGCATCCCGCTCTCCGATGGCGTGGGAGAGGTGATCGAGGTCGGTGCGGGCGTCACGCGTGTCAAGCCAGGCGATCGGGCGGCCGGCATCTTCATGCAGGGCTGGCTGGCCGGGCAGCCTGGGGCGGAGGTCGCGACGAGCGCGCTCGGCGGCGCCATCGACGGCATGCTCGCCGAGTACGTGGTGCTGTCGAGCGAAGGCGTGGTGAAGGTGCCCGCGCACCTGACCGACGAGGAAGCGGCCACGCTGCCCTGCGCGGCGGTGACGGCTTGGAATGCACTGGTGCGTGAGGCGCGAGTGAGAGCCGGGGACGTGGTGGTTCTGCAAGGCACCGGGGGTGTGTCGCTGTTCGCCCTGCAGTTCGCCAAGCTGCACGGTGCGCGCTGCATCATCACCTCGAGCAGCGACGACAAGCTGGCAGTCGCCCGCACGCTCGGCGCCGACGACCTGGTCAACTATCGCCGCCGGCCGGACTGGGACAAAGCAGTGCTCGAGCTGACCGGCGGGCGCGGGGCGGACGTGGTGGTGGAGGTCGGCGGTGCCGGCACGCTCGAGAAGTCGCTGAGCGCTGTGCGCTTTGCCGGCATCGTCACGCTCATCGGTGTGCTTACCGGCGTGGCTGGACCGATCCCTACTGCGGCCATTCTCAGGCGCCATATCCGGGTGCAGGGCATCTACGTCGGTTCGCGCGAGATGTTCGAGGAGATGAACCGCGCGATCGCTCAGCACCGGCTTCGGCCGCATATCGCGAAATCGTTCGGCTTCGAGCAAGCACGCGCAGCTTACGACCATCTCGCCTCTGCGACCCATACCGGCAAGGTCGTGATCCGGAGTTAGATTTCCGGCTTCGCGGCCCGGCGCGCGCCCTGGTCCGCAGCATGTATTTGCCGAATTTCCTTTTTTTGGCAGTGGTTTATGGTGTAGCCAAAGTGTGGCACCATAACTGGCTGCGAACGTTCCGTAGCCTGCCCACGCGGCGACCGACAACCCTGGGGCACCGATGACCCTCCGCAGCGTTTCCCTCGACGACAAGTACACCCTGCAGTCCGGCCGCATCTATATCACGGGCACTCAGGCGCTGGTGCGCCTGCCGATGATGCAGCACCTGCGCGACAAAGCGGCCGGCTTCCACACCGGCGCCTACATCAGCGGCTACCGCGGCTCGCCGCTCGGCGGGTACGACCAGCAGCTCTGGGCAGCCAAGAAGCTGCTCAAAGAGCACCACATCGTGTTCAACCCCGGCGTGAACGAAGACCTCGCTGCGACCGCCTGCTGGGGCACGCAGCAACTCGGCTTCCACGGCGAGAGCGACTACGATGGGGTGTTCGCGATCTGGTACGGGAAAGGCCCCGGGGTGGACCGGACCGGCGACGCATTCCGGCACGGCATCCTGGCCGGCTCGCATCCGCGCGGCGGAGTCCTCGCGCTGATGGGCGACGATCACACCTGCGAATCCTCCACCACCGCGCACCAGAGCGAGTACGCGATGGTCGACGCGATGATGCCGGTGCTCAATCCCGCCGGCGTGCAGGAGTTGCTCGACTACGGCATCGTGGGCTGGGCGCTGTCGCGCTACGCCGGCGTGTGGGTGGGCCTCAAGTGCATGAAGGACGTCATCGACGCAGCCGGCACCGTCGACGTCGATCCGGAGCGCGTGCGTATCGTTACGCCCTCCGACTTCCAGATGCCTGCGGGCGGCCTGAATATTCGCTGGCCGGACCAGTTCCTCGAGCAGGAAGAGCGACTGCACCGCTACAAGCTCGAAGCGGCGCGGGCATTCGGGCGCGCCCACCGGCTCGATCGCATCCTTCTCGACTCGCCCGAGGCCAAGCTCGGCATCGTCACCTGCGGCAAATCCTACATGGATGTGCGCCAGGCGCTGCAGTATCTGGGTATCGGCGAGGCGGAAGCGCAGCGCCTCGGGTTGCGGGTCTACAAGGTCGGCATGACCTTCCCGCTCGAGCCGCAGGGTGCGCTCGCATTCGCGCGCGGTCTGGACAAGATCGTCGTGGTCGAAGAGAAGCGCTCCTTGATCGAATGGCAGCTCAAGGAGGTGCTCTACGGCCAGCCCGGCGCGCCGCGCATCGTTGGCAAGCAGGACGAGCGCGGCAGCCTGCTGTTCCCGAGCAATGGCGCGCTCGATCCCAATCACATCGCGGTGCAACTCGGCCGCCGCATCCTCGAGCGCGCCCCCGACAGCCAGCTCGATCAGCGCGTGCTCGAGCAAGAGCAGCTCGAAACGCGCGTGACCGAAAAGCCGGCGATGGATCGCACGCCGTACTTCTGCTCTGGCTGCCCGCACAGCACCGGCACCAGATTGCCGGAAGGCAGCATCGCGCTGTCGGGCATCGGCTGCCACTTCCTCGCCCAGTACATGAACCGCAACACCGCCGGCTACACGCAGATGGGCGGCGAGGGCGCGAGCTGGATGGGCGAGGCGCCGTTCACCAAGACCAAGCACGTGTTCCAGAACATCGGCGACGGTACCTACTTCCATTCCGGCTTTCTCGCGGTGCGCGCGGCGATCGCCTCGGGTGTCAACGTCACCTACAAGATCCTCTACAACGACGCGGTGGCGATGACCGGCGGCCAGCACATCGACGGAAACCTTACTCCGCCGCAGATCGCGCGCGAGCTGCTGGCCGAGGGCGTCAAGAAGGTCGAGGTGGTGACCGACGAGCCGCAGAAGTATGCGAGCGGCGCGTTTCCACCGGAGGTGCAGGTGCACCACCGCGACGACTACGACAAGGTGCAGCGCGCGATCCGCGAGATCGAGGGCACGACGGCGATCATCTACGATCAGACCTGCGCCTCCGAGAAGCGCCGCCGCCGCAAGCGCAACGCGTTCCCCGACCCGGCCAAGCGCGCCTTCATCAACGATCTGGTGTGCGAGGGCTGCGGCGATTGCGGCGTGCAGTCCAATTGCGTGTCGATCGTCCCACAAGAAACCGAGTTCGGCCGCAAGCGCCGGATCGACCAGTCCTCGTGCAACAAGGACTACTCCTGCGTGAAAGGTTTTTGCCCCAGCTTCGTTACCGTGCACGGTGGCGGCGTGCGCAAGGGGACGGGCGCGGCGCAAGCGGACAAGACGAACCTACCCTTCGCCGTGCTGCCCGAGCCTACCCTGCCTGCGATCGATCAGCCCTACGGCATCCTGGTCACCGGTGTCGGCGGCACCGGGGTGGTGACCATCGGCGCCATCCTCGGCATGGCGGCCCATCTGGAGGGCAAGGGGTTTTCCAGCCTGGACATGGCGGGCCTGGCGCAGAAGGGCGGCGCGGTGCTCGCGCATCTGCAGGTCGCGGCGAAGCCGGAGGAGATCCGCACCGTGCGCCTGGGCTCGGGCGGCGCCAGGCTGCTGCTCGGCTGCGATCTGGTCGTCGCCGCGAGCGAGAAAGCCACCGACACCGCTCGCGCCGGCCTCACCCGCGCGGTGGTCAACACGCACCAGCAGATGACCGGCGAGTTCACGCGCAACGCCAACATCGCCTTTCCGGCACACGCGCTCAAGCGCGGAATCGGCAAGGCGACGGGCGAGAGCAACGCCGAGTTCGTCGACGCCACGCGCGTGGCCACCGTGCTGATGGGCGATTCGATCGCGACCAACATGTTCATGCTCGGGTTCGCATACCAGCGCGGGCTGGTTCCCGTGTCCGCCGAAGCGATCGACAGGGCAATCGAACTCAACGGTGCGGCGGTGAAGATGAACCAGGCCGCGTTCCTGTGGGGTCGACGCATGGCGGTCGACCCGACCGCAGTGGAGCGCCTGATCGCACCGAAAGAGGCGGCGCAGGCGCCGGCCCGGCTGTCCGAATCGCTCGACGAGATGATCCAGCGGCGCGTCGAGTTCCTGACCGCGTACCAGGACGCGGCGTATGCGCGCCGCTACCAGACGCTGGTGGAGCGCGTGCGCAAGGAGGAGCAGGCCAAGGGCAAGGGCCTGGCCGGCCTCGCGGACGCGGTCGCGCGCTGCTACTTCAAGCTCATGGCCTACAAGGACGAGTACGAAGTCGCGCGCTTGTATACCGATCCCGCTTTCATGCAGAAGCTGCAGGCGCAGTTCGAAGGCGACTACAAGCTGCACTTTCATCTCGCACCGCCGCTGCTGGCCAAACGCAACGAGCAAGGGGAGCTGGTCAAGCGCGAGTACGGCCCATGGATGTTCACTGCGTTCAAGCTGCTGGCCAAGCTGCGCTTCCTGCGCGGTGGCGCGCTCGACATCTTCGGGTACACCGAGGAGCGTCGCACCGAGCGCCAACTCATCACGGACTACGAGGACACTGTAGATGAGCTGCTCGCCAAGCTGACTCCCGATAACCACGCTCTGGCGGTGCGGATCGCCTCCGTCCCGGAGGAGATCCGCGGCTTCGGCCACGTGAAGCAGCGGCACCTGAAGGCCGCGAAGGAAAGGGAAGCCAAGCTGCTCGCCGCGTACCGGGCACCAGTGACCAGCCGCGCGGCGGCGTAGCGCTGCGGACAGAACGGGCGCCCGATCGCTATTGCAGCCACGGGCGCAGTGCATTCCCCAGTGCTTCGGGCTTGTACCCGTGGATGACCTGGTCGCCGACCACGACCACCGGCACCCCGTTTGCCCCGAGACGGCGATAGCCTTTCTCCGCCGCGGCGTTGTGCTCGATGTCGTACTCGGTGTAGCGAATATGGTGCATGCGGAAGTATTCGCGCGTCTTGGCGCAATAGGGGCACCAAGAGGTGGCGTAGAGCAACACTTCCGGCTGTTCCGCGTTCGCCCCCGCCACCGCATCCGCACGCGTATTGCCACGCCACGGGTGGGTGAAACCGAGATAGGCGCCGTACACCAGGAAGGCGAGCGTCACCCACTTGCCCCAGCCCCCTCGCCGGTCGGCGTGCCGTGACGCGCTGTGCGCTCGGACCGGCGCCCCATAAGGTTGGTTTGATACCTTCTCGTAAGCCACACCGCACTTTGGGCACTGCCATTCGGCGGCAGCGTCGGTAGGCTGCCGGACGTAGCGGCATCTGGGGCAAGTCGTTATCGGTTCGCTCATGATCAAGCCCCCTCGCGGCGCCTTGCCACTCAGCGTGGCGTTGAATCGAGCGATACGGCCCCCCTGGGCATTCTGCTCGGTATAGCGGCATGCAAGATCGGCACCAAGCCGGAGAGCGTCGCGCCGCTGAGCGCGACCGAATCGAACCCACGCCCTGAGCCAGGCCGGGAGACGTGATACGGCGGACTCTCCGGTCCGTCGGCTAGCGCATGGGCTGCGCGGGCTTGGCTCCGCCTTGTTGCTGCATCTCGCGCTCTTCACCGGCCTGCTCGGATTGCCGCGAATAGGGGTCGTCGTCGTAGGCGTCCGGTTTGACCGTGTCTTCGAGTTGCTCGACCGGAGCCTGCGTGGCGTTCTCCTGGAGATACTGCGGAAACCAGGTCGCGATCGGCGGGAAAGCGAGCACCAGCGCGATCGCCAGGACCTGCAGGACCATGAACTCGAACATGCCTTTGTAGATCGTCGCCAGCGACCAGTCCTTGACCACCTGCTTGAGATCGTAAGCCGACATCGCCACCGGCGGCGAGAGAAACGCGGTCTGCAGCGTCACCGCAACCAGCGCGCCGAACCACACGAGGTCGAACTTGAGCGCCGCGATCACGGGATAGAAGATAGGCAGGAACACCAGCACGATAGCGGGCCACTCGAACGGCCATCCGAGCAGGAAGATCAGGCCCAGCACCATGATCAGCATCACCACGGGCGGCAGCGGCAGCGCCAGCATCGAGTCGGTGATCCAGTTCGCCGTGCCCATGCGCGCGAACACCGCTCCGAATACATTAGAAGTGACCGCGAGCAGCAGCACCATGCTGGAGGTCGCCATCGTCGACAGCAGCGCCTGCTTGAGGCCCGCCAGCGTGAACCTGCGATAGACAAGCGCGAGGATCAGCGCACCGGCCGCGCCCATCGCGGAAGCTTCGGTGGGCGTCGCCAGCCCCGCTAGGATGGTACCCAGCGTGAACGCGATCAGCAGCCCCAGGGGCACGATGCCGATGGCCACTTCCCCGAGGATGCGCAGGACGCCATGCACGCGCTCCTCCTGCGACACCGGCGGCCCCAGCTTCGGATTGATGAAACAACGCGCCAGCAGGTAAGCCACGTAGATCCCGGCGAGGAGAAATCCGGGACCGAACGCTGCCGCGTAGAGATCGGCGACCGACACACCGAGCACCGGACCCATCACGATGAGCATGACCGAGGGCGGAATCAGGATCCCCAGGGTGCCGCCCGCGGTAATCGTTCCGGCAGCGAGCTTCGCGTCGTAGCCGGTCTTGACCATGATCGGTGCGGCCATGATGCCCAGCACCGTCACCGCCGCGCCGACGATGCCGGTGGCCATGGCGAAGACTGCGGCGGTGAGGACCACCACCAAGAACAGCGCGCCGCGCACCGGCGCGAGCAGGAGCCGGAACGCCACGAACAGCCGCTCCATCAGGCCGGCCTGCTCGGTGATGAAGCCCATGAAGATGAACAGCGGCACCGCCGCGGCCGGACGCCACCGCGCGCGTACGAGTATCATCCTTCGTGCACCGGATCATCGGCGCCTCGAAGGACCGCGCCGGGAAGGCCGGCTGATCGAACTCGACGGCTCCTGATCCGACACAGGGGGAGAGATGATTTCGCTGGATCTGAACGGCAAGGCCATCGCGGTTACCGGCGGGTTTGGCAGCTTGGGTGCAAGTGTGGGGCGGGCAGCCCTGGCCGCGGGGGCGAGAGTTGCGCTGCTCGACCGTACCCAAGCACCGAAGGCGCCGGCAGATCTGGCGCAGGCGCTCGCGCTGGGCGGCGTCGATCTGGGATCCGGTAATGCGGCGAGCGCTGCGATCGCGCAGGTCGTCCAGCACTTCGGCCGTCTGGATGCGCTGGTCAACGTCGCGGGCGGTTTCCGCTGGGAGAAGATCGAGAGCGGGAGCATCGACACTTGGGACCTGCTCTACCAGATGAACTTGCGCACCGCTGTTGGCGCGTCCCAGGCTGCGCTCCCGCATCTGCTCGCCGGCGGCGACGGGCGCATCGTGAACGTCGGTGCAGGCGCCGCGGCAAAAGCTGGGGTGGGCATGGGCGCGTATGCCGCTTCCAAGGCGGGTGTGGCCAGGCTCACCGAAGCGCTGGCCGAGGAGTTGAAGGACCGCGGCGTGACGGTGAACGCCGTGCTGCCGTCGATCATCGACACTGCTGCGAACCGCGCCGACATGCCGAACGCGGATTTCTCGCGCTGGGTGAAGCCGGAGCAGATCGCTGATCTGATCGTATTCCTGCTTTCCGACCGCGCGCGTGCCATCACCGGCGCGCTGATCCCGATATCCGGCCGGGTGTGATGATCGCCACGCAAGAGCCGAACGCCGCGCTACGCCGGTTGCGCGGCGCCGTCACAGATTAGGCTCTCCGGAGAACTTGGAGAACAGGCGACGTTAGCGTCACCTGCGTCATCGAACGCTACCTGATGGGCCTGCCCAGCACGGTGCGGCCCTGTGCGACAGCCGATGCGATCAGGCCGCGGCGCTGGCTGTTCCCGCGCTTCGTCGGCGACAACGATTTCGATGCATTCGGGCCATATCGACTATGCCCGGTTGCGCGAGGAGGCAGTGGAGGCCGGGATCGAGGGTAAGCGCCGGAAGCGCCGCCGCCCTGGGCCTCGCACCGCACTGCGAGGACGGCACGCCCGCTCGACATTGGCAGATTCGCCGGTGTCGCAAGCAGAAGACACATTTGCCTCATGATCAAAGACATGGGTGCTTGTTTTCAGTGCGAGTGCTAAGATCTTTGCGTGAGTGAAGAAGGGCAGTCCGCGCAATGGGCGCCCGGGAGAGCTGTTGCAGGACAGGTGCGGTCTGCCCCGCGCTCGCTTGAACGGCACGCAGGAACAATCCCGTTGCAACCACGGCCCGGCGCCGGTTCCATTCTCGAGCTCCGGTTTGCCGGCCAACAAGGATTGGCCATGAAGAAGCTTGTCTTTGCGCTGCCCCTGGCGCTCGGGCTCCTCGCCTGCTCGTATTCTCCTTCTCCGGATTCCTCCAGCGCGCGGGATCCCGGTGTGCGAGGCGGGCCTGCGGGCGCAGGAGGGCCGATCGCGGGGCTCACGGCCGACGAACTCGCGTTCTTCAACGCGGGGCTGGGTGAGTTTGTGCCGGCGGAAGAAGTCTCCGACGGCGTGGGGCCGACAATGAACCTCGATGCCTGCAGCGGCTGCCATTTGCAGCCGGCGGTCGGCGGAACCAGCCCCGCGTTGAACCCTCAGGTCGCGTTCGCGAAGAAGAACGGCGCGACCAACGCGGTTCCGTCGTTCATCGCAGCAAACGGACCGGTGCGCGAGGCGAGGTTCGTGAGGAACGCCGACGGAACACCGGATGGCGGCGTGCACGATCTGTTCACGATCGCCGGGCGCTCGGATGCCAGCGGCTGCGTGCTGGCGCAGCCCGATTTCCCGAAGGAGCTGGCCGAGCACAACGTGATCTTCAGGATTCCCACCCCGCTGTTCGGCGCCGGGCTGATCGAGCAGATCCCGGACCGGGCAATCCTCGCCAATCGGAGCAGCGACACGCCCAGAAAAAAGGACATGGGCATCCGCGGCCGGCCCAACTTCGTCCTCGCAGGCCACGCTATCTCCGGCCAGGCGAACAGCAACGGCAACGACGGCACCGTCGCGCGCTTCGGATGGAAGGCGCAGAACAAGTCGCTGCTCTTGTTTTCCGGCGAGGCCTACAACGTCGAGATGGGCATCACCAACGAGTTGTTCCAGACCGAGCGCGATGAGACGCCGGGCTGCCAGTTCGCCGCTGTCCCGAACGACGTCGGCAACACCGCCGCCACGACGCCCATCGAGGCGCTGAGCGCGATCGAGAAGTTCGCGTTCTTCTCGCGCTTCCTCGCGCCGCCGGCGCCGTCCCCCGACACGCCAGGAGGAGCGGAGTCCATCGCACGGGGCCGCAAGCTCTTCGGCGATATCGGTTGCGCGCTCTGCCACACTCCCACGCTGAACACGGGAAACAGCACCGTCGCCGCGCTGCGCAACCAGCCGGTGAACCTCTACTCGGACCTCCTGGTTCACGACATGGGCCCCGGCCTCGAAGACGGGGTCACGCAGGGACAGGCCGGCCCGCGCGAATTCCGCACCGCCCCGCTGTGGGGCGTCGGACAGCGGCTGTTCTTCCTGCACGATGGAAGAACCACGGACCTGCGCGAGGCGATCCAGGCTCACCGGAGCGGGAGTTTCCTGCTCCGCAACGAATCCGAAGCGAACGGCGTCGTCAAGCACTTCGACAGGCTGTCCGACGAGCAGAAGCAGGACGTCCTCAACTTCCTGCGCTCGCTGTAGCCGAATCACGCGACGCAGGCGCAGCTCGTGTAGATGCACCGCTGGCGCCCCGGCGATCTGCTGATGTGGGACGACCGCTGCACGATCAAGGACGATGCCGGCGCGATCAGTTCGACCGGCTCTCCGAGGAGGGCGCCGACTCGGGGCGCATCATGGCCATCGCCGTACACCCCTATTGCACCGGGGTGCCGGATCGCAGCTAAAGCACGTCGAGCCGCTCCACCCACACCAGCTCGCAAGCGCCGTTGCCCGTGTCCTCGCGTGTGAGCGAACTGCGCCAGCGCCAGCCGTCTGGCGCGACCGCCTCGACCAGGTAGCCGCGCAGACGTATCAGGCTGCCAGTGCGGACCCGCGACAACGCGCGCTCGACGTCCGCGGTGGCGGGGATCATGTGCATGTTTGCGCTGTTGATCTCGATCTCCCGCCGCGGGATCGGGAACTGCTCCACGCGCCAGAAGTAGAACCGGTTGCTCTGGCTGATCTCGATCTTGGCCAGGACTGCAGTGTCGGACATCGGCCCCCAACCCAGCGCGAGATCGATCGGCGACAGGTCGGCCTCGCGCCCGAAGCGGTAACGCTCCGCACCCAGCACGCGCGCGTCGAGCGCGAATCGCTCCAGCGGCTGGATGGTATAGCCATTCTTCACCAGCGGACGAGCGGCGCCGTCCACCGCCGTTTGGGCCGGCGCATCCTGGACCAGCACGCCGGGCGGCCGTGTGATCGCGCGCTCCGACCAAAGCTTCCACAGCGCGAAGGCGAACAGCGCGACGAAGAGATAGCGCCAGCGCATGCGGCCTGCCCGAATCGATGACACGCGTGCAGGAATTGGAGAGCTGTCGGCGAGCGCGCCGCCGCGTTGGCCGCGGCGGCATCACGCGCCGGTCGGCTCAGCGCTCCTCGGTATCGATCGAGAAGGCCGCCGCCGGATAGATCACGCCCAGCTCCAGGGCGCGCTTGTATGCGATGCGCGCCACGCTGCGATCGCCGGCGTTGAACTCCGCCTTCGCCAGCGCCAGCCAGGCCTGCCCGTCGGCAGGGTTGGATTGCGTCCAGTCGCGGGCTACCGAGAGCAACTCCTGCCAGCGGTTGTCGGCTTCGAGGGCCCCGGCGCGCAGGAACACCGGTTGGCTCTCCGCGCTCTGCGCCCAGAACGGTAGGCCTTCGAGGGGAGCGATGTCCCGGGCTGGGGCGTGGTCGAGGGCTTCCAGCCATTCCGCCGGGACCGCGAAGTACGAGGTGCCCGAAGGGGCGACCCGGAAGAACGTGAGGATGCCGACCAGCTGGCCATTCTGGTCGAACAGGCCGCCGCCGGAAGCGCCGTGCGTGAACGGCGCGGTGGTGCGGATCACCATCGCACCGTCATGTTCGAACAATTCGGCGACTTCTCCGGACTGATAGGTCAAGCCGTTGCCGGCGTTGAAGCCGATCGCGTACACCGGATCGCCGACCTTGAGCCTGCGCGACTCGCCGACCATCACGGGCGTACGCTTCACCTCGGGGAAGTGCAGGGCACACAGATCGTGCTCGACGGTGGCCGCTTCGAGCGAGGCGTTGTTGCCGGACATGCTGCCGAACAGCTGGACGCGCTTGGCGCCGAGGGTAACGTGGCAGTTGGTGACGATGGTGCCGTTGGGGAGGGCCACGCCGGAGCCCATGTGATACCGCCCGGCCGGGGTAACGCCAACCACCTGCACCATGCTCGCGCGGACCTCTTGATACACCTTCCAGCCGTCCGCCCCGCCGGAAGGGAGTGGCAGTAGGCCCACGATGGCTGCTGCCGCTGCGATGCTCGTGCGAAACATGACTGACTCCTTATGCGATGCCTTCACCTCCTCCCAGTTCCAGAATTAACCTTGTTGTCCCGATGCCGCCTCGGCAGCGCCCCATCTTGTGACATGGTGCTCCGCTCCGGTGCATCCGCCCGCTGGCTGTGACGGCCCGCACGCGGTAGATCCCGCCTTCTCG
>Ga0335070_10004439_pt1 | contig 16401 bp, 11 predicted proteins | sample Lox_Sample_13_FD_206722 | JGI IMG/M metagenome (GOLD analysis project Ga0335070, IMG submission 206722) | Soil microbial communities from Loxahatchee National Wildlife Refuge, Florida, United States - Lox_Sample_1.3 | ecosystem: Environmental > Terrestrial > Soil > Wetlands | place: USA... | reverse complement strand
TGCGAGCAGCGAGGAGTAGGCCTTCGAGAAGCCCCCGACGAGCACGAGGTTGTCGTAGGACTCGCCGAGGTGCCGCACGATCGAATTGCCGCGAGCGCCGTAGTCGCACAGCTCGTCGGGCCGGCGTTCGCCGATCACGCCGAAGCCGTGCGCGTCGTCGACGTACAGCAGCGCGTCGTACTCGGCGGCCAGGCGCGCCATCTGCCCCAGGTCGGGGCAGTTGCCGGTCATCGAGTTGAGGCCGTCGGTGCAGATGACGCGCGGCCCGATCGTCGGGCGCCGGCGCAGCAGCCCCTCGAGCGCGTCGAAGTCCTCGTAGGGGTAGCGCAGCACGGTGGCACCGTGCGAGCGGGCCACGGCGCAGCCGTCGAAGATCGTCTTGTGCGCACGCTGGTCGAGGTAGATCGTGCCCTCGCCGGCAAGCGCCGGGATCACGGCGTTGTGGATGTGCGTGATCGTCGGCAGCAGGAGCGCGTCCTCAGCGCCCAGCAGCGCGGTGAGGCGCGCCTCGATCTCCTCGTAGAGCACCGGGCTGCCGAGCAGGCGCGACCAGCTCGGGTGCGTGCCCCAACGGTCGAGGTAGGCCGGGACGGCCTCGATGATCTCGCGGTCGAGATCCAGCCCGAGGTAGTTGCACGAGGCGAAGTCGGCGAGCCAGTGGTCGCCGATGCGGATCATGCGGCCGTCGATCTCGTCGATGACGGCATCGACCATCGGGTGTGCGTACTGCAGGCGTGCGAGGTCGGCCGTGGTCTGAAGCCAGCGTGTGAGCCAGCCGTTTCCAGGTGCCGGGGTGAGCGAGGGGTGTCTCATGCGGACCGATCGGTTCTTGGGCAGCGGGCGCCGCTCCGCTCGTATCGGCACGGTTCGCGCGGAACATGACCCCCGCGGACGGATCGGGCGGCGCCTTGCGCAGCGCCGGTCAGCCGGCCGGCGCGGGCACGCGACCGCGCACGAGGTCCGCGGCGCGCTCGCCGATCATGATCGCCGGCGCATTCGTGTTCCCACCCGGGATGATCGGCATCACCGACGCATCGGCGACCCGCAGCCCCTCGACCCCGCGCACGCGCAGCTCCGGGTCGACGACCGCGAGCTCGTCGGTCCCGATCCGGCAGGTGCCGACCGGGTGGTAGAGGAGCTCGACGCGGCGGCGGAGGTCCTGCTCCACGTCGGCGTCGGTGTCCACCCCGTCCCCCGGGAAGAGCTCGCGCCCGACCACGGCCCGCATCGGCCCGGTGGCGGCGATCTCGCGCGCCAGCCGGATGCCGGCGACGAGCGCCGCGACGTCCTCGGGCTCGGTCAGCGTGTTCGTCAGGATCCGCGGCTTGGCGGCAGGGTCGGCCGAGCGCAGGCGCAGCTCGCCGCGGCTCTTGGGCGTCACGAGCACCGGTCCGATCGTGAGCGCGTGCCCGTCGTAGGTCGCGGCGCCGTGCTCGTAGAAGTACGCGGGCGCGAAATGGAATTGCAGATCGGCCGCCGGAAGGCCGGGGCGGCTGCGCACGAACGCGAACGCCTCGGCCACGGTCGAGCTGAGCGGGCCCGTCCTGCGCGTGACCCACTCGAGCATCGCGCGCGGCTTCTCGGCGTCCGCCAGCGAGCCGCCGCCCGGGACGTCCCAGATGCACACGTAGAAGGGATGGTCCTGGAGGTTGCGCCCGACCCCGGGGAGGTCGGCGACGACGGGAATGGCGTGCTCGGCGAGGTGGTCGGCCGGCCCGATCCCCGAGAGCAGCAGCAGCTGCGGCGAGCCGATCGCCCCCGCCGAGAGGACGATCTCCGAGCCCGCCGTGGCGAGCTGCTCGGTGCCCTTGCGGTCGCGGTAGCGCACGCCCGTCGCGCGCGTGCCGTCGCACTCGATCCGGAGCACCTGCGCACCGGTGACGACCTCGAGGTTCGGCCGCTTGCGCGCAGGCCGCAGGTAGGCCTCCGCGGTGCTCCAGCGCCGCCCGCCGCGCTGGGTGACCTGGACGCGCGCGGCGCCGTCCTGCTCGGGCCCGTTGTAGTCCTCGATGTACGGGATCCCTGCCGCCTCGGCGCCGGCCAGGAACGACTTCGTCAGCGCACGTGGGGAGCGCGAATCCTCGACGCGCAGCGGTCCACCGACGGCGTGGTCGTCGCTGGCACCACGCTGGTTGTCCTCCGCGCGCAGGAAGTAGGGCTTGACGTCCTTCCAGCCCCAGCCCGTCGCGCCCTCTGCCTCCCACATGTCGTAGTCCAGGGGGCGGCCGCGCACGTAGAGCATCGCGTTCATCGAGCTCGAGCCGCCCAGCATCTTGCCGCGCGGGATGTAGAGCGAGCGCCCGTCGCATCCGGGCTCTGGGTCGGTCGCGTAGTCCCAGTCGCGCTTGCTGTGGAACTGCTGCGCGAAGGCGGCGGGGATGACCACCGTCGGGTGGCGGTTGGAGCCGCCGGCCTCGAGCAGCAGCACGCGGGTGCCCGGGTCCTCGGAGAGTCGTGCGGCCACGGCGCAGCCCGCCGAGCCGGCGCCGACGACGATCACGTCATGTGAGCTCATGGCGCGATCCTATGCCCGGCGCGGTGGTGGGTGGCGGCGGATCGTGAAGCCATGGTGGTGCGGAAGGACGCCGCGAGCGACGAGAGAGGGAACCCTCAGGCGCCCGGTGGGCGGGAAACCGGACGCCTTACGTCGCAAAGCCGGCCCACCATCAACACGCGCGCCAGCGAACCTCCCGGTGGGCCGGATACCGGACGCCATACGTCGCGAACCCGGCCCACCACCCACGCCGCGTCCGCACCCCACCCCTAGGTGCCCATGCCCTACCCGCCCACGCCCGGGCACCAGCCCACGCTCCCCCGACGCGCCCTACACCGCGCGGTGCACGATCTCCCCGTCGACGACCGTGAGCAGCACCGGCAGCTCGACGAGGTCGTCGGCGTCGCACGTCACCGGGTCCTGCGCGAACACCGTCAGGTCCGCGTAGAAGCCCGGCCTGATCCGCCCCTGGCGGTCCTCGTCACCGGCGACGAACGCGGCGCCCGTCGTGTAGCCCTCCAGCGCGGCGAGCCCGTCGAGCGCCTGGTCGTCGTAGGGGGCGCGGCCCCGCTCGCCCGGCGGGCGGCGCAGGCGCGTGCAGGCCAGGCCCTCGCGCGGGTCGAAGCGCGCAACGGGCCAGTCGGAGCCCAGCGCGATCGCCGCGCCGGACTCGCGCAGCGCGCGGATCGGGAACGCGCGGGTGCAGCGATCGTCACCCAGGCGCCGCGACCAGTTGTCCTCGCGGTCGGGCTGGAGCCACGCCATGTGCTGGGCCTGCATCGAGGCGACGACACCCTCGGCGGCGAAGCGCGGCAGGTCCTGCGGCTGCAGGGTCTCGATGTGCTCGATCCGGTGGCGCACGCCCTGGGCGGCGCCGGCCTCGCGGTAGGCATCGAGCGCCTCGCGCACGCCGCGGTCGCCGGTTGCGTGCGTGGCGCACTGAAAGCCGCGCCCGGCGAAGAAGCGCACGGCCTCGCGGTAGAGCTGCGGGTCCGGCCAGAACGGGAGCATCCCCTCCCCCTCGCTGTCGGCCTCGTACAGCCAGCCGGTGCCCGAGTCGATCACGCCGTCGATGAAGAACTTCGCGGTCCCCGCGCGCCAGCGCCGGCCGCGCTCGTCGCGGTGGGGGGCGAAGCGCTCCCAGTCCCCGCGCGTCATCTCCGGGGTGATCCAGAACGGGGCTCGCAGCCGGATCGCGAGGTCACCGTTCGCCTCCAGCTCGCGCAGCAGGTCGAGCGTTTCGAGGCTCCCGTCCATCATGTGCGCACCCGTCACGCCGGCGGCGGCGAAGCGCCGCAGCTGGTCGGCATACAGGCGGTAGCGCTGCTCGGCGGTGAGCGCGGGGATCGCGCGGCGAACGAGCTCCACGGCCGCGCCCTCGCGCAGCTCCCCGGTCGGCACGCCGTCGATGCAGACGATCTCCGCGTGCTCCTCGAACGTGCGCGGCCCGGTCACACCCGCCAGCTCAAGCGCGCGCGGCGTCGCGAGCGCCGTGTGGAAGTCGACGTAGGTCAGCAGCGCGGGCGCGCCGCCGGCTGCGTCCTCGATCAGCGTGCCGGAGGTGCCGGACTCCGTGAAGGCGTTGTAGTCCAGCCCGTAGCCGAGCACCCACTCGCCGGGCGCGCAGCGGGCGCGCTCGGAGGCGACGCGTCGGCGCACCTCCTCCAGCGTCGTGGCGCCCATCAGATCTGCGCCGCGCGCGCCCTCGGCGCCCAGGAACGGATGCAGGTGACTGTCGACGACGCCGGGAACGACGGCGGCGCCCCCGAGGTCGATCACCTCGGTTCCCGGCCCGGTCAGCTCGCGGATCTCGGCGTCGCCTCCGACCGCGGTGACGACGCCGTCGCGCGTGGCGATCGCGGTCGCCGATGGGCGCTCGGGGTCGAGCGTCCTCACCGCGGCGCCGACGAGGGCGAGGTCTGCGGTCGTGCTCATGCGGTGGCTCCTTCGGTCTGGGGGCGGGGACGGCGCACGGGCCGCCAGCCCGGTCGCGGAACGCTCGCGCGCAGCAGCTGCGTGTACTCGTGCTCGGGGGCGTCGAGGATCCGCGCGGTGGGTCCGCGCTCGACGACGCGCCCGCGGTACATGACGATCGCCTCGTCGGTGATCTGGCGGACTACGGCGAGGTCGTGGCTGATCAGCACGTAGGAGACGCCGGTGCGCTCGCGGATGTCGGCGAGCAGGTTCAGGATCTGCGCCTGGATCGAGACGTCGAGCGCCGCCACGGACTCGTCGAGGATCACGAGGCGCGGCTCGGCCGCGAGCGCGCGTGCGATCGCGATGCGCTGGCGCTGCCCACCGGAGAGCGCCCGCGGGAGCGCGCGCGCCTGGCGCTCGTCGAGGCCCACGAGCTCGGCGAGCTCGCGCACGCGCTCGGCGCGCTCGGCGCGGCTGCCGCCCCTGTGCAGGCGCAGCACCTCATCGAGCGCCTGCTCGGCCGTCTTGCGCGGGTCGAGGCTCGAATAGGGGTCCTGGAAGACGATCTGCACCTCCCGGCCGCGGCGGCGGCGCTCGCGCGCCGAGCGGGCCGGCGCCGAGCGGTCGCGCCCGCACGCGATGATCGTGCCCGCCGTCGGGGCGCTGAGGCCGACGATCAGCCTGGCGACGGTCGTCTTCCCCGAGCCGGACTCGCCGACGATCGCCAGCGAGCCGCCCTCCGGCACGCGCAGATCGACGTCGTCGACGGCGACCAGCTCGCCGTACTCCTTGCGCAGCCCGCGCGCCTCCAGCACCGGCTCAGACATGCAAGCGCTCCGTGCCGCGGATCGCGTGGGCCACCCGGCCGCGCAGCTCCTGCGCCCGCCAGCAGCGCACCTCGCCGTCGTCGAGCGCCTCGAGCGCGGGGCGCCCGTCGCGGCAGCGATCCTGCGCGAGCGCGCAGCGCGGCGCGAACGCGCAGCCCGCGGGCGCCTCGAAGGCCGACACCGGGCGGCCGGGAATCGCCGCCAGGCGGTGCACGCCGGCGGCGACGTCCGGGCGGGCCGCCGCCAGCGACGCCGTGTACGGGTGGAGCGGGTCGGTGTCCAGGAGCGAGGCCGCGCGCGTCTCGACGATCTGGCCGGCGTACATGACGGCCGTCCGATCGCAGACCGCCGCGGCGAGCTCGAGATCGTGCGTGATGAACAGCAGCGCAAGGCCGCGGTCGCGGCGCAGCTCGTCGAGGATCGCCATGACCTCGGCCTGCGTGGTGACGTCGAGGGCCGTGGTGGGCTCATCGGCCAGCACGAGCCGCGGCTCGCCGAGCAGCACCGTCGCGATCATCACCCGCTGCAGCAGGCCGCCGGAGAGCTCATGCGGGTACTGGTCCAGGCGCCGCTCGCCGTCATCGATGCCCACGTCGCGCAGCGCCCGGGCGGCACGGGCTGCGGCCTCGCCGCGCGCCACCCCCTGCAGGCGCAGGGTCTCGGTCATGAAGTCGCCGATCCGCCGCACCGGGTTCACGTGCGCGCGCGGGTCCTGGAAGATCACCGCGACCTGCTCGCGGTAGCGGCGCAGCGCCGTCCCGCGGAGCCCGAGCACGTCGGAGCCGTCGAAGCGGATCGCGCCGACCGTCTCCGCGCCCGCCGGCAGGAGGCGGGCGACCGCCCGCGCGGTCATCGACTTGCCGGAGCCCGACTCGCCGACCAGCCCGAGCGCCTCGCCTTCGCCGATCGACAGCGAGACGTCGTGCAGGACCGGGCGCAGCTCGCCCTCGACCGGCAGCCGGGCCGTCAGGCCCTCGATCTCCAGCAGTGCGCTCATCCGCTCACGGGGGCGATCGCGCCGGGCCGGCGCTCGTCTGTATCGAACCAGGGGCGCACCGCCTCCAGCGCCGCGCCGATCCGGAAGACCGTCAGGTCGTCGTACGTGCGGCCGGCGATCTGCACGCCGGTCGGCACCCCGTTGTCGGCGAACCCGGACGGCACGGCCAGCACCGGGCAGCGGCTGAGGACGTTGAAGACCGGCGTCAGGAACCCGCCGAAGTAGAAGGGCACCTCCTCGCCGCCGACCTCGAGCCCGTGACCGACGTAGTCGTCGTCGGCGAGCAGCCCGCGCGTCCCGCACGTCGGGCAGACGAGCGCGTCGTACTCCTCCAGCAGGGCACCGACCGGCGTCCACAGGCGCGCTTCGAGCTCAAGCCCCTCGAGGAACGTGCGCCCCGCGGCGAGCTCGCCGCACCAGCGCACCATGGCGACCGCGTACGGGGTGACGAGGTCCGGGTGCCCGTCGGCCTCGCCGCTGATCCAGTCGGCGAACGCGAGCGTGAAGTGGATCGAGGTCGCCAGGTCGACCTCCTCCCGCGGCACCGACACGTCGACGACGTCCACCTGCGCGCCGGCGCTGCGCAGCGCGTCGGCGACGGCGAGCGTATTGGCGCGCACCTCCCGGTCCACGGGCCAGCCGCCGAGGTCCTCGGAGACCGCGATCCGCAGGCCCTCGATGCCCTCGAAGCGCTCGGGCAGCAGGAGCTTCGGGCGCAACGTCGCGATGTCCGACGGGTCCGGGCCCGCCAGCTGGTTCTGGTAGAGCGCGCAGTCGGCGACGGTGCGGGCCATCGGCCCGTTGTGGTTGTAGGTGTCGAGGTTGAACGGCGAGTCGGCGGGCACACGGCCATAGGGCGGCTTGAAGCCGACGACACCGTTGAACGAGGCGGGGATCCGGATCGACCCGCCGATGTCCGAGCCGCTGGCGAGCGTCGCGGTGCCGGCCGCCAGCGCCGCGCCCGAGCCGCCCGAGGAGCCCCCCACGCCGTAGCGTGGGTTCCACGGGTTGCGGGTCACACCCCAGATGCGCGAGGCGGTGAACGCCGCGCAGCAGAACTCCGGCGTCGTGGTGCGCGCGTGGACGATCGCCCCGGCTTCCAGGTGGCGACGAGCGAATGCCGAGGTGTGGTCGGCGACGAGGTCCTTGTAGATCAGCGACCCCTGGCTCCACGGCTGCCCGCTGATCGCCTCCTCCGCCTTGACGGCCACCGGGATGCCCTCCAGCGGACGCGCGTCACCGGCGGCGTAGCGGCGTTCGGCCTCGCGCGCCTGCGCGCGCGCGTCGTCGTGGAAGGTGTGGCAGAGCGCGCCTACGGTCGGTTCGACCTCCACGGCGCGCTCGATCACGGCCTCGAGCAGCTCGACCGGCGACAGGTCGCGGGCGCGGAAGCGCTCGATCGCCTCGGTGGCGGACAGGTAGTGCAGCTCGGTCATCGACGCTCCTCGTTGCGCTGGGCGAGCCGCTCGCCCAGCAGGTTGACCGCCACCACGACGGCGACGATGCACAGGCCCGCCGACAGGGACTCGGCCGGGTAGCCCTGCAGGACTCCTGCCTGGCCGGTGGACACCATCACGCCCCAGTCGGCCTGGGGGGGCTGCACGCCGAGCCCGATGAACGAGATCGCCGCGAGGTCGACCATCGCGTAGCCGAACAGCAGCGTCCCCTGCGAGACGATCAGCGGCGTGACGTTCGGCACCAGGTGACGGCCGCAGATCGCCCAGGCCGACAGGCCCTGCACCTCGCTCGCGGCGATGTACTCACGCGCGCGCTCGCGGACCGCGGCGCTGCGCAGCACGCGCGCGACGTACGGCGTGTAGGCGATCGCCAGCGACAGGGCCGCCGCGGTCAGCCCCGGGCCGAACACCGCGGCGGCGAGGATCGCCAGCAGGATCCCGGGAAAGGCGAAGAGGATGTCCATCACGATCGAGATCCCCGAGTCGACCCAGCCGCCGCGCCACGCCGAGACGACCGCCAGCACGACGCCGACGAGGACCGCGATCACCACCACCGCCGCCGGCCCGAGGATCGAGGTGCGAGCGCCGGCGAGCAGGCGCGAGAGCAGGTCGCGGCCCTGGCTGTCGTACCCCAGCAGGTGGCCGCCGCCAGGCCCCACGAACGCGTCGTTGAGGTTCGAGGCGTTCGGGTCGTGCGGCGCCAGCGCGGGGCCGACGACCGCGACCACGAGCGCGACCGCGATCACGATCAGGCAGACGACGGCGACCTTGTCACTGCCGGCGAGGCCGCGCGTGCGGCGGCGCACCATGCCGGACAGGCCGGGAACGGTCGGGACGGTGCTCATTCGGCGCGGCTCCCCAGCGCGACCCGCGGGTCCAGCACGGCGTAGAGCAGGTCGACGATCGTGTTCGTGACCACGAACGCCGCGACGAGCACCAGCGAGATGCCCTGCACGACAGCGAAGTCCTTCGACGCCGCCGCGCTGACGAGCGCGGAGCCCAGGCCGTTGAGGCTGAAGGCGCGCTCGACGACGGCCGACAGCGCGATCAGCGAGGCGATCGTGATGCCGGTGACCGTCGTGATCGGGATCGACGCGTTGCGCAGCACGTGGCGGCGGATCACCAGGTGCCACGGCAGCCCCCGGCTGACCGCCGTCTGCACGTGCTCGCGGCCCATCTCCTCGCGCACGCTCACGCGCGTGACACGCGCGACGATCGCGAGCGCCGACAGCGCGAGCGCGATCGCCGGGAGCGTCAGGTGCCACAGGCGATCGAGCCCGCCCGTGCCCGCGCCGAGCGCGGGGAACCATCCGAGCCGCACGGCGAAGAAGCTGATCAGCGCGATCGCGGCCACGAACGACGGAATCGCGGCGAGCACCGTCGTCCCGGCGATGACCGACGTGTCGACCAGCCCGCGGCGCAGCCCGGCGAGCAGCCCCGAGCCGATCCCGAAGAGCAGGATCAGCACCGACGCGTACGCGACGAGCTCGAACGTCACCCCGGCGCGCTCGCCGATCAGCGTGTTGACGCTCTCGCGCAGCGCGATCGACGTCCCCAGGTCGCCGTGCAGCGCCCCGGTGAGCCAGTGCCAGTACTGCACGAGCAGCGGGTCGTTGAGGTGATAGCGGGCGCGCAGCGTCGCCAGCGCCGCCGGCGGCAGGGTCCTGCCGCCGGTGAGCACCGAGAGCGGATCGCCGGGGGCGATCGACAGCGACGCGTAGATGGCGAAGCTCGCGACGAGCAGCGTCAGCACGAGCATCGCCAGCCGGCGCGTGACGAAGCGCAGCACGGTCGGGCTACCCCGCTGCGCCGATCGTCGCCGCCCACGGGCCGCCCATGTACTGGAACGAGGACGGCGCGCCCGTGATCTTCTTGTCCATCACGACGATCGTGTCCGGCAGCGCCAGCGGGATCCACGGGAGCTGCTGCATGATCAGGTCGCCGGCCTTGACGGTCAGCTCGGCGCGGCGGCGCTGGTCGCGCGCGGTGCGCGCCCCGGTCAGCGCCGCCGTGATGCGCGAATCGCTGAAGCCGTCGTAGTTCTGCGTCCCGCCCGGGATCGCGAACGTGTTGTAGAGCGCCGCCGGGTCGGCGAAGTCGGGGTAGTTGACGGTCAGGAACCCGTCGACGCCCTTGCGCGCCTTGGGGTCGGTGAAGAAGTTGATGTAGTTCGCCGCCGAGACGGACTTGAGCTTCGCCTTCAGGCCGATGCTCTGCGCGGCCTGGGCGATGGCGTTCGCAGCGGTCTCGAGCGAGTTGATCTCGCTGCTCGTGCCGATCACGATCGTCTTGCCGGTGGCGCCTGCCTGCTGGACGAGCTGCTTGCCCTTCGCGACGTCGAGCGTCGGCTCGGGCAGCCGGTTCCAGTCCCTCTGGAAGACGTCCTTCTCGTAGCCCCAGGTGCCGGGGTTCGCGAGCGTGCGCGGGAGCTGGGCGTAACCCTTGTAGAGCGTGTTGATGTAGGCCTGGCGGTCGACGGCCATCGACAGCGCGCGGCGCACGCGCACGTCACCGAGCGCGCCACTCAGGCTGGAGACGACGAACGCGTCCGACGCGAACGAGGGCCCGGTGTGCACGGTCACGGCGCTGCTCGCCTTCAGCTGGTCCAGGGTCGTCAGCGGCTGCGGGTAGGTGCCGGTGATCTCGTTCGTGAGCAGCCCGGAGGTGAGGCTCGCGTCGTCCGGCACGCCCTTGAAGACCATGGAGGCGGCCTTCGGTGCCAGCGCGCTGTCCCAGTAGTCGGTGTTCTTCACCGCCGTGAGCGAGGAGCCCGGCTTCCAGGACTGCAGCTTGAAGGCGCCGGTGCACATCGTGCCGCCCGACGGGGTGCCGAAGGCCTTGCCCTTGGACTGGACATACGCCTTCTCGAGCACGACGCCGGCCATCTGCGACAGCTCGCCCTGCAACCAGTTGTCGGGCCTGGAGAGCTTGATCGTCACCTGGTCCGAGCCGGTCGCGGTGATCGACGTCACGTACTGGAAAGCGAGCGCGTAGAAGCTCGCGGCCTTCGGGTCGCTGTGGCGCTGGAGGCTGAAGACGACGTCCTGCGGCGTGACGTTGTGGCCGTCCCAGAACTTCGCGTTCGTATCGATCGTGAGGATCAGCGTGCGCGCGTCCGGGGTCTGGACCTTCGTCGCCAGGCCCGGCTTGTATGTGCCGTCGGGCTGCTGCTGGAGCAGCGAGTCGCACATCGAGGAGATGACGGTGTTCTCGGGGTAGTCGAACGCCTGCCCGGGGTCGAGCGTGCCGACCTCGCGGTAGGTCGCCCACGTGACGGGACCGGTGTCGCCGGTCGCCGCCGGGGTCGTCGGCGAGAGGCTCGTCGTCGAGGTCTGCGTCGTCGAGCCCCCGGCCGACTTGCCGCATCCGGCGGCGGCGACGGCGAGGAGCGCCGTGGCGGCGAGTGCCGCCCAGCGGGTGGTGTGCATCACGTGCTCTCCTTGGTGGTGGTGCGGATGCGCCGACGGGCGCCGGTCCTGCCCGCCCCGGAACGGGCGAGCTTGTCGATCGCGTCGATCAGCATCTCGACGCCGAGGTTGTAAGCCTCGTCCTGCTCGGGGAACAGGTGCGGCGCCGAGGCGACGCAGTACGGGAACTCCTCGGGCGGCAGCGCCGCATACGTGCGCCGCACGGCGGGCATCGTCTCCGGCCCCCAGTCGTCGAGGATCAGCTGGCTCAGGAAGAGGCCCGAGCCGACCGCGTAGTTCGTGACGAGCTGGTAGACGAGCGCGCGCTGGCGCGGGTCGGCGATGCCCGCGTCGGCGAGCAGGCTCAGGAAGTTCTCGGCGATCCGTTCGAGCCCCGGCGTGTCCTCCGGCTGGTGGGCCAGCTGCAGCGCGAAGTCCGGGTTCGAACGGTAGAGGTCGAGCGCCCCGCGCAGCTGCAGGCGCAGGCGCTCCTGCCAGGGCAGCGCGGGGTCGGGTGCGGGGATGCTCCTGAAGGCGCGGTCGGCGAGCTCGACGACCAGCTCGTCCTTGTCGCGGAAGTGGCGGTAGACGGCCGTGGGGTCGGCTCCGAGCTCGCTGCCGATACGGCGCATCGTGAGCGCCCCGAGGCCCTCCTCGGCGAGGATCCGCTGAGCGGCCGCGACGATCACGTCGCGGTCCAGGCGCACGCCGTGGCCGCGCGCCCCCGCGCCGGCCGGACTCCCTCCCCGGGCGAACATGGCGCGGGACCGTAGAGCGTGTGCGCGCCATTGTCAACTGTGTTGACATCAGCGTGGCCGATGACGACAATCGTGGACCGATGCGCCGCGCCCGCGCCGCCGCCAACCCCACGCACCCCGCCCTGGCGGACGCCGAGCCGCGCTGCTTCTGGCTCGATCGCCCCGGTGCGCCCGTGCCCGCCCCGCCGCTGGAAGGCGCCTGCGAGGCCGACCTGCTCGTCGTCGGCGCCGGCTTCACCGGCCTGTGGGCGGCGCTGCTCGCCAAGGAGGCCGAGCCGGCGCGCGAGGTCGCGCTGCTCGAGGCCGAGACGGTCGCCTTCGGCGCCTCCGGGCGCAACGGCGGCTTCGTGAGCGCCTCGCTGACGCACGGCCTGTCCAACGGCCTGGAGCGCTGGCCCGCGCAGATGCCGCTGATCGAGCGCCTCGGGCGTGAGAACCACGCGGCGCTCGTCGCCGCGATCGAGCGCCACGGCATCGACGCCGAGCTCGAGCAGCACGGTGCGCTGAGCGTGGCGACCGAGCCGCACCAGCTGGCGTGGCTGGGCGAGATGGCGCGGCAGGCACGGCGCTTCGGGTGGAGCTCCGACGTGCTCGACCGCGACGCGACGCAGGCGCAGGTGCGCTCGCCCACGTACCTGGGCGCCGTCTGGCAGCGCGACGGCGAGGCGCTCGTCGACCCCGCCGCGCTCGCGTGGGGGCTGGCAGGGGCGATCCGCCGGCTGGGCGTGCGCGTCTTCGAGCGAACGACCGTCCGCCAGCTGCGCCGCGACGGCGCGGGCGTCCGCGCCGCGACCGCGGCGGGGACGGTGCGCGCGCGGCGCGCGATTCTCGCGACCAACGCGTTCCCGCCGCTCGTCCGCCAGGTGCGCCGCTTCATCGCGCCGGTGTACGACTACGTGCTCGTCAGCGAGCCGCTCGACGCGGCGCAGCGCGCGGCGATCGGCTGGGCGGGGCGCCAGGGCGTGTCGGACCTCGGCAACCAGTTCCACTACTACCGCCTGACGCCCGACGACCGCATCCTGTGGGGCGGCTACGACGCGATCCACTACTACGGGAGCCGCGTGGCGCCCGCCCTCGACCAGCGGGCGGCGTCGTTCGACCTGCTCGCGCGCAACCTGCTCGCGACGTTCCCCCAGCTGGAGGGGATCCGCTTCACCCATCGCTGGGGCGGCGCGATCGACACCTGCAGCCGCTTCAGCGTCATGTTCGCCAGGGCGCTCGGCGGCCGGGCCGTGTACGTCGGCGGCTTCACCGGGCTCGGCGTCGGCGCGAGCCGCTTCGGCGCGCTCACCGCGCTCGACCTCGTCGACGACCGCCAGACCGAGCGCACCGGCCTGGAGCTCGTGCGGCGGCGCCCCGTTCCCTTCCCGCCGGAGCCGCTGCGCTCGCTCGGGATCGAGATCACCCGCCGCGAGCTGGCGCGCGCGGACCGCAACGGGGGGCGGCGCGGGCCGTGGCTGCGCACGCTCGACCGCCTCGGGATGGGCTTCGACAGCTGACGCTACCGTTCGCGGGCCGATGGAGCTCGCCCCGGACACCCCGAACGTCGCGCTGCGACGGGGTGCGGACGGCGGCCCGGAGGTCGTGCTGGCGTTCCCGTACGACCGGCGCATCGTCGACGCGGTGCGCGCGATCCCCGGCCGGCGCTTCGACTGGGACCGGCGCGAGTGGCGGGCGCCCGCCGACGACTGGAGCGGCGTACACGTCGCGGACGTGCTCGCGCGCTTCCCGGAGCTGACGACCAGCGCCGAGGCCGCCGCCTGGCTCGCGGGTGTCGAGCGCCGCTGGGTCGGCGAGGTTGGCACGATGCGCCGCGAAGGGCGCGGCTGGTTCGTGCTGCGCACGCGTGCGGGCGCCGTCCCGCACGCGCTGCTGGAGGGCGCGCTCGAGCACGACGGATTGCTGCTCGTGCCGCTGACCCCGGCCGCCGGTGCGGCGCTCAGCGCCGAGCGCTCGGCCCGCCTCGACGCCGGTGCCGTGCGCTGCATCGACGCGCTCGCGCTCGGCGAAGACCCGCCGCCCGCGCGCCTGGCGGCGAGCGAACGGGTCGACGGCCCGTGCCTGCGCCTCGATGTGCTCTGGGATCCTGAGGTCGGGAGCGCCTTCGAGCGGCTGCCGGCCGCCGAGGGGCGCCGCACCGTTCCCACCGATCCGTGGCTCGTCGAGCAGCTCGATGCGTTCATCGCGATGCACGACGTGGCGCTCACCGCGTCGGCGGCCACGGTTCTGCGCGAGCTGCGCGCGCAGGCCGATGCGGCGGGCGTCGAGATCCGCCGCTCGCGAGCCACGCACGCCGAGCCGCTGGAGCCGGCGGCCACCGTCCTCGGCGGCACGCTCGAGCCGTTCCAGTGGGCGGGCGTGCGGTACGCGCTGGACGCGCGCCGCACGTTCCTGGCGGACGAGCAGGGGCTCGGCAAGACGGTCCAGGCGCTCGCCGCCCTGGAGGCCGACGGCGCCTTCCCCGCGGTCGTCATCTGCCCCGCCTCACTGAAGCTCGGCTGGCAGCGCGAAGCCGAGCGCTGGCTCCCCCATCGCAGCGTCGCGGTCGTCGAGGGGCGCCGCGCCGTGCCGCCGACCGGCGAGCTGACCATCCTGAACTACGAGATCGTCGCCGCGCATCTCGACGAGCTCGCGCGCATGCGCCCGCGGGCGCTCGTCGTCGACGAGTCGCACTACTGCAAGAACCCGCAGGCCAAGCGCACCCAGGCAGTGCGCCGCCTGGCGCGCAGCGTGCCCGCGGACGGCCTGCGCCTGGCCCTGACCGGCACGCCGGTGCTGAACCACGCCGAGGAGCTGATCGCGCAGCTGCGAGTCATCGGCCGCCTGGAGGACTTCGGGTCGGGCGCGCGCTTCGCGCGCGAGTTCCGCGGCGCGCAGAGCGAGGAGCGCCTGCACTGGCATCTGCGCCGCCGCTGCTTCGTGCGGCGGCTGAAGTCCGAGGTCCTGCCGCAGCTCCCGGCAAAGCGTCAGGTCGTCGTGCCGATCGCGCTCGACAACGTGCGCGAGTACCGACTGGCCGAGAAGGACGTCATCGAGTGGCTGCGCGCGCAGCCGCTCGATCTGGCCGAGCTGAACGCGCGGATCGCCGCCACGCTGCGCGCCCAGCGCCTGGCGCAGCTCGGCACGCTCCAGCGCCTCGCCGCCCGCGGCAAGCTCCACGGCGCGCTGGCGTGGATCCATGACTTCCTCGCCTCCGGCGAGCCGCTGGTGGTCTTCGCCCGCCACGTCGAGGTCCAGCAGGCCGTGCTCGAGCGCTTCCCGCGCGCGCTGCACCTGCTCGGCCGCGACTCCGTCGAGGCCCGGCAGGCGAGCATCGCCGCCTTCCAGGACCACGGCGGGCCGCAGCTGATCGTGTGCGCCACGCGCGTGGCCGCGCAGGGGATCACGCTGACGCGCGCGTCGAACGTCGCGTTCCTCGAGCTCGAGTGGACGCCGGCGATGCACGACCAGGCCGAGGACCGCTGCCACCGCATCGGTCAGCGCGACGCGGTGACCGCCTGGTACCTGCTCGCCGCCGAGACGATCGACGAGACGATGGCGCGGCTCATCCAGCGCAAGCGCCGTGTCGTCGCAGCGGTCACCGACGGCCACGGCCGCGAGGCCGACGGGATGGTCGAGGCGGTGATCCGCGAGCTGCGCGACGGGCGCCCGTTCCGCCACCTGCGCCCCGTCGCCTGACCCCGCCGAGCGTCCCGCGCTGCCGCCCATACCCGGCCACCAGGGACGCTCGCGGTGTCCCGCGCGCCCCCGCGCCCCGCCGAGCGTCCGGCGCTGCCGCCCATACCCGGCCACCAGGGACGCTCGCGGTGTAACGCGCGCCCCCGCGCCCCGCCGAGCGTCCCGCGCTGCCGCGTATACCCGGCCACCAGGGACGCTCGCGGGTTGTGGGGGTGCGCGTCAGGCGCGCTCGGGCTCCATGCGGATCGCGCCGCAGGGGCACTCCTGCGCGCAGATTCCGCACCCCTTGCAGAAGTCCAGGTCGAACGCGTAGCCGTCGGCTTCGTCGACCTTGAGCACCGCGTTGTCGGGGCAGACGCCGTAGCAGTTGTCGCAGCCGAAGCAGTTGCCGCACGACAGGCAGCGGCGCGCTTCGAAGAGCGCATTGGACTCGTCGAGCCCGAGGGCGACCTCGTCGAATGTCGAGCGCCGCCGCACGGCATCGAGCTGCGGGGCGACCGTCTTGGGCGCGTCGGCGTAGTACCACGTGTTGAGCTGGTCGAAGCCGGCGAGCTCGGGCCGCGGCGGGTGGACGTAGTCCTCCCCGCGCAGCCACGCGTCGATGTTGCGCGCCGCCTGCTTTCCGTGGCCGACGCCGACCGTCACCGTGCGCTCGGCGGGCACCATGTCGCCGCCCGCGAAGATCCCGGGGTGCCCGGTCATCATCGTGGGCCCGACCTTGACGACGCCGTCCTCGATCTCAAGGCCCGGCACGCCGTCGAGCAGCGAGAGGTCCGCCTCCTGCCCCAGCGCGAGCACGAGCGAGTCCGCCTCGAGCTCCTCGAGCTCGCCGGTCGGCTGCGGAAAGCCGCTCTCGTCGAGCTCCA
>Ga0335070_10004438_pt1 | contig 16402 bp, 14 predicted proteins | sample Lox_Sample_13_FD_206722 | JGI IMG/M metagenome (GOLD analysis project Ga0335070, IMG submission 206722) | Soil microbial communities from Loxahatchee National Wildlife Refuge, Florida, United States - Lox_Sample_1.3 | ecosystem: Environmental > Terrestrial > Soil > Wetlands | place: USA... | reverse complement strand
CATGCTGTATCCCTTCATCACACGCGCCACCGGGAGCAAATACCAGGGGTAGGTGAGCTCATCACCCTTCTCGGCACCTTCAATCATCACTTCGGTCACCGCATTATCCATGTGGTCCTTCCTGAGCGTCTCGGGGTCGCGCCACTCAGCCACAACCACCAATTGGGGATCATACTCAAGATCAGACGGCTCCTGTGTCACAAAATGTCTCACGCCGAATGCTAATAGCCACTTCCTCAGTCCAGGGGAGGAGATATGGGAAATGCCCATCCAGAGATTCACCCCATACGCCTCATATGCTGCAGAAGCAACTTCTGAGCAGAAGAGCTTTGAATGATCTTTATAGTCCATTTCAAAATCATAGGGGATGTGGCGTTCCATGGCATTCTTCAGGGCAAACTCGGCAGCCTTATGGGGGAGCATGGGATCCTTCCTGAGCTGTGGAAGATCAGCCATGAGGCGAAGCACCATGATGCGGAGTTTCTTATCACGTATATATTCTTCAAATGATGAGACTGCCACGCCCTTCTCTATGTGCGACTCAATGAGCTTCGGCTCGTGCGTGACAGCGTCCACATAAAGCAACGCAATATGCGAGAAGTTTCCCGGGAAATCATTGCCGCGCGCGATGAGTGCCGATGTGGGCGCGCCTCCCCGTGAGACGAGGATATCGCCGCTGTGGAGCGTTACGCCCCTCACAGTTACCGAGGGCGTCTGGGAGGGCTCATCAGTTCCCATAATCAGTGCCAGTGGTTCAGCTTCTTGAGACGCCTGGAGAATAATCTCTTCCTCTGCCGCACGCGAACCGTAGAGGAGCCTGTACAGTGTTGTCCTTGCTACATCAGAACTCATATCCCATCCCTCTGACTGTTTTTTAACGACCGCACGCAGTTCTGTCATGGCCTTCACGTACTCAGGCAAACGCATTTTACAGGCAGCTACAAGTGGGCCTGTTGTGAACATCTGTTGTTCGAGTTCACTAAGCACCTTTGAATCAGGACTGAGTGATTGTCTACGCATGGGACCTGTCAGGGCATTGAGCTTAAGGATGTCTGAATCAATAACAATGGACATGTCTTTGCAGCCTTCCTTCATCAACTCCTTGTACTTTGCTTCCAGGGTATCCCAGTAAGAATCCTGGTTCCACGCAAAAGGCTGCTTTTTCTGCGGCGCGCTGCTTACTGATAAAGCGGTCTGATTGCGATCGGGTATAAGGAGCAGCGCGTAGGCAACTGCAATGATAATCAGAATCCATTTAATAAAGCGCATATATTCCCCCATTTCTTGTCGAATAGAGATTGCTGCAGGATATTTAATTTTATCATTATCACAGTTGTATGCAAATAAGTGAAGGGCAGTGAGGGAGAGAACGCAACCGTCTCCTCCTTATTCAGCTCTTTCCGCAACCGCCTTGCTGGATACAGATTCCCGCTTTGATGAGGAATCTTTGTCAGAGCTCTTCGAATCTTCAGTTTCAATCGTCATCCGGTCAGCCTCGGTAACCCAGCCCCCGCCCATTGCCTTATAAAGATTGACAAGCGCCTGGAAAAGAGTCCCCTGTGCCTGCGTGTGGGCGAGTTCCGCATTGTAAAGCCTGCTCTCGGCATCCAGCACCTCGAGGTAGCTGGTGTAACCGTTCTCATAACGGAGCCAAGCAAGGTTCGCATATTGACGAAGGGAGCCCACCTGCTGCACAAGGGCGTCCAACTGTTCCCTCGTCCGCCTCTGGTCAATCAGAGCATCATCCACCTCACGAAAGGCCGTCTGGATGGCCTGCTGGTAGGTGATCAATGCCTGTTGCTGCACTGCCTCGGCTGACTTCACCTGCCCTGCAATGGCTCCGCCAGTGAATATCGGCGCTGCCAAAGGAACAGCCCAGCTCCAGGTCTTTGCCGGGCCCTTGAAGAGATCAGACAGGTCATTGCTTGCGAGCCCGAGAAGCCCGGTGAGGGAGATGCTCGGGAAGTACAGGGCCTTGGCAACACCAATGTTCGCATTGGCAGCGATAAGGTTCTGTTCTGCTTGAAGAATATCGGGGCGGTTCATAAGGATGTCCGATGGCAGTCCTGCAGGCACCGCAGGAAGCAGGAGTTCATCAATAGTCTTGCCACGCGGAATCGGACCCGGGTTTCGCCCCAAAAGTACACTCAGGGCATTCTCCTGCTGGGCAATGGCCTTTTCGAAAAAAGGGATGTTTGCAAGGGCCTGTTCATACTGGGACTTTGCCTGGCTCACCTCTATTTCTGAAACAATCCCGTATTCGAAACGAAGCTTAAAGATATCGTACCCTTCCTTGTAATTCTTTGCCGTCTGTTTTGTGACCTCAAGCTGCTTGTCAAGATCGCGCAGCGTGATATAAGAATTCGCCACCGAGCTGACGAGGGTCAAAATCACTGTCCTTCTGGCCTCTTCCGTACTCAGCAGGTTCGCGCGCGCCGCTTCTGTTGCGCGCCGGAGTTTTCCCCAGAGGTCGACCTCCCAGCTCGCATTGACGAATAATTGGGAACTGTTGAACGTCGGGTTGGTCCCAGGGGTGTTTTCCATGGGGCTCGGCCCTGTCAGTTCGCTTACCCGCTGTCTTCCATAACCGGCACCGGCAGCCACCTGAGGGAAAAGTGCTGCCCTGGTGGTACCGTACTGCCCTGCAAACTGCTCAACCCGCGCGGCAGCGATCTTGACGTCCTTGTTCTCACGTAGTGCTGTCTGAATGAGGTCGTTCAAAACCTGGTCATTGAATTGCTCCCACCAGGCCGTGTTCGCCAGGTCTTTCGCTTCCTTGTCTTCAAATCGCCATGTCTGAGGACTGTCTACTTGCGGGCGCTGGTAGTTTGGCCCGACCATGCAACCGGAAGCAAGAAGGATGAAGGACAAAAAGAAAACGATTTTACGCATGGTGGCCTCCCTCCTTTTCGGTGTCGGTCCCTGACGTCCCTTCTCCATGCGCACCCCCCACAGACGGCGGATGGGCGCCGGTGTCTCCCTTGTGCCCCAACTTCTCCACCACATAGAAGGTGACCGGGATCAGGAAGATTGCGATGAAGGAGGCCGCCAGCATGCCGCCGATAACGGTTATACCCATGACCTGCCGGGAGATGGCGCCGGCCCCGCTGGCTTTGGCCAAAGGAACGCAGCCGAGAATGAAGGCGAAGGAGGTCATAAGGATCGGCCTCAGGCGCAGTTTGGCCCCTTCCAGGGTCGCATCAACCAGAGGTTTGCCCTTCTCGTATTCAAGCTTGGCAAATTCGACGATGAGGATGGCGTTCTTGGCTGCCAGACCGATGAGCATGACCAGACCGATCTGGGCGTAGATGTTGTTCTCGAAAGACTTGAACAACAGACCGGCGAAGGCGCCGGCCACGGCGACCGGAGTTCCGAGGAGGACCGAGAACGGCAGCGACCAGCTCTCGTACTGGGCTGCCAGGATCAGGAAGACACAGAGGAACGAGAAGGCGAAGATTGCTGCCGGCGATACCCCCTTCTGGGCCTTCTGCTCCTGGAACGACATGCCGCTGTAGTCGAAACCCATCTCCCGAGGCATGGTCTGACTGAAGACCTCTTCCAAGGCCTTCATCGCCTGGGTTGAGCTGAACCCCTCGGCCGCGGTGGCGTTGATCTGTGCCGAACGGTAGAGGTTGTAGCGCATGGTGAATTCAGGGCCGATGATGTTGCGGGTGGAGGTGAGCGCCGAAAGAGGCACCGCCTGGCCGTTGCTGTTTCGCACATAGAATTGGCCGATGTAATCAATGTTGGTTCGATAATCACCTTCGGCCTGGAGGAACACCTGCCACTGGCGGCCGAATTTGTTGAAGTAGTTGATGAAGCCGCTCCCCATGAAGCATTGCAGTACTTTATACACGTCGCTGATGTTGACCCCCTGTTTCAGCACTTTGTCCCGGTCCACGTCCACGAAGAGCTGCGGTACGGTGGGGGTAAAGGTGGTGGTGACCCGAGCGAGCTCTGGCCGCTTTCTCGCGGCCTCAAGGAACTTGTTCACGTTATCGGAGAGGAAGGCGATGTCCTTGCCGGACCTGTCTTCCAGAATGAAGGTGACCCCGCCGGAGGTGCCGACCCCCATGATGGCAGGCGGCGGGAAGGCAAAACCGATTGCTCCGGGGATGCCGGCCATCTTTTTTGAGATCGACGCCTTGATCGCCTCGTACTTCTCTTCCGGTTTCTTCCGTTTGGCCCAATCCTCCAGGGAGATGAAGAAGAAGGCGCTGTAGGTATTCTGCACCTGGCTCAGCATGCTGTAGCCGTTGATCGTCGAGCAGTATTTGACCCCTGGGGTCTTCAGGATAAGCTCTTCGGCCTGGCGGGCCACTTCACCGGTCCGCTGCAGAGAGGCGGCATTAGGGAGTTGAATGCCGGCGAAGATGAACCCCTGGTCCTCGTCCGGGAGGAAGCCGGTGGGGAGCTTCTTGCCGGTCACTCCGGCAAGGACGGCAACGCCAAGCAAAAGAATCAGGCTGGTCTTGCTCTTCCTGATGGCCACCCCGCAAAGGGAGACGTAGCCGTCGGTGGCACGGCCGAAGACCCGGTTAAACCAGTCATAGAACTTCTGGAGCAGACCGGTTCCTTTCTTCTTCGGCTTGAGAAGCAATGCGCAGAGGGCCGGGGAAAGGGAAAGCGCATTGAAGGCCGAGAAGATGACCGAGACAGCGATGGTCACCGCGAACTGCTGGTAGAGTTGTCCGGTAATGCCGGGGATGAAGGCAGTCGGGACAAAAACCGCTGCAAGTATTATGGCAATGGCCATGACCGGGCCGGAGACCTCCTCCATGGCCTTGAATGCCGCATCCTTGGGGGAAAGACCCTTCTCTATATGGTGCTCCACTGCCTCCACCACGACGATGGCGTCGTCCACGACTAGGCCGATGGCAAGCACCAGCCCGAAGAGCGACAGGGTGTTAATGGAGAAGCCGAGCATGGGAAAGATGGCGAAGGTTCCCACCAGCGAAACGGGTACCGCCAGAAGCGGGATGAGTGTCGCCCGCCACCCCTGAAGGAAGATGAAGACCACGAGGATGACGAGGAGGAGGGCCTCGAAGAAGGTCTGCTTGATTTCCTTCATCCCCTCGGTAACTGCCAGTGTTGTGTCTAGCGCCACCGTGTAGTCAAGGTCAGGAGGAAAGCTCTTCTTCAGCTCTTCCATCAGTTTCTTGGTGCCGGCGGCGGCGTCGAGCGCGTTGGTGCCCGGCATCTGGTAGAGAGCGATCAGGGCACACGGCTTGCCATTCAAACGTCCTTCAAGATTGTAAGTCTGGGCTCCCAGTTCAATGTGGGCCACGTCCTTGACGCGGACAATGGAGCCGTCGGGGTTAGCCCTAAGCACGATATTGCCGAACTCCTGCTCGCTCTGCAGTCGTCCCTGTGAACGGACAGAGTACGTGAACTCCTGACCCTTCGGCACCGGCTGCGAGCCTACCTGGCCTGACGGGTTCACGGTGTTTTGGGCCTTGACCGCGTTCATGATCTCCGGGATGGTGATGTTGAGCTTAGCCAGTTGGTCCGGCCTGACCCAGAGCCGCATGGAGTACTGGCCGGCGCCGAAGACCGTAACGCTTGCTATCCCCTTGATCCGGGTCATCTGGTCATTGATGTTGATATAGGAATAGTTGGCCAGAAAGATGTTATCGTAGGTGCCGTTGGGGGAATAGAGGGCGAACATGATCAGCGGCGACGAGGTGGATTTCGCCACCGTCACCCCGTAATCGATAACGTCCCTAGGGAGCTGCGATTCGGCCTGCCCTTCGCGCATCTGGGCGAGGATCTGGTCAGTGTTGGCGTCGGTCCCCAGCGCAAAGTAGTTATAGAGCGTCATCATGCCATTGTTGGTGTTGATGGAGTACATGTAGTCCAGGTTGTCGACGCCGGACATCTGCTGCTCGACGGGAGTCGCCACCGACTGCTCAACGGTAAGGGCGTCAGCACCCGTATAGGTGGCGTTCACCTGGATCGCCGGTGGGACGATGTTGGGAAACTGGGCGATGGGCAGCCTTGACATGGCGACGAGGCCAAGGATGACCATGAGAATGGCAATCACCATGGCCACGATGGGACGGTTAATAAAAAATTTGGACATGGTTTGCTACCTCTTCTCGGCCGGTTGGGCTGCTGGTTTTGTCTCGGGCTTGGCCGCTGCCGCCGGAGCAGCCGCCTTCTCTTCAGGCTTGGCAGGGGTCGTCGACGCGGCCTGGGCATTTGGAGAAAATGGTTTCGGTGTCACCAGCATCCCCGGCTTGACCTTCTGGGTCCCTTCCACTACCACGGTCTCACCCGGCTTCAGCCCCTCGGCAATGATCCAGTCAGAGCCAATCCGCTCCGCCACCTTGACCGGCCTGATGTCCACTTTGTTGTCAGCTCCCACCACCGCCACCAGGAATTTCCCCTGGATATCGCTTACGGCCCGCTGGGGAATGAGCAGCGCTCCTGTCCTTACCGACATCATCGCGCGCACCAGTCCATACCCGCCGGGGCGGAGCTTGTTGCCGGGGTTGGCGAAGAGAGATCCTACCTTGAGGGTTCCGGTGGTCGGGTCAATCTGCCGGTCGGCCAGGGCCAGACGACCCTTGTGGGGATAGACGCTGCCGTCTGCCAGGATGAGTTCCAGTGGAATCTTTTCTGGGTTCGGATTTGACTTTCCGACCCTGAGGTGCTCCTGCTCACTCACATTTATGTATGCCTTGATCGGGTCCACTGTCGAGACCGCGGTCAGCTCTTGTGTCGTATTCGGGCCTACCAGGTTTCCCAGCTGGGCCTTGGCAATACCAGCGATGCCATCAACAGGCGAGGTGATTTTGGTAAACCCAAGGTTCAGCTGTGCTGTCTCGACCGCTGCCTGGGCCGAAACAATAGCGGCCTTAGCAGCCCCCACGTCCGCCTGGGTCGAGAGTTCGGCTCCAACTGCATCATCAAGGTCCTTCTGGCTGACTGCGTTCTGCGCAGCCAAAGGCTTGATACGGGCCAGGTTTGCCTTGGCTGTGGTCCACCGGGCCTCCTTCTGGGCAAGATCGTTCTTGGCCTGGTCCAGAGCCCCTCTGGCCTGATCAAGGCTAGCCTGGAAGGTCCGGGGGTCGATCTCAAAAAGGACCTGACCTTTCTTAACAAATTCGCCCTCCCGGTAGTTCTGCTTGATAAGGTAACCGGTCACCTGGGCTCGGATGACGGCATTGACATAACCATCCAGTACTCCAACCCACTCCTGATAGATCGGGACATCCTTCTGGGTGACTTTCACGACCTCGACATCAGGGGGCGGCGGAGCTGCCTTCTGTTCCTTCTTGCATCCGGCGAGAAAGAGCGCTGCGCAGAGAAGGGTTAGTATGGAAAACGTTGTAAACAATAATACCTTTGCATTGCATTTCAGTTTCATAGGGTACTCCTCCTTATGAGGTTCAATGAACGCTTTCTTAATTCTTAATTAAAAAAGTTGATAAACTATATCATTGATTAATTCTTAAAGGCAACACAAAATATTCCTCTTCGCATGCGTTCGCCGCCGAAGAAACAAGCCACTTTCTTTCCTTGAAAAAGTCCAGCGTATGATTAATCGTAGTTGCACTTTTGATATATTTGAGATATCATGGAGTTAGTGAAAGACAGAGAACGGCTTTAAGCCGAGTTCCTGTCATCAACAGAAAAAAAAGGAGGATACTATGACGACCACCAAAAGGATACTCGGATTGGCAGTTGCGGTGTTGTTTCTGATAGTCTTCGCACATGGCGCGGTTGCTGCAGAGAAACTTTCCTTTAAGGGTGAGGTTGTGTCTGTGGACTCAAAAGCAAAGGCAGTGACTGTGAAGGCAATCACCACCACAACGATGCCCACCACGACCGTTAAGGGGGAAATGACATTTGCCACAGACAAAAAGACAAAAATCAAAGCGGGTAAAAAGAGTCAGAAATTAAAGAATCTCAAGACTGGTGACATGGTTGAAGTGCAATACCACAGCAAAGGCGATAAAGATATCGCAGACAGCATTCTCATCACACCCAAGCCCAAGTAACGAAGGATCAAAGCCTGTGCATTGCTGGTTCACTCCCCGGAGGAGGTGGCTCTATTTTCGCCACCTCCTCCGAAATGCTCTTACCGTGTAAGGGTTCGTTTATCCATTCTTGAAAAGTATTCGAGGGGTCCTGTAGCCAGATTTTCTTCATGTCATTACACTGCGAATGTTCTCAGCATAAACGGAAAAGTCTCCTACCCGCCGTTTGAAGCAGTTCCTTCCCTCGGCTATAATGCTAGTGTGCCTTAAATGACAGCGATCATCGAACATTTTCCTTATCTGGGACTCTTCACTCTTCTCATCCTTGGGGGCATCGGGTTTCCCTTTCCCGAGGATACCACCCTTATTCTCTGCGGATTTCTGATTTTTAACGATGTGGTGAACCCAGTCCCTGCGCTGTTGGTAGTCTACATCGGGGTTCTGTTCACTGACCTCCTGCTCTATTTCGTGGGGAAAAAATACGGACGGATGATCGTCACCCACAAGCGGTTTCATAAACTTATATCAGCGGAAAGGCTTTCACTGCTGGAACAGAAATTTAGCCGGAAAGGGGTTCTTGTGGTGCTGTTCGGAAGGCATGTTATAGGGCTCCGGTCCCAGATACTGCTTGTGGCGGGCGTAATGAGGATGTCTTTCCTGAGATTTCTGGCAGCAGATGCGTTCTCTGCATCATTGACTATCGCTCTCATGGTCTGGGCAGGGTACATGGGGGGCAATAGTTTCGAGATAATAGAAAAGGACATCTCACGAATTGAGCATTTGGCAATCTTCCTTGCCGTAACCTTACTGGCACTGTACTTTCTTTTCAGGCATATCAGGTCAATACGAAAACCACCCCAATAAGTTATCCTGTTACTTACCGTCTTGCATAGTGTACAGTCCCGCGAATTTGAGCATACAACGCAGACAGCAAAACGATTCCCGGTTGATAATTAAGAATTAGGTATGGTAGTGTCAAAATCAAATCAAAACAACCGGAATACGAAGGCGGAAACTATATGATTATCAGCTTGGATGACTTTCTTACCGACGTTAATTCAAAACGGTTATATAAATTAGACGAAGGACGATAGAATGCATGAATATCCCATATTTATTTTCGCCGCCCTGTTAATATTCGTATACGGGCTGTTTTCCCGCTTGTCAGAGAGGTCGCCAATTTCGGCTGCAATGGTGTTTGTATCAGTCGGCATCATCGCCAGCCCTCTGGGCCTTGACCTCATCGGGGTAGGATTGAAGGCTCCTGCCGTGCGTGTAATTGCAGAGGTGACTCTTGTGCTGGTACTTTTTATTGATGCCTCCACGATAAATCTCCAATCGTTGATTCGTGAGAAGGGTCTGCCTTTCCGGCTGCTCTTCATAGGTCTCCCTCTCACCATGGTCCTTGGCGTGGTATTGGCTGTGCCTCTTTTCCGCGATATGAATCTATGGACAATAGCCCTTATGGCATTCATTCTTTCTCCCACAGATGCGGCCTTGGGTCTGCCTGTCATAACAAGCCCACTGGTTCCGGATAAGATAAAGGAGGCGATCAATGTCGAAAGCGGACTGAACGACGGCATAGCATTGCCCCCTATTCTCGCCTGTATCGGGGCCCTTTCCGTCGTCGCAGCTGAAAGGTCGGATATGCAGTACTGGATCGGCTTCACCCTGAAGCAGTTTCTCTTTGGCCCGCTCCTGGGCGCGCTTGTGGGATGGCTTGGCGGGTTGCTTGTAGACAGGGCTTCTAAGAAGGGTTGGATGAACCCTACATTTCAACGCCTGGCCTCCTGGTCACTGGCACTTATGGCCTACGCCCTGGCAGAGAAGTTCCATGGCAACGGGTTCATCGCCGCGTTCTTCGGTGGCCTGATGCTGGGCGTGCATACGCCCGCTGTGCGCGAGCGGATCCATGAGTTCGGAGAGGCAGAAGGTCAGCAACTGGCACTCTTCGTCTTCCTTATATTCGGGTTGGCCGTAGTGCCCAAGGCGGTACCGCATTGGGACGTCAGGGCGTGGACATATGCTGTCCTGAGCCTTACGGTCATACGCATGCTTCCGGTTGCGGTAAGCCTGAAAGGGACAAAGCTGACAAGTTTCTCGATTGCGTTTATCGGGTGGTTCGGCCCCCGTGGAATTGCCTCTGTGCTGTACCTGCTCATTGTCGTGAGCGAACTGGGCCTGGAAGGGTTTGAGCGGATGTTGTCTGTGATTGTGCTCACTGTGCTGCTCAGTGTGTGCCTGCATGGCATAACGGCAGTCCCCCTGTCGCGCCTGTACGCAAAACATGCAGAAAGTGGCGGGAGTTAATTGATGTTTGGTTCTGTTAAATATGGTGGAAATCCAGAGATCCTGCGGCCTGGAGATCTAAAGACGGAGAAACAGTCCCATTTCCGGAATAGAGTCGAATACTATGCTTAAGAACTTCCTCAAATTCTGGTCCCAGGAGCACAGTCTTACTGCCCTCCTGGTGGTCCTGATTATTGAACTCTTCGTACTCTCCCCAATAACCGGCATCGGCCGGGTTGTCAACTTGGCCGGTGAACTGGTCTTTTCATTGATCCTCCTTGCAGGACTCCGCAGTATGGCCGGCAATAAGGCCGTTCGGGTTTTCTTCTCCCTGTTCGTTGTCCTGGGGATAATAACTCACTTTGCCTGGAAACTGTTTGATCTCGGTTTTCTTGCCAGCTGGAACTCCCTGTTTTCTTCGCTCGCCGTAATGGGGATGCTCATAGTCACCCTCTGGATGGTGTATCAGGACGGACCGGTGACCGGCCACCGCGTCCGGGGGGCAGTCGCTGCCTACCTCCTCATCAGTGTGCTGTTTGCGAAAGCTTATGCACTTATCAACTACCTCATCCCGGGGGCCTTCAATATGGCCCTTCCCGTTACTCCTTCACCCGGAGAAGGCGGTCAGGCCTTCTACTATTTCAGCGTCGTAACCCTGACCACTGTCGGGTATGGCGACATCACAGCCGTTGCACCCACGGCCAGGTCCTTCGTGATGGCCGAGGCACTTATCGGTCAACTGTATCCGGCCATTCTCCTTGCACGGCTGGTCACGCTCGAAATAGAAACCCGGCGCTCGGGGAAGGGTTAAATTTATGGTGAATTCATTTTTCTGGGGATTATTGGCAACATCCTCCTTGATAATAGGGGGGCTTATTGCCACAAGATTTTCCTTAAGCAACCGAACCCTCGGGATCATCATGGCTTTTGGCGCCGGGACATTGATTTCAGCCATCTCCTATGAATTAATTTTTGAAGCGGTAAAATTGGCAAAAGGAACCGGTTTTCCCGCCTTCGGTTTTTTCGCCGGGGCGTTCACCTTCTTTTTCTCCGACAAACTGATTGAAAAATTGGGAGCCGGCAATCCTATGGCTATTGAAGGATCTCAGAGTTCCAACCTGATAATCCCGATGGTACTGGCCATTATCCTTGATGGGATACCTGAATCTATCGTTATAGGATTAGGGATATTCGAAGGAGGTACTGTAAGCCTGGCCATGTTGGTGGCGGTTTTTATCTCCAATCTGCCGGAAGCCATTGCCGGAACTACCGGGATGAAAGCAAGTGGCTGGAGCCGGAAAAAAATAATCTTTCTTTGGTTATTCATCGCTTTGGTTTGCGCTGCTTCAACCGTTGCAGGTTATAGCCTTTTCAGCAACGCCTCCGAGCACTGGCTGGCATTTATCCAGGCTTTTGCTGGGGGAGCTATCCTGATGATGTTGGCCAATTCAATGATGCCCGAAGCTTATGAACATGGAGGAAAAATGGCTGGTGTTTTCACGGTTCTTGGATTCTGTGTTTCGGTAGCAATGATTATTTTAGAAAATTCTTAATTCCCGGGAAGCCGCTGCTCGTTCTGCTCAGCCTGTTTGCAGCGCCTCAGCCTTTTGTCCTTGCCTTCACTCGTGGAGAGCTCACCCTTGTCTTGATGAGCATCCTGATCGCCGCCTTCGTCGCCAGCGGCGGAAAGACCCACTGGTATAAGGGCGTCCAGCTCCTGACGGTTTACCTTATTTTTGCGATTCTCTTCTTCCTCATACCGGGGAAGTGAACCACATGGAAATACGATTCAGTCACCATACGATGTCTCCTTTTTTAGAAAACTTGAAACGTAAGCTGTAAAGGGTAGGAAGAGAAGAAAACAGGCGCAGAACACTACAACCGTTGCGGTTTACAGGAAATAGGCGTTGCTCAGAGACTCCATTTTGCTTAGGTTAGATGGTCCATAATCCGCATGTCTATTTTGAGTTGTGCACCAAAAGATTCATGGTGTATTCTCCATTGTCATGTGGTATAGTTGGTAGTCAGTATATCAACGATAGGAGGTAGTGATGAAGAAATTATTGGTGTTTGTTGTTGCAGTCCTCTTTGGGTTGTCCACTTCCGGACTGGTCTTTGCGGGAGAACAAGCTCCGGCAACGGAGAAACCGCTTTCCGTCAAAAAGGAGCAAGTTGTCACGGCGATAGCGACCATTGAAGCCATTGACCTGCAAAAGCGCGTCGTGACGCTGAAGGGTCCGAAGGGCAACGTATTCGATATCACGGTTGGTGAGCAGGCAAGAAATCTGCCTCAGGTGAAAGTCGGGGACCAGGTAGAGGTAAAGTACTATGAGTCCCTAGCATTGCGGCTCGTAAAGCCTGGGGAGGGAGTTGCCGGCGTACAGGAGACTTCGGCTCTGGCGCGCGCTAAGGAGGGAGAGAAGCCGGGAGGTATGGCAGGCCGCCAGGTAACCCTTACCGCCACTATTACGGCAATCGACAAGAAGAAGCAAAAGGTGACGCTGAAGGGACCTGAGGGCAAGACAATTACCGTGAAGGCCGAGAACCCTGAGAACCTGAAGAAGGTGAAGGTGGGCGACGAGATTGAGATCACGTACACCGAGGCACTGGCCATTTCTGTCGAGAAGGCGAAAAAGAAGTAGCTGCCGCACTATCGGGTTTCCAGACGGGCTCCCCTGAGCGGGAGCCCGTCGTGTGCTGTCATTTCCACTCATGCCATGCCTTCTTGCTGACTGCTTATTTCAGATCATCCTCTCGATCGGCTTCTGTCGCTGGTCCTTTCCGGAAAAACAGTTGCCATATTTTGCCCTTGCCGAACACCCGCCCTAATTCCTTGAAGGCAAAGAAGGGTATAAAAGCAAAAAATACCACAAGACACTTTGCAAAAAATTCATGCGTGCCTTCGCTCAGAAGGTGATCCAATGCTCCATCCAAGCCTTTCCCGTGCAGAAATCCGCGTATGGCGGACTCCACAGTAGCAAAAAGCGCTACCCACAAGGTAAATATAACAGTCTTAAAGAGGGTCGGAAGGATCAAAGGCTTGTTGTCAAGGCTGCGACCAAAGTGAAATAAACCTCCGATCATTATAACTTTGGCGAGAACCAATGCCTTAATCAGGCTAATCCCCCAATTCGAGTAACTGATGTAATAATTGGCCAGTATCAATCTCTTGTACGAGGTAAAAACAACAAAAATAAGGGTTAGATACGACACATTTATCCAATAGGCGATCATTTCGAGGACGATTTTATCCTTCAAGCCGATTTTCTTCCCGTTCGTGTTGCTCATCGTTCTTCCAGTGATGTTACGACTGTCCTGGGCCCGATGCCTCCGCAGCCGGAGAGAGCCAGCAGGCTGAGTAAAAGGGTAATCAGCGTTAACCTTTGGACGGGTTTCATACTCTTTTCCTCCGTACTGTCATGAAGGATTCACCTATCCCGCTCGGCGACAGACGCGTTCATTCTTTTTTCCGATCCCTTTCGCTGCGGGCGAATCGAAAGTACGCCCCGACCGTCATTAAATTGATAACCACGGCAACCACGTTCCACGCAATCACCGGCCGTGACGCAATCAAGAGGCCGTAATAGACCCAAACAATCTGAAAAACGCCCATGATCCCTGCCATCGTCGGGTTTATCCCCTTGCTTGACCGCCGCTTGAACATCTTGATCAAGTCGGGCACGGCGGCAAAGGTCGTTCCAAAACCTGCCACAAGACCCATGATCTCTGACCTGTGAAATTTGGGGAGCAGCAGGCTCGACGTGTCGTGTACCGCAAAGTCCTCACAGCCACAGAGCGCTATCACGCTCAGCAATAAAATCCCGCGCGTCATTCTGTCGATGCAGTCCCTCTCCCTCATGGTCACTCCTTTCTGTCGCTGACAATGACTTTGGCACCCGGTCGATGGGCTTCAGGCAGGCGGCTCCAAGCTCTATCGATCCAATGAATCTCCCTGCTCACAAAGGACGCACCTGAAACAGGTGGCATCTCCACGGCCCCAGATCAACGTGCAGACCGGCATCCCTCATGTCATTACCGTCCCTGTCGTAGGTTTCATCCGACAGCGCATCGCTGAGACGCCATGTCCTTCCTCTCAGTTCATCCCACGGAACATGAACGCGTGCCTGTGAGTTTATCTCAGAGAAATTTATAATGACAAGGTAACGCTCATCATTCTTGGTCCAGCACCAACTGAGAATGTTTAAATAGCTCTGGTTGTCAGGCCAGCCACTTCGCTCGCAGAGGAGCCACCGGCCATTCTTGAAAATGTCATGCTTGATCGCCTTCAGCAGTTCTTGGTAGAAGGTCTTGAGATCCTGGTCGGCTGCCTCAATAGGACGTCTGCTCAGAAAGACAGGCAGTTTCACCTTCATTCCCTCGAATTGCCCCTCATGCAAAAGCTTTGCCCCGGGAAGAGTGAGGATCGCCACGGCGGCAGCCCGCCCTTTTCCGTCCGGAAACGTGGCCGCAGCCCTGGGCTCATCATGGTTCTCGATGAACCGGACCATCCCCTCCTGGTAAGAAGAATCCGCAAGGAGGTGCAGACGCACATTCTCGGCAGCCCCGTGTTCCATCCGGTCATAGAGCTTTTTGTCATAGCAGAAGTCGAACCCCTGCTGCTGCAGTTCCCACTCGAGGTCCCAGTATGCCTCGGCAATGAATCTGAACTCGGGATACTTCGCCTTGATGGCCAGGATGGCCGTCGTCCAGTAGTCTTTGTCGGGCTTTTGGCCTGCACGAGCCCCCCAGGTGCGCTCGAAGATGTTGTTCAGCATGAGCATTGCCATATCGCACCTAATGCCGTCGCATTGATCGGCGATAGAGGAAACGGTCCCTATGACCGCATCGCGCAGACCCTGATCAAAGGCGTTCAACTGGAGCACATCTTGCCATGGCGGGAAATAAGGGTCCCGGCCACAGGCAAAGACATTGCCGCCGGCCTCCAAGAAGGATGCCGGCTCCCTCGTCAGGTCATCGCCATTCCCACGGATAAAGTATTCGGGATGCTCAAAGACCCATGGGTGGTCAGGGGCCACATGGTTTGGCACGAAGTCGAGGATCAGCCTCAGCCCGCGTTCGCGCAGTTTTTTCCGTGCGGCTGCCAGCCCCTTTGGACCTCCCAGGTGTTCGTCAACCACATATTGTCGCACACAATAAGGAGATCCCACGTTGTCTTCCTGGCGAAAGTCAGAAAGGGCCCGTTGAAAGTCTTCAAGAAGACCTTTGTTCTGGTTCGCAATGGCGATACCCGCAGGGCTCCGCTCCCATACACCCATGAACCACACGGCATCAGCGCCGAAAGAGGACAAATAGTTCCATTCCTCAGATGGCACTGTGGCAAGAGTGACAGACCGACCGTATTTCCTGCTCAGCTCATTAAGCCAAACCCATGCATTGATTTCATAGATAACAGGATGTTTCGGCAATGGGTTCATTTCTTGGCCTGCTGTTCTGATTTGTTGCGCATGAATGCCCCGCTCTTGCCTGCCTCAAGGAGTTTCTGGGGATCGAGAAATCCGTAGAGCTGGATCAACTTCGCCACAAAGCCGGTCCAGCCGGTCTGGTGGCTTGCACCGAGACCAGCTCCGTTGTCGCCGTGGAAGTACTCATAGAACAGAATGTGATCGCGCCAGTGGGGATCGCTCTGGAACTTTTCCGCGCCTCCATACACAGGACGCTTACCCTGTTCATTACGCAGAAAGATCCGGGTGAGCCGGTCTGAGATCTCCTTGCTCACCTCGAAGAGGTTCATCATCTCCCCTGAACCCGTGGGGCACTCGATCTTGAAATTGTCGCCATAGTAGAGATAGTACTGCAGGAGGGCCCGGATGATGAGGGCGTTCACCGGCATCCAAACCGGCCCCCGCCAGTTGGAATTGCCGCCAAACATGCCCGTATTCGATTCACCCGGCAGATAGTCCACCCGGTACTCCTGGCCTTGCACATGGAAAACGAACGGGTTCTGCTCGTGGAACTTCGAGAGCGCGCGTATGCCGTGGGGGCCCAGGAACTCGTTCTCGTCGAGCATCTTCGTCAGGATCCTCCTGAGCCGCTCCGGGGTGACCATAGCCATGATCCCTCGTTCGGCCACGCCAAAATGCCCCGGACCGGTGGGGTGCATACCCGTG
>Ga0335070_10004437_pt1 | contig 16402 bp, 18 predicted proteins | sample Lox_Sample_13_FD_206722 | JGI IMG/M metagenome (GOLD analysis project Ga0335070, IMG submission 206722) | Soil microbial communities from Loxahatchee National Wildlife Refuge, Florida, United States - Lox_Sample_1.3 | ecosystem: Environmental > Terrestrial > Soil > Wetlands | place: USA... | reverse complement strand
CCACAAGCTCTTCATCATCAGTTGTCAACTGTCACCTCAGGTGATCGGCTGCCCGCCCTTTACCTTTTGCGTTTTCCGTCTTAGACACGCGCCATGTCCGCCGCCGAAGCGTACACGCGACTGGTGGCCACGCTGCGTGAGCATGCCGATCTCGCCGCGGCGTTGCGGCTGCTCGAATGGGACCAAGAGACGTTCATGCCTGCCGGCGTCCTCGAAGACCGGGCACGGCAGATCGGTTTGCTCGCCGGCATCCTGCACGAGCGGCATATCGATCCTGCCTTTCTCGATCTCGTCGACGACCTGGCAGGCCGTATCTCCGAACTCGACGATGGGCAAGCCGTCGATGTCGGCCAGACCAAGTGGCACTCGGACCGTGCGCGCCGGCTCGATACAGCCTTGATACGCGAGCGCTCGGCGCTGCACGCCGAGGCGCACGGCGTGTGGATCGGAGCGCGACGCGACGACGACTTCAACGTCCTGGCGCCCTTCCTCGAACGCATCGTCGCCATCGAGCGGCGCGTCGCCGCCGCCATTGATGCGAGTCGTGATGCGTACGACGTGCTGCTCGAAGGCTACGAGCCAGGGATGTCGGTGGCACAGATCGAACCGATCTTTTGTCAGCTGCGCGACGGGCTGCTGCCGCTGGTCGAACGACTTGCCGCTGTGACAGCCAAGCGGCCGGCGCCGTCCGCACTCCGTGGCGACTTCCCGGTTGCAGCGCAACGGCAGTTCAACCGTACCGTCGCCGCGCGGTTGGGCTTTGATTTCGCCAAGGGCCGTCTCGATGAGGCGGCGCACCCATTTTCAACGAGCATTGGCAGCGACGTCCGGCTGACGACGCGCTATGACGCGGGGGATTTGCGCTACGCCCTGTATTCCACAATCCACGAGACCGGCCACGGCTTGTACGAGCAGGGGCTCGACGCAGCGCCGCGCGGCACACCGCGCGGCGAGTCGTGCTCCCTCGGCGTGCACGAATCACAATCGCGGCTATGGGAGAATCAAGTCGGACGCTCGGAGGGCTTTTGGAGGTTTCTCTTGCCGGTGGCGCGGCAGTTCTTCCCGGCGCTGACTGACACCTCACTCGCCGCCGCACTGCTCGCGGTCAACGAGGCGCGGCCATCGCTCATCCGTACCGAGTCCGACGAGATCACCTACAACCTGCACATCGTTCTGCGCTACGAACTCGAGCGCGCCCTGGTCGACGGTAGCCTGCGCGTCAGCGACTTGCCCACCGCCTGGCACGCCAAGATGCGACACTACCTCGGCGTGGTTCCGGACACCGACCGCGACGGCGTGCTGCAAGACGTGCATTGGGCGGGCGGCGCCATCGGCTACTTTCCGACCTACACACTGGGCAACCTCTACGCGGCGCAGCTCGTGTGCACCGTCGAACGCACGCTGGGTCCACTGGACGCATTACTTGCCGCCGGGGAGTTCGACGCACTGCTCGGCTGGCTGCGCCAACACGTGCACCATCTCGGCCAGACATATCGCGCCCCGGAGCTGATCCGCCGGGCGACGGGCGAACCTGCCTCACCGCAGCCGCTGTTGGAGCACCTCCAACGCAAGCTCGCTTTCCTCGAATCCAGCTAGCGAGGCGCGCCTCAAACGAGGGGGATGGGGCGCGCCGCGCATATAGCTGGTCGCCTATGGCATATTTGTCGGACCCGTCAGCTACGCTTGGCTGGCGTGCGTGCCTTCCGGCGCCCGTGGCAGGAGCCGGCTCGTCACCTCCCGCTCGCCGCGGCGGATCTGGTAGAGGCGCTGGTCACCCAGTTCGAGGCAGCTCAGCTTGTTCCAGTACACCAAGCCGGTATCGAGGCCGATCTTGTAGGGTTGGTCGAGCAGCACGTCACGATGCGGCGTGTGTCCGAACAACACGGTGCAGCCGAACGAATGCGGGTGCGCGATGAACGCCTCGCGGATCCACAGAAGGTCTTCGTCTTTCTGATCGTCGAGGGCGCGGTGCGGCGCAAGCCCGGCGTGCACACAGAGGAAAGCCCCTTGCTGAAAACGCATCTCCAACGAGCACAAGAACTGCAGATGATCCTCCGGAAGCCGGGTCGCAACGCGGCCTGGTTGTTGGCCTTCCAAGCCGTAACTGCGCAATGTGGCCTCGCCGCCATTGAACAGAAAAGCTTCGCCGTAGGCGCCCGCCTCGCCCATGTAGGCGAGGAACATATCCTCGTGATTGCCCTTGAGAAAGACGCAGCGCGGACCTTCGTGGCGCAAGCGCAACATGCGGTCGATCACCGCCCGCGACGACGGGCCACGATCAATGTAATCGCCCAGGAAGACGACCGTGTCGGACGTAGCGGGTGCGAGCACGTCGAGCAGGCGGTCGACCTCGTCGACGCAGCCGTGGATGTCGCCGATGACGAATGTGCGCGCCTGGCTCATGCAACCACGGGGCGCGCCAGCAAGGCCCGCACACTCTCCTCATCGTCGATCAGCTGCGAGGCCGCACGGTATGGATCGATCTCGCCCCGCGTCACCTGGCCGAGCACGGTGCTGAAGCGTCCGTTCTCGAGGCTGGCCTCGACGCGGCGGCCGATCTCCTCGCGCAACGCGGCAACGAACTCTTCCTGGCGCGCCGCCGCGCTGTAGTTGGCGCCCGTGCCGCGCGCGCGGCGCAGGTCGCGGTGGCGCATGACGGCGTCCAACAACTCGCCGATGCCCTTGCCGTTGGTCGCCTCGGTGAGCAGCACGGGCACGCTCCACTCCGTGGCTGGGCGCAGGTGCAGCATCGTCTCCAGCTCGGTCTTGATACGCAGCGCGCCCTCGCGATCCGCCTTGTTCACCACGAAAACGTCGGCGATCTCGAGCAACCCCGCCTTCATTGTCTGCACCGTGTCGCCGGCTTCCGGCACCAGCACCACGATGGTGGTGTCGGCAACGCGCATGACGTCGAGCTCCGTCTGACCGACGCCGACCGTTTCGACGACGATGAACTCCTTTCCAAACGCGTCCAGCAACAGCGCCAGCTTGCGGGTGGCGCGCGCCAGCCCGCCATGGCTGCCGCGGGTGCTCAGACTGCGGATGAACACCTGCTCATCGAGGAAGTGGCTCTGCATGCGGATGCGATCGCCGAGCACGGCACCGCCCGAGAATGGGCTCGAAGGATCGACGGCGAGGATCCCGACGCTGTGTCCAGCTTCACGCAGCTTGCCCACGAGACGGTCCACCAGCGTGGATTTGCCGGCGCCCGGCGGGCCGGTGATGCCGACGGAATAGGCGCGCCCGCACTGACCGTGGATCAGGCTCATGACCGCGGCGGTGTCCGCGTCGTCGTTCTCGACCAGCGTCATCAACTTGGCCAGCGCCGACCGATCGCCGGCCAGCATGCGGGTGACCAGCGCCGCGGTACTCACACGTGTGCTTGGACTCGATTGACTCATCATTCGGCGAGAGCGCCCGCCGCCACACCGCGCATTGGTCTGGCTATAACGTAGCAACCCCACCCTCCGCAACCGACATCTTGCTGCATGCGGAGTGGCGTGTTAGCGATGCTCGCATGAGCGCCTTGCGTAACCCGCTGATGCTCGTCGGCGTGGTCCTCATCATCATCGGCTTCGGCAACTGGTACACCGGTGTGGACAAGGGCGCGGAGTACGAACGGCTGCTGGCGACGTGGAGCCTGCCGACGCCGGTGGACCAGTACGATGATTTTTCCCACCTGAACGCACGCACAGCGACCACGCTCCTCGATCCACTGCAGCGTGGCAGCGATGAGTACACCCTCGCCAATGCCAAGCTGGAGTTCTACAAGGTCGTGCAAAGCGGCGGTCGCATGCTCATCCTGCTGGGACTGTTCTGCAGCGCGGCCAGTGCGATCCGCTGGTGGCAACGGCGTCGCCTGGGTGAGCGCGGCGCGGCTCCGGTCGCACGCGCGTAGGTTTCAGCGCGCCCCCCGTCGAACCATGGAGATGTTTGCCCGCTGTTTTCTGCTGGTGTTTGCAGAATTGTATGTTGGCGGTCTGTTGGCACTGAGCATTCCACCATTTCACCAAATCGAGCGCGGCTTCTACAAGTCGACCGCGAGCGTCTACCTCGGTGCCGGCTTGGTGGCGTTTGCCGGCCGCCTGGCCCTGCTGGTCCGCGGCCCAGCGGGGGCTGCGGCGCTCAAGTGGGCCGAGGGTGCCGAAATGCTTCTATGGGCGGCCTCACTGGTCGCAGCGAGCCTCTATTTGCGCGGGTTGTGGGGCGAGGACTTCCGCGCGCGCGCCCGCCACTACGTCTGGGCATGGACGAGCGGCCTCGCCGCGCTGGCAATCGGTGCGCAGACGTTTCGCCTCGGCCCGCCGTTGTCGATCGAAACGATCCTCTATCCCATCAGCTTCACTGTATCGGCGTTGCTGCTGGGGGCCGTGACCACGGGCATGCTGCTGGGGCATTGGTATCTGATCGACCAGGGGCTGTCGATCGACCCGTTCCGGCACATGCTGCGCTTCTTTGTAGTCATGCTGCTGGTGCAGACGGTGCTGTTGCTGGTGAACAGCGGGTTGTTGCGACTGCTGGGCACGCATGCCAGCGTCGCCAGCCTGACGCAACTGATCCAGGCGCACGCATCCTTGCTGACGGTGCGCGTGCTGCTCAGCCCGGTGGCGGCGGGGGCGTTGGCGTGGATGATCTGGAAGACCTTGCAGATACCGCAGACAATGGCGGCAACCGGCCTTTTCTATATCGCCATCCTGTCAGTGCTGGTCGGTGAGTTCATGGCGCGCTTCATTCTGTTCCGCACCTCGCTACCGCTGTGAAGCAATCAAGAAGAGTGAGCTTCAATCCGGAATGCGGATGACGCTGATCCGCAGCCCCTTCGACGTCCAGCTCACGTCGTAGCCGACCTCCTGCCCTTCGCGCAGGTCTTCGAAGCGCCGGTGCGGTCCGACCATGGTCACGTGCATGAACATGAACGCAATATTGCGGCCGTTGGCGGAGCGAATCGTGCCGCGCTGTGCGCTGCGCGACAGCTTGTGGACCGTACCGCGATAGTACTTGTCCTGGCCCTCGGCCGTGCCGGGGGCGGGAGCGTCATCACCCATGGTCGCCATCAATGAACGACGGTTGCGGCGCCGCGCGCGATCTCGCTGACGCGGTCGACGCCAACGCGCTGCACAAAATCGCCGAAGCGTTCGCTCTGCTGCCGTTCACGCCGGTACCAATCAGCCAGCGCCGCAATCACCTTCGGGACCTCCATCTCCGGGAAGCGGCCATTCACCCGCTTGCCCACGGCGGCCGTGCCGTCGCCGACGCGCCCGCCGACGAGCATCGAGTAGTGCGGATGGTCCTGGCCGTCGTCACCCTTCAGCGACAATCCGGTCAGGCCGATGTCCCCGACGTGGTGCTGCCCGCACGAGTTCGGGCAGCCGCTGATGCGGATACGAAAAACGCCGAGATCCTCGACTGCGCCGTTGCGCGCCAGCAAGTGCGTCCGAATCGCCTCCGCCACACCCATGGACCGGCTCACTGCCAAACTGCAGTAGTCGGCGCCAGGGCAGGAAGCGACGTCGGTAATGTGCAGCGCGTCCGGAGCCGCCAGGTTGATGGCGCGCAGGCGCCGGTAGAGCTCCTCGACGCATTGTCCCGGGATCCACGGCAGCATGAAGTTCTGGTCGTTGGCAGCGCGCAACTCACCCGCCCCCAACTCGCGTGCCATGCCCGCAATGAGGCGCAGCTGCGCGCTGGTAATGTCGCCCAATGGGAGCTGCACCGTGACGCCGTAGTACCCCGACTGCTTCTGTGCAAAGACATTGGTGCGCACCCAATGGGCACAGTCCCGGTCGCTGGGCTCCGGCAGCGGCGATGGTGGATTCACGGGCTGGCAGGGGCGAAAGCTGGCGACGATCTCCTGCAGCTCGGTGCGCAAGGCCGCGCCTTGCTCGCGCTCGACCTGGGCAAACAGCCTGTCCACTTCGGCGATGAAGCGCTCCGCTCCAAGCCGCTGGAACAGGTACTTCATGCGCGCCTTCTTGCGGTTCTTGCGTTCACCGCCGCGGTGTTGCAGCCGCACGATTGCTTCCGCCATGATCAGCGTATCGTCCACCGGAATGAAATCCCGGATCGGCCGTGCCAGGAACGGCTGCGAGCCGAGGCCGCCGCCGGCATGAACCGCGAAGCCGGGTGTGCCGTCACGCAAGCGCGGGAAGTAGCCGATGTCGTTGACCGGGGCCTGTGCACAATCCTCACTGCACGACGAAAAGGCAATCTTGAACTTGCGCGGCAGGGTGAGATTGAGCGGATGGAAGAGGAAGTACTCATGCGCCGCCATGACGTACGGCATGACGTCGAACAGCTCGCCGGGCCAGACGCCGGCGTGGATGCAGCCGGTGACGTTGCGCACGCTGTCAGCGCAGGCGCCGCGCGTGGTGATCCCGACGGCGTGCAGGCGCTCGTACATCTCGATGACGATCCCCAGATCGATCCAATGCACCTGCAGGTCCTGCCGGGTCGTGACGTGCAACACGCCGCGCGCGTAGTCGTCGGCGATGTCCGCCAGCACCTCGGCTTGCCGCGCGGTCAACAGGCCGCCGGGCAGCTTGATGCGCTGCATGTGACTGGTGTGATCGAGCTGGTAGTAGAGGCCGTAGCCGAGGCGGATGGGGCGAAACTCATTGTCGTTCAGCTCGCCGCGGCGGTAGCGCTCGACGCGCCCCGCGTGTCCGCGCAGCGCGTCGCGAAAGTCCGTGTCAGTGGGTCGCATGGATTTACCCCTTACTTACCGTGCCTTCTGGTGGACTGGTCATGCGGATTATCAACGCTCGTCGCCCGAGATTCAAGGCTCGGTGGCGAATCGCTGCTGCAGCGGCGGCAGGCGAGGATTTGCCTTTGCGCACCAGCCCCGCTAAGACGGCGGCGCTTCAACACACCATGTCTGGCAGCGACTTCCTCGGCTTGTGGTTGCACGTCTCGGCACTCGTCACCTACGGCGGGACGACGCTGGCGTTGTGGGTCATGATATTGCCTGCGACAAGAGCGGTGGCCGATCCGGCGGCACGGCGGACGTTTCTGGCGCGTTGCCTGCGCATCTACGATCCCCTGGCGATTGCGGCGTTGGGTGTGCTGGTGATGAGCGGAGCAACAAACCTGACGACGTACAAGGACGTGTTGCGCGGCGAGTTCTTCGCGCGCATGGGCTGGCTGCTCGTGTGGAAACTCACGCTCGCGTTTCTCGTCGTCATGATCGGCACGTACATCACGTTCGGTCTCGGCCATCGCATCGTGCGCACGGAGATGGCCGGCGAGCCCGTCGATGCGCACTGGCTCGACCGCATGTGCCGGCGTTTGGGAAACGCTTGCGTGCTCGCGGTGGTGCTTCTGGCCGTCACGGCGTGGCTGGGGCTCGAACTGGGTCACCCAGGCAGTTGAGAGGTGAGACGGAATGCGTGAAGCCTGTTCTGAACACCGTCGAGGGAGCTGTGCCGAGCGCGCCCAAAGGACGTGAAGCGGAGGAATGATATGGATCTCTTTCGGGATGCTTGTGCTGCGGCCGCCTTCTCGCCGGAGAAGATGAAGAAGGTGAACCTGTTCGACACTCCGCGGATGTTCTGCGACGTGTACGGACTCCTCCCCGGCCAGGAGCAGACGGCACACGCACACGCCGGATCAGACAAGGTGTACTATGTCATCGACGGGACCGGTCGTTTCCGCATCGGCGACGAGGAACGTGAGGCGGGTGGCGGCACGGCAATCCTGGCGCCGGCGGGCACCAGTCACGCGGTGCGCAACCCCGGCCCCGAGCGACTGACGCTGCTGGTGTTCATGGCGCCCAAACCTTGAAAGGCCATGCCCTTCGAGACGCCGCCAGAAGAAGGCGGCTCGCCAGGGCAAGTGTGGTTCACAATTTCAATGACGATTTGCGCTCGGGCTGAGGAGGCCCTCGTTTCAGCGGCCGTCTCGAAGCCCGCGTTCGGGCCTATCGACAGTCCCCCAGCTTGACTTAGCGCCGGCTTCCGCGAACATCTGAGTCATGCCTCTCGACGGGTTCGGACGCACCATCGACTACTTGCGCATCTCGGTCATCGACCACTGCAACCTGCGGTGCGTGTACTGCATGCCGTTGAGCGGGCTGAAGTTTGCGCGCTCGGATGACCTATTGTCGCCAGCAGAGATCGAACGTATCGCGGGTGCGGCAATCGCCGTCGGCTTTCGCAAGGTACGCCTCACCGGTGGCGAGCCGACGCTGCGGCCCGACCTGCTCGAGATCGTGGAGCGACTGGGCCGTCTCTCCGGACTGCGCGACATCGCCATGACGACGAATGGGATTCTACTGCCGCGTCTCGCGGAACCGTTGGTGCGCGCGGGGTTGCGGCGCGTGAACATTCACATCGACACGCTGCATCCCGGGCGACTGCAGCGCATCATGCGTTTCGGCACCGTCGACGAGATCTGGGCGGGTATCGAAGCGGCTGAAGCTGCGGGTCTGCGGCCGATCAAGATCAACGTCGTCGTCACCCGCGGCTACAACGACGCCGACGTCGTCGACCTGGCACGCCTGACGTTGGAGCGCGACTGGCACGTTCGCTTCATCGAACTGATGCCGCTCGGCGGGGGAGAATGCGCACGACTCGCCGTTTCGAACTACGTGTCCAACAAGGACACGCGGCAGCGCATCGAGGCCGCCCTCGGACCGCTGGCGTTGCTGCCCAACCAGCATCCGTCTGACGAGTCCCTCAACTACCGTCTGGCCGCCGCGCGCGGTGTCGTCGGGCTCATCAGCCCGGTCAGTCAGCCATACTGCGGCAACTGCAACCGTATGCGCCTCACCGCCGACGGTAAGTTCCACCTCTGCTTGCTCAACGACGACGAACTCGACCTGCGCAGCGCGCTCCGCAACGGGGGTGGCGATGGGTTGATCGAAGCGCTGCTGTTGCGCGCGGTGGCAGCCAAACCGACCGGGCACCATCTCGATCGCGGCGTCTCCACTGAAGACCGCAGCATGTACCAGCTCGGCGGGTGACATCGCGTTCCGCAACTTGAGTCCACAGACTCCTTTGTTATGATCCGCCCATGCCTGCGATACTGAAGGTGAGTGATGCGCGCGCGATTCTCGGCCACGATGTATTGGGCGGGGACGAAGCGCACGCCGCATTCGGGGTGCGGGTGGAGGAACCGCCGCTGCCGTTCACGGCGGAAGAACTTCACAGTGCGCAGACAGCCGGTGAAATGCTGGTGCTGCGCTTGGCAAGTGATCCCACCGGCCCGCTGACATTGCAGCGCATGATCCAGCACATGCCGCAGTCGTTCGACGATCGCTATCTGCGCAAGATGGGATACCAACTCAGGGATGACTGGGGCATCGAGCTCGAGCCGCTGGCGACCGCCGACACGTGCCACCTCGGGTGGGCACTCGTACGCAAGGAGATCCTCGCGGAGACACGCAACCTGGCGTACGACGAACAGGACGCACTGGTAACACGCCAGCGCGTCGACGTACGCCGCCGCACCGCTGTAGAGGCGGTCTACGATACGCTCCTGCATGTTGCCACCCGGCACATGCGACTGCTCGCAACGAGCTGGGACTGGACCAAGTCGCGTACGATCGACGGAGGGTATCTCAACGTCGGCGGCTTTGGGCCGGCCGGTTTGCAGATTCTGAGCTTCTCACGCGCCGTGCGCCACGGCGCGCTCGGCGTCTGCCCAACACGCCAGCCGGCGTGAGGCACGCGCAAATGTACTTCGTGACCATCAACCGTCCGGGCTACATCCTCTTCTGCGCCACACCCAGCGAGCGCGGCGCCATCGGCCTTACCGAACAGCAGGTGGTGCACTTTCTCGTGCGTGGTGCTGCGAGCAAACAGTGGACGGTCGTGCGGAGCTGGAAAACGAGTGACTACTCGCACACCGACTTCATGGCGGCCCTACGCCACACCGGCGAGCCCGACGACCCCCGCAAGCTTCTCGATCGACTGCCGGCAAATTTGCCTGAGGCGTGAGCCTAGGAACAGCGCGCCGGCAGCGGGAGCGGCACGCCGGTCGCGTCGTTGATCGCCTGCAGCACCCCGCAGTTGACCTTCACATGTTGATACGCCGAGTCGTTGATCTCGGCCACGGTGCTGCCCTTGGCGGAGCACGCCGCGGCGCGCGCCTGGTCGAGGATGTTTGCCAACCCGTCATTGGTGAATGCACAGAGCTCCACGGGCGGTGACTGCGTGATGCGGTCGAGCACGACGCGGACGACTGCTTCGCTGACCGCATCGATGTTGGTCGTGTGCTCGATCGCAAAGGCACGCGTCAAACTCTCGTCGCGTCCGACGACCACCATGAGCCGGCACGTGTCGAGATCATCCGCAGCGTGGTCGATGATTTGGTAGATGCCATCGCCATCGGTGCGCGCTTGGTTGACGATGCGCGGATTGTCGATCTGGCCGTCCTTGGCGTCGACTCTGTCGATCTGCCACAGCACTACGTTGAGGATCCCTCCGGCCGGCATCAGCGTTGCCAGGCAGGTCTGTGCGTAGGCGGGTGACAGCAGTCCAAAGTTGCAGGCCCATCGCCAGCCCGCGTCGGAGGCCGCAAACTCGCCATTTGGCGCGAAGACCGTCCCAGTGACTGCCCCGACGATGGTTGGCGTCTTCCGCGTCAAGCTGGTGTCGACCGTGGCATCACTACCGCAGCCGGCCGCTATCAACACGAGGCACACGGCACCGATGACACCTAAGACCCGCCGGCACGGTTGCTGGTTCGATCCACTCATGCACTCTCCCTGGCAGGTCCATAGCTGACCATTCCGCCACGCCAATTGTCAAGTAAGTTCCGGCGGAGCCGTCAGCCGTGCCGTACAAAAACGGCGTCCAACGACACTGGCGCCGCTGCAATTTTCGTGGTACAGGCTGCGGCCCACACGTATGGTTGAGCACGCACTGCAAGGCCTGCGCGTCGTCGAGTGCGGCCACATGGTTTCGGCGGCCTACGCAACCAAGCTGCTGGCCGATCTGGGTGCCGAGGTCATCAAGGTGGAGCCTCCGGGCGACGGTGATGCCGCGCGTCGGCGCGGACCGTTTCCGGGCGCCGTCGCCCATCCGGAGAAGAGCGGTACGTTCCTGTATCTCAACACGAACAAGCGCGGCATCACACTCGACCTCGCTCAGCCACGTGGGCGCGAGCTGCTGTCCAGGCTGGCCGCAGATGCAGACATCCTGATCCACAACTTCTCGCCGCCGCAGATGCAAGCCTTCGGCCTGGATTACGACGGACTCGCAGCCACCAATCGGGGTCTGGTCATGGTGTCGGTCACTCCGTTCGGCTTGACTGGTCCGCATCGCGACTATCAGGCGACCGACCTGACGTTGTGGAGCGCCGGTGGAGTTGCGTACCTCAACGGCGGCGGCCCGGGGGCCGACGATTTGCCGCCACTCAAGGCATTCGGCATGCAGTCGGAATTCCAGGGCGCTCTGAACGCCGCACTGGCCGGCATGGCCGCGCTCTTCGCCCGCCTGCGCAGCGGCGCAGGGCAACATGTCGTCATCTCCATCCAAGAATGCGTCGCTGCGATTCTCGAGCTGACCTTCGAGTTTTATCCCTACATGGGACTGATCGCCTCGCGGCTCGGCCACAAACCGATTCAGCCCCTCGATTTCTTCGAGTGCCGCGACGGTTGGATCTTCCTGTGCTGTGTGGAAGAGCACCAGTGGCAGACGTGGGTCGAATTGATGGGCAAGCCGGAGTGGGCCAGTATGGATCTCTTCGAAAACCGCCTGGCACGTGCCGCCAACTGGGACGCTCTCAAGCTGTTCTTGCAGGAATGGATACAGGAGCACAGCGTCGACGAACTGTACCGCGCCGGCCAGGCGCGCCGCATACCGTTGGCGCCGGTGTCTACGATGGCGGATCTGCTGACCTCAGAGCACCTCAAGTCGCGGGGATTCTTTGCCACCTTGGAACAGCCGCAGGTGGGCCACGTGCGGGTGCCGGGTGCACCCTACAAGTTGTCGGTGACCCCGTGGGAGATTCGCCGCCCGGCACCGCTGCTCGGACAGCACAATGATGAGGTCTTCGTGCGGCAACTCGGGCTGAGTGCGGCGGAGTTGGCCGCGCTGCGCGCCGATGGAGTAGTGTGAGCATGGCAGGGCCCCTGGAAGGCGTCCGTGTCGCGGACTTCACGTGGGTGTGGGCCGGGCCCTTCTGCACGTTGCAGCTGGCGCATCTCGGCGCCGAGGTGATTCGCGTCGAGACGGCCAAACGTCCCTGTGTGACACGCATGCTGCCGCCGTGGGCGAACGGTGAATTCGGGCTCAATCGCAGTGGTTACTTCAATCAGTACAATCAGGGGAAGCTGAGCCTCACCCTGGACCTGAAGAATCCCCGTGCCGTAGCCATCGCCAAGGAACTCGTCGCCAAGAGTGATATCGTCTGCGAGAACTTCGCAGCTGGCGTCATGGACCGTATGGGGCTCGGCTATTCCGTGCTCCAACAGGTCAAACCCGACATCATCATGATCGCGATGTCCGGCTATGGAGCAACAGGGCCTGAATCTGAGTTCGTCTCGTATGGCCCGGCGCAGGTCCCGCTGTCGGGCATGTCCTCACTGACGGGCTATCGTGACTGGCCGCCAATGCACGTTGGTATTTCTTACGGCGACCCTACGGGCGGTCTGCACGGCGCAGTGGCGGTTCTCGCGGCACTGCTGTATCGCCAGCGCACCGGCCGCGGCCAGTTCATCGACCTGTCGCAGCAGGAAACAACGATCGCGATGCTTCCCGAAGGGGTCATCGACTACACGATGAACTCCACCCAACCGCCGCGGCAGGGCAACCGCGATCCCCACATGGCGCCGCATGGCATCTTTCGCTGCGCCGGTGAGCAGCGTTGGATAGCCGTCGCTGCTCGCGACGATGCGGACTGGCGGCGGCTGGCGCGCGCCATCGGACGCCCAGAGCTAGCGACCGATCCAGAGTACGCCACACTCACCGCCCGCAAGGCGAACGAAGAGCGGCTCGAAGAGATCATCACCGCCTGGACGCTGAACCAGTCGCCGGACGACGCCACACGCATTCTGCAAGCCGCAGGGGTACCGGCGTTTACCGTGTACAATAGCAAGGATCTCTCGGAGGACGCGCATCTGAACGCGGCTGGCTTCTTCGTGAACCTCGAACATCCCGAGGTGGGTGTCCGACAGCACGTCGGTATTCCATGGCACATGCCTGGGACCCCCTGCGCCGTTCGCGAACCAGCGCCGTGTTTGGGTCAGCACAACGACTACGTGCTCTGTGATCTCCTCGGCTACAGCAGCGACGAGGTCGCAGGGTTCAAGAGCGTGGGAGTCGTCGGCTAGGGCCGGCGGGCAACCCCTTCTGTGGCCCTCGCTCCTTTGACGATGCTCACCACTGAGCGTGGTGCTGCGGGATTCCAAATCCGACACGCTGCTGGAGATTCTCCGCCCCCTTTGATGGACTTCGATGTTGTCTGACACGGGTGCGCTTGCTACAGCAGGCGTGATGTCGCCGGAGCAACGACGAGTCTACGATCTCTTCGTGCTCAACATTGCTCTGCAACTGTTCGACGCTGTCGCTACCTACCAAGGCCTGCGGATCGGCGTCCATGAAGGCAATCCGATCCTCGTCACCGCCTTCGCGACCTTCGGCGTCGTACCGGCATTGTTGCTCTTCAAGGCAAAGGCGTGCGGCTTCCTCTTCCTGTTGAACCGTCACCACACGCACCGCGTCGTGACGCTGGCACTGTCGTTCCTCGCCGGCGTCTACTGCCTCGTGTCGCTCGTTCCGTGGCTGACGAAGTTTCTGCTGCTGTTCGTCGACAGTTTGTAAAAGCGGCCGGTGCGACGACGTGATCGCACCGGCCTGTTTGGGACAAGATTCACTACGCCTGCGCCGGCGCAGGCTTGTGTCGCCGCCGCGGGACGAATGGGAGAATCTTGTGACGGCGTGCCGCACGCAATCGGACGCGAGCGACTTTCGACCGGGCCTCCGGCGGCTGCGCCAGCAGTTGCTCTTTCCAGCGCTTTAGCTGCTGGCGAAAATATTGCGGGTCGATGCCAAGAACCGTGCAGATTGATTCGAACGAGAACGGCCAGCTCGTATCCTCTTCGAGCAGCCAGTCCTCCGCCTCCTGAAAAAGCCGCCGTCCGCGCGGCCGGGTGGCGCCGGCGTACTTCTGAAAGCACGACACCGCGTCTTCCAGCACGGCCACCATGAGGCGACGCTCGGCCTCAAGGATACTGTGCCCGCGAAAGCGATCGAAGAACTGCGACGGGAGCAGAATCTCCGGCTCCACCAGCCGCGGCAAGACGCCGTCAAAGTTTGTGCCGTCATACTCCTTGGACCAGCGCAGTGCGGACGCTTCCATTGGGCCTCCTTTCCAAGTACCCAAACGTATTCGGGTGCCGTGGCGATGAGCAGAAACCATGCCGCCTACTTTGCGGAGACTCGTCACCCAAAAGCGTCGAAGCAACAAAGACGGGCCCCGCCCACGGCCGGGAGGTAGTCCGTGCATTGGTCGCAAAACGCCACCTGTGGAAGTGAGGAAATGCCACAGGCGGGCCAGCGCCGATCAGGCGCCCACGGCTCTTGTCAGTTGTTGCCCAAGATGACAACGCAGGAGACAGCGCCTGGCCCACCTACGTTGTGCGCCAAGCCGAGCTTTGGGTTGCTCACTTGGCGTTCCCCGCACTGCCCCTGCAGTTGCTTCACACATTCGTAGATCATGCGCACACCACTGGCGCCGATCGGATGGCCGAAGGATTTCAGGCCGCCACTCGGATTGATCGGAATGTCGCCGGAGAGCGCAGTGCGTCCCTCGGTTGCCAGGCGGCCCCCATCGCCCTTGGCGCAGAACCCGAGGTCTTCCGTGTTGGAAATTTCGGTCCATGTGAAGCAGTCGTGTACTTCGGCGAAGCTGATGTCTTGCGGAGTAGTACCGGACATCTTGTAGGCTTGTTGCGCCGCCATCTGAGTGGAGCGGAAACCGAGGTAGTCGAAGGTGGGGTCGAAGTATGGGCGGCCGGAGGTTACGGCAAGTCCGAAACCCTTCACCAGCACATAGTCGCTGCGGAAGCGCTTGGCGAGGTCAGTTCGGCAGACGATCGCCGCCGCACCACCGTCCGTGGTCGGGCAGCAATCAAACAATCCGAATGGCCAGGCAATGATGGGTGCCTTGAGAACCTTGTCTTCGGTAACCTCCATGCGCAGGTGGGCCTTCGGGTTCCGCGCGCCATTGTAGTGATTCTTCACGGCCACCTTGGCGAGGGTGTCGCGACCGACGCCGAAGGTGTGCATGTAGCGGTTGGCAGCCAGGGCGAACAACCCGGGCGCGGAGTTCCCCTTTGCAAGCAACGGATGGCCGAGGCGCGGCAAGCCACGACCGCCACGGTCCTTCAGTTTCTCGGCACCGAGCACCAACACGATGTCATACGTGCCTGAAGCGATCGCCAGGCAAGCGTTGCGGAAGGCGTCGGTGCCGGTGGCACAGTAGTTCTCCACTCGCGTGATTGGCCGGTCGTACAGCCGCAGCGCATCACCGAGCGACACCGCCGCCTTACCTCCCGATGGACCCGGGAGATAGGTTCCGAGATACGCCGCCTGAATCTCTTGCGGATCGATGTTCGCGTCAGCGTATGCCTCGAATGCCGCCTCGCAGATGAGTTCCTCGTAGCTCGTTTCGAAGAGGTCACCGAATTTCGTGCACCCCACTCCGATCACTGCAACTTGGTCCTTCATGGCGGAGTCCTTCAGCGCGGCGGCCGCGCCTTCCAGAAATAGTTGTGGTTGCCGCCGCCCTCGTGCAAGCGGCGAAACGTCAACGTGAGCGGTTGGCCGATGGTCACCTCGGGCTCGGTGAAGTCGGTAACCTGGAGATAGAGGCGCCCGCCGCCGTCGAGATCCACCACCGCCATCGGCAGCGGATGCTCGACGTTGGCAATCAGATGATCGACGGTAAACGTGAAGATGATTCCGTGCTTGCGCAGCTTGTGGTCCGACAGACGGTCGCGCGCCCTGCACTTGATGCACACCCGCGCCATGGGAAACTGCACGGTACCGCACGCCTCACAGCGGCTGCCATAGAGGCGGATGTCCTGCTTCAACTCCTTGAACTCGAGGACGTTGTTGATCGCCTCACCCGGTTCGTCGACCTCAACCACACGGCGAAACTTGAGATACTTCTCGTACGACGGCAGGAGCATCTTGCTCTCGAGCCAGTGCCTCCAGGAACGCGCAGCGCGCCGGCGCGGCAACTCGTCGGTCGCCCGCAGGAGGAGCGCGTCCGCACCCTCGCCGTAGGCACCAGCGATGATCCAGTCGTTCGGAGAGGCCTCGTCAAGCACTGCCCCCAAAGCCAGGAGGGGATCCGCAACCCCGGCGCTGCCGATAGCGCCGACCACAGAAGCGGCGAGCTGGCGCTTCGGATCAAAACCCAGCTCCTTCGCGAGGTCGATGGCGGCACGAGCGTC
>Ga0335070_10004435_pt1 | contig 16408 bp, 9 predicted proteins | sample Lox_Sample_13_FD_206722 | JGI IMG/M metagenome (GOLD analysis project Ga0335070, IMG submission 206722) | Soil microbial communities from Loxahatchee National Wildlife Refuge, Florida, United States - Lox_Sample_1.3 | ecosystem: Environmental > Terrestrial > Soil > Wetlands | place: USA: Florida... | reverse complement strand
CTCTTCGGCTGGGTCACCTTCGAATTCGGCCTCCACCGCCACGGGCTGCAGGAGCCGCTGGCGCCGCGAACGCCGTTGGCGCGGGTGTTCTGGCCCCGCACCCGCATCGTGGTGACCGCGGAGGAAGTTTGCCTTTACGGCGCCGAAGCCGGCCAGATCGAGGCCGTGCACGGATTGTTGGGCGACGGTCTGGGCGGCGTACCCCACCCCCGCGCGGTCGATGTGACCGCCGACCCGTCCGGCTACCGCGATCGGGTGGCCGCGGCTGTCCGCGAGATCGCCCGGGGCGACTACCGCAAGGTGATCCTGTCCCGTTGCGTGGAAGTCCCTTTCGCGCTTGACTTCCCGTCCACCTACCGCCTGGGCCGGCGGCACAACACCCCGGTGCGGTCATTCTTGTTGCGGCTCGGCGGGATTCGCGCCGTCGGCTACAGCCCCGAACTTGTCGCGGCCGTCGACCGCGATGGCGCCGTGGTGACCGAGCCGCTGGCCGGCACGCGCGCGCTCGGCCGCGGCGCGGCGCGCGATCGCCAGGCTCGCGACGACCTGGAATCGAACTCCAAAGAGATTGTCGAGCACGCCATTTCGGTGCGCAGCTCGTTGCAGGAGATGATCGAGATCGCCGAACCGGGAACCGCGGTGGTCACCGACTTCATGACGGTGCGGGAGCGGGGGAGCGTGCAGCACCTGGGTTCCACGGTCAGCGCGCGGCTGGACGCGTCGAGCGACCGGATGGACGTGCTGGAGGCGCTTTTTCCGGCGGTCACGGCGTCGGGCATCCCGAAGACGGCCGCCGTCGCGGCCATCCTGCGCCTCGACGATGGCCCGCGCGGGCTGTATTCCGGCGCGGTCGTGATGGTATCGGCGGACGGCGGGCTGGACGCGGCGCTGACGCTGCGGGCGGCCTACGAATGCGACGGGAAGACGTGGTTGCGGGCCGGCGCCGGGATCATCGAAGAGTCCGAACCCGAGCGCGAATTCGAGGAGACCTGCGAAAAGCTGTCCACCCTCGCGCCGTACCTGATCGCGCGGCAGTAGCGCCCGTAGGGACTTTTGGCCCTAGTCGACCGGTTCCCGGCGTGTCATCTTGATGTAACTGCCTGAAACAGGTACTCATCGACACACATAACTGGGAGGACCACGTGTCAGAGGGCTTGACGAACCTGCAGCTACTTCGCGAACTCGAGCCGGTGGTCGAGCAATTGCTCAACCGCCATCTCTCACTGTTCAAGGAATGGAACCCGCACGACTACATCCCATGGTCGGACGGCAAGAACTTCTACGCCCTCGACGGCCAGGATTGGGAGCCCGGACAGAGCCGGCTGTCGGATGTGGCACAAGTTGCGATGGTGCAAAACCTGCTGACCGAGGACAACTTGCCGTCGTACCACCGCGAGATCGCGATGAACTTCACCATGGACGGCCCGTGGGGCCAGTGGGTGAACCGGTGGACCGCCGAGGAGAACAGGCACAGCACGGCGCTGCGTGACTACCTGGTGGTCACCCGGGCGGTCGACCCGGTCGAGCTGGAGAAGCTGCGGATGGAGCAAATGACGCGAGGGTTCAGCCCGGGTCAGAACCACCAGGGTGACATGTTCGCTGACAGCCTGTTCGACTCGGTCATGTACGTGTCGTTTCAGGAGCTGGCCACCCGCGTCGCGCACCGCAACACCGGCAAGGCCGCCGACGACAGCATTGCGGAACAGTTGATGGCGAGGGTCTCGCACGACGAGAACCTGCACATGATCTTCTACCGGGACGTCAGCGCCGCCGGCCTCGACATCGCGCCCAACCAGGCGATGAAATCGGTGCACCGCATCCTGCGCAACTTCAAGATGCCCGGCTTCACGGTGCCGGAGTTTCGGCGCAAGGCCGTGATCATCGCGGTCGGCGGCGTCTATGACCCGCGCATCCATCTCGACGAGGTCGTGATGCCGGTGCTGAAGAAGTGGCGCATCTTCGAACGCGAGGACTTCACCGGCGAGGCCGCCCAAATGCGCGACGACCTCGGCGTGCTGATCAAGGAACTCGAAATGGCCGGCGACAAATTCGACGAATCCAAGCAGCGCTACCTCGAACGGGAGGCCCGCAAGGCCGAGCGGATCACCGCCAGCAGGGTGCTCAAAACCGAAGGCACGCTTACGCTCAGCGGAAGGTAGGCTCGCTCACTTCACCTGTCGCAGATGGTGCTCGCTTTCGCCGGACTGCTCGAGGTAGTCGGCGAGTATGCGGCTCACGAGTGACTCGATGTTCGATTCGATCGACGACGCCAGGGTGGCGGTGACCGTTGCCACGGCTTGGGTGCGGAACCGCACCAGCATGGTGATCAGCTCGGCGATCTCGGCGTCCGGGGGCAGCGCCTGCCCCGGCTTGATGCGGTCCATGACGTGTTCGGCTCCCGCGCGCACCAGCATGTCGCTGATCTTGTCGATCTCGGGCACGATGTGCTCGTGCAGGTCGATCAGCTTGTCCAATTGCACTCCGTAGCCACGGATTTCGTTGAACGCCTCGATGAGTTTCGGCCGGGTGACGGTCGCCCGCGCACCGTCGACGCGGATCACCTGGAGCGCGACCAACCGATCGAATGCGCGCGGGTCGTCGACGAGCCGCTTGGCGTCGGCGAGCGGCATCGTTTCCGGCTTTTCGGTGGTCCAGGCGCCGACGATGGCCGTCTCCAAACCCAGCACGTCGCCGAGGTCCTTGCCCTCCTCCCACGCGCTCAGCATTTCTCGCACGTGCGCGATGTTGTATCCGCGGTCGAGCATCGACGTGATCAGTCGCAGCCGGGTCAGGTGGGTGTCGTTGAACAAGGCGATGCGGCCCACGCGCAACGGGGGAGGCAGCAACCCGCGGTCGCGGTAGACCCGGATGTTGCGGGTGGTGGTGCCGGCCAGCCTGGCCAGGTCCTCGATCCGGTACTCACCGGATGCCGTAATGCCGTGAGGGTGGCGGACCGCCGCGTCGAAAAGCTGCGACACCGCGGTCTCGATCAGCTGCCGGTATTCCCGCGATTGGCGCCGAACCCGCTGGGGTGCGCGCCGCACGTTATGCAGCACGCCGGCGATCGTGCCGGGTTCGGGTCGCGACGGTCGGTCCGGTGTCATGTCAGTGCGGTGTCAGGCGGACGACGTCGCATGCGCCCGGGCGTCGTGCGCCACCGCCTGGTAGTCCTCATACCGGAAATCCCTCATCTGGCGAAGATACTGCGTCGCGAACCCGGGGTACATGGACCCGTTGTACCCATCCTTGGTGAGATACCAACTGCGGCAACCCGACATCCAGGTCGTCTTGGTGAGCCGGCGCTGGATGTGCTGGTTGTAGCGGCGCTGGACATCTTCGCGCACATCGAGATAGCGCAGGTCATTGTCGAGGATGGTGGTGATGCCTCGGACCGCGTAATCGAGCTGACCCTCGATGTAGACGAGCAGGGAATTGTGGCCGGGCCCGGAATTGGGTCCGGTCATGATGAACAGGTTCGGGTATCCGTGCGCGTTGATGCTCTTGTACGCGTGCGCGCCGTCCGCCCATTCGGTGGCCAGCGACCGACCGCCGATGCCGGTGACCGGAAACGGCGGCCCGGTCAGGTGGACGTCGTATCCGGTGGCGAAAACGATGCAGTCGAGATGGTGTTCGATCCCGTCGCTGGTGCGAATGCCGACCGGGCTGAGCGTCGCGATCGGCCAGTCGATCAGCTTGCAGTTGTCGCGCTGTAGCGCGGTGTAGTAATCGCTGGATATCAGCATGCGTTTGCAGCCGGGGGCGAAGTCCGGGGTCAGCTGGCGGCGCAGCCACGGGTCTTTGACCTGTCGGCGCAGGTGCGCCCGGCCCAGCCGGGCGACCAGCGACGTCAGGGGGGTGTTCCAGACCAAAGCCGTGGCGCTGGCCTCGTGGCCCCAGAACAGCGCCTGCCGCGCAAGCTGTTGGGTGGCGGGAACTTTCGCGAACAGGGCTTGCACGGCCGGTGGGGTAGCGAAATCCAGACGCGGCAGCACCCAGCATGGGGTGCGCTGGAAGACCTTGACGAACTCGGCCCGCTTCACCAATTGGGGGACGATCTGGATGGCGCTGGCGCCGGTGCCGATGACGGCGACCCGCTTGCCGGTGAAGTCGTAGTCGTGGTCCCAGCGTGCGCTGTGGATCGTGTGTCCGCCGTAGCTGTCCAAGCCCCGGAGGTCGGGGAAGGTGACGTCGGACAGCGGACCGGAAGCCAGCACCACGGTGCGGGCGCGGAAGTTCTTGCCATTCATCGTTTTTGCCGTCCAGACGCCGGCGACCGCGTTGAAGGTCAACTCGCTGACTTCGTGGCTGAACCTGATGTGACGGCGGACGCCGAACCGGGTCGCCATGTCCTCGAGATGACCGCAGATCTCCGGGGCCGGCGAGTACGTTCGCGACCAGGCCGGGTTCTTGACGAATGAGTATGAGTACAGCAAGGAAGGGACGTCGCAGCTGGCGCCCGGATACGTGGTGTCGCGCCAGGTTCCACCGAGCCGGTCCGCGCGCTCCAGCAGCACGATGTCGTCGACCCCGGCGTCGCCCAGGCGGATTGCCGCGCCGAGCCCGGTGAAGCCCGCTCCGACGATCAGCGCCGCATACGTGTGGTCGCCTGCCATGGTCATGCTGCGGGTTTGTAGGTGAGTTCCCTGAACCAGCTGGGCACCGGTCGCAGCAGTGGTTTGGGGTACCGATCCGACAGCCACACCATGGAGTTGGCCAGCAGGTGATAGGGGTGATCGGGGTTGACCACCATGGCGGCGTGTCGTTTGAGCAGTTGATACGCGGGCACCCGCCAGGTCCACTCTCCCCGCTCGCCGAGTTGCCTGAAACGCTTGACCGCGTTGTAGAGTCGCTCGGGCTCCATGCCCATCCCGGCCAGCTCATTGCGCACCCGATTGAGCAGCGGGATGTACATGAGCGTCCCGATGATGACACCCGGCGAGGCGACGGTGCCGACGAATTCGATGGCCAGGCGACGCGCGTTGGCGTAGCCGATCATGTCGAGCACCTCGAAATCGACCGCGATGTGCCGTGATTCGTCATTGTTGATCTTCTCGAACACCTGGTGGCACACCGGGTCTTCCACGGTGTCCAGCAGGAACTTCAGCAGCGCGCCGTCGAGGGCGACCTCCAGCATCGGGATGACGGTGCCCAGCACCGACAGCGGCATGTCGTCGGCGTAGGTGTCCAGCCACTCGATCGCCAACCGGATGTTGACGTTCGGCCTGGGGACTTCGTCGTCATCGAGCATGCCCCAGCGCTTCATCAGCGCCATCTCGGCGTTGGCGTGGCGTTGTTCCTCGGCGTGGAAATACCGATAGATCTCCGCCACCGTCGGGTTGGGCGCCTTTTTGGCCAGCGCGGCAAAGCCGCGGGCTCCCACGTTTTCGATCCAGCACAGGTCGGCCATGAACGCCTTGAGTTTCGGCCGGAACTCGGGGCGAATGCTCTCGGCACCCGGCGCGTCCCAATCGATGTCGGCGAGGGCCCACTGACGATCCTTGATCTTGGCGAGCATCGATTCCATGTCGATGGCCATCAAGCGCTCCTTCCGCTCAGCCGGTTCAACGCGTGTTACGGCGTTACGGGAATCAGAGGTTGGCCGCCACCCGCGATATCAGGCCGGTCGCACGCGTGTATGCCTGCGGTGCCAGCCGTTTGGCGCTCCAAATGACCTTGGCGTCGAGCTGCGGCATGCAGTAGAGCTCGCCGCGATCGTGTGCGTCCAGGCACAGCCGCGCGACCTTTTCGGCGGAGAATCCCGTCCAGCGCATCAACTTGGCCGCCCTTTCCCGGGCCTCCTCGCTGATATGGCCGGATTCGACGATGTTCGTCTTGACGAAGCTCGGGCAGAGCACGGTGACTTTGACCCCGCTGCCGGATAATTCGGCCGCGAGGGTTTCCGATAGCGAGAGCACGCCGGACTTGCTGACGTTGTACGCGGCCATGCCGGGAAGCGAACTGAACGCCGCGCCGGAAGCGACGTTGATGATGCCCCTCGGCGCGTGCGACGGGCCCGCGTCACGCAGGATCGGGGTGAACACGTGGCAGCCGTGAATGGGGCCCCACAGGTCGACGCCCAGGGTCCAAACCCAATCGTCCAGTGGCGCTTCGCCGATGGGCATGCCGCCGGTAGCGACGCCGGCGTTGTTGATGACCAACGTGGGCGGCGCCGTGAACCAGTCCTGTGACTGCTCGGCCAGCGCGCTTACGTCGTCGAATCTCGAGACGTCGCAACGGATCGCGGTGGCCTTTGCGCCCCGTTCGGTGATCGCGGCGGCGATCCGTCGGGCGGCGGCTTCGTCGATGTCGCCGCAGACCACCGCGCAGCCGCGGCGGCCGAGTTCAACAGCAAACGCCGCTCCGATGCCGCTACCGGCGCCGGTCACCACCGCCGACGCGCCGTGGCTGGTCGTGTTCGACCTTTTCAGCAGCTTGTCCAGCGGGCCGAGCATCATCAGCCTGCCGCCGCCGGAACGCCGTCCGTCATGCAACGTAGTCAATCGCAAATGGTGACATTAGTCAATGTCAGTTTCGGACGACTGAGTGTCGCGTGCCGCAGTTGAGCCAGGCGGGGTAACGGTTCGAACACGTTTCGGCCACCCCGCGACACGTCGTGCGCCACCGCGCATTTCGTGGCCGACAATCCGGGGCATGACGCAATCGCGGGAGCCCGACGATGGCGCGTGAGATCTCCCGCCAGGCGTTCCTGCGGGGCGCCGCCGGGGTGTTGGCCGCGGGCGCCGTTTTCGGATCGGGCCGAGTCGGCTCCGTCCGGGCCACCGCCGCTCCGGCCGCGTCCGGCTGGGACGGCCTGTCCACGGCCCTCGGCGGGAAGGTGCTACTGCCGGCCAGCCCCCAATTCGGCCCGGCCAAGCAGGTTTTCAACACCAACTACAACGGCTCCACGCCGGCGGCGATCGTCACCCCGACATCGGCGGCGGACGTGCAAAAGGCGATGGCGTTCGCCGCTGCCAACAACCTCAAGGTCGCTCCGCGCAGCGGCGGCCATTCCTACATCGGCGCGTCCACGGCCAACGGCGCCATGGTGTTCGACCTGCGTCAGCTGCCCGGCGAAATCAATTACGACGCCGCCACCGGGCAGGTCACGGTGACCCCCGCGACCAGTCTGTACGCGATGCACCAGGCGCTGGCCGCGGCCGGCCGGGGCATCCCGACGGGCACGTGCCCGTCGGTCGGCGCCGCGGGACATGCCCTGGGCGGCGGGCTGGGCGCCCAATCCCGGCACGCGGGCCTGCTGTGTGACCAGTTGACGTCGGCGTCGGTGGTGCTGCCCGGCGGCCAGGCGGTCACCGCGTCGGCCGCCAGCAATCCCGACCTGTTCTGGGCGCTGCGCGGCGGCGGCGGCGGCAATTTCGGCGTGACAACCTCGCTGACCTTCGCCACGTTCCCCACCGCCGATGTCGACGTCGTGAACGTCAATTTCCCGCCGCAGTCGTTCGCGCAGGTCTTGCTCGGCTGGCAGAGCTGGCTGCGCACGGCCGACCGCAACAGCTGGGCACTGGCCGACGCCACCGTCGACGCGATGGGCACGCACTGCCGGATCATGGCGACCTGCCCGGCCGGGTCGGGTGGGAGCGTGGCGAGCGCGATCGCGTCGGCCGTCGGGATGCAACCGACCGGGACCGACAACCACACGTTCAACTACCTGGACCTGGTGCGGTACCTGGCCGTCGGGAACCTCAACCCGGCGCCGCTCGGGTATGTCGGCGGATCCGACGTCTTCACCACGCTCACCCAGGCCGCGGCCCAGGGGATCGCCTCCGCGGTCGATGCCTTCCCCCGCGGCGCGGGCCGCATGCTGGCGATCATGCACGCCCTCGACGGGGCGCTGGCGACCGTGGCGCCCGGGGCCACGGCCTTCCCCTGGCGCCGGCAGTCCTCGCTGGTTCAGTGGTACGTCGAAACCGGTGACCCGGCGGCGGCAACCAACTGGCTCAACACCGCACACCAAGCGGTGCAACCGTATTCGGTTGGCGGCTATGTGAACTACATCGAGGCGAACCAGCCGCCGTCGCGCTACTTCGGCCCGAATCTGTCCCGGCTGAGCGCCGTGCGGCAGAAGTACGACCCGGGCCGGGTGATGTTCTCCGGGCTGAGCTTCTAGCCGCACGTCGGGTGGTGCACCGGCCGGATGCGTGTCTAGACTTCTCACCCGTGCACGACGCGAAAGGCGCTGCGCGTGAAGCGACGGGCCGTCGTCAATCGGTCCGACGGTGACCCAGGTCCAGGAGCGTGCCGACGGCGGGCAACCGGCGCCCACACCGTTGCGCAATGCGCTGTACCGCAACCTGTTCATCGCGCAGTTCGTCTCCAATATCGGGACGTGGATGCAAAACGTGGCGGCCCAATGGTTCTTGATCGAGGACCACGCCAGTGCCGCCGTCGTGTCACTGGTCCAGACGGCCAGCCTCGGCCCGACGCTGCTGCTCGGTTTGTTCGCCGGAGTGCTCGCCGACCTGTTCGACCGGCGGCGGCTGTTGATCGTTCTGCAGTCGTACGCGGTTGTGGTGGCGCTGGCCCTGGCGGCGCTGACCTACGCCGGTCACCTCAGACCGACGTCGCTGTTGCTGTTCACCGTGGCCATCGGCTGCGCCTCCGCGCTCACCGCACCGGCCTGGCAGGCGATTCAGCCGGAGGTCGTCCCGCGCGAGCAGATACCGGCCGCCGCCACCCTGTCCAGCGTCTCGGTGAACGTCGGCCAGGCGATTGGACCCGCGATCGGCGGCATCGCCGTGGCGCTGGCCGGCCCCGCGGCCGTCTTCGTGATAAACGCAATATCGTTTACCGGCATCATCGTCGTCCTGCGGGGCTGGAAACGGCCCAAGCAAATCGCGCCGATCGAGCGAGAACGCATCGACCAGGCGATCGGCACCGGATTGCAATACGTGGTGCACAGCCCGATCTTTCTCAGGATCTTGTTGCGCGCGGCCCTTTTCCTGTTTCCCGCCTCGGCCCTTTTGGCTCTGTTGCCCGTGGCCGCTCACCACCGATGGCACCTGGGAGCCGGCGGCTACGGTCTGACCCTGGGGGCCATCGGCCTTGGCGCGACGCTCGCCGTCGCGGTCGCGACACCGCTGCGCCGTAAGGTGTCGGCCAACATGCTTTTGGCGGTGTGTGCCGCGGTCTACGGTCTTGCCCCGGCGGCGGTGGCGTGGCTGCCGTTCGCGGCGGCGATGCCCGTTTTGGTGTTGGCGGGGATGTTCTGGCTGATCACGTTGTCAACGTTGAACGCGGCGGCGCAGCTCCACTTGCCGCAATGGGTCCGGGCCCGCGGGTTGTCGGTGTATCTGCTGGTCTTCACGGGTTCTATGGCGATCGGCTCGTACTTCTGGGGTGTCGTCGCCACGCGGGAGGGGCTGGAGATCGCACTGACGTGCTCGGCGGTGCTGCTGGGCGTTGCCGCCCTCAGTGTCGCCGTGCTTCCGCTACGGGCGGCAACCGGGCTGCTGAGTCGCGACATTTCCACGTGCTGGGCGTCCCCGATGCTCGTGTTCGAGCCGCGGCCCAGCGATGGGCCGGTGCTGGTGACCGTCAACTATCGGGTGCGGCCTGAGAACCTCGACGATTTCGTGAAGGCGATGAGCGCGGTCAGGCGGTCGCGCCTGCGAACGGGCGGCCACAGTTGGCGGCTGTATCGCAGCGCCCAAAGTCCTGACACGGTCCTCGAGCGCTTCACCGTGGCGTCCTGGGCCGAGTTCGAACGCCAGCACACCGAGCGTTGGTTGGATTCCGACCACGACGCCGCCGCGAAGGCGTTGAGCTACACCGTCGACCACACCCGACGGCACCGGTATTACCTCGCCCTGCGTGTGCAGCGCTGAATTCACGCCGTTATGACCCGCCCAGCCGACGGGCGATCGCCTGTTTGTCGATCTTGCCGATCGGCGTGACGGGCAGCGCCGCCATCGCGACCAGCACGTCGGGCCGGGCGTGGGCGGCCGCGCCGCGCTCGTCGAGGTGCGCGTTCAGCTCCGCGAGGGTAACCGGTGCTCCGGCGAAAACAACTGCCGCGCAGATCCTTTCGCCGAGGTAGGGATCCGGCAGGCCAACCGCCGCCGCCGAACGGATCGCGGAATGGCTCAGCATATGCTCTTCGAGCTCCGCCGCCGCGACGGTTTCACCGCCGCGGCAGATGACGTCCTTGACCCGGCCGGTGACCACCAGGTAGCCGTCGTCCCTGCGGCGGACGAGGTCGCCGCTGCGGTAGAAGCCGTCGGGACCGAAGCAGCGCTCGTTGTCGCGCTCGGCGCGGAAATAGCCGTTGAGCGTGTACGGTCCGCGCACCAGCAGCTCGCCCTCTTCGCCGGGCGCCACCGGCTCGCCCGCGGCGTCGACGATGCGCAGTTCGTCGGCGGCGCACAGCGGCCGCCCCTGGGTGTTCTCAATGACTTCCGGCGGGTCGTCGAGCCGGGTGTAGTTCAGCAGTCCCTCCGCCATCCCGAACACCTGCTGCAGGCCCGGGGTCAGCGCGGCGCGCACCAGGCGGGCGTCCGCCGGCTCCAGTCGCGCCCCGCCAACCTGCAAGAGCCGCAACGACTTCGGCGTTACCGGCTCCCAGTCACACGCCTGCGCCCACAGCTTGGCCAGCGCCGGCACCAGAGCCGTGACCGTGACGCCGTGGCGCGCGACCGCGGCGAAGGCGGCCTCCGGGCTGGGATCGGCGCCGAACACGGTCGTGGCGCCCACCGCCATGGCGCCGAGCAGACCGGGGCACGCCAGCGGAAAGTTGTGGCCCGCAGGCAGCACTGCCAGGTACACGTCGTCGGCGCCCAGCCCGCAGACCTCGGCGCTGGCGCTCGCGTTGAAGAGGTAGTCGTCGTGGGTGCGGGGGATCAGCTTGGGGGTGCCGGTGGTGCCGCCCGAAACCAGCAGCAGGGCAGGCGTTTCCGGATCGGCCGGCGGCACTGGGGGCCGGCCGGCGTTTTCTTCGCACAGCTGCGTCCACGGCGTGAATGCCCCGGGGTCGCCGTCGATGATGACGTGCTGCAGCGCCGGATGATCGTCGACCAGGCCGCGCGCCATCGTCCGGTAGTCGAAACCGCTTGCGGCGTCCGGGATTATGAGACCCGTCGCCTCGCTGACCGCGGCGAAGTGGGCCAATTCGGCGGCCCGGTGGCCGGGGAGACACATCACCGGGATCGCCCCGCCCCGCAGCAGCCCGAACAGCGCCACCGCGAACGAACAGCCGTTCGGCAGCTGCAACAGCACCCGGTCGCCGGGCGCGATGCCCAGCCGCCCCAGCCCGGCCGCCGCGCGGTCGGCCCGCGCGTCGAGTTCGGCGTAGCTCAAACCGCCATCCGCCGGGGCGTCGACGACCGCGAGGCGGCCGGGCCCGCGCAGCGCCGCGTCGGTCAGCAGCGCGTCCAGCGTCCGTCCCGCCCAATAGCCGGCCGCCCGGTAGGACGCGGCCCGATCGGCCGGGAACGGCACGAATCCCTCGGGGCCCGGGCGCCGCGGCGTGTTCGGGGCCATCGGACTCCTTGGTTCGGGGGGTGGTAGCGGCGGCGCAGGTATCGAGGATAGGGTAACTAAACAACTTAGGGCAGCCTGTGCTAATTCAGGGAGGGTTTCGTGGTGCGTGCCCCGGCGTGCTCGGAGGACATCCGTGCGGAGGTGGCCGAGCTGCTCGGCGTCCGCGCCGACACCATCGACCCAGCTGGCAACCTCATCGGGCAGGGCCTCGACTCCATCCGGATGATGACGCTGGCCGGTCGCTGGCGCCGGGACGGCATCGGCGTCGACTTCGCCACCCTGGCCGCCGCCCCCACGATCGAGGCCTGGTCCGCGCTGGTCACCGCCGCCGCGCCGGCGCCGACCGCCGAACATCCCGCCTCGACCGTCGGCGCGGCCGTGCACCCCGGCGACCCGTTTCCGCTTGCGCCCATGCAGCACGCGATGTGGGTCGGGCGCCAGGACCACCAGCAGTTCGGCGGGGTGGCCGGCCACCTTTACGTGGAGTTCGACGGCGGCCCGGTCGACCCGGACCGCCTGCGCGCGGCGGCCACCCGGTTGGCGCGTCGCCACCCCATGCTGCGGGTGCGGTTCCTGCCCGACGGCACGCAGCGCGTCGCGACAGGCGAATGCGGCGACTTCCCCGTCGCGGTGGTCGACCTCCGCGGTGACGGGGCCGACCTTCGTGAGCCGCGGCTGGCGGCCCTCCGCGCCGCCAAATCGCACCAACAGCTCGACGGCGCAGTGTTCGAGCTGACGCTGACGCTGCTGCCCGGCGATCGCTCCCGGCTGCACGTCGATCTGGACATGCAAGCCGCCGACGCGATGAGCTACCGCACCCTGATGGCCGACCTGGCCGCCCTCTATACCGGCGGCGACCTACCCGAATTGGGTTACACCTACCGGGAATACCGCGAGGCGACCGCCCGGCACGACGCGCAACCGCGACCGGCCCACGACGCCGACCGGGACTGGTGGGCGCGGCGCATCCCGCAGCTGCCGGACCCGCCGGCGCCGCCGTCGATCGGCGGCCGAGGCTCGCGCACCAGCACCCGGCGCTGGCACTGGCTGGACCCGGCGACCCGCGACGCGCTGTTCGGGCGCGCCCGGGCCCGCGGCGTCACCCCGGCGATGACGCTGGCCGCGGCCTTCGCCGACGCGCTGGCCCGCTGGTCCACCGCGCGATTCCTGCTCAACGTCCCGCTGTTCGGGCGGAGGGCCCTGCACCCCGACGTCGACCTGTTGGTCGGCGACTTCACCTCCTCCCTGCTGCTCGAGATCGACCTCACCGGCAAAGGCACCCCGGCGGCGCGGGCGCACGCCGTGCAGGACGCCATGCGGACCGCCGCCGCCCATTCCGCCTACCCCGGTCTGTCGGTGCTGCGCGACCTCAGCCGCCATCGCGGCACCCAGGTCTTGGCGCCCGTGGTCTTCACCAGCGCGCTCGGCCTTGGGGAACTGTTCTGTGCCGACGTCACAACGCAATTCGGCACGCCGGGATGGATCATTTCCCAGGGCCCCCAGGTGCTGCTCGATGCACAGGTCACCGAGTTCGACGGTGGCGTGCTGGTGAACTGGGACGTGCGCGACGGCGTCTTCGCGCCCGGCGTCATCGACGCCATGTTCGCCCACCACATCGACGAACTGCTCCGGCTGGCCGCCACCGATGACGCCTGGGACGCGGCCGGCCCACCGGCGCTGCCGGAGGCGCAGCGCGCGGTGCGTGAGGCGGTCAACGGCCGCGCCGCCGCGCCGAGCGGCGAGGCGCTGCACGACGGATTCTTCCGCCGGGCCGAGCGGCAACCCGACGCGCCCGCGGTCTTCGCCAGTTCGGGTGACCTCACCTATGCGCAGCTGCGCGATCGGGCGCTGGCGGTGGCGGCGGCCTTGCGGGCGGCCGGGATCGGCGCCGGCGACACCGTCGCGGTGATGGGCCCGAAGACGGCCGAACAGTTGCCCGCGCTGCTGGGCATCCTGGCCGCCGGTGCCGTCTATCTGCCGATCGGCGTCGACCAGCCACGCGACCGCGCGGAGCGCATCCTGAAAACCGGTGGGGTGAGCGTGGCGCTGGTGTGCGGCGGGCAGCCGCTCGTGTTGCCGGTGCCCGCGTTGGTGATTGCCGATGTGCCTCGGGATGCGCCGTCCGGCATCTCGCCCGCGCGAACGGATCCCGCCGGGCTCGCCTACGTGCTGTTCACCTCCGGGTCGACGGGCGAGCCCAAGGGCGTCGAGATGACGCACGACGGCGCCATGAACACAATCGAATTCATCACGCGGCACTTCGGCATCGGCGCCGCCGATCGGTGCCTGGCCCTGTCGACGCTGGAATGCGACATGTCGGTGCTCGACGTCTTCGCCACGTTGCGCGCCGGCGGGGCGATCGTCATGGTCGACGAGGCGCAGCGCCGCGATCCCGACGCCTGGGCCCGGCTGATCGACACCCACCGGGTCACCGTGCTGAACTTCCTGCCGGGCTGGCTGGAGATGTTGGTCGAGGTCGGTCGGGGCAGGCTGTCGTCGCTGCGGGTAGTTCCCACCGGCGGCGACTGGGTGCGCCCCGGACTGGCCCGCCGGTTGCGCGCAATGGCGCCCGGCGTGCGGTTCGCCGGGCTGGGCGGCGCCACCGAAACCGCCGTCCACGCAACCATTTTCGAAGTCGACGGGGACCCGCCGGACGGCTGGACGGCGGTGCCCTACGGCAAGCCGTTTCCCAACATCGCCTGCCGGGTGGTCGGCGAGGGCGGCGCCGACTGCCCCGACTGGGTGCCCGGCGAGCTCTGGGTGTCCGGCCGCGGCATCGCCCGTGGCTACCGCGGGCGCCCCGAACTGACCGCCGAGCGCTTCGTCGCCCACGAGGGCCGGACCTGGTATCGCACGGGCGATCTGGCCCGCTACCGGCCGGACGGCACCCTCGAGTTCGTCGGCCGCGCCGATCACCGGATCAAGGTCGGCGGGTATCGCGTCGAGCTCGGCGAGATCGAGGCCGCGCTGCGCCGGGTGCCGGGGGTGCGCGCGGCCGTGGCCGCCCTGGTGCCCGCTCCCGGCGGTGCCGAGGTGCTGGCCGCGCAGGTCTGCCCCGATGGCTCCGCGCTGCCCGCCCGGCGAATTCGCGACTACCTCGCCGATCTCGTTCCCGCGCAAATGATTCCGGCGCACGTGTCGGTAGTGGACCGCATCCCCTTCACCGACGGCGGCAAGATCGACCGGGGCGCCGTCGCCGGCCGGCTCGTCACAGCGGTGGCCGAGCGGTCCCACGGGGCGCCCTCCGAGGCGCCCCCGACGCGGCTGGAACGGGCGCTGTGCCACATCGTGGCCGGGTTGCTCAACCGCGACGCCGACGCGGTGGGCGTGCACGACGACTTCTTTTCCCTCGGTGGCGATTCCGTGCTCGCGACGCAGGCCGTCGCCGGTATCCGGCAGTGGCTCGATTCGCCGGGCCTGATGGTCGCCGACGTCTTCGCGGCCCGGACCGTCGCCACCCTGGCCGCGTTGCTGGTCGGGCGAGAGGCCGACGGCAGCCGACTCGAGCAGGTGGCCGAGGTGTACCTGGAGATCGCGGACATGCCGAGTGTCGACGTGCTGTCCGCGCTCGACGCCCAGCCCCCGCCGCGGGAGTTCGAGCCCTGGGTGAAGCGGTTCACCGGTGGTACCGGGCGCGGCTCGGTGGTGGTCTTCCCCCATGCCGGCGGTGCCGCTGCTGCCTACCGGCCGCTGGCGAAAGCGCTGTTGGCCAACGGTGTTGACGCCTTCGTGGTGCAGTACCCGCAGCGGGCCGACCGGCGGGACCACCCGGCGCCCGGCGGCATCGGTGAGTTGGCGCTCGAGCTCTTCGAGGCGGGCGACTGGGCTTCGGCGGCTCCGTTGAGTCTGTTCGGGCATTGCATGGGGGCGGTGGTCGCGTTCGAGTTCGCCCGCGTCGCCGAGCGCCGCGGAGTGCCGGTGCGCGTGCTGTGGGCCTCCGCCGGGCATGCCCCGTCGACGGTCGCCGCGGATGGGCCGCTGCCGACCAGCGAGAGCGGCGTGCTGGCGGACATGGTGGATCTCGGTGGCACCGACCCCGTGCTCCTGGACGACGAGGAATTCGTCGAACTCCTCGTGACGGCGGTGCAGGCCGACTACCGCGCCCTGAACGCCTACTCCTGCCGTCCGGACGTGCGCATCGGCGCCGACATCCATGCGGTCGGCGGCGACCGCGACCGTCGGATCAGCCGGGAAGCCCTGGGCGGCTGGGAAACCCACACCTGCGGCCGGTTCGAGGTGTCGGAATTCGAGGGCGGTCACTTCTACCTCAACGATCACCTCGACGCGGTGGCCCGGCTGGTGAGCGCCGATGTCCGATAACGACCCGGTCGACCCGGTTGTTGTGGTCGGACTGGCGGTCGAAGCGCCCGGCGGGGTGGAAAGCCCCGACGATTTCTGGGCCTTGCTGTCCGAGCAGCGGGAGGCGCTGGGCCCGTTCCCCACCGATCGTGGCTGGGCGCTTCGCGAGCTGTTCGACGGCTCGCGGCGGGACGGATTCAAAGCCATCCACAACCTCGGCGGATTCCTCTCGGGTGCAACGACATTCGATCCGGAATTCTTCGCCATCTCACCGCGCGAAGCGACGGCCATGGACCCGCAGCAGCGCGTCGCGTTGCGGGTGGCCTGGCGCAGCCTGGAGAACAGCGGCATCAACCCCGACGACCTGGCCGGCCACGATGTGGGCTGTTACGTCGGCGCCTCGACGCTCGAATACGGCCCCGGTCTCTCCGAATTCTCCCATCACAGCGGGCACCTGATCAGCGGGACGTCGCTGGGCGTCATCTCGGGGCGCATCGCCTACACGCTGGACCTCGCCGGGCCGGCGCTCACCATCGACACCTCGTGCTCGTCAGCGCTGGCGGCGTTTCACACCGCGGTCGGAGCGATCGCGGCCGGCGACTGCGACCTCGCGCTC
>Ga0335070_10004434_pt1 | contig 16408 bp, 16 predicted proteins | sample Lox_Sample_13_FD_206722 | JGI IMG/M metagenome (GOLD analysis project Ga0335070, IMG submission 206722) | Soil microbial communities from Loxahatchee National Wildlife Refuge, Florida, United States - Lox_Sample_1.3 | ecosystem: Environmental > Terrestrial > Soil > Wetlands | place: USA... | reverse complement strand
TGTGGCTTAGCCCACCATCCTCTTTCATGGAGAAAAACTGCCTGGCCGATTTTTCCCAATTCGCCTACCAATCTTGGGACAAACACGAAAAAAGATAAGCATTGACAAAACAGTCCCCACCCGGTACACTATACCCAATGACAGCCCTGATTTGCGTTCTCCATCACCATACCAACCTCCCCCCCATCTGACCGGAGGTCTGGTTCGGTATACCTGTCAAAAACCAAAAAGCCCCCCGGCAGCGGGGGGCTTTTCTATATCCAGACCAGGAGCGAGCGATGCCGCAACCCGACGAGCGAAGAATCCGCATTTCTCTACCATCCAAAGGCCGTCTTTCTGAAGACAGCCTGGCCTTTCTCTCGGCCTGCGGGTTGAGCGTTTACAAGCCCAACCCGCGCCAGTACGAAGCCGTGATCCCGGCGCTTCCCGGGCTCCACGTACTCTTTCAGCGCCCGGCGGACATCGTGGTCAGCGTGCGCGAAGGCAGCGTCGACTTCGGCATCACCGGCCTGGACGTGGTCGCCGAGCGGCGCGGCGAGAACGGGGACGTGCTCGTCCTCCACGATGCGCTGGGGTTTGGGGACTGCACGCTCAGCCTGGCCATCCCCGAGACCTGGGAAACCATCACCCGCGTGGAGCACCTGGCTGGCCGCAGCGCGTCGCTTGGCCGTCCGCTGCGGGTGGCGACCAAATACCCTTATCTGACCGGGCGCTTCCTCGACGGCTGCGGCTTGGCCTACACCTTAATCGCCGCGGATGGGACGCTCGAGACCGCCCCGGCGATCGGCTACGCCGACCTGATTTGCGACATCGTTTCCTCCGGTCAGACGCTGCGTGACAACCGCCTGCGCCCGCTCGAGGACGGTATTCTGCTGATCTCTCAGGCAGCCCTGATCGCCAATTTCCAATCGCTCAAGTCCAATCCCGAGGCGCTGCGCATCGCCCGCACTCTGCTCGAATTCTTCGAAGCCCACCTGCGCGCCAGTGAAAACCTGGCCATTTTTGCCAACATGCGCGGCCGCTCCCCCGAGGAGATCGCCGGGCGCATCTTGGACCGTAGCACCTTGCGCGGGCTGCAAGGGCCGACCATCTCGCGGGTGCTCGTCCAGGGTGAGGAGCAGAACTGGTACGCGGTCAACCTGATCGTCCGCCGGGACCAGATCTTCCAGGCCATCACCGAGCTGCGCGAGATCGGCGGGAGCGGCGTGGTCGTCCTCCCGGTGACCTACATCTTCGACGAAGAGCCGACCCGCTACACTGCCATGCTCAAAGCTTTGGAAGCATAGGAGGGGCGATGTTCAACATCTACGACCTGGAGACCGCCCAGAAAACGATCCTGCGCCGGACCGGCCTGGAAGATGCGGCCATCCCTGAGGCGCTGGCCCGGAGCATCGCTGCCCGTTTTGGCGAGCCGCTCTCCCCGGCCCAGGCGGTCGAGCACATCCTCCGCGATGTGCGCCAGGAAGGCGACCCGGCCCTCGCCCGCTGGACCCGGATCCTCGACGGTGCGGTCCCCGCCGCCTTCCGCGTCCCCTCTGCCGAGCTGCGCCAGGGGCTGGAGGAGCTGCCCCCCGCCCTGCGCTCTGCCCTGGAGCAAGCCGCGGACCGTATCCGCCGTTTCTACGACCGCCAGCCGCGAACCTCCTGGGTGACGCAAGAGCTGGGTGGCACGCTGGGACAGTTGGTTCGCCCCATCCATCGCGTGGGGTTGTACGTCCCCGCCGGGACCGCGCCGCTCCCCTCCAGCGTGCTGATGACGGCGATCCCCGCTCAGGTGGCCGGCGTGCCCGAGATCGCCCTGGTCGCCCCGCCCCGGCAGGGTACGGGTAAGATCGCCCCGGTGATCCTGGCCGCGGCAGCGCTTATTGGGCTGGACGAGGTTTATGCCGTGGGTGGGGCCCAGGCCATCGCCGCCCTGGCCTATGGCACGCAATCCATCCCGGTCGTGGACAAGATCTACGGCCCGGGCAACCTTTTCGTCACCCTGGCCAAGCGCCAGGTCTTTGGAACAGTCGGCATCGACGGGATCGCCGGCCCAACCGAGACCGTAGTCATCGCCGATGGCGCAGCGCGGCCGGCCTGGGTCGCCGCAGACCTGCTCGCCCAAGCCGAACACGATGTGCTGGCTTCGGCGATCCTGCTCACCCCCTCGCGCAAGCTGGCCGAGGCCGTCCAGGTCGAAGTGGCCCAACAGGTGGAAAACCTCAGCCGGGCAAGCGTCATCGCCGCCTCGCTCCCCGCTCGCGGCGGAGCGGTGATCACCCGCGACCTGGAGCAGTCCGTCGAGCTCGCCAACCGCTACGCTCCCGAGCACCTTTGCCTGGCGGTCCAGGACCCCTGGCGCTGGACGGAGAAGGTCAGCGCGGCAGGCGGGGTCTTTCTCGGCGAACACTCCGGCGAGGTTCTCGGTGATTACGTCGCCGGTCCCAGCCACGTCATGCCCACTGGCGGCTCGGCCCGCTTTGCCTCAGCGCTCAACGTGTGGGACTTCGTGCGCGTGGTCAGCCTGATCGCCCTCGATCCCCGGACCGCCGCCGAGATTTCCCCCGCCGCGGCGGCCATTGCGGCCGCTGAAGGCCTCGATGCCCACGCCAGCGCCGCGGAGAAACGCCTGTGAAAATCCCCGAACGCTTTCACGCCTTCCCGCCCTATACCCCTATCGAGCCGTTCGAGGTCCTATCTTTCCGCCTGGGGCGGGCCCCGAACGAAATCGTCAAGCTGGACGCCAACGAGAACCCTTACGGTCCCTCTCCCCTTGCCCTCCAGGCCCTGGCCCGGCTGAGCTTCGCGCACATCTACCCGGACCCGGAGAGCCGCGCCCTGCGCGCCGCCCTGGCCGGGTTCACTGGCATCCCCATGGAAAACCTTCTCGCCGGCTCCGGCGCCGACGAGCTCATCGACCTGATCCTGCGCGCCCTGCTCGAACCGGGTGACAGAGTCGTCATCTGCCCGCCAACCTTTGGCATGTACGCCTTCGACGCGCGCCTCAACGCCGGCCAGGTGATCGAGGTCAACCGGCGCGCCGATTTTTCCCTCGACGTCGACGCGATTTGCGCGGCAGTCCGCCGTGAGCAGCCCAGGGTGCTGTTCCTCGCCGTGCCCAATAACCCGGACGGCAGCCTGCCTCTCCCGGAAGAAATTGAGGCGCTGCTCGGCCTCCCGGACGTGCTCGTCGTCCTGGATGAAGCCTACATCGAGTTTTCTGCCGCAGGCGGACGCCTGGGCGAGCGGCTGACCCGCATCGGGCAGGTCAGCCAGCGCGACAACCTGATCGTCCTGCGAACCTTCAGCAAGTGGGCCGGCCTGGCCGGGCTGCGCGTGGGCTACGGAGCTTTTCCCGCCTGGCTGACCCCGGTCCTCTGGAAGATCAAGCAGCCCTACAACGTCAGTGTCGCCGCCAGCGCCGCGGCGATCGCCTCTCTGGACGATCTCGACGTGCTGGCCGGCCGGGTGGAGCTGTTGAAGCAGGAACGCTCCCGCCTGTTCCAGAAGCTTAGCGCAATCCCGTACCTGCAACCAGTCCCATCCCAGGCCAACTTTATCCTCAACCGGGTAGCCGGTGTGGCGGCCCCGGATCTGAAAAACGACCTGGCCGGGCAGGGTATCCTCGTCCGTTATTACCACACTCCCCTGCTCGCCGACGCGGTGCGCGTCAGCGTGGGCCGCCCACTGGATACCGATGCTCTGATCGCTGCCCTGGAGGCAGTGGAGGTGAACCCGTGAGAATCGCGCTGGTCCTTTACCCCGCCTGCGATCCGGCCGACCTGGCCGGACTGGTCGAGCCGCTGGCCCGCCTGGACGACCGCTACCCGGCCCAGATCGAATACTGCGCCCCACTTGGAAGCGATCCGCCCAGCGAGCCCATCCGCCCCACCCACATCGGTGAGCCGCTGGAAGGGTACGATGCCCTGGTCGTCCCCGGCGGGCCTGGCGCCGAACGCATGGCCGCCGATCCCGCTTTTCTCGGCTGGCTGGGTACCGCCAGAGAGATCCCCCTGCGCGCCGCGGTGGGCGGCGGAGCTGCGCTCCTCGCTTCCGCGGGGCTGCTGGTCCGTCCGGTGGGACAGCGCTCCTACCGCGAACCGCTCGATCCTACCGACGGCTATCCCCGGCACGAGCGCTTTCTCCTCGCCCCGGGTATCTTGCTTGCTCAGGATCGGTCCACAGCGCTCGACCTGGGCGTCCAGCTTTGCGAGCAGTTGTTTGGCCCGCAAGCGCGCGACGCGGTTCTCTCACGGATGAGTGGGCCGGTTTCCAGCGCGGGGGGCAGTGTGGAGATCGCGCCCGCGCCCGGCGCCCGAAAAGCCGCCGTAGAACGAATCACCAGCGAGACCCGGGTGCGCGTCGCCCTCGACCTGGACGGCAGTGGCCGGCGCGAGGTCGACACCGGCCTGGGCTTCCTCGATCACATGCTCGACCAGTTGGCCCTCCACGGCCTGTTCGACCTGGAAGTCCAGGCGAAAGGGGACATGCACGTCGACCCGCACCACACCATGGAAGACGTCGCCCTGGCGCTTGGAGCGGCTTTCCAGCAGGCGCTAGGCGAGCGCAGGGGTATCGTCCGCATGGGCTCGGGGCTGGTGCCCATGGACGAAAGCCTGGCCCAGGTGGTCGTCGATCTCTCGGGGCGGCCTTACGCCATGATCCAGGTGGACTGGCAGGCTCCGCTCCTCGGTGCGATCCCCACCAGCCTCTTCACCCATTTCCTCGAATCCTTCGCCGTTCAGGCGCGCTGCAATCTGCACGTCAGGGTGCTCTCCGGCCGCGACGACCACCACATGGCCGAGGCGATCTTCAAAGCCCTGGGCCGCGCCCTGGAAGCCGCGGTCCGCATCGACCCCCGCCGGAGCGGGCAGGTTCCATCTACTAAGGGGATACTTTATTGATGTCACAGGTATTGCTCGTCGATGCCGGCACCGGCAATCTCCATTCCGTCCACCACGCGCTGCTCCACCTGGGCTGCCAGGTCATGCTGACCGCCGACCCCGAGCTGGTCCGCCGGGGCGGGCGGATTCTGCTCCCCGGCGTGGGCGCGTTTGGCGCTTTCATGGACGGGCTGCGCCAGCGCGGGCTCGACCTGGCCCTGCAGGAAGCCATTCAGCGCGGGAATCCACTCCTGGGCATCTGCGTGGGAATGCAGGCCCTGCTCGAAACCGGCGAAGAGATGGGCGAGCGCCCCGGGCTGGGCATCCTCCCCGGACGGGTGACCCGTTTCCCCGAACGGCCGGGCCTGAAAATCCCCCACACCGGCTGGAACCAGTTCTGGCCCCAGGCGCCTTCTCCCCTCTTCGCCGGGATGCCGGATGGCCCTTACGCCTATTTCAACCACTCGTATTACTGCGCGCTGGCCCACCCGCAGGACGCCATCGCCTGCACCGGGTATGGGATCCAGTTTGCCAGCGTCCTGCAGCGCGAAAACGTCTGCGGGATCCAGTTCCACCCGGAAAAGAGCCAGAAAATCGGCCTGCGACTCCTGGCCAACTTTATCGGCGAAGCAGAGCTGCCATGAGCGTCGCCTTCACCATTTTCCCCGCGATCGACCTGCGCCGCGGACAGGTGGTCCGCCTGCAGATGGGCGACCCGGTCCGCCAGACCACGTACAGCTCCGACCCGGCCGCCGCAGCCCGCCGTTGGATCGCGAGCGGCGCGCGCTGGCTGCACCTGGTCAACCTGGACGGCGCTTTCGGCGAAGGCGACCGGGCGAATCTGCTGGCCCTCGAAGGCGTGGTCCACGAAGCCGCTGCAGGTGGAGCCCGGGTCCAGTTTGGCGGCGGCTTGCGTTCCCGAGAGGGCTTGCGGCGCGCCATCGACCTGGGAATTGCCCGGGTAGTCCTGGGCACGGCCGCCATCGAGCAGCCGGACCTGCTCGCCTGGGCCCTGGACACATGGGGGCCGGAGCGGGTAGCGGTCAGCATCGACGCCCAGGATGGCTGGGTCAGGGTCCACGGTTGGGCGGAAAGCAGCGGGCTGCGCGACCTGGACCTGGCCCTCACTCTCGCCGGGCAGGGCCTGGAATGGCTGGTCTTCACCGATATCGCCCGCGACGGCCTCGGGCGCGGCCTCAATCTGGTGCGCACCGCCGACCTGGCCCAGGCTTCGAGATTGAACGTGATTGCCTCCGGCGGGGTTCACTCCCTGGCGGACGTGGACGGCGCCCGCGCCGCAGGTCTCTCCGGCGTCATCGTCGGCCGGGCCCTGTACGATGGAAGCATTGACCCAAAGCAACTATTTTCACCAAAGAAATCCCAGAGAACGGAGAACAGAGAGCAGGGAGCAGTCCAAGAATAGCTGGCTGCCTTATCTATCAGATAACCCATTGACTTAGATACGGTTCTCGGCCGAAGGTCGGTTCTCGTTTTTTCTCAGTGGTCTCTGTGTGCTCTGTGGTAAAGGTTTTTTATGCTGGCAAAACGTATCATTCCCTGTCTGGATATCCGCGATGGGCGCGTAGTGAAGGGCGTCCATTTCGTCAACCTGCGCGACGCAGGCGACCCGGTCGAGCAGGCCCGCACGTACGACGCCGCCGGGGCGGATGAGCTGGTCTTCCTGGACATCTCCGCCACCCCCGAAGGCCGCGCCACCGGCGTCGATGTGGTGCGCAGCGTCGCCGATCAGGTCTACATGCCTCTGGCCGTCGGCGGCGGCGTGACCGAATTGAAAGATATCCGCCGCCTGCTCCTCGCCGGCGCCGACAAGGTCAGCCTCAACTCGGCCGCGGTGCGCACCCCCGGGTTGCTGACCGAGAGCGCGCTGCAATTCGGCAGCCAGTGCATCGTCCTGGCGATCGATGCGCGCCGGGTGGAGGGTGAGGATCGCTGGGAGGTGTTCGTCAGCGGCGGGCGGGTCCCCACCGGCCTGGACGCGGTCGAATGGGCGGTCCGCGGCGTCGCCCTGGGAGCCGGGGAGATCCTGCTCACCAGTATGGACCGCGACGGGACCCTTGCCGGCTACGATATCGAGCTGACCCGCCGTGTGGCTGAAGCGGTCAATGTGCCGCTGATCGCATCTGGAGGGGCCGGCAGGCCAGAGCACTTCATTGAAGTGCTCACCGCTGGCAAAGCCGACGCCGCCCTCGCCGCCTCTCTATTTCATGACGGATTGCTGTCTATCCCTGATCTCAAACGCGAGCTGGCTGCAAATGGCATTCCGGTTCGATTGGTGGAAAAAGATCTCACCACAGAGCCCACAGAGGAAAATTGAACCACACTGAATCGAAAACCCAATCTCTCGAACCGGCGTATGATGACCGCGGATTGGTGCCGGTGATCGTGCAGGACGCTGAGACCGGCGAGGTGCTGATGCTGGCCTGGGCCAACGCGGAGGCGCTGGCGCTCACCCGCCAAACCGGCCAGGCGCATTTCTGGTCGCGCAGGCGCGCCGAGATCTGGCGCAAGGGAGCCTCTTCCGGGAATACGCTTCAAATCGTCGAAATCCGTATCGACTGCGATCAGGACGCGCTGCTGTACCGCGTCCACCCCGCCGGCCCCGCCTGCCACACCGGCGAACGATCATGCTTTTACCGTGAACTATCGCGGTAAGGGCGCAGCGGATCGTCTCAGACCCTGATTGCCGGAATGTGCCCGCTGCGCCTTTACATTCCCGGATATAATTCGCCATCGAGGAGACGCCATGCTGGAGGAACTGTACGCCACCCTGGTCGAGCGCCGCGACCACCCCACCCCCAATTCCTACACCGCCCGCCTGCTGGCCGCCGGCGAAGACGAGATCGTCAAGAAAATCGGCGAAGAAGCCGTCGAAGTGATCCTGGCCGCCAAATCCCAGGGAGACCAGCGCCTGGTCGAGGAGATCTCCGACCTGGCCTACCACGTGCTGGTCCTGATGGTCTCGCGCGGCCTGACCCTGGCAGACATCGACCGCGAGCTGGAGAAACGCCGCCGATGAGCCGCCGCACGGTTTTCCTCTTCGACCTGGACGGCGTCCTGGTCGAGCCGCATGGCTACCGGCTCAGCACGAAAGCCACCCTGGACTATTTCACCACGCGTATGGGTTTGTGCAGCCTCTACCCGGGCGAAGATGGGATCGCTCTCCTCGAATCGATCTCGATGACCAGCGAGTGGGACATGGTTGCCGTCATACTCGCCGCCATCTTCGACGCGCTTCAGGCTCAGGATCCCGGCCTGGTTCTCCCCGGCGATCTGCTCGCCGCCTGTGAAGCCGTGCGCGCCCGCGGCCTCCACCCGCCCGAGATCGATTACCACAGGCTGACCGGCATCCTTTCCCCCGCCTTTCAGCCCGGCCGCATTTACGCCAGCCTGGCCCTGGAGCTGTGCCAGCCGGATTCGGCGGAGAAGCCCTTCCCCCACCTGGCGGGAAGCCTCTTCCTGGCGAATGTATTAGGCCACACCCGCGATCTGAGCGCGGCGACGACGCGCATTTTCCAGCATTTCGCCCTCGGCAGCCAGGCATTCACTCAGAGCTATCAACTGCCGGCTGAATTTGAGATCCCCTCGTATCTGCAGAATTACGATCGGCCGCTCCTCGATCCTATCCTGCGCGAGCGGCTCCTCGAGCGCTGGCGGGCCGGGAACATCGACCTGGCGATCTACACCCTGCGCGCCAACTCCCCTCGCCAGCCGGACGGCCTGCCGCGCCTGGCCTTCGGGCGCGAAGCCGATCTGGTGATCGAGCCCGTTGGCTTCCAGGAGCTGCCCCTGATCGGCTATGGCGAGATCGGCGCGGCGGCATTCCAGATCGGCCGTCTCCCCGATGAGCTGTGTAAACCTTCCCCCGTCCACGCTCTCGGCGCGGTTCTCGCTGCGCTGACCCGCGAGGAGCGCCGGTCGATCCTCGCCGCCGAGCGCCTCGTCCGCCTCGGCGAGCTGGATGGAGTGAGCGATCTGTCTCTCGATCTGGAAATCCAAGTCTTCGAAGACTCTCCCGGCAGCGTCAACGCAGTGCGCCAGGTTGGGGAATTGCTCAACCGGCATGGGGGAAATGTTCGCGTGCACGCCTGGGGAATCGCCGCCAACCCGGCCAAGATTGCCGCCCTGCGGGAAGCCGGGGCGAAAATCTGCCCGGACGTGAACCAGGCGCTGCTGAAGGCATTGGAAGTTGAGTAACGGAAACTTCGGTTCGCGACCGGATCCGCAAGCGAAAGCTTGCGCTATGAAACATACCACCGGAGGACAGAGTCGACCTCTCCACCGTAGCTCTCGCCAAACAGGTTGAGGTGATTGAGCAGGTGATAGAGGTTGTACAGGTCGCGCCGCTCGCGGTAGCCCGGCTCGAGCGGCCAGACCGCCTGGTAGGCCTGGTAAAAGCGGCTTGAAAATCCCCCAAACAGCTCGGTAAACGCCAGGTCGGCCTCGCGATCGCCGTAATAGACAGCCGGGTCGATCAAAGCGCCGCCCCGCGGCCCGGCGATCACGTTCCCACCCCACAGGTCCCCGTGGAGCAGGGACGGCCGGCGTTCCACGCCGCCCAGCCACCGGTCGAGGCGCTCCATGAGCAGTTCCAGCCTTTGCCGGCGCCCCGTGGGTAAGCGCCCGTTGCGCCGCGCCAGCTCCGCCTGCGGCCGCAAACGCCGCTCGCAATAAAAGGTGATCCAATCCTCCTCCCAGCCGTTGCGCTGCGGCGTGCTGCCGATGTAGTTATCCTGGTCCAGGCCGTAGGCCGGCGGAGTCCGTGGAGAAAAGCCCAGCCGGTGCATTTCCGCGACCTGCTCGCCCAGGGCGGCTTGGTCCGGCTGTGGGCCATCCAGCCACTCGAGCAAAATGAAGGCCGGGCGCTGAAAGGGCGCATCATCCAGGCCCAGCACCGCCGGGACGCGCACGGTGTGGGTCTGGGCCAGCAGGGAAAGGCCATAGGCCTCGGCCGGGAACATCCCCGGCAGCGAGTCGGAATTCCACTTCAGAAAGTAGGTCTCATTTTGGGTCTGCAGGCGCATCCCGTTGTTGATGCAGCCTCCCCCCACCGGGCGCGCCGATTGGATGGGGCTCGCGTCTCCCAGGCTTTCGAGCAGGCCTTCCAGCTCGACGCGCAGAGTCTCTGGTAGACCGCTCACAGGCCTTGTTCCTTGCGAAGGTGCTCGAGCAGGCCTTTCGCCCCAGCCTGGATCAGGTCGTAGACGTAGTCGAAATTGTGCGTGTAATAGGGGTCCGGGACGCTCTCGGGCTTTCCCGGGGCGAATTCCATCAGCAGGTGGACTTTCTCGGCGGGGAAGCGGGCCATATCCGACAGGTTTTCCTGGTCCATAGCCAGGATATAGTCGTAATAATAGAAATCCGCCGCGCTGATCTGCTCGGCCCGTTTGAGCGGGTCGAGTGGGATGGCGTGCCGGCGCAGCACCGCCTGGGTCCCCGGGTGGGGTGGGTCGCCCAGGTCCCACCGCGAGGTGGCTCCCGAAGCGATCTCGAAGCGATCTTCCAGCCCTGCCTCCACGATCATCTGGCGAAATACCGCCTCCGCCATCGGCGAGCGGCAGATGTTCCCGGTGCAGACGAATAAGATGCGGACGATTTTCACTCGGTGTACCCGACAATCCCCAGGGCGCGGGGACCGACATGGACGCCGAGGACCGGTGTAGCCAGGGTGGAGACCATTTCTACCGGATGGTACAGCGTCCGGAAACGCTCGAAGAGTGCCTGCGCCTCGACATATGCCCCGGTATGTTGGACGGCGACGCGCAGCGGCCGGGTGACGTCGATTCTTTTCAGAAAACCCTGGAAGAGACTATCGACCGCCTTGGCGCGCGAGCGGGTGCGCTCCCCGGCTTCCACCGTACCGGTCTCGTGGTTTAACAAAACCTGCGGTTTGAGGTCGAGCATACTACCGATAAAATAAGCGGCCCGTCCGATTCGCCCGCCTTTGTGCAGATATTCCAGAGTATCCAGGCTGACGATCAGGACCATTTTCCGGCGAGCCGCATCCGCCGCAGCGATAGCTTCCGCCGCGGTGCCGCCTGCTTCCAGAACGCGGACCGCAGCGAGCACCTGCCAGCCCAGCCCCATGGTCGTGTCTTTTGAATCGTACACATGGATCGGCGCTTTGACCATCTCGCTGGCCTTTTTTGCCGATTGGATCGTTCCGCTCAATCCGCTGCTGATCGTCATCACGATGATCTCTTCCGCTCCCTCGTCAAGGGCCCGCTGGTAAGCGCGGGCGAAGTCCTGCGGGGTGGGTTGGGATGTGCCCGGCAGGACCTCGTCTCGCTGCAGGCGCTGGTAAAACGCATCGGAGGTCATTTCGACGCCGTCAACGTACTGCTGCGAACCCCAGGCAATGTACAGCGGGACGGTGCGGATTCCATATCTCTGGCGGAGGTCGGGTGGGAGGTCATTGGTGCTGTCCGTGATGAGGGAAATCTTAGATACGTTCATTCCAAGTATTCCTGCCTGGCATGGATGGTGACGATCAGTCGAATGTGGAAGAATTATAATCCCAACCATCTTTTTTCCGAATTGCCCGGTTCCTCCAGGCGACCCATTGACGAAGTAACGGCCGAAGGTCGGATCTCGGTTCACAAATCCCGGTTCTCGGTTCGTGATTTTGGGGCTATAATACCCCCAATTCGTTTTTCTCCAGATGGGCAAACCACTATTTTTCAGGAGTGTACCATGATCGTCACGACCAAAAAACTATTCGAAGCCGCCTATGGCAAGTATGCAATTGGGGCGTATAACATTAATAACCTCGAGCAAACGATGGGCCTGTTCCGGGGAAACCTGGACAGCAAGGCTCCTTTTATCATCCAGATCAGCAAGGGCGCGCGCTCGTATACCCACAAGCTGATGCTCGAAGGGCTGATCCGCAGCGCGGACCAGGTCTTCCCCGAAGCGATCTTCGCCGTCCACCTCGACCATGGCGACGAGGAAACCTGCTACGACTGCATCAACAGCGGTTTCTACAGCTCGGTGATGATCGACGCCAGCAGTGAAAGCTTCGAGAATAACGTTGCGACTACCCGCCGGGTGGTCGAGGCCGCCCATGCCAAAGGCATCGTGGTCGAAGCCGAGCTGGGTCAACTGGGCGGTGTGGAAGAGCACGTCGCCGTCAGCGAAGCCAACGCCAAGCTGACCGACCCCGACCAGGCCAGGCAGTTCGTCGACCTCACCCACTGCGACTCGCTGGCCTGCGCGATCGGCACCAGCCACGGCGCTTTCAAGTTCAGCGGCACCCAGGGCCTGCGTTTCGACGTGCTGGCCGAGATCCAGAAGCGTCTCCCCGGCTTCCCGCTGGTGATGCACGGCTCCAGCTCGGTCCCCCAGGACGAGGTCGCGCGGATCAACGCCGCCGGCGGCAAGATCCAGGGAGCAAAAGGGGTGGACGATAGCCAGTTCAAGCACGCTGCGGAGCTCGGCGTGACCAAGATCAACATCGACACCGACGGCCGCCTGGTCTGGACCCGCGTCCACCGCGAATACTTCCGCGACCACCCCGAGAACTTCGACCTGCGCCCGGTCGGCAAAGTCTTCATGTCCGAATACGCCAGGTTCATCGCCGACAAGAACACCAAGTTGGGCAGCGCCGGCCAGCTCGACGCCCTGCGCGCCATGCTTACCGTCGCGGCGTAAGTTCCCCCAATTCTCTCCACGACCAAATAGACCCTGAGGGTTTTGAAAGCCCTCAGGGTCTTGAGTACAACCAGTAGAACGATCTATTGATTCTCAATCCTCCTTACGCGGCTTCTCCATCCCCTTCCGAACCTCCTCCAGATAGGCCTCGAAATTCTCTCCGAGCGGCAGAGCCGCTTCTCCCAGGGACGGCTTGAACTCCGCGGCCGGTTTTGCGCTGGAGCGCATGATTTCTTCCGCCACGTACAGCGGGCTGCCCGTGCGCACGGCCAGGGCGATGACGTCGCTTGGTCGGGCGTCGACCTCTTTCTCTCCCTGGCTGCTCTTCAGCCGGGCGATGCCGTAGAAGACCTCGTCCTTGAGGCTTTCCACCCGCGCCTCGATCAAGCTCGCGTCGAGGGCTTCGAGCAAGCTGGCGATGAAATTGAAGGTCATCGGGCGCGGGGTGGGAAAAGCGCGCAGACCGGTGGCAATGGCGGAAGCCTCGAAAGGCCCGACCCAGATCGGCAGCAGCCGGTTGCCGCCCTTTTCCAGCAGCACGACCATGTTCTTTTCGTCCATCCTGACGATATCCGCGACAGAAACCTCGACCATTTGACCCTTCCTCTCTTCGGTAATCCGTAAATTGGTAATTGGTAAATTCGGAGAAGCCGTCATCTCTACAGGCTCCCGCGAAGCAGGCTGTCCTTCTGAAAAATAGTCCGAAAGCGGGTACTCGCGCAACTGCAGGCGGGCGCGGTGCAGGCGGACCTTAACCAGGTTGACCGACACCCCGGAGATGGCGGCGATCTCGGCCACGCTCAGCGAGTCGTAGTAGAAGAGCAGCACCGCGTCGCGCTGGGCCCGCGGAAGCTCCTCGACCGCCGCCAGCACGCGCTGGTGGAGCTCGCGCTCGATAGCAACATCCAGCGGGTTGCCTGCCTCGGGATCCGGGATCGAATCATCATCCACTCCGCCCAGGGGCCAACCGGCCCGGCGTCTTTGCCGCTCGCGCAGGAAACTTTTGCACAGATTGAGCAGGATGCCGACCAGCCAGCTCCGGAAGCGACCGGGATCGCGCAGGTTCCGAATGGAAAGGTAAGCCTGCAGCCAGGTTTCCTGAAGAATATCGCCCGTCGCGTCCGAAGCAGGCAGCATGCGCCCCGCCATGTGCTCCGCCATCCCCTGGTAGCGCTCGATCAGCAGGTTGAAGGCGGCCTGATCCCCGGCACGAGCCCGCCGGACGAGATCCTCGTCGGATGATGCGATCACAGGTTCTTTATAACTCCGTTTCTGTTCTATAGTGGGCGATTGGCAGCGAAAGGTTACAAACTTCGCATGGTGATCCTGGAAATGGTTTCTATGGGTCGGATGGTTGGGCTTTTTCGAAGATACCGGTTCTCGATTCCCGGTTCTCGCCCTTCCGGTAGTACAATACCCGCACATAGAAAGGCAGGTATTCGTATGGGATTTTATGGAGCCCACTGGTTCCGCTACCTGGGCGCGCCGGAGGAGAAGCCCAGGATCACCTGGACGCTGCTGCGCCGGGTGATGACGTACTCAAAACCATACCGCTGGCAGATCGTCGGCATGCTGCTGATGATCCTGGCGACCACCGGCATCGCCCTGATCACCCCGCTCATCCTGCGCGATCTGATCGACCGCACGATCCCTTCGCGGGACGTCAACCGCCTGATCCGCCTGGCGCTGGCCCTGCTGGCCATCCCGGCGATCAGCGGGTTGGTCAACGTCTGGCAGCGGCGGCTCAACGCTTATGTCGGCGAGGGGGTGATCTTCGATTTGCGTACCGCGCTCTTCAGCCACCTCCAGCGCATGTCGCTGCGCTTCTTCACGCACACCAAAGTCGGCGAGCTGATGAGCCGCCTCAACAACGACGTGATCGGGGCGCAGAACGCGATCAGCAATACCATCGTCAACATCGTCACCAACATCATCCAGGCGGTCGCCTTTTTTGGGATCATGCTCTCCCTCGAGTGGCGACTGACCCTGATCAGCATCGCCATCCTGCCGTTCTTCATCCTCGCCGCACGGCTGCTGGGCGAGCGCCTGCGCCAGATCGCCCGGAAACAGCTTGAGGCCAACGCGCAAATGAACGCCATGGCCAACGAGACCCTCAACATCGGTGGGGCGCTGCTGGTCAAGCTGTTCGGGCGCACAAGCGTCGAGGTGGATCGCTTTCGCGGGCAGGCCAGCTCCGTGCGCGACGCCGGCGTCCAGCGTGCGGTGGTCGGCACGACTTTCTTCGTGATCATCGGCCTGCTCAGCGCGGTCGGCTCCGCCCTGGTCTACGGGCTGGGCGGTTATTTCGTCATCCAGGGTGCTTTTACCATCGGGACCATCGTCGCCTTTGGGGCGTACCTGGGCAATCTCTATGCCGCGCTGCAAGGCCTGGCCACCGCCCCGGTTGACTTTGCCACCTCGATCGTCAGCTTCGAGCGAGTCTTCGAGGTGATCGACCTGCCCCTCGACATCCAGGACCGCCCGGACGCCCGCCCCCTGCGCGACGTGGAAGGCCGGCTGGCCTTCGATGACGTCAGCTTCCGCTACGAGGTCAAGGAGGATTTCCTGCTCAGCCAGGTCGAGCGCCTGGGAGCTATGGACAACGTCCGCACGGCCCTGTCGGGCTCCCAGCCGGCCAGACCGGCGGCGAAAAACAACGGAGACGCAGATCAAGAAGAAACCGCAGAGGACGAAGAGACCCGCACGCACAGCCAGGCCCGCGTGGAGGCCCTCGACCACATCTCCTTCCAGGTCGAGCCAGGGCAACTGGTCGCCCTGGTCGGGCCGAGCGGAGCAGGCAAGACGACCATGACCTACCTGATCCCCCGCCTGTACGACCCCACCGGCGGGCGCGTCCTGATCGACGGGCAGGACCTGCGTGACGTGACCCTCGACTCGCTCAGCGAGCAGATCGGAATGGTCACCCAGGAGACCCACCTTTTCCACGACACCATCCGCACCAACCTGCTCTACGCCCGCCTGGATGCGACTCGGGCTGAGATCGAATCGGCGGCAAAGGCAGCCAACATCCACGACTTTATCCTCGACCTGCCCGACGGGTACGACACCGTGGTCGGCGAGCGCGGCTACCGCCTGAGCGGCGGGGAGAAGCAGCGCATCGCGCTGGCGCGGGTGATTCTCAAGAACCCGCGCATCCTCGTCCTCGACGAGGCTACCAGCAGCCTGGACAGCCAGTCTGAGGCGCTGATCCAGGAGGCGCTGAAGCGGGTGATGGCCGGGCGGACGAGCGTCGTCATCGCTCACCGCCTGAGCACCATTCTCGCCGCCGACCTGATCCTGGTCCTCGACCGTGGGCGGATCATCGAGCGCGGCGCCCACGCCGATCTGCTCCGGCAGGGCGGCCTCTACGCGCATCTGTATACCACCCAGTTCAAGCCCGAGCGGCTGGTGGAAGGATAAAAAAGATTCACCACAGAGAAAAAGAGACGGAGAACAGAGAGTAGAGAACAGTGGTAAGAGGTTCTTCCTATGTCAACAAGAACAACTCCTGAAGAAAATACGCTGAACACGGAGCTGGCGGTGCAGGTGCTGGTGAGGCCGGTAGGGGAAGCTGAATGGCAGGAGTTCGACCGCGGGCCGGGATTCATCCGCGTCCCACCCGATCAGGAGGTCGGTATCCGCCTGCGCAATATCACCGACCAGGATCTGCTGGAGATCTCCCCCCAACTGGCGATGCTCCGCGGGCTGGTCGCGCTCAACCTCTCGGAGAACCGCAACGTCACCGACCGCGGGCTGGGGTACCTGACCGCCCTGCCGCAGCTAAGGGAGCTCAACCTGAGCTCGTGTAGCCTGACCAACGCCGGGCTGGAGCACCTCAAGGCTTTCACCCACCTCTCTCGATTGGACATCAGCTA
>Ga0335070_10004433_pt1 | contig 16409 bp, 14 predicted proteins | sample Lox_Sample_13_FD_206722 | JGI IMG/M metagenome (GOLD analysis project Ga0335070, IMG submission 206722) | Soil microbial communities from Loxahatchee National Wildlife Refuge, Florida, United States - Lox_Sample_1.3 | ecosystem: Environmental > Terrestrial > Soil > Wetlands | place: USA... | reverse complement strand
AAACATGCCGCTGTTCCACGAATACTCTCCGCTCGCCAACATCTGGCGTGCCACATCCAAACCCGGCTTTTCGGTAAAGCGCGCCACGCGAAAAACAGGAAACTCATTGACTAGGCCGAGGCGCTCTCCTTGTTGGATATAGCCAAAGCCGGTTGATGCGGAAGTGGGCTTAATTCCCAGTGTTACCAGATGTCCTTCCCCGGCCACGGTGAAAGCAGTCTCCAACGCCTGACGAAATGGTTCTGTCCTGGTAATATAGTGGTCGGCGGTTAGGACTGCCATGCTGGCCTCCGGGTCCCTCCGGCGAAGGTGGATTGCCGCCAACCCAATGGCAGGCGCCGTGCCGCGGCCGACCGGTTCATTGATGAAATTGGACAAAGGCAGCTCAGGGACCTGTGACGATAATAATGCGTATTGATCTTCGCGCGTGACCACAAAAATGTGCCCCGGTTTAAAGAGCGGCGCGAGCCGGTCGACTGCATGCTGGAACATGCTGCGTTCCCCGACCAACTTGAGCGACTGCTTGGAACGGTTGCGGCGGCTTAAAGGCCACAGTCTGGTACCGCTGCCGCCTGCCATGATCAGTGCGTAAATCATGATCCTATTTATCCTTAGCTTTCTTGATTTTTCTATTTCTCGATCTTGAGCGTAAAGGCGGCCTCACACGGTTTCTCAGCCGGCAACTTCACCCTCAGCCCGGCCGCGCCGCGTGACCATTCCAGTGCTTCATCCGCCCCAAGCAGAGTAACCTTCTGGATGACCGCGGGTTCATGCGCCTGGTTCGCGCCCAATGACTCAATCACGACCTCGCCGCTTTCGGGCCAACCCAAAACAATCGCGTATAGCACCTCCCCTTTGGTGGTAAAGCGCACATCGCGAGAGGTGAACTCAGTCCGCTTGGTATCCTGGAAAGCGCCCTCGATCACCTCGGTTGGCCCTTCGCCGAAAATTTTCCATGGGCGTGTCCCGTAAACAGCCTCGCCGTTGACGGCCAGCCAGCTTCCGATGTCGAGCAGGATTTGTCGATCCCCTTCAGGAATGGTGCCATCCGAGCGAGGCCCGATGTTCAGGAGCAAGGCGCCGTTCTTACTCACGATATCGACCAGGTCGTGGATAAGGGAAGTCGAAGTTTTGTAATCCTGGTTTTCCACATAGCACCAGGAGTTCTTGCCGACGGCTGTGTCGGTCTGCCAGAAATAGGGTCGGACGCCTTTGAGGCCGCCTCGCTCCACGTCGAAAACGGCAGCGCCTTCCGGGAAGGATTGGAACTTGTGGTTGATAGCCACTCCTTTGCCCCACTCCAGCCCGCGGTTATAGTAATAAGCCGCGAAGCGCTGCAAGTAGGGCTCGAAGACCGCCTGTTCGATCCACCAATCGAACCAAACAATCTGGGGCTGGTATTTATCCACCAACTCGCAGGTGCGCGCCAGCCAGTCTTCCATAAACTTGCCGTCTGGTCTCGGCCGCCAATCCTTGCTCATCCATTTTTCCGTGTCTTCAATGGCCGGCCCCGGCCTGGCCGGGCCGTAAAAATCATAATAGCGCGGATCGCGCACGTCCGAGTCAAATTCCATCCCACCGTTCATAAAAAACCAGTGCTCAGCCCGATGGCTGGACAAACCAAACGCCAAGCCCTCCCGGCGTACAGCCTGTGCCAGCTCGCCAATGATATCGCGCTTGGGTCCCATCTTGGCTGCCGTCCATTGCGAATATGAGCTGTTGTACATGGCAAACCCATCGTGGTGCTCGGCGACCGGCATCACATATTTGGCCCCCGCTTGTTTGAACAAGGCGGCCCAGTTGGCCGGGTTAAACTTTTCGGCCTTGAACATGGGGATAAAATCCTTGTAGCCGAATTGGTTGTGCGGTCCCCACGCCTTGAGGTGATGCTTATATTCAGGGGTGCCCTGGATGTACATGTTGCGCGGATACCATTCATTGGCAAAGGCCGGCACGCTATAAACACCCCAATGGATGAAGATGCCAAATTTGGCATCTTGGTACCACTCTGGCACAGAATAGTTCATGATGGATTCCCAGGTCGCTTCGTATTTTTGATTCATTTCTTCTCCATTTTTAATTAATCGAGTATCATCTGGCTCGCCTGCCTGCACATTAGTGGTTGCTACGTCAAAAACCACGCAGGTCGGTGCTCTGCCGCCTAGACAGGCCTTCTTTGGGGGCGCGCTTCAGCACCATATATTCGATGCCACGCTCTTCACAGAAACTGCGTTTCTCAGGTACATCGCCATCTTCGTTGACCACATACCGATCCGGCCTAATCAAGGCGATCTCCGGCTCAGCGTCCATCCAGCCGCTGCCGGAGGAGATCAACGCCTGCTTGACATAACGGATGGACTGCACCACATACCCGCGTTCCTCCTGCGGGAACATCGGATGACCCTCCCCTTTCAGGAGCCGAACATTTTGATCAGACCCGGCCACCACGTATAGATCTCCCAGCCCGGACACTTCTTCGAAGAAGCGAACATGACCCGAATGGAACCAGTCGTAACAACCGGTCACAACCACCTTCTTATTGTGAGACCGGTCCTCGAGAAGCTTATTCTGGACCTTCGGAAATTTTTTCAGGATGGCTTGTTTCACGACCTGATATTTCACCCCGTTGGAAGCACAAAATACACGCTTTTGGGGAGTGTCATCGCTTTCTTTCACTACCCACGTACCTGAATAGCGTTCAACCTGTCTTGGAAGGCTATCCCGGTCTGCTAATTGATCGATAAGGTGGATTTGATTGACATAGCGGATGGCCTGCAGCAAATATATGCGCTCTTCCTGGGGGAACTTAGGAACACTCCCATCCAGACTGCGTACCAGTTCATCGGACCACAGGAACACGTGCAATTCGCCTTGTCTGGCAGCTTCTTCCAGGAGGCGGATATCCAAGGAACGCATAGCATCAAAACTGCCTGTTACAATCGCCATCGTCATGTCTGGTTTATCCTTCAGCCGCTGACTCTTATATTTACTTGAAATCCTCCCGGCACTGGTTCTGACGAGACCACATATAAGTATCCGCCGCCACAGCCGGAGTACATGGCGCCTGCATACCGGTTTTGGTAATAATCCAGGAGGGCCATAAGATCGACCGTGATCGATGGATGTCTGACCGTCTGAGGCAAGATTTTTTCCCAGCATGCCATGCATAAGTTCATCGAGGCACCCAAGCCTTTGATGTCTCGGGCAAGAATCGCCGCGTAACAATCCCTGCCAGACCTGCCCAGCCGTGCGATCCAATCCTGATCCAGGTTCCTTTCGCCAAGCGGCGAATACCCGGGCGGCCGTTGCGCCACTGGAATCATATAGATTATATTTTCCAACCAACTCACAACCTGTGGGTCATTACAGGATTCAACCTGTACCGGAAAGCACCCGTCTTGATAGGTGTAATCGTAATCCAACCGGCTGACGCCCGGGTAAATCATGCCGGCCATGTCCTGAGAGCCGGATGGTTCGGGCTTTCCTTTATTCTCGACTGCGTATAATTCGCGAACCAAATTGGCCGGCTTTCGGTCAGGCAGGCGGCCGCCCCATAATTTCATCGCCACTTTCCGGGTGCTGGTGCCCATGCCGCTGCGTTCCATAAAACGAACCGTGGGTTGCAAAGACACCACTACCATCGAACCGGGTGGATCGGGGTTCAGGCTGGATAAGAATGGCTGGTCGATCCATCCGCCGGCGAACGCCATCCGGTATGGGATCAGGCCGATCACATTGGTTATTTCACAAGAAGACGTTTGTAAATTGTTCACAGAGCGCCCGTTTATTACGCGTGGTCTTGAACGGTACGTTTTCCAACTTTTCGATCGGCGTATTGCCGCTCGATCCAGGTGTAGGTTTTTTCAAGGCCGGAGCGGAATGGGATGCTGGGCTCCCAGTCGAGGACTTGTTTGATAAAGGTGTTGTCGCTGTTGCGACCGGCAACGCCGCGCGGCGCAGTGAGGTCATACTTACGTTCCAGTTTGACTCCGCCGATCTCCTCCGCCAGGCTGACCAACTGATTAACCTCAATTAACTCGTTCGAGCCCAGGTTGAGGGGGGTGGCGATCAACTCATCGCAATGCATGATCATGTCGATACCTTTGACGCAATCATCGATATACATGAAGCTGCGCGTCTGGGTGCCATCGCCCCAAATTACGATCTCATTTTTGCCAGTATCTTTGGCTTCGATCACTTTCCGGCAAATGGCAGCGGGGGCCTTTTCCCGGCCTCCGTCCCACGTGCCGTGAGGGCCATAAACATTGTGGAAGCGGGCAATATGCGTTTCGAATTTTCGCTCAGCCCAATACTCCTGGCAAAACATCTCAGACATGAGCTTCTCCCAGCCATAACCACGTTCGGCCATGGCAGGGTAAGCATCTGACTCCTTCAAGGCACGCACATGCGGATCCTGTTGAAGGGTGGTGTTATAAGCGCATGCAGAGGAAGAAAAGAAATAGCGTTTGGCGCCGGCTCGATAAGCTGCCTCGACCATGTGGGTGTTAATAAGAATACTACGCAGGCATTCGATGCGAAACCGCTCGATGAAGCCCATGCCGCCCATGTCGGCAGCCAGGTTGTACACTTCCACCGCACCTTCAACCGCCCGGATGGCATTTTCCTTCTCACTCACGTCCATGCAAAGGCTTTCGACGCCTGGGACCTGCTGGTACCAATCCGGCAATGGTTTCTTATCGATGGCGCGAATGCGGGTGAAACCTTGTTCGTGAAAATAGCGGGTGAGTGCACCGGCGATAAACCCGCCGGCGCCGGTAATCACGATCAGGTCATCTTTCTTTATATCACGATTGAGTTTGACTGCAGATTTTTTGTCCATTTTATAATTTTCCTTTCTTGATATGGTATGGTAACGTTACCATTGGGTGTAAAAAAATATGTTCCAAGCTTTTCAACTCCTCAAATTCAAAATCTCGTTAATGAACCAACTCCCTGCTTCGTCCACTGGATTGCCGGATGACAATCTCGGCAGGCAAGACCACTTCCTGGTGAATATCAGAGTCTTGACCGGCCAATTTGCTTAACAAGATCTCCGTAGCTCTCTTGCCTATTTGATACGCTGGCTGGACTGCCACTGTCAGGAAGGGAAAAGTTAACAAGGCAGATGGAAGATCATCAAAACCCACCACGGCGACATCCTCAGGGACATGCAACCCCAATTCTTGCAAGGCCTTAAGGACACCAATGGCGATAAAGTTGTTGGTGGCAAATATCGCCGTCGGTTTTGATGCTTTTGCCATGACTTTGTAAGTCATCTCGAATCCGCTCTCTTGATTGAAGGTGCCAAAATATTCCATTCTTTTGCCAGGGACAATACCGGCTTCGGTCAACGCCCTTCGGTAGCCGCGTAGACGATCGTCAGATGTTGATACACCGCTTGGCCCATTTAATATCGCGATCTCTCGATGGCCCAAGGATAAAAGCAAGCGGGTAAGTTCATAAGCTCCCCCCTCAGAATCACAAAGAACGACGTCCGTTTGCAGGTCTGGCACACGCCGATCCAGCACCACTATGGGGATACCCTGCTTCTTAATCAAAGTTACCGAGTCGAGTCCGCTTAGCGCAGGCACGAGTAAAATCCCATCCACCCTTTTTTCCAGGAGCATCTGCAGATACATCTTTTCTTTGGATACCGATTCATCCGTGTTGCAGAAGATCACGGTATAACCGGCTTCACTGGCGATATCTTCCATACCGCGTGCGATGGTGGTGAAAAACGGGTTGGTGATATCGGTCAGCACCAATGCCAGGGTGTTTGTCCGCTTTGAACGAAGCCCGCTGGCCAACCGGTTGGGGACAAACCCCAATTCGGCGACCGCAGCTTCCACACGGGCGCGCGTGTCCGGGCTGCAGTAGCCCGAGTCATTGATACATCGGGAAACGGTAATGGGCGCTACACCTGCCAGTTTTGCGACGTCCCTTATATCTGCCATTCAAAATCAACCTGATTAAATTACCAGATATGGTATGGTTACCATGACAACGATACCATAATAGCACACCAAATTCAGGCTGTCAAGAGATTTTCCTTATAAATCTATATTCTGAAGATTGCGTTTCCTTTTTCTATGCCCCTCTTGAATTCCATTTCCTTGTTTCCGCGAGAAGACCACTCCACCTTTGGCAACAGCCATTCTTGTGATTCGATTGCCATATACCCTCTCACTTGCTTTTTTCCAAAAGAGCAACATATACCTGGCTTTCACTTTTCATCCTGCTTGTGATGAACAGTACTGGTGCTGCCGCGTACGATTAATTCAAAAGGAATGAGAATTTGCTGTTCTCCATGCGGGTGCCCTTCCAATCGGTCAATCAACAGTGTGGCAGCTTTGTAAGCTGCCGTTTCGGCCTGAACGTTCAGGGTGGTCAGGGGTGGGGTAGTCAATTCGGCCATGTGTGCGCCAGCGATGGCTACAATGGAAAGATCCTCGGGGACGCGCAAATTCCTGCTTTGAACGGCTTTAATGATCCCATGGACCGCCGACTCCTGGACCGTGACAATGGCGGTGAGTTGTGGATTTTCATCCAACAAACGCAGCACACCATTTTCCACGCTTTCCTTGACAACCCGTACCTTTTCGAAAATTACCGGCAGCCCGTGTTGCACGCAAATGCTTTTATATATCCTTACCGCCCAAGCAGCATAACTATAGCCGTTGGCTGATTCCTGCTCGGGGAACGAATAAGGTTCGATTGATATAAAACCAATCTTGCGGTGCCCCAACCTGATCAAATGTTCCATTGCCATTCCGACGCCTGCTTCTACATCCAGGTCAACATAGCTCAATCCGGTATTATTCTCGCAACGACCTAGCATTACAAACGGGAATTGGTTCCGCTGCAACAGCTCAACCCGCCAATCCCTCATCAGAATTTCCATCAGGATCATCCCGTCTGTCTGGCCGCTTCGAAAAAAAGTCAGAAGGCTGGTTTCATCTAAGGGGCTAACCACGAAATTGAGGGAATAATTTTCTTTTTCACAGGCCGCCGCTGCTCCGACCAAAAAAGCATTCGCCACATGCACCCCTGTAGGATTTTGAGGGTAATGCATGGTGATAAAACGGCTTTTCCCGGAGGCCAACTGCTGCCAGGGAACCTGCGGCGCAAAATGATTCTCTTTAATGATGGCGAGAACCCGCTCCCGGGTTTCTTCCGCAACGTCCGGTTTATTATTGAGGATGCGAGAAACTGTCGAGACCGACACACCACTGGCTTTCGCAATGTCTATAATGGTGGTTTTGGTAATCTTGTTTGATTTTCTCATTTTTGCAATACCGGCCTAAGAGTTTTGAGTGGGATAACCAGATTCTGACAGCTTTCCATTCTCTTTTGAGAAATCAACGACAACCTTTTCCCCTTTATATAAAATGGAACAAACATCTCCACACGGCCCATGCTTTCCCACGAATATAATATCGAATTTCAGAATTGTTTTCATTCCCGGGTAAGATCCTTGGCGCTCTCCAAAGGTAAGGCAGCGCGAGTCATCCACCCATTTAATTTCAATGGTAGCAAAGTAACCTTTTTCATAGTTGTAGTTATCGGCTTCATCTTCATATAAAATAAATTGGCCATCGCAGCCCGTATAGACCCTCAATTGAAGAGCCGCATCAACCGCCTCCTCAGCATATTGAATTTCAGGACCCAGAGGAATAATCGACCCGCTGCGCACAAAAAGAGGTACGATCTCCAAAGGCGCGTCGGCAGTAATTGTTTGTCCACCCGTATAATACCGACCCGTCCAAAAATCATACCAGTCGCTTCCAGCCGGCAAATAAACCGGGCGAGTTTTCTCGGCGGATGTTAGGGGAGTTGAATTGGGACCATAGTACATCGGGTGGGTTACCGGGCTGACGAGAAAAGACGGCCCAAACATGAATTGATCGTGAATTTCGCAGGTGTTCGGGTCCTCTCGGAAATCAAAAGGCAGCATACGTAAAATGGTGTAATCTGCCTGGGTGACCTGGCCAGCCAGCGAATATATATACGGCATAAGGCGGTAGCGTAGTTTTAGGAATTTCACCAGACTGTCGTAAATTGGCTCGCCTGGAATTCCAAAGCGCCATATTTCGCGCGGGGTGTCTGTTCCATGGGCACGAAAAATCGGCAAAAAAATCCCGTACTGGAACCATCGCAAGTACAATTCCCGGTATCCTAGATCTTCGCAACCGTTCTCATAGTCTCCGCTCCAAAACCACAAGTCAGGTTTATTTCTGACGAAATACCCCCCAATATCGAGGGTCCAATAGGGAGAACCTGTCACACAGAAGTTCAACCCCTCAGCGATTTGACGGCGGAGAGTATCCCATGTGGCTGAGATGTCTCCAGACCAGGTGATCGTCCCGTAACAGTGCTGCCCGGCATAGGCTGAGCGAGTCAGGTTCACAACCCGCTTCCGGTCGGTCGTCCGACGCTGCCCTTCATAGATTCCTCGCGAATGCAAGAGAGAATACGCATTGATAAACTCCGGGTCTAAATATCTTTTGGCTTCACTGGTATTGATTCTCATACGCTCTTCCGGTTCAGGTTTGAAGGCACCTTTCCAGTCAGCCTCAAACGGTTCCGTGCAGTCACACCACCAGGCATCGATACCGTGCGAAAATAAGCCTGAATTGGCCTGCCGCCAATAGATTTCCCGGCCCTGCGGCTGGAATGCATCATAGGTAGTCCGGTTACCAAGCAGGCAGCCATGCTCTTTCATTTCCTTGTTATCGCCGGCTTTTGGATCCATGTTAGGCCAGACCGAGATCATCAACCGGGCGTGAAGTTTATGAATCTCTGCCATCATCCCGTCTGGATCGGGAAAGCGCGCGGGATCAAGGGTTTTCTGCCCCCACAAGTCTCCTGTCCAGGAGCGCCAATCCTGGACAATACCGTCGAGGGGCAATCGACGAGTTCTGTACTCTTTAACAACCTCGATCAGCTCGGCTTGTGATTGATAAGCTTCCTTTGACTGCAAATAACCGAACATCCATTTTGGCAGCATGGGTGCTTTTCCAGTCAACCGGCGGATGCCTCCGACAATCGAATCGAAATCAGGCCCATAGACGAAATAAAAGTCCATTTCATCATCGACGTCCGTCCATAGATAAGAGCCGAAGGCGTCGTCATGGAAAATTATAAGAGAATAGCTGTCCAGCAGGATTCCATAGCCTCGCGTGGAAACCAAAACTGGAATTGCAACTTTCATATTTTGCTGATAAACATATTGGTGCTGCCCACGCAAATTCAACATGCCCTCTTCATGCGAACCAAGACCGTACAGCGCTTCCCCATCGGTCCATTCGAATTCCAGCTTGGTGTGGTAGGCCTTCCGGTCAACCGCCTCTTTAAAAGTGTTGGCGGTAGTTCTTAATCCATCCGCCCCCAGCTCGATTTGAGCATCGTTTTCCTGGCGAGGAATGGATTTGATCACATCCACTGGCATGAGTGTCTTGCCGCCCCGGGCAGGCTCGCGGGTTAGAATTTGACCATGTGCATCCCGGTATGTGAATGCCAGCGTACTGCGGTCTATCTGGATGGTAATCTTGGAGGTGGAAAAAAAGAGTGCCTCCGTTGTTTCCCGAACGGAAACATCTGCCGGGTCTTGCGCTCCAGGCAATACCATCAAGCTTTTTGCGGGCGAAAATTCAGGGTCAAGAGTATAGCGGATGCGAATGACATCCGGAGAATAGGCAGTCAGGTCGACAAGACCGTGCGAGGTCTCAAGCCGGAGGCCGTTTGGCTGGGCGCAGTAATTTAATAGTTCCATACAACTTGACCCCATGGCTTACCCCTTTACGGCGCCAATGGTCATTCCTGAGAGAATGTAACGCTGGGCAGCCAAGTAAACCATAATGGCAGGCAGAATCGTCATTAAAATATCCGCCGAAACCAGATTCCAATATTGTTGCCATTGCCCGAAAAAGTTATAAACGGATAGGGTCATCGGCCAATTGGCACTATTGTTAAGATAGTAGAGTGGCATGATGAAGTTATTCCAGGCTCCCAGGAAGGACAAAATGGCTTCGGTAACCAACACCGGCGTTAGCAGCGGTACAATGACCTGGAAAAAGAGTTGAAACGGCCCACATCCATCTATGATGGCGGCCTCATCTAATTCCCTTGGAATAGTATCGAGGAAACCATATATGAGGAAAACCCCAAACGGAATTTGCCCGGCAGCATATAAGATCACCATCCCGATCCTGGTGTTAATGAGGTCGGTGATCTGCATGACCTTGGTCAATGTAAAATAGTTTGTTGGCAAAGCAATTCCCAGAATGATAAAAAAATACAGAAAGCGATTGAAGCGAGTTCTATTGCGCGAAAGGACAAAGGCAGCCATGGCTGCACAAAGAGTCCCAATGATCGTCGAGAAGGTGGCGTAAAAAATACTATTACCGAAGCCCTGAACAAGTTTTCCCACTGTAATCACGGTCGTGAAGTTTTCCAGGTGCAAGACAGCAGGCAACGCAGCACTCATTGAACTTGCATCCGCCTTTGATTTTAAGGAATTGACTATGATCAGGTAGACCGGGATAACCGTGACCAAACCAGCAAAAATGGCCAGTAAATGGGCTCCTACTTGTTTAATTCTTTTCGGTAACATAATTGAAGTTCTCCTTATTCGCTGGCTTACCCGCGATCCATAAATCGAATCACAAAATAACCCAGCACACCCATGAACACGAACAAGAGGCTGGAAAATGCCGTGCCAAGGCCCCATAGTCCCTGGCTAAAGTCTTGGAAGATGGCGGTGTAGATCACATCGGTGGCATAGCCCGGGCCCCCATTCGTCAGGGCATAGACAACATCGAACACCCTTAATGCGTACAGTAAATTCAACACAGTAACAATGATAATGGCGGGCATCATCAATGGCAGGGTAACCCAGAAAAGCTTTGCCCAAAAACCGGCCCCATCCACCTCTGCGGCCTCGTAATATTCCCGGGGTACCGACTGAAGACCGGCGATCAGGATGACCATGATATATCCTACCCCCGCCCAGGTATCAACCCCGATCACTGAATACAGCGCGATATGCGGGTTTACCAGCCATTTCTGAGCCAGGACCCCCAAGCCCACCCCCCTTAGGACTGTGTTCAGAAGACCAGTGGCCGGGTTTAAAATCGACCGGAATATGAGCGCAATCGTCAACATGGGCAGAACCACAGGCAGGTAAATCACCGTTCGATAGAAATAGGCCATGCGTTTGACCCCTTCTGTAAGGAGCAACGCCAGGGCCAGCCCCAACACAGTTTTTGCCACGATGGTGACTAGCGTAAAAATGAATGTATTTTTTACAAATAAGAGATAATTTCCGCTGGCTGAGAAAATGGTTTTGAAGTTTTCCAAGCCGACAAAATTAATCTTGCTGGAAAAGCTACTCCAATTTGTAAATGAATAGGCGATTCCGGAAACCCCGGGGAGGATCATAAACACCAGGTAGAGAACGAGGGCGCCGAGCGTGAAATAAAACGGATAATTACTTCGCAGTTTCATGGGATGTTTCTCTTTTCCAGGGCTTTCGCGTAAAGTGCCAGATGATACCCGGTGGGCATGAAATATGCCCGCATATTTGAAATTCTGTTTTCCTGAATCCCAACCCAGTACGCCCGGGCATACTGGGTTGGGAAATTTACTACAAATATCTCGGTCGATTACTCTTCAATGCGATGCTTTGAAAGCCAGATCCGCCTATGGCCAGTTGGGATCATTGGCAGCTTTGGCTTCCTGGGCGCGGCGCGCATCTATATTTGTCAGAACTTGTTGCGGCGTCTCGGTGCCAGTTAACAAGGCCACCATATCCTTGCCAATATCCATCCACTGCGGATTTACATACTTAACCGCAGTCTGGTATACCACTCCCCGCTTCGTGCTGGCATCCATGAAGGCTTGCTGGAAGGGAAGCAGTTTGCTCGTTATCCCGGGGAAAGGCAGGGTTGGGCTGTTGGGATCGTTGTTGACCAGGTATTGCAGATTGTCGGGCTGCGCTATGAAATTAAAGAACTGCTTCGCCTCAGCAATATGCTTTGACCCAGTCCAGATGAACATGGTTGGGCCGGCCGGATTGAGATTCAAGACCTGATTATCGGCCAGCGGATTAATAAAGACACCCAAGCTATCTGAATTGAAGTCAGGATAATCGTGCTTAACCTGCTGATCGAAAGTCAGGTTCGCTAAGGTCATGGCTACCTTGCCCGAGGAGATCATTTTGGTTTGGTCGGAGACTGCATCGGACAATGCATTATCCCCGAAGCAACCAGAGTCATACAGATCCTTAAACTGTTGCAGGAGCAGCAACGCGGTTGGATTTTTTGCAAAGGTGGTCTTATTGGTATTCAACTGGTCGGCTGTTCCGGGTGCGAGGTTCTCGATCTGGACGCCCAGTTCTGCGAACCACAAGGTTTGGTGCCATCCGTCGGCAATCGGCTCATAGATCGGGGTAATGCCGCCGGCAGCCTTAATTTTCAGGCAGGCGGCTTTCAAGTCCGCGAAGGTGGTTGGTACGCTCAAGTTCAGCTTGGAAAAAATATCTTTATTGTAGTTGATAACCCAGGTAGTTCCGAGGGTATTCCAAACCGTCAGGCCGTACACTTTTCCGTTGACCGTTGATTGATCGAGTACCAGCGGATCCTCCGTCTTGGTCCAGGGTTGATCGGATAAATCCACGGCGTTCTTTTCTACATTGTAATTCACCACCAGATCGGTCTTGCCGCTTTGCCCGCCAAAGATATCCGGCCCTTCTCCAGAGTTGAGTTTTGTTTGCAAGACGTTAAAGTACTGAGCAGATGGGATGACCTGGACGTCAATTTTTATGCCGGTTTGTTTTTCAAACTGTTGTGCAATCGTCGCTCTGGCATCGTTGGACCAACCCCAGCCTTGGCTAAGCAGATAGGTAAGGGTAACGGGGGCATTGGTGGGAGCGGCAGTGGCGGGAGCAGCGGTGGCCGGAGCCGGTGGCTGGGTTGCAGGGGCAGCGGTGGGGGTAGGAGAGGCGCAAGCCGCCATCAAACCACCGATCAGCACAAGCGTAAAAAGGGTTGAAACGAACTTCTTGATAGACATCTTTCTTCCTCCTTACTTTGGATGAATATGGGGTGAGCTGGGAGCAACATCATTAAGTCATAAAGGGTTTATTATAATTATACGCACCTCCTTCGAAGAGCTTCAGGTAGATAAAAGGTTTAATGTCACGATAGATAATGATACCGGTAATGTTACCGGCAATGCTACCGGCAATGTTACCAATAATATATAACGATATTAGGTTAAAATCAATAGGCAAATCTTGCTGTTCCTCTATCATACGCGATGGGACAAGCGACTTTTCCACAAAACTCTTAATATCACTTGCGTTTGGAGGTGTTACTTATGAGTACAAACAATAATTTGAATGAGAGTCCGTGGGTGGTAACGTTTTCTCCGAAAGATACCTTGGAAGATAGACTTAGGAAGGCGGCGCATGTAAAACCGAGTGAGGCACAGCTTAATTGGATGGAAAAAGAATATATTGCTTTTATACACTTCGGACCCAATACTTTCAGCGGAAGACAGTGGGGAACCGGGCATGAGGACCCGTCAATTTATGCACCAGCTTTTCTGGATCCAGCACAATGGGTAAGGGTATGCGCACATGCAGATATGAAAATGGTATTAATCACGATAAAGCACCATGATGGATTTTGCCAGTGGTTTACTGGTACTACCGATTTTTCAATAAAAAATTCACCTGTAAAAAAGGATATTGCCGATTTGTTGCGTAAAGGCTGCGATGCCAATAAAATCGGGCTTGGTATTTATCTTTCTCCATGGGATATGAATCAGAGAGACCGCGGACTATGGAATACTGAAGAATATGACAAATACTTTCTTGCACAGCTGAACGAATTGTTGACACGTTATGGAAGTGTAGATGAAGTCTGGTTTGATGGTGCTTGCGGTGATTATGAAATATGGAAGAATGTACCTTCTTACAGACCTGATTCCTGGTATGACTATATCGAGGCGGTTCAGCCCCATGCGGTATTCAGAATGTATGACCCGTATTTTTTTGCAACAGAGGAGAAATGGGAAGAAATCAAGGCTGGCAAGGCCAAACTTAAATGGCGCGGGAAGGCCGTGCGCTGGGTTGGGAATGAAGAAGGAAAAAGTCGGACGGATGAATGGAGTGTTCAACCTGTATTTGACAGGACGATTGCTGAAAATGCCGCTTTCCCCGATTTGGGCCAGGAAAAATATTATCAAAATGCGGTAGGAGCCGTATGGTATCCTTTGGAAGTAAATACCACGATACTGAACCAATGGTTCTGGAATTCAAGGACATCCTCTACAAAAAGCTTATCTGAACTCATTGAAATATTCTACAATTCCATTGGCAATAATGGAGTATTGCTTCTTAATGTCAGCCCTGACAACAACGGGTTGTTGCCGGAGGATCAGATACAACGCTTGATGGAATTGAAGGAGTTTATACATCGTACTTTCAGCACCAACCTGGCGCTTGGGGCAACCATTAAAGCGACTTCGGAAACACCCAGCCATAAGGCGGATTCTATTCTGGATAATAAAAAAATGACATACTGGACTACAGACGGAGAATGGGATATCAACAATAGCAATACTACCATCCTATTTGACCTGGGACAGACCAGGACATTCGATAATGTACTTGTACAGGAATATGTCAGGGAAGGGCAAAGAGTGGCAGAATGGAGCTTTGATGCCTGGGTTGGGGATTCATGGAAGGAATTGGTCCATAATAAAACCATCGGTTATAAGAAAATAAGGCGTTTCGAACCTTGTACATCCGGCAAGGTCCGGCTGAATATCCTGAGAAGCTGGGACAACCCGATGATATGTAACTTTGGATTATTCCTTTCAAGTATTCCTGAAGAAGTTGCTGAAGTGAAAGATATTGTGCAAAAAGGGCCCGAGCCTGATTATGTAGACCCCATGGAATTGATACCTGGATTGATTTACACATATTACACGGGAGGTATTCAATCTGCTGCATTAATTGAATCTATATTTTCAGTAAAACCCATAAAGAAGGGCATAATCCATAAATTCAGTATTCAACCCGCTCAAGAACCTATTGGGTATTCAATCACTTATACAGGGTATATTAAAGTTCCACTTGACGGTACTTATACATTCAAGCTTGAGAATGCAAACGGCAGCGTATTATTTTTAGGAGAGAAATTATTTCTTGACAATGACGAACCGCATGAAATAAAAGCCGTTGAAAGGAAAATTGAACTGAAATCAGGTTATTATCCAATAAAGGTATTTTATACAAGCTTCAGACTAAAAGGAATGTTAAAAGTAAGCTGGAGTGGTCCGGGGTTTGAAATCAAAGAAATTGGGGCAGACAACCTCTATCATACATAAAGTGTGTGATTCGCAGAGATCATTTCAATTCTACTAACCTTCTGTCTACTTCATAGTTCTGCTCCCGCAGCAGCTCCTTGGACTGATCGTAGTGCTCAATCACTTCGTCCCAGAATGGCGTCCTATCCTTTAGCTCAAGGAATCGGTCAATCGGTGCCATCCCAATCGATCCATGAGTTCGTTCCCAGTTATAATACTGCTGCCATTCGGCCAAACGATCCCTCAAATGTGGATCCTGTAGATCAATATTTGCATAGAACTCTTCCAGGTCGGTCCTCTGTGCTCGCTTGACCTTGCCGTTCAAGTGTGGAGATCTTGGCCTGACGGGGCGAAACTTGATACAATATTCCATCAGCCATTCTTGGACCTTGTAAGCAAAAAATTCCCGCCCACGATCTGTCTGAACTCGTTGAATTGGGAAAGGCATCTCTTCAACCACTTTTTCCAGGAAATCCAGCGTGTTTGGGGCATTTCGGCATGAATAGACCTCCAAGATCTGGTACCTGGTACAGTCATCCACTGCCGTATATTGGTATAAGCCGGGTGCGATTTTACAAGTGTCGATTTGAACTCGTTCGCCTGGTATCTTTTTCGAATACCGTTGTGCTCGTTTCTCCCGTGCAGGTCTACGGAGCGGTTTAACATCCTGGGTTGTGAGCACCTTATGGATCGTTGAGAGCGAAATTGAGAACCGATGTTGTCGTTTCAACTCATTTTGAATTCTTCGTGCGCCCAAGTTGTTCTCAGTTCTCAGCTTCAAGATCCAGCCCACTTTTTCTTCGTCGATCTTTTGTTGAGGCGATGTTTTAGGCTTGCGGCTGGTATCCTTTAAGCCTTCCAGCCCAAATTCCTCATAGCGTTTCAACCACTTCCGCAAAGTGGGTCTGGAGATTCCGCACCGCTGGCAAACAAGCCCAGCATGTCCTATTTGCTCGTAAAGATTGACCCATTTGAGTCGCGCTTGCATTCTGTGATCCATACATCCATTGTATGTTGAAACGATGTCTATTCAT
>Ga0335070_10004432_pt1 | contig 16409 bp, 13 predicted proteins | sample Lox_Sample_13_FD_206722 | JGI IMG/M metagenome (GOLD analysis project Ga0335070, IMG submission 206722) | Soil microbial communities from Loxahatchee National Wildlife Refuge, Florida, United States - Lox_Sample_1.3 | ecosystem: Environmental > Terrestrial > Soil > Wetlands | place: USA... | reverse complement strand
GGTTAAGCAGCCCATAACACCAGCGAGTCCCTCTAGGGACGGCACTAGTCCCCCTGGGGACGACAGACGCCGACGCGTCCTCGTGGCCGGCGAGACGCCGGCGCTACCGCTTGCTCTTCCTCTTCGTGCGGCGGCGCTCGGACGTCCGGCCCTTCGCCGCTACCATCTCGTACGATTGGCGGATCAAATCTTCCAACTCAGCGTCGCGCAAGATGTCCAGGCGTTCCAGCAGGACCCATTTGTAGCGGCCGACGTAGGGCGCGGGGACGATCCCCTGCTGCTCCACCAGCTCCGCAAACTTCTCAGGAGTGCACTTGAGGCAGAGTTTCTGTGGAGCCGAGTCCAGGCTCAGCACGGCGAAGATCTTGCCCCGCACCTTGAAGCAGAGATCGTCCCCCCATTGCAGGTTTTCCGTGGCCTGCGGGAAGGCGAGGCAGTAGCGGCGAAGGGAATCGACATCCATAGAGAAATTCTAGATTTCGGATGGCAGATTGCAGATTAAACGCTACCGCCCGCCACTATTCTGCGATCTGCAACCTGCAATTCCCTATACCTGCTCGTGCGCCTCGCCCAGGGTCACAGTCACATCCATCTTGCGTTTGCCGCGATAGACGGTGAGGCGCACGCTGTCGCCGGCGCGGTGATTGTTCATAATCTGTGCCAGGTCCTGCTGGCTCTCGATCCGCTCGCCGTCAATGCCCACGATGAGATCGCCGCCCAGCATGATGGGGATGTTGCCCAGGTATGCCCGCTCACTCCCTCCCCGCAGCCCGGCACGATCGGCAGCGCCGCCCGGCACGATCTGCACGATCAGCAAACCATAGTCGGCGGGCAACCCCATCTGGTCGGCGAGCTCGGGATCAATGGGAATGGTCCGCACCCCCAGCGCCGGGCGGCGCACCCGGCCCAGAGTGACCAGATCGTTCAGCACCGCTTTCGCCGTGTTGATGGGAATGGCGAAGCCGATACCTGCGCTCTGCCCCACGTTAGAGAGAATCATGGTGTTGATGCCGATCACGTCACCGTGCCAGTTGAGCAGCGGCCCGCCGGAGTTGCCGGGGTTGATAGCGGCGTCGGTCTGGATAGCCTCGTCAATCACCATGCCGTCGGGTTCTTTCACCGGGCGAATGGAGCTGACGATGCCGCTGGTGAGGGTGCCGCTCAGGCCGAAAGGATTGCCGATGGCGTACACCTTCTGCCCGACCTGCAGGTTGCGTGAGTCGCCCAGCATCATGGGAACCAGGTCCGGGGCCTTGATCTGGATGACCGCCAGGTCGTGCTCCCGGTCGGTGCCGACGATGGTGGCGCGATACTTCTTGCGATTGTGCAGAGTCACTTCAATCTGCCGGGCGTCGGCGATCACGTGGTAGTTAGTCAGGATATGCCCGTCTTTATCAATGATGAACCCTGAACCCTGGCCTTCCTGGGGAACCAGGCCATAGAAGAAGTCAAAGGCCATGGCCCGCGAGGTGATATTCACCACCGACTGGATGTTCTTGCGATACACCGCGATGTTGTTCTGTTCTTCCGCGTCGGGCGAGCCACCTCCCGCAGCCTCAGTGATCTCCACTTTGTCGGGACGGCTGGGCCAGCTGGCCAGCCCCAGTCGGCCGGAGCGATAGGTCGTGAAGTAGAAGAAGGCGCCGGCAAGAGCGACAGCAAATACGACGGGGCGTAGAAGTCTCATAAGTCAGGTCTCGGATGTCAGGTCTAGTTTGCAACTTGTAGCGGAGGTTTGCCAAGCGCAGGCGTTCCGCCTTGCTTCGCCCCTTTTGCGGCATTTCTTCGCGATCCTAGCGGCTAAAGGCTTCTCTCCGCCTCCCGTTTCAGGTCCTCATAGATCGAACGCACCTGCCGGTCAGTCTCGTCCAGAGAGCCGGAGTTATCAACCACGAAGTCCGACACTTTGATTTTCTCTTCGTCCGGGATCTGGGCTGCAATGCGGCGTGTCACTTCGCGGCGAGCGGTCTCCTCATCCACGCTCATGCGGAGCGCCCAGCGCTGGATGCGCTGCTCGGGGCGGCAGGTCACCACCACCAGCCGGTCGAAGCGCCGGGCGGCCCCGGCCTCGACGATCAACGCAGCTTCAACCATGGCGATGGCGCGCGGGTCGCGGCGGCCCACCTCCTCCATCCACTCCTCCTGCCTGCGTATTACGGCGGGATGGACAATGCGGTTCAATTCTGCGACCCGCGAGGGAGGGGTTCCGGCGAAGCCAAAAGCCGCTTCCGCCAGTCTGGGCCGGTTGACCGTGCCGTCGGCGTTCAGGATTCCAGCGCCAAAATGACGCACGACTTCGTCGTAAACCGCTTCGCCTGGCTGCAGCAGTTCGTGGGCGATGCGGTCGGCTTCGATCACATGGGCGCCAAGGGCGGCAAACATCTCGCCCACCACGGACTTGCCAGAAGCGATCCCGCCCGTCAGCCCGACTTTCAGCATAGAACCATTTCACCACGGAGGCACAGGGACACGGGAAAACCTCGTGGGAACGTGTCCATCCCGAGCTTTTCTCCGTGCCTCCGTGTCTCCGTGGTGAAGAGACTCAGGCCTTCGCCAGCTCGGGCACGCGGCTGCCCCGGCGCAGTTTGGCGGCCCGCACGGTGTTTACCATTAGCATGGCGATGGTCAGTGGGCCCACCCCGCCGGGCACCGGGGTGATGGCTCCGGCGATCTCCCCCACTTCGGGATGCACGTCTCCGATCAGGGTCGAGCCTTTGGAGACGAACACCTGCTCCCGCTTCTCGTTGCCCTTGAAAAACTTGTCGAACTCGGCACGGTCGCTGATCTTGTTCATGCCTACGTCGATCACGATGGCGCCCGGCCTGACGAAATCCCGGTTGACCATTCCCGCGCGCCCGATCGCCGCCACCAGGATGTCGGCCCGCCGGCACACCCCGGGCAAGTCCCGGGTCTTGGAGTGACAAACCGTGACGGTTGCGTTGTTGTTAATCAGCAACATGGCCGTGGGCTTGCCCACAATGTCGCTACGCCCCACCACCACCGCTTCCTGGCCGGCAATGGGGATGTTGCTGCGCTTCAGGATTTCGATAATTCCGGCCGGGGTGCACGGAACCAATCCCGGCCGCTGGGTGGATAGGAACCCCACGTTGACCGGGTGGAATCCGTCCACGTCCTTCGCCGGGTCCACCGCCATCAGGACTTTCTTCGAGTCCACCTGCGGCGGCAGGGGAAGCTGCACCAGGATGCCGTCAATCTCGTCGCGTTGGTTGAGTTCGTGGACCAGATCGAGCAGTTCTTCGGTCGAGGACGTGTCCGGCGGAGTGTGCTTTTCGCTGTAGATGCCGAGTTCCTCGCAGCTCTTGACCTTGCCGCGAACATAGATTTCCGAGGCCGGGTTGTTGCCCACCAGGATGACCGCCAGCCCGGGACGCATTCCGGCGGCTGTCAGCGTACCTACCTCCGAAGAGACTTCCGCGCGGATATCAGCGGCGATTTTGTTGCCGTCCAGAATGTTGGCAGCCATGGGACCTCACTTCTGCTTGGGATGGTTGAAGCAGCAAATATTATCGTAAACCAGGGGGCGGCGCTGTGACTCCGAGCAGAAAAATATGGATGCGCCGCCGAGATCGCGAGACAGACATGAAGTTGCGCGATGGGCCGGGCTGCGAAGCTGTAACCTTCCCGGCGGCCTCGACGAGCTCCGCGATGGATGGTTTTCCTTGGCGTTGCCCAAAGCGTACAATCAGCTTGTTATGATCCCCCAAGATCTTCTCGATATCCTGGTCTGCCCCGTCTGCAAGAAGCCGCTGACGCTTAAGGGCGATGGAGAGAGCCTGAAGTGCGGTCACTGCCACCGGGTGTACCCCATCCGGGACAACATTCCCATATTGTTGATCGATGAGGCGGTCACCGAGCCCTAGTTTGCGCCTTTTCACTCCGCCGTAGGGGCCCACGCCGCTTTGCGTCCCAGAAAGACACAACGTGTCATTCCCTTGAGACCCACCTTTGTACCCAGTCTCCGGTTACCTCCGAAGGGTTGCCTCGCAACCTCGCATATTTGAGGGGCTTAAAGAAACCGAGTCGTCTTGCCGAACGTATATAGAGACAGGGCTGGGTACGGCATTCAAATTGCATGCAACTAACATGGCACCCAGTGAGTCTAATAGCCCAAGAACAGTAGAGGGTCGGAGGTGAGACGACCATGCGAGAGAGATTTTCCACTACCGAATTGACGGCGCTGCGCAACGATCTGCTGCAAGGTGGGCTGGTCGATTCCCGCGAGGCGGCCGAGCTTTTGCAGGTATTCCTTATGGGGCGGGGCTATGGCGTGTCTCCCCAGGCAGCCATGGATGCTGCCAGCCGAGTGGAGATGGCCGGCTGCGCGCTGCCCGTCCTGCAAGAGGAGTTGGAGGCGTTGGCGCTGGTCATGTAGCGGTGACACGCCGCGCCAGTTGCCACCGTGGCGCTGCTTGAGAACCCAGGTGGAGGACAAGATCTAAGGGGGCTTCAGAACCAGGTTGTTTCCCCTTATGGTGAAGGAAAGAGGAGAGCCGGGCCAACCAGCCCGGCCTTGCTTTTTCAGCCATCAGCCGTCAGATCAGCCTTCGGAGAATGGCTGTCGATGCTCTGATGGGGCGTCATCCCGAGTCCGGCGACAGCCGGGCGAGGGACCTTGCGCGTAGCAGTAACGCACCGGTCGCAAGCACCACCGCCGCAGCACAGCAGATCCTTCGCCCTTTCGGGTACAGGATGACGTCACAGATGGTGTTCCTGATGGCTGATGGCAGACAACCGCTCTACTCGTACCTCAGGCTTTCCACGGGATCGAGCTTGGCGGCGCGGGCGGCGGGCACCGTTCCGAACAGGATGCCCACCAGGGACGAGACCACGATGGCCACGATGGCGGAAAGTCCGGAGATCGGAATGCGATATTCGGTGAAGAAGCGTACCGAAAACGGCAACGCGAGACCGATAATGACGCCCAGGATCCCGCCGATGAGAGAGATAAGGATGGCCTCCGCCAGAAACTGAAAGCGAATTTCGGCGTTAGTGGCGCCAATGGCTTTGCGAATGCCAATCTCGCGGATGCGCGCGCTCACCGTGGCCAGCATGATGTTCATGATGCCGATCCCGCTGACCAGCAAAACCACGGCGGCCACCAGCAGCAGGACCAGAGTCAGGGCATTGGCAGTTTTGTTGGCCAGGGCCACCAACTGCGTGAGATTGGCGACCACGTAAACCGATTCCGCGCGATGCCGGGACTGGATCACGTGCCGAATCTGCTCCGTCGCCGAAGCCACCATCGAAGAATCTGCAGCCGAGAAGTAGATCTGTTTGACCGTGGTTGTGTCGGTGAAATAGCGGCTCACCGTGTAGGGGATCAACATGGTGTAATCCACGACCTCGGTCTGCCCGAACGTGTCCACACGCTCCTTAAAAGTCCCGACAATGGTGAATGGCAAGCCGCTAATCTTGAGGATCTTGCCGACGGCTTCTTCGGGGGATCCGTAGAGCTGCTGGGCCATCTTCTGAGTGATGACCCCGACCTTGTTATGAACCTGCTCGTCCTCTTCGTCGAAAAACCTGCCGGAAAGCACCACCAGATTGCGCACCAGGCGATAATCGGGAAACACTCCCAGGATGGTGATGTCGCGCTCTTTCCCGCTGCCCACCGGGATGCGCTCGCTGAGCTGGGCGACCGGCGAGGCGGCTACAATGCCCGGCACCTGCTGCAAGACCGCCTGCAGGTCATCCACCGTCAGCGGATCGGGCGCGGTGGTGGTGATGCGCTGCGCGCCGCCTTGATATTCGGCCTCAATCTGGTTGGTGCCGATGGCTTGAATCAGGCCCAGAACATACTGTTTACCGGTCATGCCGATGGTGACCACCAGAATCAGCGAGGCGGTGCCGATCACCATGCCCAGGGCGGTGAGGGCGAACCGCACCTTGTTCGACATGAAGGTGTCATAGGCGAAGCTGATGATCTCGCCGAAAACCAGCTTGGGGGGACGCGCCGGCGCCCTAGTGGTGGTGGCAGTTGTGGCCATGCTTTAGGTTAGATGCTACGCAAAAGCCGGCACATCGGCAAACTGTTGGCACGGACCCCGGTTTGTTAGCGATCTAGCCGGTTGCTTCGTCTGCAGCCTGAGGGGTAGATTAAGTGCCGCGTGTAGTCCCTCTGGGATATTTCCCCACCGCGGGAGTTATCAGAGATGAAACGAACCTTCTTGCTATCCTGTGCCGTGTTGATCCTCGTCGCCTGGCGCGGGACTCATGCCTCCCCGGTCCTTGCCCAAGGCATGGCGGACTGGTCGCAGTGGGGGCGCACTGCCCAGCACAACGGCTCCACGCCTGCGATCGGGCAGAGTCCCAACACCAAGCTGGCGGACATCACCTTCGATCCATTTACCAGCCAGGAGATGGCGGAGACCTTCGGCGACCTGCTGGCCCACTACCAGGCGCCCCTGGTGGATGGCAGCAACGTCTTCCTCGAGGTCAAGACCGGCACCTATGTCTCCTGCGACCCACCCGGATCGGGTCAGCCCTTTCCCTGCGGGCCTGACGCCTGGGACCAGCAGATTTGGAATGAGCGCGCCTTCGTGTGGCAGGGCGGTGCGCTAGTCCAACTGTGGAACTTCCAGAGCGACTGGAAGCCGGAGCCGAATGCGGTCCATCTCGGCGGCTGGGAGCCGGTATTTCATGCCGCACTGGGGAATGGCTTCGTATTTGTCCCGGGGTTCGCTGGGTCCATCTACAAGCTGAACGAGTCCGATGGCTCGCTGGTGGTGCAGTACAAACCGTTCGCCGTGGACGATCCCAACACCTTCGTATCCGGTCCCTTGACGGTGGACCGGACGGGCAACGTCTACTACAACATCGTGGCGTTGACCAGCACCAATCCCTGGGGGAGAAACGTGCGCGGCGCGTGGCTGGTGCGAGTGAGCCCGGCGGGCATAGTCCGCAAGGTCAGCTATGCCACCCTGGTGCCGGGCGCGCCTACTACCTGCGATGGATCTCCGTGCGGCGCGCAGCGGCCGGGAATGAACGTGGCCCCGGCAGTGTCTCCGGATGGCAAGACGGTTTACACCGTCAGCCGGGCGCATTTCGCGTCAAATTTTGGGTTTGTCGTCGCCGCCAACAGCAATCTGACTCCCAAATGGCAGACGGCACTGCATTTCTTGCAGGGCCAGGGAATCGAAGATTATGTCTCCGATGCATCTTCCTCCACCCCTGCGCTGACGCCGGATGGCAGTGTTCTGTTCGGCACGACGGGTGACAATGACGCCCGCGGGTATCTCTTCAAGTTCGACTCTACCGGGCAGCACGTCGCCTCCTACGATTTCGGCTGGGACTCCACCCCAGCGGTGTGGGCGCACGATGGCACCTACTCGGTCGTCATCAAGGACAACCACTACGGCGGCGGGCCGTACTACATCTCGCAGCTGAACGCCAGCCTGGTGCGGGAGTGGAGATACCTCAGCCCAACCAACTTCGAGTGGTGTGTAAACGCCCCGGCCGTGGACTCGACCGGAATTGTGTACGCGAACAGCGAGGACGGGAATGTGTACGTGATCAACCAGGGTGGGACCCTTAAGGGGAAGATCTTTCTGCGCCGGGCAGTGGGCGCGGCATACACTCCGGTCGCCATCGGAAGAGACGGAAAGATCTATACCGAGAATGACGGGGATATGTTTGTCGTGGGGAACTAAGAGAGCACTCCCACCCGGGGTTCGTTAAGATGAGAAGGGCTGCGTCAGCCTCAGCGACCCCGGAGTTCATGCTTGAAACGTAACGCTCTCTTGTTGCTCCTGAGCATCGGAGCCCTGCTCATTCATGGCTATCATCCCTTCGCGGAGGACGCGGAGATCTATCTGCCCGGGATTGAAAAGATCCTGCATCCGGAATTGTTCCCCTTCGGCGCGGAATTCTTCCAATCGCATGCCCACCTGACGCTGTTTCCCAACCTGATTGCGGCGTCGGTACGAATCACGCATCTGCCCCTGGAGGTGGCGCTGTTCTTCTGGCAATTGCTTTCGATCTTCCTGCTGCTGCTGGCGGGCTGGGAGTTGAGCGGCAAGTGTTTTACAGATGCGAAAGCGCGCTGGGCGGGAGTGGGTCTGCTGGCGGCGCTGCTGACCCTGCCCGTGGCCGGAACCGGACTTTACATCCTGGATCAGTACCTCAACCCGCGGAACCTCACGGCCTTCGCCACCATCTTCGCGATTGCCAAGGTGCTGGACAAAAAGTACGGGCAGGCCGCGCTGTTCCTGGCATTTGCTGGGGTCCTCCATCCTCTGATGCCGGTGTTTGCTCTTTCGTATTGCATTCTGTTGGTGCTGATGGAGAGATTCGATCCCGCGTTCGCGGCTCTGGCTGCGCTGTTGCCGTTCGGAACCAATTTCGGCACGCCGACTCCGGCCTATCACCAAGTAGCGCTATCCCATTCCTATTTTTATCTGACGCGCTGGGCGTGGTACGAGTGGCTGGGAGGGCTGGCGCCCATCGCGATTCTCTGGTGGTTCAGCCGGGTGGCGCGCGCGCGGCAATGGCGGAATCTCGAACTTTTGTGCCGCGCGCTGGTGGTTTATCAGCTCATCTACACGGCGGCGGCCCTGGTGCTTTCGATCCCGGCGCGTTTTGAGGGCCTGGGTCTCCTCCAACCGATGCGGAGCCTGTACCTGCTGTACATTCTGCTGGTCTTGCTCGGCGGAGGGCTGCTGGCTGAGTATCTGCTGAAAAACCAGCTGTGGCGGTGGCTGGTGCTGTTTGTGCCGTTGTGCGCCGGGATGTTTGTGGCACAGCGAGCGCTTTTTCCGGCCAGCGCCCACGTGGAATGGCCCGGCGCCGCGCCCAGGAATCCGTGGGTGCAGGCGTTTGACTGGGCTCGAGAGAACACTCCGCGCGATGCGATCTTTGCGCTGGACCCGAGGTTCATGAATATTCCGGGCGAAGATGAGAATGGGTTTCGCGACATCGCGCAGCGCAGCCGACTAGCCGACGAGGTCAAGGACAGCGGGGCGGTGAGCATGTTTCCGCCGCTGGCTGAGACGTGGCTGCGACAGGTGCAGGCGCTGCGAGGGTGGAGAAATTTTCAAACGCAGGACTTCCGGCACTTGCAGGATCAATACGGAGTGAGCTGGGCGGTGCTGCAAGTGCCGGGGATCCCCGGCCTGGAGTGCCCGTATCGAAATGACGCCGTGCTGGTCTGCAAGCTGAAGCCGTAGCCGTTACCCCTGCGGGCCCGCTGCTCCACGCGCGTAGTAGGTGGCGTAGCCGGGCTCCAGACGGCGGCCTTTTTCGCTGAAAATGCGGAAGCGCCACAGTCCCATCCGCTGCAAGGCGAACTGCAGCGAGGTGGCTACCACGCCCAGACCATACTTCACACTGCGCCCGAAATTGATGGATGAAGCGTCCTCAAAATACTTGGTCGGGCAGGAGACCTCTCCGATGCGGAAGCCGAAGTGCGCGCACTGCGCCAGTACCTGGTTGTCGAACACAAAATCGTCGGAGTTTTCCAGCAGCGGCAGGCTCATGAGCACGTCGCGGCTGAAGGCGCGATAGCCGGTGTGATACTCGGAGAGCTTGATTCCCAGAAACAGGTTCTCGAAGGCAGTAAGAACACGATTGGCGATGTACTTGTAAAGCGGCATGCCGCCGCGGAGTGCCTGGCCTCCGATGATGCGCGAGCCCAGCACCACGTCATACACACCATAAGCCACCATGCTGGCCATGGCGGTAACCAGCAGCGGCGTGTACTGGTAGTCGGGGTGCACCATGATGACCACGTCCGCGCCCGCCGTCAGGGCCTCGCGATAGCAGGTCTGCTGGTTGCGCCCGTAGCCGTAGTTCTGGTCGTGGACAAAGAACTGCAGCCCCAACTGCTCGGCGATCTGGATGGTGCGGTCCGAGCTGTGGTCATCCACCAGAATGCGGATGTCCACTAGGTCTGGAAGTTCGCGGACGGTGGCCTCTAACGTTTTCTCGGCGTTGTAGGCTGGTAAAACTACCGCGATGCGTTTGCCATTGATCATGCGTGGTCCGAAATAGGGCTCTTTGCACCATGATAACCGCTCCCGGGCGCCTTTGAGTTTTATCTCTGATCTGCGCAACGCCACGCGAAAGTCCCCGAGTATAGGAGAATGAATCATGTCCTCCGTACGCATGGACAAGTGGCTGTGGGCGGCCAGGTTTTTCAAGACGCGGTCGTTGGCGGCGCGGGCGTGTGAACTCGGCCGGGTTCAGGCAAACGGGCAGAACGTCAAGGCAGCCCGCGATGTCCGGATTGGAGACCTGCTGCGCGTCACCAACGACAGCAGCGACTTTGAGATCGAAGTCCTGCAACTCAGCGACGTGCGCGGCCCGGCCTCCGTTGCGCAAACGCTCTACCGCGAGACGGAGGCAAGCCGCGAGCTGCGCCTGAAAGTGGCAGCCGAGCGCAGGGCGATGAAGCAGTTCGAACAGTTACCCGCAGGCAGGCCATCCAAGCGCGACCGCCGGAGAATCATTCAGTTCCGCCAAAGGCTCAGCGGAGACCGATGACGCTGGTCGGTAGCCCCCTGAACGACGGCGCCGTGATTACGGACGACTACAATTAGAGACATCATGCAGCGCCTGATCGTCAAGACGCGCAAGAAGCGCGAAGTGGTGGACATCACCGACCGGGTGGAGCATCTGCTGGGGGATGCGCACAAGTCCGGTCTCTGCAGCCTGCTCATCCTGCATACGACCGCCGCCTTGACCACCGCTGACCTCGATCCCGGAACTGATCTCGACATGCTGGACGCCTTTGAGGCGATGGTGCCTAAGCTGCGCTATCGGCACCCGCACAATCCGGCCCACGTCCCCGACCATATTTTGTCAGCGCTGATCGGGACGTCGGTGGCTTTGCCGTTTGAGAAGGGGAAGCTGCTGCTGGGCACGTGGCAACGCGTGGTCTTGATTGAGCTGGACGGGCCCCGGGAGCGGGAGGTTGTAGCCACCATCACGGCTGAGGGATAGGCCTGGTCGGACAAGAGTGTCCGAGCCACACGCCCCCGTTTTCACTCAAAAACCGCTAATATGCTAGGTGTTTCGAGAGGGGCCTCATGAACGTTCCCGCAGCACCCCGCAAGTTGGCCGGGCGCTATGAAGTGCGACAGGTACTGGGCCAGGGCGGCATGGGCCTGGTATACCGGGCCTACGATACCGTGGTGCGCCGCGAGGTCGCCGTCAAGACCCTGCTCGATGCCCCCGATCCCGCGTCGCTCCAGTTGTTCTACAAAGAGTGCGATGTGCTGGCCTCCATGAGCCATCCCAACATCGTGGAGATCTTCGACATCGGAGAGTTTGAAGAAGAGGGCAAGGAGAAACCGTACTTCGTCATGCCGCTGCTGCCGGGAACCACCCTGGATGACTTCATTCGCAAGGCCAGCCACCGTCTGACCGTGGAACGTACCGTCGAAATCATCTCGCAGACCTGCCGCGGGTTGCAGGCGGCGCATGAACGCGGCCTGGTGCACCGCGACCTGAAGCCGAGCAACATCTTCGTGATGGAAGATGATTCGGTCAAGATCATTGACTTCGGCGTCGCGCACATGGCGGACACGCGCACCACCCGGGGACAGAAGGGGACGCTGCTCTACATGTCTCCCGAGCAGATTGAGATGAAGCCGCTGTCGGCGCTCTCCGACATTTTTTCCCTGAGCGTGGTCTGCTATGAGGCGCTGACCGGCCGGCAGCCGTTCCAGCGCGCCCGGGCCGACGAGGTGGTGGATGCCATTCTGCACCAGATTCCACCTCCCGCTTCGGAACTGAACCCGGCAGTGAGCCAGGCCATCAGCCGGGTGGTGCACAAGGGGATGGCCAAGCAGTCCTGGCACCGCTTCTCCAGCGCCCGCGAACTCGGCGACACGCTCAACAAAGCCCTGCGCGGAGAGGCCATCGAATTCTTCGACCCGTCACGCACCCGTCCCCGCGTGGAACGGGCCACCAAGGCGTTGCAGGATGGCGATTACCAGTTCGCGGGAGAAATTCTGGGAGAACTGGAGGCGGAGGGCCACCTCGATACCTCGATCGCCTCGCTGCGGCAGCAACTGGACGGCGCGGTGCGCCGCAAGACCATCACCCAACTGCTGGAGGCGGCCAAGGCGCGATTCGAGGAAGAGGAAGACCCGCTGGCGCTGCAGAAGCTGCAGGAAATCCTGCAGATGGAGCCCGACAACGCCAGCGCGCTGGCCCTCAAGAGCAAGATCGAGAATCGCCGCAGCACGCGGCAGATTGACAACTGGTATCGCCTGGCGCGGCAGCACATGGACAATCACGCCTACCCGCATGCCCGCGAAGCCTTGCAGAACGTTCTGCAATTGCGACCCAACGAGGCCCGGGCGCTGGAATTGATCGCGGAGGTGGACCGCCAGGAGCAGGAATACAACAAGCTGCGCCAGGAAAAAACCCAGTTGCATCGCGCCGCCATGGAGGCCTGGCAGAAGGGCGACGTCAGCAGCGCGCTGATGAAGCTGGGCGTGGTTCTGGAGCTGGACCGAAAAGCGCCGGATTCGTCGGTCAGCGATTCCGCCGGTACCTACCAGAGTTTCTACAACCAGGTGCGTTCCGAGCACGATGCCATGAATGCGGCGTACGCGGAGGCGCGCAAGCACCTTGCCGAGCGCAACTTCAGCAAGGCGCGGGCGCTGTGCGGCACTTACCTCACCAAGTATCCGAACAACGCGCTGTTTCAGGCCCTGAAGTATGACGTCGAGGAGCAGCAACGGCAGCAACTCTCGGCCTTCATCGCAGAAGTGGACCGCCAGGTCGAGGCAGAAGCCGATCTGGACAAGCGGGTGAACATCCTGCAGGAAGCACTGGCACAGCATCCCGGAGAAAGCCACTTTGAACGCGCGTTGCGCCTGGTGCAGGACAAGCGCGACCTGGTGAACTCAATTGTCGCCCGGGCCCACCTGCACGAGGAGCAGGGGACCTTCGGCGACGCGCTCAACGACTGGGAGATCCTGCGCACCATCTACAGCCAGTATCCCGGCCTGAAATTCGAGATTGAGCGGCTGCAGAAGCGCCGCGAGCAGCAGACGCGCATCGAGGCCAAGACCAGCCTGGTGGAGCAGGTGGATGCCTGCCTGCATTCCAGCGATTACTCCCGGGCTTTGGATCTGTTGGAAAAGGGGAAATTGGAGTTCCCCAACGACGCCGAGCTGGTGGAGCTCGAGAAGCTGGCGAACGAAGGAGTGCAGCGCAAGGCCGAAGCCCATCGCCTGATGACCGAAGGCCAGGAACTGTGCGCGCAGGGTCGGTTTGTGGACGGGTCCAAATTGTTGCGCAACGCCTACGAACTGGACGAAAACAACACGCTGACCCGGGCCGTGCTCTCCAACGCGCTGATCGAACAGGCCAAGCGCGTGGTGGACAGCAACTGGCAGGAAGCCGAGCGGCTGGCGCAACAATCGCTCGATTTGAACCCGGGTCATCCCATGGGCAAGACCATCCGCAGCCTGATTCTTGACCAGAAACGGGAGCAGGTGGTCAACGACTGCCTTTCTCAGGCCCGCAAGCTGCAAGCGGCGGCCGATTTGGCAGGCGCGTTGTCGCGTATCGAGGAAGGCTTGGCCGCCTATCCGCGGGAACCGAGATTGCTGCAGATTCAGGACACGGTGCAAAAAGAACTCCAGGCGCAGCGCCGCCAGATGCGCCGCCGTGACTTGGAGGAGTTGCGCGGTTTGGAACACGAAGCCGCCTCTGCCAACGATCCCGCAGTGAAACAAACCTTCGCGCAGCGGGCCCAGGCTCTGGCGGAGAAGTATGCGGATGATGAGGAGGTTCTTTCGGCGGCGGATGGCCTGCTGCAGCGGCTGAACCTGCCTAAGACCCAGCGGCCGAGCGCGGGCGCGAAACCTGGCGAGGAGGAAACTCTGGTTGAATTGCCCGCCGGCGTGAAGAAGTCCCCTGCGGGACCGGAGAGCGCAACCATGTCGCTCTATTCCTCTCCCACGGTTGCCATGCCGCCTCCCGCAGCGGGGGAAAGGGTCGGCCCTGCGGTCTCCGCTCCAGCGGTCACTCCGGCACCTGGCACGCCCAGCCCACTGCCTCCGCAGCCGTCACGCCCATCCGCGGCTAAGCCATCCGGTCGCCCCTCGGCGCTCGCAGGGCTACTACCAGCCTCCAAGGGGCTGAAGGTTGCCGGAGCAGCGGCTGCGCTCGTGTTGCTGGTGGTCGTATCCTGGCTGGGCATGCGGCACGGCCGTCAGGCAAGCGTACCGCCACCCGCGCTCAGCGTGCGCATCCGCACCTTGCCCTCCGGCGCCGCCATTCGCATTAACAATGAGTCGAAGGGCGTCTCCGATTTGCAGGTAGATTTGCCGCAGGGAACCTACCAGGTGGAGGCCCAGTTGGATGGCTACCAGCCGGCGACCACCTCGCTCGAGGTCAAGCCCGGCTCCCCCAACTCCATCGAACTGACGCTGCAACCCGCCCTGCCGGCCGTGAGGCTGTCTTCAGACACGGGTACAGGAAAGATCTCGTTCGATGACCAGCCCTCGGTAGACCTTGAAGGCGCTCAGTGGACGCTCGACAAGATCCCCGCGGGCGACCACACACTCAAGTTTGATGGTCCGCAGGGCGGAGTGTCCTTCACTTTCGCGGCTGATCCGAGTTCTCTTCCGGTGGTGAAGGGACCGATCACGGCTAACGGCGTCCTGGCCGTGGTGGTTGGCAACCTGGGTGGCCGGCTGCACATATATTGCAGCGACCCGGGCGCGAAGGTGAGTCTCGACGGGCAGCCTGAGGCGGAGGCAACCCCGGATGGTGTGGAACTTTCGCAAGTCGCGCCCGGCACTCACCAGCTAACCCTGACGCAGGGCAGTGACCAGTACAAGATGGATGTGGATGCGGGGCCGGCGCCGACGCTGAGCGCCTTCCTGCAGTCAGGTCAGGACATCGGCACGCTGGTGGTGGCAACCGGCCAGGACCGCGTGCGGGTTTTTCTCAACGGTCAACTGCAGAAGCAACTGACCGAAGGCGGGCAGCTGCGCGTCCCCAATCTCGAGCCCAAAGATTATGTCGTCCGCGTCTCCAAGAGTGGATTTCAGGAAGTGCCCGAGCAGAGAATCCGGATTCGCAAAGGCGAACAGAGCAAGCTGACGTTCAACCTGCTGCCGATTCCGCAATTCGCTTCGCTCTCTATTCAAAACGGAGTTCCGGGGACGGAAGTCCTGATCGACCAAACCTCAGTCGGGACGGTGAATCCCGATGGCACGCTCAACTTTGCGCAGGTGAGTCCGGGCGACCACGTGGTCGAGTTGCGCAAGGACCGTTTCAAGTCCAAGCGGGTGCAGAAGCACTTCGTGGCGGGCGCCACGGTTCCCGTCGTGGGCTCCGAGGCTGGGCTGGAGGTGGCCGCCGGCGAGGTGCGTATTACCTTCACCCCGGCGGATGCGACCGTGACCCTCGCCAAAGGCGGGCAACTCCCCATTCGAGTGACCAGCGGCGCGCCCTTGAGCCTGCCGCCCGGCTCCTACATCCTCACGGCCAAGACCGCGGATGGCCTGACCCGCACCTCCACGCTGCAGGTCGCCGCCGGTGAATCCAGGAGTCTGGACTTGCCCTTGGGCCCCAGCGGAATGTCGAAGTGGGATGACCCGGCAGGTTGGAAGGCCGAGAAGAGCTGGTTTGTGCACCGCGGCGGAGATTTCGTGCTGTACAGCGCCTCTCCCACCTCTGGAACCTTTACCTTCACCGCCATGCTGCTTAAGGGCCGCCGCCTGCAGTGGGTCTTCGATTACCTGGACAACAAGAATTACGGCTTGCTGCAGATGGACGACAACAACTTTTACCGCAGCGTGGTGCGCAATGGCGAAAAGACCGATGCCGCCAAGATTCCGCACAAGTGGGACAAGAAGACCTTCTGCACGATCCGCATACGCGTGACCCCCAACGAGATCGTCCACGAGGTGCGGGAGAAAGACAACTGGGTGACCCTGGACACGTGGAGCCAACCCGGAGTCAACCTGAGCCTGGGAAAATTTGGCTTCTACATTCCCGGCAACGACCAGGTGGCGCTATCGAACTTCAACCACTACGCGGAGCTGAGCCCGCGGTAGGCGGCAGACTCGTCAACGAGCGTGCTACTAAACGGGCTCACGGAGGATGCGTGTGCGGGCGATACGGGCGGTCTTGAAAGAACCGGCTTCGACTGTCCCTGGGTGTTTTCAATGGGTCAGGCCGGCACAGACGGGGTCTTTTGGGCCTGATTGGGCTAGGTTGCACCGTTAACGGCCAGTAAGGGTTTTAGCCCCTGGGTGCGTGCGGTTCGTACCCGGGCAGGGATTCTGAGTGTAATCGCCTTCCATGAGAAGGCCGGTCGGAGTCAAGTGGATTCTTTTGCCTTTTCGTTGAACAAGGTTTTTTCCTCCGCCGAGTCTCGCCACTGTCGCCATGCTTCCATCCGCACTCTTGAGGAGCGA
>Ga0335070_10004431_pt1 | contig 16410 bp, 13 predicted proteins | sample Lox_Sample_13_FD_206722 | JGI IMG/M metagenome (GOLD analysis project Ga0335070, IMG submission 206722) | Soil microbial communities from Loxahatchee National Wildlife Refuge, Florida, United States - Lox_Sample_1.3 | ecosystem: Environmental > Terrestrial > Soil > Wetlands | place: USA... | reverse complement strand
CCTTCCCCGAGGTGCACGGTCCGGAGATAGGGCTCCGGGAACCGCGCCCAGATCTGTGTGAGCCCGAGTGCGAGCAGCAGCCCGATCCAGGCGGCGACCGAGTCGGCGAGCGGCACGATCGGGACGAGGAAGAGGAGGTACTGAGGCGACAGCACCTTCGCGAAGGCGACGAAGCCGACCGCGGTCGCGGCGGCGGCCCGCAGCGTCCGGTCGCGGTCGACGGGGCCCGCGCGCCTCAGCATCCACCAGGCGGCACCCGACGCCGCGAGCACGAGCAGCGAGCCGATCGCCGCGAGCGCGCCCGCCGTCCCGCCCGCGATGTCGAACGAGAACGGCGCGTGCGTGACGACGACGTGGTAGCCGGCGCCGAGCCTGTGCGCGACGCCGAGGATCGAGCCGCCGAGGCTCTCCACCTGGAGCCCGCGCGTCGCCTGCTCCCGGAGGCTGTACTCGAGCCCGCCCGGAGCGGCGGCGGCGAACGGGAGGAAGATCGCGACGAGGACGGCGGCGCCGGCCAGGAGCGCGCGCTCCGCCTCGCGGCGCCCGCGCCCGCGCGCGACGTACGCGAGGAGCGCGGGTGCGAGCAGCACCGGGTAGAGCTTCGCCGCCGTCGCCGCCCCCAGCAGCGCGAGCCCCCAGCGCGCGTGCCCGCGGACGACGAGAGCGACGGACCACGCGGCCAGCGCGGCCGGCCAGAGGTCGAAGCTGTTCAGCGTGATCGGTCCGAGCAGCGCCGGCGCGACGCCTGCGACGACGACCGCGCCGTAGCGCCTGCGCGCGGGCGTCTCCGCGAGCGCGAATGCGACCGCCGCGACGGCCGCGAGTCCGTAGACGAGCGCGAAGCCCTTGAACCACGGCACGTAGTGCGAGCGCGGCAGCGCCGGCAGCGCGAGCGCCGGGATCGCCCCCGGCGGGAACTCCATCGAGAAGCCGGACCGGTACGGCAGGTGCCCGTGCGCGATCCTCGACCCGTAGAGCGAGTAGAGGCCGGTGTCCGCCTTCCCGTGCGGGTCCCACAGCCCGACGTTCGGCAGCGAGCACGCCGTGATCAGCACGACCCAGCCCACCGCCGCGACGCGGAGCGTCCTCACGAGTCGCGCGTCGCCGCGCGCGCCGGACGAAGCTGCGGCACGAGCGAGAGGAGGACGGCGATGCCGGCGGCCCAGAGCACGAACAGCTCCGGCAGGCTCGCGTACAGGAAGCGCGGATGCTGCGCCGTGTTCGCGTAGAAGCTGTAGAAGACGGGGTTGATCAGCAGGAACGCGAGCACGAGCGCGAGCGCCCAGGGACGGCGCAGGCCCCACGCGCCGACGACCGCGAGCGGCACGACGATCGCGAGCGTGTGCGCCGTGAAGATCGACGAATGCGTCCAGCTCGAGACGACGTGCGCCGGGTCGAACGGATCCCTCGGCCACGCCTTCGCGTTGCCGTAGAGCTCCGGGTACGACTTCGGCCAGTAGACGAGCACGACGGGCGCGAACGCGAGCGCGCCCGCGAGGAACGGCAGCGCGTCCTTCCGCCGCCCGCGCAGGAACACGACGGCGAGCGCCGCCGCCGCGAGCAGCGCGTTCGAGACCTTGACCGCGGTCGCGACGCTCAGCGCGCACCCGGCGAGGGACAGCCGCATCGGCGTCAGCCGCGGCGAGAGCAGCAGCGCCGCGCCGCCGGTGACGAGGAACGTCGAGAGCGGCTCGTCGTAGAGGTGGAGCCCGACGTCGACGTCCCACTGGCTGTTCGCCCAGGCGCCGTGGCCGGCGATGAGCCCGACGAGGAGCGGCCACGCGGTCCAGAACGCCGCGGCGAGGATCCCCACCCAGCGGCGCCCGCTCGCGTGGAGGCCGAGGTAGGCGACGGTGACGACCGTGCCGGCGACGCACGCGAGCGAGAGCACGAAGCCGACCCACCAGCCGAGGTGGTGCGAGATCCCGAAGCCGAGCGCGCGGTACGGGAGCATGACGAGGCCCCAGACGAGCGACCAGCCGAACACCGCCGCGCCGCTGACGTGCTGCCAGTGGATGTCGACGCAGACGACGAGGCCGAACGCGAACAGCGCGAGCGGGACGAGCCACGGTCGCAGGTCGGGACGCCGCCGCCACGCGAGCACGAGCGCGACGGCCGCCGCGATCGCGGCGATCGCCACGAGCGCGAGCAGCGGGCGCGGCACGCGCGCCCAGGCGGCGACGAACTCGCGCGCGGCCGCGTAGAAGCCCGTGGCGTCGCCCTCCAGGCCGCGGTACGTCCATCGCGGCATCCCCGGAAGCTTCGAGCCGGAGTCGGCGTAGGCGGCGAGCGGGATCGCGAGCCGGATCGCCGCGAGCAGGCCGATCGCGCCCCACCAGCCGTTCAGCCTCGGTGCGCGCATCGCGGGAGGACGGTACCAGCGGTCGAGGCGGTAAATCATTCGTAAAGGCATGCACGCCTCTCCGGGGCCGCCGTTACCATCGGTGCGATGCCGACGGCTGTGGTCACGGGAGGCGCGGGCTTCCTCGGTTCGCATCTCTGCGACTACCTCGTCGCCGAGGGCTACCGCGTCATCTGCGTCGACAACCTCGAGACGGGATCGCTGCAGAATGTCGAGCACCTGCGGGGCGACGCGTTCGTGTTCGTGAACCACGACCTGACGCAGCATCTCGAGATCGACGAGCCGGTCGACTACGTCTTCCACCTCGCCAGCCCGGCCAGCCCGATCGACTACCTGCGGCTGCCGCTGCAGACGCTGAAGGTCGGCTCGTACGGCACGCACAACGCGCTCGGGCTCGCGAAGTGGAAGCGCGCCCGCTTCCTGCTCGCCTCGACGAGCGAGGTGTACGGCGATCCCGCCGTCCATCCGCAGCCGGAGACGTACTGGGGCAACGTCAACCCGATCGGTCCGCGCGGCGTGTACGACGAGGCGAAGCGGTACGCCGAGGCGCTGACGATGGCGTACCACCGCCAGCAGGGCGTCGACACGTGCATCGTCCGCATCTTCAACACGTACGGGGCGCGCATGCGCCCGCACGACGGACGTGCGATCCCGACCTTCGTCCGGCAGGCGCTCGCGAACGAGCCGCTCACCGTCTTCGGCGACGGCTCGCAGACGCGGAGCTTCTGCTACGTCGACGACCTGATCCGCGGTCTCGTCCTGCTGGCGCGCAGCGGCGAGCACCTGCCCGTGAACATCGGCAACCCGCAGGAGCTGTCGCTGCTCGAGCTCGCGCAGACCGTGATCCGCGTCATCGGTTCGAAGAGCGAGATCGTGTACGAGGCGCTCCCGGTCGACGATCCGCAGGTTCGCCAGCCCGACATCACCCGCGCCCGGCAGCTGCTGGGGTGGGAGCCGCAGGTCACGCTCGAAGAGGGCCTGCGCCGGATGCTGCAAACGAGTGAACGGGAGCCCCTGAGTGTCTAAGCGCATCCCCCTTCTCGCCGCTGCGACGGCGCTCGCCGTCGGTCTCGTCGTCCAGGCCGCGACCGCGTCGCCGGCGAAGCACGCCGCGAAGCAGTCGACCCATCTCCTCGTCGGCATGAACGACGAGCCGGACACGCTCTACGGCAACCCGGCGACCGCGTTCGCGACGCTGAAGACGCTGAAGGTGCAGGTGCTGCGCGTCAACCTCTACTGGGGCGGGAACAAGTGGGCGGTCGCGAACTCGAAGCCGTCCGACCCGACCGATCCGGGCGATCCCGCGTACAACTGGTCGCTCTACGACCGGCTCGTCCAGTATGCGAAGACCTACAACATCCAGGTCATGTTCTCGATCCTGTTCACGCCGGGCTGGGCGAACGGCGGGCAGGCCCGCACCGTCGCGCCGACGGACATGCAGGACCTCCAGGACTTCGCCTACGCGGCGGCGGAGCGGTACAGCGGCCTGTGGACGCCGCCGAGCTGGCAGCGCAACGCGTCGCTCGGGATCGGCAACGGCCCGCTCCCGAAGGTGAGCATGTGGACGGCGTGGAACGAGCCGAACAACCCGATCTGGCTCTCGCCGCAGTACAAGAAGGTCGGCGGGAAGTGGGTGATCTGGAGCGCGTACCAGTACGCGAAGATCTGCAACGCGATCTACGCAGGCATCCATTCGCCCGCGCTCGGTCCGCTGCCAGGCGAGCAGGTCGCCTGCGGCGTCACCGGCCCGAAGGGGAACGACGCGCCGACGTCGTCACGCCCGTCCGTCGACCCGCTCTCCTTCCTCGGCGCGGCCAACTCGGCCGGGATGAAGACGTTCGACGTCTATGCGCACCAGCCGTACGCGAACTCCGGCAACGAGGCGCCGGACTACGTCCCGAAGGGCAACACCGCGCGCCGCATCCAGCTCGGGAACATCAACGTGCTGCTCGCGAAGATCTCGGCGCTGTACGGGCCGAAGCACCTCTGGATCACCGAGTACGGGTACCAGACGAACCCGCCGGACACGTCGATCTTCGGGACGAGCTGGGCGAACCAGGCGAAGTACATGCAGCAGGCGTACGCGATCGCCCGCAAGAACCCGCGCATCGACATGATGCTCTGGTTCCTCGTGCGCGACGAGCCGAACATCGTCTCCGGCTGGCAGTCGGGCCTCGAGACCGTCGCCGGCAAGAGGAAGCCCAGCTGGAACACCTACATCAAGCTTCCGCGCGGCTGACCTCTTCCGCGAGCAGCAGGGAGCGGTAGAGCCGGTCGACGTCGTCGACGAGGCGCTCCACGGAATACCGGCGGAGGACGCGCTCGCGACCGGCCGCTCCCATCGCGGCGCGGCGGTCGGGATCGGCTGCGAGCTCGGCGAGCCGCTCCGCGAGATCGTCGGCGTCGGCGACGCCGACGAGGAATCCGTCGACGCCGTCCCGCACGACGTCCGAGACGCCGCCGACACGGGTCGCCACGGCGGGGCGGCGGGCGGCGAGCGCCTCGATCACGCTCACCGGGGTCCCTTCGTTGGCCGACGGCAGGAGGAGCGCGTCCATCGCCTCGTAGAAGCGGGCGACGTCGTCCTGGTAGCCGAGGAAGAGGCAGCGGCGGACCACGCCGAGCCGGTGAGCGTCGTACTCGAGGTGCTCGCGGTCGGGACCGTCTCCGACGAGGCAGAGATATGCGTCGACGCCGCGGTCGACGAGCTTCCGCAGGGTGAGGATCGCATCGTCGGTCCGCTTCACCGCCGTCATCCGGCCGACCCAGCCGACGACGAATGCGTCGGGCGGCACGCCGAGGAGGCGCCGCGTCTCCCGCCGTGCGTCCTCCTCGCCGCCGCCGACGCGCTCGTCGAGCTCGATGCCGAGGCGGACGACGACGAACCGCGACGCCGGAGCGACGCCGAGGGCGACGAGATCGTCGCGGACCTCCGGGCTGACCGCGATCAGAACCGTCGTGATTCGCGCGAGCAGTTGCTCGAGGATCCGGAATCCGAACGTCGTCACCGGGTTGAAGTAGCCCCGCAACACGTGCCCGTGGAACGTGTGCACGATGATCGGCGGGCGTGCGCTCCCGGCGAGGAGCGCGGCGAACCGCCCGACCGCGCCCGCCTTTGCCGTGTGCGTGTGGAGGATGGTCGGCCGCTCGCGCCGGATCAGACGCGCGAGCCGGATCACCGCGCGCGCGTCGCGCAGGGGCGAGATCTCGCGGTGGAGGTCCTGGAGCGTCTCGATCGTCACGCCTCGCTGCTGCGCGACGTACGCCATCGACTCCTCGCCGTGCGTCAGCGTTCCGGCGACGAGCGTCGTCTCGTACCCGCGTTCCGCGAGGCCCGCGGTGAGGTACGCGACGTGAAGAGCGGGCCCACCGACGTTGAGCCGCGCGATGACGCGCAGGATCTTGATCGGCCCGGTCTCGACGCTCGGCTCAGCCAACGAGGAACTCGATCGTGCGGCGGAGGCCTTCCTCGAGCGTGACGGCCGGACGGTAGCCGAGCAGGCGCTCCGCCTTCGTCAGGTCGGCCCACGAGTCGCGGATGTCGCCGGGGCGGGACGGCAGATGGATCCGCTCGGCGGGCTTGCCGAGGATCGCGCCGATCATGTCCGCGACGGCGTTCACCGTCGCCGGCGCCCCGGCCGCGACGTTGAAGATCTCGCCGCTCACGCCGGGCGTGTCGGCTGCGCGCAGCGTCGCGTCGACGACGTTGCCGACGTACGTGAAGTCGCGCGACTGCTCGCCGTCGCCGTTGATCGGCACCGGCTCTCCCGCCGCGATCGCCCTGATGAACAGCGGCACCGCCGCCGCGTACTGCGAGAACGGGCTCTGGCGCGGGCCGAAGACGTTGAAGTAGCGCAGCACGACCGTCTCGAACGCCTCGTAGACGCGCGTGAAGCTGACGCAGTACCGCTCGGCGGCGAGCTTCGCGACGCCGTAGGGCGAGATCGGGTCGCACGGCTCCCCCTCCGACGTCGGCAGCGTCCGGCTCGAGCCGTACACGGACGTCGAGGAGGAGAAGACGACGCGGCGGACGCCCTCGTCGCGGGCCGCGAGCAGGACGTTGAGCGTGCCCTCGACGTTCACCGCGCTCGACGTCAGCGGGTCCTGCACCGATCGCGGCACCGAGCCGAGCGCGCCGAGGTGGTAGACGACCTCCGTCCTGCGCACGGCGTTGTGGACGCGCTCGTAGCTGCGCAGCTCGCCCTCGACGATGTCGACGTCGAGCCCGTCGAGGTTCGCGCGGTTGCCGGTCGAGAAGTTGTCGAGCACGCGGACCTCGTCGCCGCGCTCGAGCAGCGCGCGCACGAGGTTCGAGCCGATGAAGCCGGCGCCGCCGGTGACGAGGACGCGGGTCATGTCGCCGTCGCCTCCACGTGGTAGTTCGCGGCGAGCGAGCCGGGCACGGGCTCGCGCAGCATCGGAATGGCCCGGTCGAGCGCCTCGCCGCCGGCGTTGAGCAGCGCCACGAGCGGGCGGCCGAGCGCGCGAAGACGCGCTCGCTTGCAGAGCAGGTCGACGAGATGTCCGACGAGCATGGCCACGGTTGCGGCGGTCCCGGCCCCCGTGCGCACGGAGAGCGACGACCAGTCGCCATTCTCGCGGAAGAGACGGTCGAGGCCGCTGTCGGTCCAGCGCCAGAAGTCCCCCGGATTCGGGTGGTAGGGGTAGATCCCGTGCGTCGAGGCGAGCACGCGCCCACCGGGCCGCACGACCCGGCGCAGCTCGCGCACCGCCGCCGCCGGGTCCGGGACGTGCTCGAGCACCTGGAGGCAGAGGACGACGTCGAAGCTCGCGTCCTCCACCGGCAGCGCCTCGATCGACCCGTGCAGGTCCGCGTGCGGGTTGCCGGGCACGTCGAAGCCGACGACGCGCGCCGCGCCCCGGAGCAGCCCTTCGTACGGCCGGTCGCCGCAGCCGACGTCGAGCACCTCGAGGCCGGCGACGGACTGGGACGAGAGCCAGTCGAGCAGCGGCCGGCGCACCGCGTACTGCACCGACGCCCGGCTCGGATGGAGGCGGTCGTCGCTCATGCCCGCTCCCGGCGCCGGCGAAGCCGGCGCCGTCGCTCCCTTCCCGCTCCGGCGTCGGCAGAGCCGACGCCTGCGCTCCTGGCCGGCTCCGTCGAGCCTACGCCGGTGGTGAGGTCCGTCGAGCCTACGCTCATGCCTTCGCCGGCACCGTCGCGGCGAGCCCGAAGGCGAGCCAGGTCAGCGCGTCGAGCGGGATGCCGGCGACGTAGCCCTGCGCGGTCCACAGACCGACGACGAGGCAGATCCACGCGAGCCCGATCAGTCCCGTGGCCAGTCCGAGACGGACGGCGGCGGTCGCGGCGAGCCAGGCTCCGGCGACGAAGACGGCCGCCCAGAGGACGAGTCCGAGCACGCCGAGGTCGGCGAGGGCCTGGATCCAGATGTCCTGGACGCCGTAGCGCCGGTCGGGCGCGGCCGACGGGAAGGCGAGAGGCGATTCGGTCGGGAAGCGGCGGTGCGCGGCGGGCAGGTACGGGAGGAAGTTCACGGGCTCGGAGCTGCCTTCCCAGCCGACGCCGAGCACCGGGTGGTCCTTCCAGATCTGGATGCCGATCCACGCGAGCAGCGTCCGGTGCGCGTACGTCTGCACCTTCGCCTGCTGGGTCTGCTGCTTCCCGAGATTCGTGCCGAGGAACCGTCCGAAGGCTTCCAGGTCGTTGCCGCGGATCGCGACCGTCCCGGCGGCGACCGCGACGGCGACGCCCACGGTCACCGCGGCCACGCGTGGCGAGAGCTCGCGGCGGACGACGAGCACGAGCGCAAGCGCCACGAGCGCCAGCAGAAGCCCGAGCACGGACGCGACCGATCCCGCGAGGATCGCGCCGAGCGCGCCGGCGACGGTCGCGACGACGCCGTAGCGCCGGCCCAGCCCGAGCCGGGGCACCGCGAGCGCGACGAGTCCGGCGAGGAGCGCCCCGCCCGAGAGTGCCGCGAAGTCGGCCTCGGACAGGAACGAGGCCTGGCGGTGGCCGACCGCGCCCGGGAAGAAGATGCGGGCGCCGAAGAACTGCGCGACCCCGACGCCCGACGCGAACGCGCTCCACAGCGCGAGCGACCAGAGCGGGAGCACGAGGTCCCGGGCCCGGCGGACCAGAAGGGGCAGCGCCGGTGCGAGCAGCGCGTACTCCGCGAACTTCGCCGCGGTCACGCCGTGCTCGCGCCACGGATACGCGGCCGCGTGCAGGCGACCGTAGCCGACCTCGAAGAGCACCCAGGCGAAGAACAGCGCGAGGGCGAGCCAGAGCCAACGGCCGCGCGCGAGCGGCGCGAAGCCGTCGCGGATCCCGCTCCACACCGCGACCACGACGACGGCGAGCACGGCGAAGTCCGAGAGGTAGGCGTTCACGCTCGTCGAGCCGAACGCGACGGCGAAGCCGGGCTGGTAGTGGACGTGCAGGAACAGGATCGGGATGGCCGCTGCGAGCACGACCGCGCCCGGCGACAGCGTCAGCACGAGACCCCGCTCCCACCGTCCACCGGTGAGAGAGCTGGTGGCCAAGGACCGGCAACTATACTGGCGTCGCCCGATGAGCCGGCTCCTCGTACGCCGTTCGGCCACGGCCGTCGGCATCTACGCCTCCGTCGCACTCGGGTTCCTCGCCACCGTCGTCGCCGGGCGCGTCTTCCCGACGACGCAGGACTTCGGCGACTACGCGACCGTGATCTACGCCACGAGCTTCTTCCAGGGCTTCTTCGACCTGACGGTCGAGGAGGCGCTCGTGAAGTACGGCTTCCGCTACGTCACGCACGAGGACTGGGGGCTGTTGCGCGGGCTCTTCCGCAGTGCGTTGTGGTTCAAGGTCGTGGGCTCCGTGCTCGCGGGAGTCGCACTGCTCGTCTTCGCGGTGTTTGCACCCTCGCGCATGACCGGCGCGCTCGTCGTCGCGTCGCTGATCCCCCTCGGGCAGTCGCTCGAGGGGCTCGGCGGCTCGGCGCTGTACCTGCGCAGCCGGTACGACGTCAGGGCCGCGTTCCTCACGTGGTCGATGGCCCTGCGGCTCGCGGGCGTCGCCGTCGGCGCACGCTACGGGCTCGTCTGGGCGATCGTCGGCGTGCTCCTCGCCCAGATCGTGGCGACGGCCTCGGTCGGTCTCGCGGGTCGGCTCGCGTTCGACCGCTTCCCGCACGCGGCGGCGTCGCGGCTCGGCGAGCAGCGGCGCGAGATCTTCTCGTTCGTCGCGCAGTCGAGCGCGGCGACCGGCGTGCTCGCGCTGCGCGGCGGGCTCGCGCCGCTGGTCCTCGGCGCCGTGACGACGACGACGCAGACCGGTCTCCTCAAGATCGCGCAGGCGCCGCAGTCCGGCTTCCAGGCGCTGTCGGCGCCCGCGCGGATGGTGCTGCTGACGGAGCAGACGCGGGAGTGGGAGCGCGGCCGCCAGTCCGCCGTGCTCCGGCAGGTGCGCCGCTACAGCGCCTCGATGGCGCTGCTGTGCGTGATCGCGGTGCCGCCGCTGCTCTGGCTGATGCCGCACCTGATCAGCCTCGTGTACGGCTCGCGCTGGGTCGGCGCGACCGGCGCGGCGCGGCTGTTCCTGCTCACGGCGGCGGTGCAGCTCGTCGTCGGCTGGACGAAGTCGTTCCCGGTGACGATCGGCCGCCCGCGGCTGCGCATCTGGACGCACGGCCTCGAGACGCTCGTCGTGCTGCCGCTCGTGGTCGTGCTGGGGTCGCGGTGGGGCGCGACGGGCGCCGCCGGCGCGTTCCTCGTCGGCATGGTCGTGTTCGCCCTCGTCTGGGCGGGGATCTTCGTGCGGATCCGGCCGGAGGACGTGCAGCATCCGGCCGGAGTGGGCGAGATGACCGCCGAGGAGGAGTCCGAGGCCGGCGTGCTCGTCCGATGAGGGTTCTCGTCGTCTCCGGGATCTGGCCGCCCGACGTCGGCGGGCCGGCGAGCCACGCGCCCGACGTCGCCGCGTTCCTGCGCTCGCGCGGGCACGCCGTCGAGGTCGTGACGACCGCGTCCGCGCCGCCCGCGCCGGAGGCGTACCCGGTCCACTGGATCTCGCGGGCGCTGCCGAAGGGCGCGATCCACGTCCGCACCGCGGCCGAGATTGCGCGGCGCGCGCGTGCGGCGGACGTCGTGTACACGACCGGGATGTTCGGCCGCAGCGCGTCGGGGGCGACGCTCGCGCGGCGGCCGTACGTCGTGAAGCTGACCGCGGACCCGGCCTTCGAGCGCGCGCGGCGGCGCGGCATGGTCGGCGGCGACGTCGACGAGTTCCAGCGCTCGCACGGGGACGTGGCGATTCGCGTGCTGCGGATCGCGCGCGACGCGGAGCTGCGGCACGCGGCGCACGTGTTCACGCCGAGCGCGTACCTCCGCGAGCTCGCGCTCGCGTGGGGCGTTCCGGCGGAGCGCGTCTCCGTGCTCCCGAACCCGGCGCCGCCGCTGCCCGAGCTGCGCCCGCGCGAGGTGCTCCGCGCCGAGCTGGGCCTCGACGGGCCGACGCTCGCCTTCGCCGGGCGGCTCACGGCGCAGAAGTCGCTCGGCGTCGCGCTCGAGGCGGTCGCCGCGGTCGACGGCGTCACGCTCGCGATCGCCGGCGAGGGAGACGAGCGCGCGCCGCTCGAGCGCCGCGCGGCGGAGCTGGGGCTCGGCGCGCGCGTCCGCTTCCTCGGCGCGCTCCCGCGCGAGCGCGTGCTCGAGCTGTTCCGCGCCGCCGATGCCGCGATCCTCTCGTCGAGCTGGGAGAACTTCCCGCACACGGTCGTCGAAGCGCTCGCCGTCGGCACGCCGGTCATCGCCACCGCGATCGGCGGCGTCGCCGAGATCGTCAACGACGGCGAGAACGGCCTGCTCGTCCCGGCCGGGGACGCCAACGTGCTCGCCGACGCCGTGCGCCGCTTCCTCGCGGACGAGCCGCTGCGGGAGCGCCTGCGCGCCGCCGCCGCGCCCTCCGTCGCCGAGTACGCCCCGGAGCGTGTCTTCTCCCGCCTCGAGGACGCCCTCGCGAACGCCGCCCGAACATCCGAGTAACACAGTGTTCCTAGTGCCCTGCCCGGCGATGCATGTCCGCTTCTGGCCCGCGATCACGCGGCGCGCCGCCGCGTCCTCGGTCGCGCCGATAGCTTCGGCTGTCGGCGCCCTGCGTCCTTGCATCGCTTGGTGCTCGCGACCCAGAAGCCAGACGGCATCCCCGGACGGGGCACTACGCTTGACCGCGTGACGAGACCGCGCGTGCTGTTCGTGAGCCGGACGCGCTACCGGCTGCCGCCCGAGCCGCGCGTCACGGCGAAGTTCGACGCGCTGCGGCGGGAGCTCGACGTGCGCGTGCTCGCGTCCGCGGCGCCGGGATCGCTGACGAACGACGAGACGTTCGCGCTCGTGCCGCCGCTGCGGCCGCGCTCGCTCGACGGGGTCGTCTTCTGGCTCGCGCTGCCCTGGCGGACGGCGCGGATGCTGCGCGAGTTCCGCCCGCGCGCGGTGCTCTGCCAGACCGCGTACGACGGCGCCGCCGCGCTCCTCGCCCGCCGCATCGCCCGCGTGCCCGCGCGCGTCGTCGTCGAGGTGCACGCCGACTGGCGGACGTCGACTCGGCTCTACGGCTCGCCGTCGCGCCGGCTGCTCGGCCGGCTCGGCGACGCCGTCGCCGCCGCCGCGATCCGCCGCGCGGACGCCGTCCGCACCGTGTCGCCGTTCACGGCCGCGCTCGTGCGCGAGCTCGGCGTCGAGCCGGCGGCCGACTTCCCCGCGTACATGGATCTCGACCCGTTCGTCGTCCCGCCCGCGCCGCTGCCGGAGCGGCCGGTCGCGCTCTTCGTCGGCGTGCTCGAGGCGTACAAGAACGTCGACGGGCTCGCGGCGGCGTGGCGGCTGGCGGCGCCGCGGGTGCCGGACGCGTCGCTCCACCTCGTCGGCGACGGGACCCGGAAGGACGTCGCGGAGGCGCTCGTGCGCGACGGCGCGCGCTGGGACCGCGGGCTCTCGTCGGAGGAGGTCGCCGCGGCGATGGACGCCGCCTGGGTGCTCGTGCTGCCGTCGCGCTCCGAGGGGATGGGCCGCGTGCTCGTCGAGGCGTTCTGCCGCGGCCGCGGCGTCGTCGGGACGCGTGCCGGCTCGATCCCCGACCTGGTGATGGACGGCGAGAGCGGGGTGCTCGTCGATCCCGGCGATCCGGCGGCGCTCGCCGACGCGCTCGTCCGCGTCCTCTCGGACCGCGCCCTCGCCGAGCGGCTCGGCGCCGGCGCGCGCGCGGCCGCGGCGCCGTGGCTGCAGACGCCGGAGGAGTACGCGACGCGCACGCGGGAGCTCGTCGCGTGACGCGTGTCGTGTTCATCACGCAGGCGGCCGACCCGGCGCACCCGGTGCTCGGCGCGACGCTGCCGAAGATCCGCGCGCTCGCGGAGCGGGTGGACGAGGTCGTCGTCCTCGCCGACTCGGTCGTTCCCGAGGCGCTTCCGGACAACTGCCGCGCGCGCAGCTTCGCCGCGTCGTCGCAGGCGGGTCGCGGCGCGCGCCTCCTCGCCGCGCTCGCGCCGGAGCTCGCGGGCCGGCCGGTCGCGGTCGTCGCCCACATGGCGCCGGTCTACGCGCTCATCGCCGCGCCGCTCGCGCGGCCGCTGAAGGTGCCGCTGCTGCTCTGGTTCACGCAGCAGGCCGGCGGGCCGCTGCTCGACGCCGCCGAGCGCGTCGTCGACGCGGTGCTGACCGTCGACGAGCGGAGCGTCCCGCTTCGCTCGCCGAAGGTGCGCGCGATCGGGCACGGGATCGACGTCGACGCGCTCTCGTGCGTCCCGGAGCGGCACGCGCCGCTCCGCCGGCTGCTCGGCCTCGGCCGCTATGCGCCGGTGAAGGGCTGGGAGACCGTGCTGGCGGCGATGCCGGAGCTGCCGGACGCGACGCTGACGCTGCACGGCCCGATGCTCACCGACGCCGACCGCGCCCACCGGCCGCGGCTCGAACGGCTCGCGGGCGAGCTCGGCGTCGGCGACCGCGTCACCTTCGGCGACGAGATCTCCTACGCCGAGGTGCCGCACCTCTTCGACCTCGCGGACGCGGTCGTGAACGCGACGCGCGGCAACGCCGCGGACAAGGTCGTCTACGAGGCCGCGGCCGCGTGCCTGCCGGTCTTCGCCGCCTCGCCGGTCTTCGACACGCTGCTGCCGGAGCAGCTTCGCTTCCACGGCGACTATCCGGGCTCGCTCGCCGGGAAGATCCGCGATTACGCCGGCGGCGCCGGGCCCGAGTTGCGCGAGCGCGTCGCGGCCGGTCACTCCGCGGGGCACTGGGCCGACCGCGTCCTCGAGATCGCCGCCGGATGAAGCCGCGCGTGCTCTTCGTCTCGCGCGAGCGGTTCCGGCTGCCGCTCGACGGCGCGCAGAGGCGCAAGTGGGACGCCGTCGCCGAGGTCGTCGACCACCGCGTGCTCGCGGCGGCGCCGGAGGGCGGGCCGACGCGCGACGAGCGATTCCACCTCGTCGGGCCGGCGACGCCGCGGCTGCTCGACGGCGCGCTCTACTACCTGCTGCTGCCGTGGCGGATCGCCCGCGAGCTGCGCGGCTTCCGTCCCGACGCGGCGCTCGTCCAGGGCGTCCACGAGACGGTCGCGTTCCTGATCGCGCGCCGGCTCGCGGGGGCGCGGACGGAGGTGATCCTCGACGTGCAGGGCGACTGGCACGAGGCGACGCGGCTGTACGGCTCGCCGCTGCGCCGGCTGCTCAACCCGCTGAACGACGCGCTCGCGCCGGTGGCGGTGCGCGGTGCCGACGCGGTGCGGACCGTGTCGACGCAGACGACCGGACTCGTGCGCGCGCTCGGCGTCGAGCCCGCGGCGGTCTTCCCGTCCTACGTCGACGCGGAGGCGTTCCTCGAGCGGCCGCCGGCGCCGCTGCCGGAGGCGCCGCGCGCCGTCTTCGTCGGCGTGCTCGAGCGCTACAAGGCGTTCGACACGCTCGTCGACGCGTGGCGGCGGGCGGCGCCGCAGGTCCCCGCCGCGACGCTGCACGTCGTCGGCGACGGGACGATGCGCGAGCGGGCGCAGCGTCTCGTGACGGAGCTGCCGACGCAGGTCGAGTGGTCGCCGCGGCTGACGCCGGAGGAGGTGTCGGCGGCGATGGACGCCTCGTGGCTCGTGTGTCTGCCGTCGCGGTCGGAGGGACTGCCGCGCGTCGCGCTCGAGGGCGCGTGCCGCGGCCGTGCGATCGTCGGCGGCAACCGCGCGGGCATCCCCGACGTCGTGAAGGACGGCGAGAACGGGCTGCTCGTCGACCCGGACGACGCCGCCTCCCTGGCCGCCGCGCTCGTCCGGATCCTCTCCGACCGGGCCGAGGCGGAGCGGCTCGGCGCCGCCGCCCGCCGCACGGGCGAGGAGTGGGGGGTCACGCCCGCGCAGTACGCGGCCAGGGTCGGCTCGCTCGTGGCCGGCGTCCTCGCGGGATACCCTGGGCCCTGATGCGCGAGCAGATCAAGCAGCTGCTGAAGAACTCCGTCTACCGCGCGATCGGCGAGACCGCGAACGGGCTCGGAGCCGTGAACGGCGACGGCCGCTCGCTCCGCGTCCTCATGTACCACAAGGTCAACGACCTGCCGAACAACCGCATGTCGATGCCGGTGTCGCGGTTCGACGAGCAGATGGCGGAGCTGAAGGAGCTCGGCTACACGGTCGTCGACCTCGACGCCGTGCTCGCGCACTACGTCGACCGTGAGCCGCTGGCGGAGGGCGCGGTGCTCATCACCTTCGACGACGGCTACCGCGACAACCTGCTCAACGCCGCGCCGGTGCTGGCCCGGCACGGCTACCCGGCGGTGCAGTTCGTCCCGATCGCCTACGTCGGCGACGCGCAGCCGCTGCCGCACGAGAAGTACCTCTCCGCCCACGGCGTCCACAACCCGACCGTCGACTGGGAGGAGATCCGCGAGCTGGAGCGGCTCGGCATCCGCGTCGAGTCGCACGGGATCAGCCACAAGCCGCTCGCCGAGCTCGAGATCGACGAGGCGGCGCGCGAGATCACGATCTCGAAGCTGAAGCTCGAGGAGCGGCTCGGCCGCCCGGTCCGCGCCTTCTCGTACGTGAAGGGCTCCGAGGCCGACTACAAGCCGGTGCACCCGAGCCTCGTGCGCCAGGCGGGCTACGACCTCGCCTTCACCGCCGTCTCGGGCGCGAACACGCCGGCGAGCGACCCGCTGCAGCTGCGCCGCTACAACGTCGAGCCCTACTCGCCGCGCACGTTCGAGCTCGTCCTCGCCGGCGCGTGCGACCTGATCGCCGTGAAGGACACCGTCACGGGCACGCACGCGCGGCGGCTGTTCAACGCCGCGCTCGGCACGTCCTCGAGATGAACGTCGCGCCGGCCGGGCGCGACGACTTCCTCGCGCTGATGCGGGAGAACTACGGCTCGGCGATGTCGGTCGAGGAGTTCGACTGGTGGTTCGACGGCAATCCCGCCGGTCCGCGCATCCTCAACGAGGCGCGCGACGACGACGGGACGGCGCTCGGCGTGCTCGCGATGAGCGGCGCGCGGATGACCCAGGGCCTCGCGTTCTTCGCGGTGCACGCGGTGACGACGCCCGCGGCGCGCGGCCGCGGCGTGTTCTCGACGCTCGAGCTGCACAACGAGGAGGAGGCGGCGCGGGCCGGCGCCGCGTGGGCGCTCGGCTTCACGAATCCGATGGCGGGGCCGATCCTCGTCGGCAGGCTCGGCTGGGAGGACGTGTGCTCCCTGCGGATCTGGGTGCGCCCGAAGCGGTTGCGGCAGCGCGGCGAGGGCGGGCTGCGCGTCGCGGCGTCCTGCCCGCCGTTCGAGCCGAGGCACGAGGTGTCGTTCGACGCGCACTCGTTCGTCCACGACGTCGCGTATCTCGACTGGCGCTACGCGCGCTCGCCGCGCGAGTATCTGCGCGTCGACGGCGACGAAGGCTGGGCGGTCGTCTCGCACGCCGTCTGGCACGGGTACTCGTCGGCAGTCGTCTGCGACGCCGTCGGGCGCGGGCTCCCGGCGCTGCTGCGTCGCTGCTCCGCCGCGGTCGACGCGGACCTCGCCGTCGCGATGGTGAACCCCGGCGAGGAGCGCACGTACCTC
>Ga0335070_10004430_pt1 | contig 16411 bp, 11 predicted proteins | sample Lox_Sample_13_FD_206722 | JGI IMG/M metagenome (GOLD analysis project Ga0335070, IMG submission 206722) | Soil microbial communities from Loxahatchee National Wildlife Refuge, Florida, United States - Lox_Sample_1.3 | ecosystem: Environmental > Terrestrial > Soil > Wetlands | place: USA... | reverse complement strand
GTGACGAAGGGCACGCTGCGACCGCGGCTCCACGAGGGGAAGAAGGCGCTGTGCCCGCCCGCGGCCCCGCCGCCCGCGCAGAGCAGGATATCGTCGGGGCCGAGGCCGCGATGGACGGAGATGGCCGCGTCGCCGGGCAGCACGCGCGCGTGGGCGTCGGGCGTACTCGGGGCGGCGTCCGCGCCGCCGGGGGCGCGCGCGTAGAGCCACTGCCGCATCTCGGGGCTCACGAGGAACTGGGCCTCGACCTTTCCCGCCCGCTTGAGGTCGGCGAGGGGCCGCCGGGCGTGCTCGTAGAGCCACTCCCGGGTCCGCGCGCGCGACCAGCCGGCACGCGTCAGGTGCTGCGCGTGCTCCGGCGCCAGGACGATGACCGAGCGGCCCGGGCTCAGACTCGCGAGGCCCGCCATCGCGTCGGCAAAGGCGACGAGGAGGGTCTCGGGCTCGCTTGCCGCGTGGACGAGGACGTTGTGGCCGGACTCCGCCGCGAAGACGGTCACCGTCGACTGCGTGACCCGGAAGCCGCGAGAGACGTGCAGCGGCTCCCAGGGGCTTGCCGCCTCGTGCTCGGCGAAGCAGAGCGTGTACTTCCCGGCCCAGCCCTGGGTCGACTGGTCGAGCACGCCGGGACGGCAGTCGAGGCAGTTCAGCAGCACGAGCCGGAGCGCCCGGCCAATGGTGGCGTTGGCGCGGACTCCGGGGCCGAACAGGTTGCCGCCGGCGTGGAGCCCGATGGCCTCGCGGACCGGCCCGTTGACGATCACCATGAGGGCCGCCCCACCGGTGCTCGTCGCCGGGCCGTGGAGCATGAATGCGGGGTCGCCGATGGCGGAGAGCGCCGCGCCCACCACCGGGAAATACTCCGGCCGGCAGCCGGCCATGACGGCATTGATCGCAGCGTGCCACGCCGTGACCGCGCGGTCGCGCACCGGCTCGTGGAGCAGCACGGTGTCGGCCCGCCACGGCCCGCCCGCGAGCATCCGCTCCACGAGGGCCGCGGTGGGCGGCACCACCGGCAGGCCGTCTGTCCATTCCTGGGCGAAGCAGGCCTCCACCGCCTGCCAGGGGTCCTCCACGTCGAGGCCGGGATGCCGGTCGTCGTTCATGTCGGGCGCGGCTCGCTCATCGGCGCTCCTTCAGACGATCCGGCTCTGCTTGTCGCCCCAGTAGCGGTCGCGCAGCACGCGCTTGTAGAGCTTGCCGGTGGGCAGGCGCGGCAGCTCGGCCTCGAAATCGATCGAGCGCGGGCATTTCTGACGCGCGAGGTGCTGTCCGCAGAACGCGATCAGCTCGCGCTCGAGGTCGGGACCGGTCTCCACGCCCGGCATCGCCTGCACGACCGCCTTGACCTCTTCGCCGAGGTCGGCGTTCGGCACGCCGAACACCGCGGCGTCCGCCACCTTGGGATGGGTGATCAGCAGATTCTCGCACTCCTGCGGGTAGATGTTCACGCCGCCGGAGATGATCATGAAGGTCGCCCGGTCGGTGAGGTAGAGGAACCCGTCGTCGACGTACCCGACGTCGCCGACCGTGCTCATCGTGCCGTCGGCGGAGCGCGCCTCGGCCGTCTTGACCGGATCGTTGAAGTACTCGAACGGCGTCGCCGTCTTGAACCACACCGTGCCGGGCACGCCCTTCGGGCAGGGCCGCATGTGCTCGTCGAGGACGTGCAGGTCGCCCAGCAGCACCCGGCCGACCGAGCCGCGATGGGCCAGCCACTCCTGGCTGTCGCAGGCGGTGAAGCCGAGGCCTTCGGTGGCGCCGTAGTACTCGTGGACGATCGGCCCCCACCACTCGATCATCTGCTCCTTGACCGGCACCGGGCAGGGGGCCGCCGCGTGAATCGCGATCTCCAGCGAGTACAGGTCGTACTGACGGCGCACGTCCTCGGGCAGCTTCAGCATCCGCGAGAACATCGTCGGCACCAGCTGGGTATGGGTGACCCGATACTGCTCGACGAGGGCGAGGTAGGCCTCGGGATCGAACCGCTCCATGATGATCGCGGTGCCGCCCCGCCGGATCGTCAGCGAGACCGCGGCCTGCGGCGCGGAGTGATAGAGCGGCGCCGGCGACAGGTAGATCATCCCGTCGCGATACCGCCACAGCCGAACCAGGAAGTCGAACAGCGGCAGCGGCTGCGACGGCGGGTTCTCCGGCAGCGGGCGCAGGATGCCCTTGGGCCGGCCGGTGGTGCCCGAGGAGTAGAGCATCGGGGTGCCGAGGCTCTCGTCGGCGATCGGCGTGTCGGGCCAGCGCGCCACCGCGGTGGCGTAGTCCACGAACGGCCCGTCGTCGCCGGTCCCGTCGACGATCAGGCACAGCGTGACCTTCGGGCACCGGCGGATCGCCGCCATCGCCACCTCGCGCTTGGCGCGCGACGTGATCAGGGCCTTCGATTCGCTGTTGTTGACGATGTAGGCGAGCTCGTCCGGGGTGAGGTAGGAGTTGATGCAGGTGTAGTAGAGCCCGGATCGCTCGCCCGCCCCGCAGGCCTCGAGGTACCGGCTGTTGTTCTCCATGAAGATCGAGTAGTGGTCGAGGCGCTCGAGGCCATGGGCGCGCAGGAGGTGCGCGAGGCGGTTGGTGCGTGCCTCGTACTCCGCGTAGGTGACGGTCTGCCCGCTGCCCGCCATGATGAACGCCGCCTGTCCGGCGCGTTCCCGGGCATGTCTGCCTGGATACATTCCGTTGGCCTCCGTGAACCGTCAGGACCCGAGTCCAGCCCCGTCAGCCTGGCTGAAAATGCTCCCGGCGTCAACGCGCGCATCGAGTGCACGGCGCTTGCCTCCCGCCCACGGCCGCGGTACAAGTGCTCGGGGTGACCCCGCGCCCGCGCCACTGACGACCGACGGAAGGAGCCGACCGATGGCCGCGACCGACACCGCGCTGCTCCAGCAGATGGACGACCTCATCCTCGACGGCAAGTACCGGGAAGCGACCGACGCCTATTGCCGGCTGGTCGCGGCCGCTCCCGGTGACGCCGGGCGGATCACCACCCACGTGATGGCCACCGCGGCGCCGTACCTCCACGTGCCGGCCCACCACAAGCTCCTCCCCAACGGCGAGTTCCGCAACGTCAACTACGACCACACCATCCTCGGCGTCCGGGCCGGCATGCGACTGCAGCCCTGGCTCTCCGAGCGCGAGAAGTACCTGACGCTGGCCCAGGCCGTCTGGTACGTCCCGCAGGGGCTCGACGTGTGGGCGCAGCTCGAGTGCGGGTTCCCGGGCCACTACGCGCGCGAGCAGGAGAAGTGCGCCGAGGAGGTCCTGCAGAGCAACAAGGCGCTCCACAGTCATTTCGAGGACCAGGCGCCGCTCCGCGAGGGCTCGGTCGACGAGCGCTTTCAGCGCATGTTCCGTGCGATCGTCGACGGTGACAAGGTCACCGCGTACCGCCTGTTCCTGGGGCTGGCCGCCCAGCCCGAGCTCCGGGAGCGCGTGCGCAACGAGCTGCTGTTCGCGGCCATCATCGACCAGCAAGAGTTCAACTCGTTCCGCCGCGTGCGCCACATCGGACACAAGGCCATCCGGACGCGCTCGATGCTCGACATCGCCGACTGGGTGGGCTGGGACGAGGCGCATCCGTACTTCTACATCGGCGTCCCGGACCTCTGCAACGCGCCCATCTTCCACTCGCTCTACGACCACGCGAGCTTCCTGCTCGGCACCACTTTCAAAGGCGCCCAGTACCGGCTGCACGAGACCAACACCGCCCCGCTGACCGAGGACGAGCAGGACGAGCTGATCGCGCAGATCATGGCCGGCGATCCCATCGCCGTGACGCACGCCATCACCGCGCTCCTGCGGCAGGGGCGAGCGCTGACCGCCATCGCCGACATGGTGATGATCGCCCACGCCACCCATTGCGTCGAGCGGCTCCGCACGCCCGTCGCCTACACCGTGCCGATGCACGCCTTCGACTATGCCAACGTCGTCAACTTCTGGCTCCGCAACTTCAAGCACACCCATCAGCCCAAGGCGGTGTACCTGAGCGCGTGGTTCGTCACCGACACGATCCGGGAGGTGGACTGGTACCCGGATGATCCGGCGGTGGCCAGGCCGGAGTACGGCGCGTTCCGCGAATGGGCCGACAAGGTGTCCGCATCGACATTGCTGGCGGAGCTGGAGCGCGCTGTCGCGGCCCAGGATCCCTCCCGGGCGGTGGCGCTGGTGCGCTCCTACCAGCAGCGCTCCGGCGAGCCCGACGCGCTGATCCGCATGCTCGTGCACTGCGCGGCCAAGTTCCAGGGCGACGCCCACATCTTCCGCAACGCCCGCTCGATCATCGAGGAGTACTACCTCAACTCGGCGAGTCTCCGCCGGAAGGCCGTGCTGTTCCAGGCGTGGGCCCACTACCTGTCGTTCTACAAGAAGCGCACGCTCGCGACCGAGTGCTACGACCTGTACCACGATCACTTCGGCCCGCGGTGAAGCAGCTTCATCAGCGCACTGCGTGAGCTTCACAACCGGCTGACGCAGCTCGATGTCGCGGTGGTGGGCATCGAGGCCAAGGAGGAGCCGGCGGTCGAGCTCCCGCCTTCGCTGGAGTACCGGGACTAAGGACCCGCCGGGAGCGAGCTCGACGTGCGGCTTTCGGACGTACGACCGCCTGGATCCGGTCCAGGCGGTGAATTTCGGCGGGGAGAGGCAGCGATCCGGGCCGCTGTTACGCGGCCCGGCCGACGTCTGCATGGGGCGTCGCTTCCACGCGATAGGCCGTCCCACCCGCGATCAGCGAGTAGCGGGGCAGCAGCGCCGTCGAGACGCTCTGGGTCTCGGCGAGGTCGAGGCACGCTTTCTGGCAGCGCACGTCGTGGGGCTTCGCGAAGGCCGAGCACGAGAGGACATCCGACGGGTGGTCGCTCCCGCCCTCGGTCAGGAAGTCCGCCGTTACCCGCCGCTTCGTGACGGGGCAGTAGAAGCCCGTCCGTGATCGTGCCGAGCCGCCCGAGATCAGAGCCGACACCCACAGAAGCGCGACGGCGCCGAAGTATACCCCGACGGGAACCACGACGATCAAGAAGCCCAGCAAGAGGAGAACAGGCAGGACCCATTCCATGACCATCACCTCCCTCACGCGTCGCGGTGTGGCCGCAGCCCGACGCGTACGATGCAAAGGTCGGCCTGCGGGTTCCCCGGCGCAATAGCTCGGCGAGAGCATTTTCGTAGGCCAGACGACACGCCTGGCGGGCTAGGGTGCGTGCCCCAGGCAAATGAGGCGCACAGCTCATTGCCGGCGCGGCGTCCCGGGTGTCAACTGTTGTCAGACGCTGAACAGGGGGGTGAGAACCCGTAGACAGCATCGAGCGAGATGAGGGAGGCAGGATGAGAGTCCCGGCACAATACCGGGACGCGCGGGCGGTAAGCCCGACGCATTGAGGCCCGGATGGCGAACGACCTGCCCCGGGCCTTCTGCTTTCCACCTCTGCACCATGGCCCGGACACCTTCCTTGTCAAAGCGGTCGCACGGTGCTATCTCATCCTCATGATCCCGGTCATCGATCTCGGGCCGTACCTCGCGGGGCGCCCTCACGCCGCCGCCGCCGCGGCGGCCGAGCTCGGGCGCGCCCTGGAGGACGTCGGCTTCTTCATCATCGTGAACCACAGCATCCCGCAGACTCTGATCGACGACACCTTCGCCGAGGCCCGGCGCTTCCACGGCCAGCCCATGGACGCCAAGCTCGCCCTGCGCATGAACGAGCACAACAACGGCTACATGATGCTCGGGCGTTACGCGGTGTGGACCTCGGACGTGAACGCCAACGACAAGCCCGACCTGAACGAGGCGTTCTTCGTCAAGCGCGAGCGCGGGCCCGACGACCCGCTGGTGCGCGCGGGACGGCGCTTCGCCGGGCCCAACCAGTGGCCGGCGGCGCTGCCCGGCTTTCGCGAGGCGGTCCTCGCCTACACCGACGCCGTGGACGCGCTGGGCCGGAAGCTCCTGCCGCTCTGCGCGACGGCGCTCGACCTGCCCCCGTCCGCCTTCGACGACGCCTTCGCCGAGAGCCAGTTCAGCTTCCGGCTCACGCACTACCCGCCGGTGGCGGCCGAGGCCAACCAGTTCGGCATCGCCCCGCACACCGACTCCAACTTCATGACCTTCCTCGCCCAGAGCGAGGTGCCCGGGCTCCAGGTGCGAATGCCGGACGGCACGTGGGTCGACGTGCCGTACGTCCCCGGCTCGTTCGCGGTGAACTCGGGCGACATGATGCAGCGGTGGACGAACCACCGCTTCAAGTCCACGCCGCACCGCGCGCTGCCCCCGGTGGGCCGGCCGCGCTACGCCATCCCCTTCTTCCTGGGGCCGCATCTCGACACCGAGATCGCGTGCCTGCCCACCTGCCAGGGGCCCGGCAACCCGCCGCGCTATCCGCCCATCACCTACGCGACGTATCTCGACTGGTGGTACGACGCCAACTACAACGCCGCCCACCAGCGCGACGTGGCCTGAACAGGAGACGCCCATGAAGGTCGGGATCGCGTTGAACATGCTGACCCAGGACGGGAAACCGGATGCCGCGGTGCTCGCCGAGCACCTGGCCCTGGGGGATCTCGCGGAGCCGCTCGGGTTCGATTCCCTCTTCGCCCTGGAGCACCACTTCACCGGCTATGCCATGTCACCCTCGCCGACCCAGCTCCTGAGCTACTTCGCGGGCCGGACGAAGCGCGTCACGCTCGGCACCGCGGTGATCGTGCTGCCGTGGCACGATCCGGTCCGGATCGCCGAGGAGATCGCATTGCTCGACATCCTGTCGGGCGGTCGCTGTCTCCTGGGGTTCGGGCGGGGCGCCGCGAGCGTCGAGTACGCGGGGTTCCGGATCCCGATGGAGGAGGCGCGGGCCCGCTTCGTGGAGACGGCGCAGATCGTCGTCCGGGCGCTCAGCCAGGACGTCTTCGAGTGGGACGGGGAGTTCTTCAAGATCCCGCGGACGTCGATTCGCCCACGCCCGATCTCCCACCCGGAGCGCCGGATCTACGCCTCGTCGGTGAGCCCGGAGTCGGCCGAGATCATGGCCAAGCTCGGCTTCGGCGTGCTGGTCATCATGCAGAACGAGTGGCCGAAGGCCGCCGAGGACATCCAGCGGTACCGGAAGATCGCGCAAGGCGTCGGCCATGCGCCCCGGCCGCCCATCATCCTCACCAACATCTCGGTCGCGGACAATCGGGACGAGGCCCACGAGCGCGCCGTGACGTATCTCAGCCGCAAGTTCGACTCGATCGACGCCCACTACCACTTCTCGGATGGCCATCTCGCCGCGGTGAAGGGCTACGAGTCCTACGGCCCGACCGCCAAGACCTACGCCAAGATGAAGGACGAGACCTTCCGGCAGAAGGCGACCGACTTCTACGTGAAGATCCAGGTGGTCGGCACCCCCGACGACTGCCTCCAGCAGCTGGCCGAGCTGCAGCGGCTCACCGGCCTCGACCACCTCGTGACCGAGTTCGCCTTCGGCGGGATGCCCCATCACGAGGCCGAGCTCAACATGCGGCTCTTCGCCGATCGCGTCATGCCGGCACTCCAGCGCGATCCCGCGTTCGCGCATCCCGCGGCGGCGGCACCGGGGGAGGCGGCGGCCGGTCAGCGGTCCGACGGTATCTTCGCGCCGGCCTGATCCGATTGCAGTAGGGACGCGGACCGCCTATACTCCCGCATCACGCCCTCTGAGGAGAAGCAGCTGGGCCTCCCGAGGGGGCGACATGCCTGCTCCGGCCCGTCCACGTCCCGGAGCCGTTCGACCGGGCCCTCCCCACGGTATCTGGATCGCCGTGACGACGTTCGTGCCGACCTTTCTCGCCATCGTCGTCGGGATCCCCTACCTCGCAGGCCCGCCCATGGCGAGCCGATCTCCGGTGGGTCGCCAAGGCGACTCGCCGCCAATCCTGTCCCCGCGGGAGCCCGAGAGTGGCCGGGAGATACGGGTCGTGCGGACGGTGGGACTTGCCGATGCGCCGGCGCGGGTGGCTTCGACCCCGACCAGGCAGCCCCTGGGGGGCGGGCGAGTCCCGCCCACCCCTTCGGCAATCCCTCGACCTGCGGCCCTCCTGGCGCCTCCTCCGGTTCACACCTGGGCTCGCGGTCCTGCCTTCGCGAGCCGGAACTCCGCCGAGCACTTCGCGACCAGGATGGAGCGTGTGGGCTTTCCGGCCTACGTCCGTCGTGAGGACCGGCCCGAGACGCGCTGGGTCGTATGGATCGGCAATCCTGACTAAGGGCCTGCGGCCTGAACGCGGCTTCGTGCGGGCGCCTCGGCCCACTCGATGCGGGCGCGCTCGCGGAGCTTGACCTTCTGGATCTTGCCGGAGCTGGTCATCGGAAATTCGTCGACGACGGCCACGTGGCGGGGGATCTTGAAGCTCGCCACGCGGCCGCGGCAGTGCTCGATGGCCTCGCGCTCGGTCAGAGTCGAGCCGGGGGTCAGCTGCACGAAGGCGACCGCCACCTCGGACAGCCGGGCGTCGGGCAGCCCGACCACAGCGGCCACCTGGACGGCGGGATGGCCCATCAGGAAGGCCTCGACCTCCATGGGATCGACGTTCTCGCCGCCGATCTTGAGCATGTCCTTGTAGCGGCCGAGGAAGCGCATGTGGCCGTCCGGGCGGATCAGGCCCATGTCGCCGGTGTGGAACCATCCGTCCCGGTCGATGGCCCGGGCCGTCGCCTCCGGCTTCTTGTAGTAGCCCTGCGTGACCATGTAGCCGCGCACGAGGATCTCGCCCGGCACGGCCACCGGCTGGTCCGCCCCCGTCTCGGGATCGACGATCCGCACCTCGTATCCGGCCCCGGGGTAGCCGTTCGCCTCCACGCACTGCTCCTCGGTGGAATCGAGGAAGGAGAAGGTCACGCCGATGCCGACCTCGCTCATCCCGAAGCCGCTCATGAGATTGCCGAACGTGTGACGGGCCCGGCGCGCGATCGGGATTGAGCTCGACATGCCCGTGCCGCAGATGCCGGTGCGTACGCTGGATACGTCGCGGGGCTGTCTCTCCTGGGCGTCGAGCAGCTCCTTGAAGTGTGTGTCGAAGCCGTGGATGATCGTCGCCTTCTCGCGCTCGATGAGCTCGAGGGCCTCGGCGCCGACGAAGGTCTCGGTGAGCACCTGGCGGGCTCCCCTCGCCAACGACATGATCGGCCCCTCGATGAAGCCGAAAGCGTGGAAGAGCGGCAGGTACATGAGGATCGTGTCGTTGACGGTGATCCCCATGCGATCGCCGTGGTCCCACGCGTTGCGGATGACCCGGTGGCTGTGCAGCGCGCCCTTGGGGAACCCGGTGGTGCCCGAGGTGTAGAAGATGAAGGCACTCTCCTCGGGATCGACGGCCCGGGCGCGCTCCGCGAGCGCGGCGTCACTCACCCGACCGCCGGCCTCCAGCATCTCGCGCCAGGCGACGGTGCCGGCGGGCGAGCGGTCGGAGAGCGCGACGACCTGGCGGAGGGCGGGGCAACGCGGGTCGGGGCGGGCGGCCAGCCCCGGCACCACCTCGCGCATCATGGCGAGGTAGTCCACCGGCCCCGACCGCTCGGCGATGATCACGGCGACGGCGTCCGACTGGCCGAGGACATACGCCGTGTCCTCGGTCCGGAAGCGGGTGTTCACGGGCACGAGAACGGCGCCGATCTTCATGATCGCGAACATGGCGTCGATCCACTCGGGCCGGTTGACCATCCAGAGCGCGACCTTGTCGCCGGGCGCGATGCCGAGCTGGAGCAGACCCTTCGCGGCGGCGTCGATGCGCGCATCGAGGTCGGCAAAGGTCCAGCGCCGCCCCTGGAACGCGAGGGCTTCGCGAGCGCCCCACTGCCGAGCCGCGCGCTGCGGCAGGAGCCCGATCGTCTGCTGCTCGTACCAGAGCGCCATCGCGGTCCGCTCGGACGGCGCCCTACCCGATCGCGCGCAGGACCTGGCCGCCGGTCTCCACCGGCTTGGCGTCCACGAGGATCACCGCCAGCACGCAGGGGGCCGTTCCCGAATTGACCCAGTTGTGGATGGTGCCTCGCTGCACCATCACGTCGCCGGCCTTCAGGTGCACCACCGAGCCGTCCAGCTCCATGTCGATCTCACCGGCCATGACGACGATGTAGTCGATGGAATCCGTCCGATGATTGCGGGCCGCGACCCCCGGCGCGAACTCGATGACCCGGAATATCGTCCCGTTCGGTAGCGTGGTGCCGGTCTTGCGCAGGCCGGCGTCGATGCTCCCGTCGTTGTTGGCCGGGAAGCCCTCCGTCGTCCAGATGTTGCAGACGGTCGCCCCCGGCCGACCGGTGAACACGTGCTTCGGGACCTCGTCGATCATGACGACCGCCCGGCCGCTCTCGTCGTGCCCCGTGATCACCCGTCGCACCTGCAGTGCCATGATCTGCCTCCCTGGCGTCGATTTCAGGACGTCGGCATCACCCCGAGCTGCCGCAGGAGGTGGCCGGTGTCCCAGTAGATCCAGTCGTGCACGGCCTTGCCCTGCTTGATCTGACTGACCGAGCAGCCGCGCGTGATGGTGCGCCGGTTCGTCGGCTTGATGCCCATCAGCTCGCCCCGGTGCGTGCCGGTGGCCGTCCAGCGGGTCGTGACGAAGTCGCCCTCGCCGAAGATCTGCTCGATGTCGAAGCGCAGGTCCGGGAAGGCGCTCACGTACATCTGCATGAACTGCCGGCCGGCCTCGCGGCCGGTGAGCGGCGCCGGGAGCGTGTCGCTCTCGACCATGTGCTTCTCGTCGAGGAGCTTCACGTACCGGTCGGGATCGTGCTTGTTCCAGGCCTCGAAGACGTGGCGAACGATCTGGATGTTGTCCTGTGAGGTCATCGGACCCTCCTGATCGGGTTCATCGGTCAAGGCGGTAGCGGCATGGTGAGCCCGCCCCGGAACCTTGTCAACACTGCCCCTTGGGCCCGCGTTTGTAATATTTACACGGAATTCTTACTCGACCCCGCCCACCCCTGCGCGTATCCCGGTCGTAACCTCGCGGCAATAATGAGAAGTCACTCCGGCACACATGGTGCTTGACTGGGCCCGTCTCAACGCGACGGGTGCGGGCGTTGAAGGCTGCAGGGGTCCCGACGCGGAGGTGGCTTATGAATGTCTACGATGAGCTCTGCAACTTCGCGCTCGGTCACCGGTCATGCGGCCGGATCCAAGTGCACGTCGAGCCCGCGACCCAGCGGCGCTACCGGGTGCTGTTGAGCTGTAGCTGCGGTAACGAGTTGCGACGGTCAGTGACTCAGGAGGATGCCAGCGCGGACTTGCTGGACTCCGAGCACTTGCTGTTCCCCAAAGGGACGCCCCGCGCGACCAGACGTCGTAGCCCCCGCCATGGAGTTGCGCCGTCTCGCGTTCGACGCCCCTCTGCGTCCAGGCCACTTGGCCTGGGCGTGGACCATGGCGCGGTTGTCGCTGCTCCATCCCTGTCGTAGCCAGAGATTCTTTCCGCTCCTCGCCGGCCCCCGGCCGCGCGCATCGCCGTTCGGATCCTCCCGCGCGCCAGCGCACTGCCATCAGCGGCGGGACACGAGGTGAAATTCCAGGAACGCGGCGTCGCGGCTCAGGACAGGAAGGTCGCTCAGCAAGATCCCATCGGCGGTCACCGCGACTTCGGCGGGTGGCTCGGTCGCGGGTGGTGAACCGCGTTCGATCAGCCGGGGCGGGGGAGGAGCGTGTCCCACGACCACACCGTCTCGAGGCCGCGCCAGGAAGGTGAGCGTCCAATCGAGTGGCTGGCTGAAAGCTCGAGCACTCCACGCGGGTGAGACAAACGCATCCGGGCTCACGCACGTCGCCATATCGAAAACCGCCGCGCCGGTGTCAGCCTCCATCTGGGGCAGGCACCGCCACTCCCCGACTCGGAGCCACCGGATCTCCTCGGCGCTTGCGTAGCGCGTCGACCCGTTCCATCGTTCGAGGCGCACCTTGACATGCGTCACCTGCACCCTATCGGTAAAGTTCTCGGTCCACCGGCCCGTCTCGTCGACCACGCTAAAGGTCCAATCGCTGCGAAGCGACGAATAGCCGGTGGCGTAGTTCCCCTCGTTCGATGAATTCGGGGGGATCTTCACGCATCGAGGAGCACGTGCCGGATCGCGCGGGACTTCGCCGCGACAAGTGCGCCAGTCGAGCAGCGCGTCGAGATGAGCCTGATCGCACTCAATGTCCGTATCCGGCGTGCCGGTCCGCATCGTGCACGCCTCCTCGCCGAATCGGAGGGGCCGACTCACCACGCGCTTGCTCCCGACGACCTTGACGTGGGGACGGATCTCGAGTGGTATGTGGAACGTGCCGGGACGCATGTCTGCCGAGGTGCGTCGCGGATCCTGCGGGTCGACCACCTCGAGACGGAAGGTCGCGTCGGCGGGCGCCCTGATCGTGCAGCCGATGACGGTCATCGGGAAGAGTGACCTGGTAAGGTCGCTCGTCGGCGCGCATTCCGAGGGCGTGAGAACCGTGCGCGAGTCACATTGCTCGTCAAGGCCGATCGGCGGACTTCGTGGGTCGCGACGGGCCGAACCGTCCACGCAACTCACCAGAGCGACCCCCACGAGATCACGAACGAACACAGCCGGGTGCCTCTCGCTGTCGAGGACGTAGCCATCCCACGCCAGGAACTCCCGCGTCACCGGTTGCACTAGCCCGCGCGCGTTCGCGGTGAGACGCTTGGTCTGGCGCTCGGTGATCTGCTGCGAGTACGGCCCATCGGTCAGCTGAGGCCGGTCACCGTTGAAGCGCGGTTCGTAGACCAGGACCTCCCATGACAGTGAGAGATCCTGCCCGCTGGTCCACAAAACGTCGGCGGCCTTGAACTCCCCCAGCCGTTCCCGACTGATCTCCTTGGGAAAGAGCGGACTGATCAGCGACCTGCCCTCAGGACCCCCGTCGCTGAACACCTCCCTCGCTTGCGTTCCCTGCGGGAACTCGAGCGGACCCAGATCCGCGCGGATGCGTTCGCTGAAGCCCACGCCCGTGAACCCGACGGAAGCTTGCTCCGCGCATCCACATAACCAGAATCCGAAGATGACGAGCAGCACGAGCTCTCGAGCTGTACTGGGTGACATGCGCCTATCCTATAACGACTGCGGGACCTTGCGGCGGCTCGCCGCCGCGCCCTGACTGGCCCCGTGCCTTTACACCGGCGGCGATCTCAGCTAGGCTTGCGCGGCGCTCGGGACACGTGTCCCCGGCCGCTCCGGAGAACCACGAGCCAGGGGGGAGATCATGCGCATCACGGCCGCCGTCCTCCACGACGTCAACAAGCCGTACTCGATCGAGCCCGTGGACCTGGACCCGCCGCGGCGCGGCGAGGTCCTCGTCAAGGTGGGCGCGGCCGGTGTCTGCCGCAGCGACCTCCACTTCCAGAAGGGCGAGGCGACCATCGCCCTGCCCGCGGTGCTGGGGCACGAGGGCTCGGGCACCGTCCTGGCGGTGGGCGAGGGCGTGACCCTGGTCAGGCCCGGCGACCGCGTCATCCTGAGCTTCGTGCCCAACTGTGGCCACTGCCCCTCGTGCGAGACCGGGCGGCCCTACCTCTGTGACGAGCACGCGCGCACCACCGGCAAGCTCTTCGACAACACCTCGCGGCTGCACACCCTCGCCGGCCAGGACCTGACCCACATGGGCAAGGTGGCGTGCTTCGCCGATCACGCGGTGGTTCCCGAGGCGGGCTGCATCCCGGCGCCCGCGGGCCTCGACTTCCCGCAGATGGCGCTCATCGGCTGCAGCGTCACCACGGGCGTGGGCGCGGCGGTCTTCAATGCCGGCGTGGAGCCGGGCGACAGCGTGGTGGTCATCGGCTGCGGCGGGGTGGGCCTCAACGTGCTGCAGGGCGCGCGGCTGGCCGGGGCCACGACCATCGTGGCCGTCGACGTCAAGGGGGCGGCGCTCGACTTCGCGCGGAAGTTCGGGGCGACCCACACCGTGAACGCGCGCACCGAGGATGCGGTCGAGCGCGTGAAGGCCATCACCGGCGGAGGCGCGCACTGGGCCTTCGAGGCCTATGGCGGCGGCGCCACCACCCGCATGGCCGTCGACATGCTGAGAAAGCGGGGCACCGCGGTCATCGTGGGCATCGCCCCGATCGGGGACAACGCGACGATCGAGCCGCTGGTCATCACGCGTATGGAGAAGACCATCCGCGGCTGTTACTACGGCACGGCCCGCCCCCGCCAGGACATGCCACGGATCGCCGACTGGTACCGCCGCGGCCTGCTCGACATCGACGGCCTGGTGACGCGGCGCTACGCGCTGGCCGACATCAACCGGGCCTACGAGGATCTCGACACGGACGCCGTCGGCCGCGGCGTCATCGTCTTCTGAGCGGACGCGCGATGGCGATCACGAGCGCCCCGATCATCTCCGCCGACTCGCACATCACCGAGCCGCCCGACACGTACACCGCGCGGATCGACGCGCGCTTCCGCGATCGGGCGCCGCGCCTGGTCCGCGACGCCACGCGCGGTGATCTCTTCGTCATCGACGGGCTCGACAAGCCGATCCCGATGGGGCTCATCGCCGCCGCCGGCAAGCCCGCCGAGGAGCTCCGGATGTTCGGGGCCCGGTTCGAGGACCTGCACCGCGGCGGCTGGGATCCGGAGGCTCGCCTGGCGGACCAGGCCCGCGACGGCGTCAGCGCCGAGGTGATCTATCCGACCGTCGGCATGATGCTCTGCAATCATCCGGACTTCGACTACAAGCAGGCGTGCTTCGACGCCTACAACCTCTGGATCGCCGAGTACTGCGCCGCGCACCCGGACCGGCTCCTCGGCATCGGGCAGACCGCGATGCGCTCGGTGGAGGACGGCATCCGCGATCTGCGGAAGATCCGGGGGCTCGGGCTGCGCGGCGTGATGCTTCCCGGCAACCCGGCGGTGGCCGACTACGACGACCCGGTCTACGCGCCCTTCTACGAGGCGGCGGTCGACCTCGGGCTTCCGCTCTCCTTCCACATCCTCACGAGTCGGCAGGACACGTTCAAGGTCCGCGGGCCCAAGCTCAACGCGTTCATGTCGATCATCCGCGGCTGCCAGGACCTCGTCGGGGCGTTCGTGCTGGGCGGCGTGTTCGAGCGCCATCCGCGGCTGCGCCTCGTGTGCGTCGAGGCCGACGCGGGCTGGGTGCCGCACTTCATGTACCGCATGGACCACGCCTACGATCGGCACCGCTACTGGCTGCCGGCGGGCACGCTGACGAAGATGCCGAGCGAGTACTTCCGGGAGCACGTCTACACGACGTTCCAGGACGATTGGGTGGCGTTCCAGGTCAAGGACCTGTGCAACATCCGCCGGCTGCTCTGGGCCAACGACTTCCCGCACAGCGACTCGACGTGGCCGCGCTCGCAGGAGCTCCTCGCCAAGCACGCGGCGCACCTGACCGAGGCCGAGCTGAGGCTCGTGCTCCACGACAACGTCGCCGAGCTCTACGGCCTGGCGGAGGTCTGAGCGATGGACTTCGATCTCGCGATCCGCGGGGGCACGCTCGTCGACGGCACCGGACGTCCGGGCGTGCGCGGCGACGTCGGAGTCCGGGACGGTCGGATCGCCGCGCTCGGCGATGTGAAGGGCACCGCCGCGCAGACGATCGACACCGACGGGCTCGTGGTCGCGCCTGGCTTCATCGACGTCCACACGCACTACGACGCGCAGGTCATGTGGGACCGGATGCTCACGATCTCACCGTGGCACGGCGTGACGACGGTCGTGATGGGCAACTGCGGCTTCGGCGTCGCGCCGACGCGCCCCGACCACCGCGGGCTCATCATGCGCACGCTCGAGAAGGTCGAGGGCATGAGCCTCGCCGCGCTCGAGGCGGGACTCGGCGAGGCGTGGCCGTTCGAGACCTTCCCCGAGTACCTCGACGCGGTCGAGCGCCGCGGTACCGCCCTCAACGTCGCGGTGCTCCTCGGCCACACCCCGCTCCGGCTCTACGTGATGGGCGAGGCCGCGACCGAGCGGGCGGCGACCGCGGAGGAGACCGCGCGCATGCGGGCCCTCGTGCGCGAGGCGATCGACGCCGGCGCGATCGGGTTCGCGACCTCGAAGGCCTCGACGCACATCGGCTACGCCGGCAAGCCGGTGCCGAGCCGGGCCGCCCACTTCGCGGAGATCGAGGCGCTCGCCGGCGCCCTCGCCGACGCGGGGCGCGGCATCGTCCAGGCCACGGTCGGCCGGGACCTGTTCTTCAAGGAGTTCGAGACCCTCGCCCGGGCGACGGGACGACCGGTGACCTGGACCGCGCTCCTGGCCGGCATGATGGGCCCCGGCTCCCATCGCGATCTGCTCGAGAAGTCACGCGCCCTAGTCAGACAGGGCTTGAAAGTCGTCCCCCAGGTCACGTGCCGGACGCTGAACTTCGAGTTCCAGTTCAAGGAGCCGTTCATCTTCGAGAGCATGTCGGTGTTCAAGCCGATCTCGGTCGCGGACTTCGCGGGC
>Ga0335070_10004428_pt1 | contig 16413 bp, 15 predicted proteins | sample Lox_Sample_13_FD_206722 | JGI IMG/M metagenome (GOLD analysis project Ga0335070, IMG submission 206722) | Soil microbial communities from Loxahatchee National Wildlife Refuge, Florida, United States - Lox_Sample_1.3 | ecosystem: Environmental > Terrestrial > Soil > Wetlands | place: USA... | reverse complement strand
ATCCACGGACTGCCTTCTTGAATCCGAGTTCAATGCAGCCCATTGCAGGACTGACGCATCCGCTCGACACTCAAGCTGTTTTCTATCGGCATCACTTCCCGGATCTCGTCGTAGATGCCTTCTCGCCAGGGTCTCCGTTTTGCTGGCGTCGAGCCTCAACTTTCTGCACGAGCCAAACGAACTAACCCGCCTCATGAACGACCGATATTCCATGGGAAGGCAAGGGTGTTAAGGACGCTTACTAGCTGTGAATCCCACGATGGGCTGGGGTGTGCACATGATCCCTTCTCAACCAGTCACACCCAGCCGTGACTCATATCACTGCAATCCGACCCCTCAAATCTCAAGAATGCCTTCGATCCGAGGGGGTGGGTATGACACTTACTACACGCAAGATCCAACGGCCAGCCCTAAAAGTGCGCATCGGATATCCCGTTCTGTGGGCGGCACTCGAGGAGATTTCCACTCGAATGGCAGTTGCGAAAGACAACGTTCTGTTTCAGCAGGGAGACACGGGGCGTGGTGTGTTTTTGCTGCGGAAAGGGAAAGTACGGCTATTCTTGCGTGGGCCAGGTCGCAGGCAGGTGCCCTACCGAATCGCCGGGCCGGGAGACATTCTGGGGTTGCCAGCCACCCTTTCCCATGGGTCTTACAGCCTAACGGCCAAGAATCTCGCGGACTGCGAGCTCGGATTCGCCCGTGCAGAGGATGTAATTGAACTCCTTAGCAAGCGTGGCGACGTCTGTTTTCAGGCGGTGGAGGTCATGGCCCACGAGGTGAGGAGACTCCGAAAAAAGCAGGCAGGCCACGTTCCTCTCAACTCCACCGAGCGGCTCTAAGGTCAGCCCTAGTTGTCCCGGGTTGAAAAAGGCTCCACAGCCGCTCAGCTTGCCCCAGTTCCTAATGCCCGACGAGCTGCCAGGTCTCGTTCGTCAAAGGGCCGTTGGCGATCAGTCCGCCAAAAATGATTACCTGGTGGGTGGCAGGATCGTACGTCATCCCCACACCTTCACGAGCTGACGGCGAATTCAGCGGCACAAGTTGAACCCACGTAGTTCCGTTCCATGACCAAGTTTCAGCAATTCCCCCGAACAGGACAACCGCTTGCGCACCGGGAACGAACGCGCTGCCTGCCCCGATGAACGCTTCCACCTGGGTAGCGGGGGACTGCAATGTCCAGTCGGTACCGTCCCAGGTCCAGGTGTTGTCCGTGCGAATTGTGTCTCCATTGCCTCCGGTCAATACAACCATGCGCCTCACCGAGTTCAAAGTCGCAGTTCCCCAAGCCCTTGGGTAAGGAACGGTCGAGGGATGCAGCTTATTCCACGATGTCCCGGTCCACTGCCACGTGTTGTTGAAAACCGGAAAAAGCGGTTTGAAGATGTTGTACCCACCGAACATCATCGCGTGGCCGGAGAGCGGATCCGTAAACATCATGACTCCGGTCGCACCCGGCGGCGACTTCGTCAACTGCGCCTGTGTCCAGGTCGAGGTTGCGCCATCCCAGAGCCAAGTATCCTGTAGATAGTGATCCGTGTCGAAGCCTCCGAACATCACCAGCTTTCTTGTGGTGCGGTCAAATGCCATCGTAGCGCCGTTACGTACCGGCGGGGCAACTGCGGTATTCACCTGCGCCCAATTGGTTCCGTCGAATGTCCAGGTATCGTTGAGATTTCCACTCGCCCCCAAGCCACCGAAGAGGACAACTTTCTTGCTGACAGGATCGTATGCCATCGCGCAGTAGGAACGAACGGAGGGCGATATTGCTGGGAAAAGTTGTTTCCAATTGGAGGCGTGGGTCAACTCCGGTTGTGCTGCCGCAAGAACAAATACCGCCAAGAAGGCGAAGAAGAATGTGCTTCTGATCTGAATCCGTGCACCCATGGACTATGTCTCCTTCTCCAGCCCGAGAATCAGCGGCCAATACGCGCGACCAATAGGCCGAAGCAATCCGAATGTGTTTCACGCTTGCAAGAGCCGCAGGGATTCTACCTTAGTTTTTGGCGGTGTGCACAATGTACGTGCGGCCCGATTGCCCTCTCTTGACGCAGGCGCCGACACAAAGGACTTTCGCTGTTAGTGCAGATAGTCAGGAACCGCTGTCAGTAGGTGTGATGTTACTGTCAGTGAGTGTGCACAGGAGTGAATACGCCAGGGACAACGTTGCCAAGCATGACGAGCAATTCGGCAGTCGGGCTGGGACCAGCTCGCTCATTGACTCTGCGAGTCCCCGCTTTCTGTGTCGTTGGAAGACTGCTGCGATGTAAGCCATCCTTCCCCCGCACCCCCATCCCCGCCATCCCCGCTAGGCTGCGGGGCGAACAAAAACCGGAGAAAGTCTCATTATCCCTGGACTAAAAATGGGGGGCAGGTCATCAGGGGCATCAGCCAGTCAGCATCGTGAACCCCCGGGTGAGGGTTGCCATTCGAGGGTTTACAAACGTTCCAAACTGGCGTGATCGAACAGGAATGAGACGGTTAAAGCACAACTTTAAGAGATTGAAAACATTCAGCACGACGACCTAATCCCTTTTTCGGGACCAAGGGGCTGCGGACGGTCCTGTGCGTAGACTCCACTCTGAATTCAGTGCCCGGGGCCGCCTTCGGCAATTTGCAGGTCGAGGGCCACACGTTCCCCGTTGATCAGAACCGCTCCGGAGTCGATCAGCTTCTGTCCGGTGCAGTCATAGCTTTCGTAACATCGCAGAGTGGCAAACGGGAAGAAAAATTCGATTGCTTCGCCGCTGCTATTAGCCGCGACGGTCTTTCCCGTCAGGTGCACTGTAGTGCTGAAGGCGATGCCGTCGAAGTTCTGATCACCTTTGAAATACTGCAGCGACGGCCGCACCAACCGCGCAATATGTTCATCGAAGGCCAGGGCAGCCAGCTTGTAACGTGAGCCGCTCGCCGACTCCGGCAGTGCGGTATTCACCGAGACCTCCAGGTAGATCCCCTGGCGAAACGCCACAAACTTGGGAGGCGCGTAAGGAACAAAGTGCGCCTCGGAATCGAGTTCTTTGACCATGCGATCAATGACCGCTTGGCTGGACGTCTGCACTGAGGCCAGCGCTTCTGGCGAGGTATCGCGTGGCGGAGGTGCGCTCTCGGCCGGCGGCTTGATCGCCTTGGGAAACGCGAGCGGAGCCGATTGTGGTTGTGGGGTTTCTCCGCTTTCCTGCACGATCTCGGCACTGGCTTGGGTTCGAGACAGCTCCTGGTCTCCGCCCGCATCAGGCGATGACGCATTCCCCGCCAGGTGAGGGCCTTCTCCACTCAGCCAGATGGTAACGGGCGCGGCGTTGAGAAAAGCGTTGCCCGCGAGCAATGCGGCTTGCCGGCTGGTTTCGTCCTTGGCTGCAAGCAGCTTCACTGCAGCACTTGGAGGCAGAAACACCATCAGGTTTTCCGCGCGCTCCATCGAAACGCCCATCACCTTGCCCAGAATGTGATGGGAGACCTCGACCGCATAACCCTGGACTGCCTGGTTCGATTGAAAGCGCGGCACGATCCCCTGCAGGATGGGCAGCACCACGTTCTGAAATGTGCTTCGTACACGCTGGACCTCATTGAACTTGTCCGTCGGGTAGGCAGCGTAATAGTTCCCAGTAATCGCCAGTACGGTCTTCCCGTTGTAGTGGTCGAAGCGGATCGAGGCCTGGTTGCCGCTCTTTTGCTGCTGCTCGTCGATATCAAGCTTGCGGCTGAAATAGAACGGATATTCGAAATGGTTCGCGAGTATGTCCTCGCCCGCCCGTTTCAAGTCCTCCATGTACTGCTGCTGCAGTGCGCGCAAGGCTGGATCTTTGATTTCGATCGGTGAGACCACCTGCGCGCAGCATGCGCTCGTGGCGAAAAGGGCCAGGGGCAACCACCAAGCTCTACTTGTTTTCATACACGATTCCGGACGCTTGATACGGCGGGTCGGAGACCAGGCGTATGTAAGACAGCAGCGCCTGGATCTCGGTCTTGCTGAGAGTATAGCCGTACGGCGGCATCAGCGCAGACTTGCTCAGTGCGGGACCGCCATGGCTGATGATCGCCGTCAGGTCCGTGTCGCTCATCTTGTTTAGTGTGTCCCCTTCTGTGAAGGCGTGTGGCTTGACCTCGAGATTGTCGTAGTTGGAAACCCGTTCCGGCGTGGATTCCGGATTGTGACAGCGGGCGCAGTACTTGTCATCCAGCAGCCGCCCCAGTTGCTGCTGGTAGCCCAGCGCAACCTCCTCGACTTTGAGTTCGACTTTCTTCTGCGCCCTGGTGAGTGTACTAGCCGTGAGCTGATATCGCCCAGCCATGTCGCCCAGCGTAACGTTAGTGGTGAATTGACCGCTGGAATCGGTAAGACCGTTGGCGGGGTCGAAGCCGACGCCTGCCGGACCGCGGAACTCGACCAGTGCACCCTGCACTGCACTGCCCTGATCATCATTGACCTGGACAATCACCGGCTGGCTGAGAAGCGTGCCGGTTGCCCCGACCTGCTTGCCGCCGCTCGATTCCACCAATGCCGCTCCAAAGGCAGTTGGCTTCAGCGCGGGCGCTGCCGCCGGTGTCCGGCCACAGCCCGCGCATCCCAGAACGATCGCCACCACACATAGTCCCAGCAAACGCCTGGTCATTTCTTCGCCTCCTGGCGGCCGGAACTCCGTTGTGCCATCAGAAACGCGGTCAAGGCGCGGGCATCTTCGTCGCTCATGTTGCGGTTGGGTTCGGTAGTCCCGGGCCGCAGGCCCTGCGGGTCCTTCAGCCAGTGGTAAATCCAAGCTGCGTTCAGACGAGAGCCCACCTGCGTCAGCGTCGGCCCGATGTACCCTTTGTCGGTTGTCGTGTCCACGATGTGGCACGACTGGCAGGCGTACTTGGAGTAAAAGAGTTGCTTGCCCTGCTCCACCTGCGCCGGTGGATCCCCACTCGCCGGCATCGAATCGCGGTCGAATGCGGGTGTCTGGTAGACCGTCATGATGTAGTCAGTCAGTTCGTTGCTTTCGCTATCCGTAAGATTGAACTTCGGCATGCGGCGGATGAGCGCCGGCCGCAGCGTGTTCGGATTCTTGAGGAAGTCCTTCAACCACGACCGTTGCACCGCACTGCCTTCCCAGGTCAGGTCCGGCGCCATGTCGCTGCCACGGCCGTTGATGGCATGGCAACTGAAGCATGCCAAGTCGGCCATCAACTCTCCCGCCTTGCCCGCAGGCTGGTAGTTCGACGCAGGTGGAGCGGGCACGGTCAGCGCTGGCGGCAGAGTCTGCGCCCTCTCCGTGAGCGAGAGCAGCGCTGTGGTCAGCGCATCCACCTGGGACGGCGCAAACGTGTACTGTGGCATTTTCAGCGCCGCACCAAATGAGCGCGGATTGCGGATTTTGGCCGCGATGTAATCAGGCAGCGTGTGCGGCATGCCCGGCAGGAAAATCAGTTGTGCGATTGGCTTGCTGCCGATGCGGGTCAACTCCGGGGCGAAGTTTTCAGGCTTCTTGATCCCGCCGATCTCGTGGCAGGATGCACATCCATACTCGGTCGCCAAGGTCTTGCCGTGCGCGATCTGCGTCGGCGTAGCCGGGTCGAGATGCACGTTGGCCAGAAAATCGGGGTCCGCCTTGTTCAGTAGAAATGTGCGCAACAGCGCGACCTGCTGATCGTTGAAGCGGTAGTGCGGCATCGCGGTGCCGGCGTCGTAGGTACGCGGACTCCGCAACCAAACCTGCAGCCAGTCCGGTTTCACTTTGCTGCCAACGCGTGTCAGTTCGGGGCCTACGTCGCCGCCAACCAGGTTGCCGGCCGCATTCTGCACCGCATGACAGGAGGCACAGAAGGACTCTCCGTAGAGGCTGGCTCCAGCAGTTGGATCGGGTGCCTTCTGCGAGGGAGCGATGGGCGCGGTGTCTCCGGGCAACGGCGTGCTGTTCGCGATCAGGAATGCGGAAATGTCGCGGGCGTCGTCATCGCTCAACTTGAAGTTGGGCATGGTGGCCGACCCCGCATACGCAGTCGGGTCCTTCAGCCAGGCATAGATCCACTCCCGGCTGGTCTTATCCCTGATATGCAGGAGCGAAGGAGGATCGTCCGTTGCCTTCATTGTGCTGCCGTCGGGCAGCTTGATGGTGTGACAGTGGACGCAGCCGTTGCGCGCCAGAAGCTGCCGGCCCAGGTTCAGTTGCGGAGTGCCCGTCAGCGCCGCCCGGTGGCATTGTCCGCAGGAAGACTCCAGGTATCGTGCGGGCAGTATCGGCTCCTCCCAGGCGAGCGTGCTGCGATGGGCCTCCGCGACTGTGGTAGCCGCCCCCTGGCCGCGGTGACACATCACGCATCCGAACTGATCAATGGGATGCGGAATCACAGGATGTCGCCGGAACGGCTGCGTGGCAACATCCGCCAGACTGGCCTCCTTCAGTCCCACGTGACAGCTGGTGCAGCGATCGACTACGCCCAGTTCCGGTATCCAAATCTGCTGAATCCCGGTCTGCAAATGGCGCTGCAGGGTGACGGCATCGCCCCGGCCGCGGATCAGCACCAGGTACTGCTTCTGATAATGCCGCCACTCGCTGAAGTAATTTTTGGCGGGAGCAATGGCTAGGGAAACTAGAAATAGCAGGCTCACCACACCAAAGGCGCGGATGGGATGACCGAACAACGTTTGCCACCAGGAGGACAACTTGTTCCGGGGTGGTTTCACCTAACTCCTCCAGGGCCAGACCCAGGACCAACCCGGGCCGCGGAAGAATGTGCCCACCGTGGTGAGCACCACCAGGACAAAGAGAAACCAGGTCATGATCCAGTACGAAAGCGGTTTGGAAGCGAGGTAGCGCCGGAACGCCGATGCAGAATCCTGCGAACTATGGGTCGCTGCCAGCATGAAAGCGGCAACGATCAGCGTCGGTACCAGGGCAACATAAACATGAAAGAAAAACAGAAAGAGAGAAAGGGCAATCGCTACGACATAGAAGATCCGAAGCCTGCGTGAGCGGTCCTTAAGGAACAAGCCCTCGGCTTCTACGTTGATGTTGAAGTAAGGGATCACCACCAGGGCGATGACCACCAGTGTGGGAATCAGGACTCCGGCGACCACCGGAGGAAAATAGTGAAGCAGTTCCTGCAGGCCCAGGAAGTACCACGGCGCCTTGGCGGGGTTAGGCGTATGCGAAGGGTCCGCCAGCCCCTCCAGCGGCGCATTGAATAGCAGCGCAATCCACACCAGCACAATCCCCAGCACTTCGATGGCGACCGCAGCACGGAACAGAACCTCCGGAAAGGTCTGCACCTGCTCTTCATCACTCACCTTCACCTGTGCCGAGGTGCGGCGGGTAACGAACACCACCCGGGTGGGCGACTTGCGAGCATTCGAGTCCATGCCGGCGACGAAATCTTTTGAATCGGTCATAGCGATTGCGCCCCTTTGGCAACTCCCGCGGCTTGGGCCGCAAGAGTCTTCGGCTCACTCTGGTGGGCGTACAAGCCACCGTCTTTGCGAATACGCCAGAAGTGGATCGCGATAAAGAAAATCGCAGTCAAAGGCAGGATCATGCAGTGCAGCACATAAAAGCGCAGCAAGGCGTTCGCGTTCACCAGATTGCCGCCCAGCATCAGGAAGTGAATCTTTTTGCCCAGCAAGGGCACGGCCGAAGCTATGTTCGATCCCACGGTGATGGCCCAGAACGCCAACTGGTCCCAGGGCAGCAGGTAGCCGGTGTAGCTCAAGAACAAGGTGATCAGAAGCAGGATGACGCCAATCACCCAGTTAAATTCGCGCGGCGGCCGGTACGCCCCCCGATAGAAAACTTTGAACATGTGGGCGAACACCAGGAACACCATGGCATGCGCCGACCAGCGGTGCAGGTTGCGCAGAAATAATCCCGACGAGACCACAAATTGCAGGTCCTTGGTGTCGGCGTAGGCTTGCGGCACCGAAGGGTGGTAATAGAGCATCAGCAGGATGCCGGTGATCACCAGGATGAGAAATGTTCCGAAGGTGAGCGTCCCCAGATACCACGTGGCACTGAGACCGACCATGCGCCGCCTCACCTTGGTGGAAAAAAGGTGCAGGAACACGTTCTGCTGAATGGCCATCGAGCGCCGTAGGGTGCTGGCGCCGGTTCCACCGCGGAATACTGAACGCCAAACCCGGGTAGCGCGCAGATCCTCGAGATAATTGCCCAATTGCTTCGCCATCCTCAAACCCTCACAAACTCCATGGGACGGACCGTGGTGGATCGGTCCACCATCAGGTCGCCTTCATCGCTGACCCAGGTCTTCAGCCACGGCAACGGCTTGGGCGCGGGGCCCTCGATTTTCTCTCCGTCCCGCTTGAACTTGCTGCCGTGGCACGGACAGGCGATGATGCCCAGCTCCGGCTTCCATGCCGTCAGACAGCCGAGGTGGGTGCAAACTGCACTGAGCGCAAAGAAGCCCTCTTTGGCATGGATGAGGTAAATCTGCGAGTTCACATCCAGCGTGACCGAATCCACGGGATAGCTTTCCGGTTTGCCCGCATTGACTATCGGAGACGGCTCGAACAGCACGTTGGGCGAGAGGAACTGGTAGGCAAATACTGCGGTGCCGCAGGCAGCGATGCCCAGCGATCCCAGTCCAAGTTTGACAAAGAATTCGCGACGATTGACCTCGCTGGTTTCCACAATTTCTTTCTCTTCTGCCATGGCTACTTCGGGGTCCCTCCCGCGACCGGCCCTCTGGCTCTGGAGCCCGCGTCGATGGCTTCCACCGAAATCAGCCCGGTCGGTTCCGCGGGAACCAGGTTGTAGGACTCCATGGTGATGGTGCCCACTGGACAACGTGCGGCACACAAGCCGCAGCGAATGCATCGGGTCTCATCCTTCAGCATGGCGGACCCGGTCACCACGCCGAGCTCGTCAGCCTTCACCTCGTCCAACTCAACGCCGAACAATTCCTGCTGCTCGCGAATCTGCCGAATCGTGTCCGGCTCGAATGCAATGCGGTCGAGCGAAACCAGTTGCAGGCAGCTTTCCGGACAGACGTCCACGCAGCCTCCGCACAGGATGCACATGCTGCCATCTTCCGGGCTGCCCTCGAAGATCGTGTTCACCCAGCAGTGCAGACAGCGCTGGGCTTCTTCCACCGCCGTCTGCGCGTCGTAGCCAACTTCCACCTCGGTCACGCCGGTGCGGCGCTCCAGCGGCAACATGGGAATCGCCTGGCGGGCAATATCAAGCAACTCCGGTGGCATGCTGTGGCGCTTGAAGACCTCCACTTCAACCAGCGGCTCAGGATGCTTGCGCCCGCGCAGGAACTCATCAATCCCGATGGCTGCGCGCTTGCCGTCGGCCACGCTGTCAATAATCAATCTTGGGCCGAACACGCAATCGCCTCCGGCAAAGATGCCGGGCGCCGAGGTCGTCAGGGTCTGAGGATTAACGGCGATCAGACCGCGCGGCGAGATTTCGACAGCGTCGTCCGGTCTTAGAAACTCCAGCTTCGGCGCTTGGCCAATGGCCATGATGATGGTGTCGCATCCCAGCTGGGTCTCGCTGCCCTCATAGAACGCAGGATTGAAACGCTTGTTCTGATCGAACACCCACTTGGTCTTCAGGGTTTCCAGGGCCACCACCCTGCCGCCCACACCGATCATCCGCTTGGGCCCCAAGCCCGGGTGCATGATGATGCCTTCGGCCTCAGCCTCTTCGATCTCCTCCAGCGCGGCGGGCATTTCTTCGCGCTGCTCCAGGCAGACGATGTGCACTTCCTGCGCGCCCAGGCGTAGGGCCGATAGGGAGACATCCACCATCTCTCGCGCCGCCACCGCACTCACGTTTTCGAGCGACGGTTCGACATCCTCCACTCCGGCTACGTGCTGGCGCACCACTTCGCGGGCGGCCGAACGCGCCACATCCATGGCTACGTTTCCCCCGCCAATGACGATGACTTTCTTCCCGATCGTGAACTTGTAACCGAGATTCACGTTGAGCAGGAAATCGATGCCCTTGTGGACGCCGTCGAGATCCACGCCGGGAATGGTCAAGTCGCGGCTGCGTTGCGCACCCACCGCGATCAGCACGGCGTCGAAACCCTGGCGCCGCAGGTCAGAAATGATGAAGTCGCGGCCTGCAGCCTGATTCAGCTTAAGAGTGATATCGCCGGTAGCGAGAATTTCCCGGACCTGGGCTTCCACTACGTCGCGTGGCAAGCGATATTCCGGAATACCAAGGTAGAGCATGCCTCCCGCTACCGGGGCCGCTTCGAAGATCGTGACCGAGTAGCCCATCAGGGCCAAATCATGCGCGGCCGCCAGTCCTACCGGCCCGCCGCCGACGACAGCTACCTTGAAGCCAAGCTTTTGCTGCCCGCGACCGGCGTTGATGTCCACTGGATGCTTGGATTCCGGCCCATATCGCTCGGTGAGGAAGCGCTTAAGCGCTCGAATAGCGATGGGGCGGTCGAGTTCGCCGCGACGGCAGGCAGTTTCGCAGGGGTGGGCGCAGACGCGCCCGCAGATGCTCGCCAGGGGATTGGGGTCACGGGCAAACTTGTAGGCTTCTTCGAACCTGCCTTCCGCAATCAGCGCAACGTAGCGTCCCGCGTTGGTGTGGGCCGGGCACGCCATCATGCAGGGGAAATTGGTGTTCAGCCAATCCCGATCCACCTTCTTGTTCTTGTAGCGCTTCAGCATGCCGGTCGAGCCATACTCTTACCCCAAGCTTCTTGTGGATGTCTGTGATTCACCAAAAAGTGGGGAGCGGAGGAGGCCAACCGCTCCCCGCTCCTTACTTGCTCAGGGTGAAGTCCGCCTTGGTGTCGCCCGAAACCACCACCGCTTTGGACTGGGTCTTGGCGCCTTCATGCCACGCGACCACGTTGTAGGTTCCGTCGGGGACATTCTCGATCTTGTAGTTCCCTGATTTGTCCGTCACCGCGAAGTACGGAGTTGGCGAGACCACAATGTAGCCTGACATCTCGGGATGCACGTTACACAGCAATGGCACCACGCCAGGATTGTCGAACTTGAAGGCACGTTTCTCACCCTTAGGCCAAGTGCCCAGGTTGTGCCCCAGTTTCTTGTTCCCCCCGACGGAGATCCAAAACACGTTGTGCGCGACGCTGTCACTGTTGAGGAAGTCCACCGAAGTTCCTTGTTGTACCGCCATGATGTGCGGCTGGAACATCAGGCCTTTCTGGTCCATCACTGGGTTCTTGGCCGGTGCAGGAAAGGTTTTGCCTGCAATGGCATCCACGTACACCACCGACTCGCCGGCGACGCCGGACACTTTCCCGCTGATGGTGCCGGCATTGGCCGCCATGGTGAGTGCTGCCGCCACCACGAGTGCAATCAGGACATTACGCTTCATCATCTCTCTCCTTCTCTAAGTAAAGGGGGCCTGCCTCCCCGGTCTAGTAAACGAACTCCAGCCCTGCGACCGCTGAGTTGGTACGGAACGGATTGGTAAGCCGGATGCTGGTTCCCGGTTCGTACACAATCTGCTGCGGCCGGATCTGGTACTCAAACGACGCTTTGATGTTCGCGTGAACCAGAAATTGTACTCCCGGCGTGAAGCGATTCCGCGTGGCATGAAATGGCGACACGAACGGTGCAATGGATTCGTCCGGCGTCGTCCCCACCCCGTTGAGCAGATCGGCGGTCGACTTCACCTGGTCCCAGCGCATGATCATCATCAGCCATGGGTAGGCCAGGTAGTCTGCTTCCAGGAAGCCGCCACTGAAATGGGCGGGACTCCCCTTGGTAAGGCCCGAGGGAAATTCAAAGCCTTCAGGGAGCACTGGCAGCAGGTTCTGGTCACGCCCGTAGATGAACTGTCCAAACAGGTTGAAGGTGCGGTAGTTGAAGCTGAAATCGCCGCCCACTCGGTAGAAGGGCTCGCGCGCCGTCAACACCACGGGGGCGCCGGTGGTGTCCTGCCCCTGAAACCGCTGCACTGACCGGCCGTAGAAGTACAAGCCCCCGATGTTCAGATAGGTATGGTCACGAGGGCCGGTCGCTCCAGCCGCCTGAATCTCGTTGCGGCTGGCGGGATCGCGCTCCAGGTTGAAGCGATAGGAAAGTCGCGCGTAAATGTCCTTGAAGTTGGAATCTGAGGTGTACGTCACTTCCGGCGGAACGTTGTTCCCGCTTCCGGGGGTGCCGCCGGTATTCTGGTTAACGATGGCGATCGAGTAGTGATAGCCGCGGTAGGTGTGACCCCCGCTGAACTCCACCCCTTGCGCCGCGTTGGACAGCGCGAACGCGTTGTTGACGTTCTCCTGCCGTGCGAACAACCCGTTCATGGCGCCAATATTCGCCTGGTCATAAATGTCCCAGCCGCTCAGGTTCCAACTGCGGGCTGGACTGAAGGGCAGATCCAGTTCGAACTGTCCCACCCGCAGGCTGAGGGCATCGGTGGGCAGTTTGAGGAAGCGTCCGATGTTGACGAATTTCAGATAGCCGTCGCCCAAGCCGCCGGCGGATGGATCGCCGCCCACGCTGATGTCATCATCTACCCAAAAAGCGATATCGCTGCCGAAATTACCCGCCATGAAAATGCTGAACAAGCCCGACTGGAAGTCTGTCCGCGGAACAAACGGGGCCGTCGGATCTCCCGGCAGTTGCGCGTTGAAGTTGTTTCTGTTGTTGCCGACTACCTGGAAGAACGTATTGAAACGCAGCCCGATCGGTGGCAGCCCCGGTATGGTGCCGGGGAATATGGTGTGTGGCCACAACTCCTTTTGTGCTGGCGCTCCCAGCATCACTGGAGGGATCTTGATAAAGGTCTCATCATCTTTGGGAAACTTGAAGCCTGCGTCTTTGAAAGCCTTCCCGAAATCATTGAGTTTGGGAAAATCCACGTGGCAGGTACTGCAGGAGGTGCCATATTGGCGGGAAAAGGCCGGAATCGCCTCGCTGCGCACCGACAGAAGAACACAGCAGAATGACCCGACCACCACGAAGAACACCAGTTTGCGATGATGCACGCGCATCGCATCGCCTCCTTAGCTGAATTTACGGCTGGTAAACCTTCGCCCCAAAAACCCGATGGTGGATTCTCCAGAACCCGACCACATTCCGCAGTGGCAAGCATCACTCCCCTCTGTGACATACGTCACAGGCGCCCAAGACGCAGAAGAGCCGGAGCGCGATCCCTGTCATAGCCCCACTCGCGAGGCGTCTTGAGTGCCACCGGGCGCGAAGCGGAACTCCCAAATCAGGAGCCATGTTTCCTAATCGGCTCGCCGATGGACTTGGGGAACCTCTTGAATCGTTCAATCCTGCTAGCACTCGACCACTGCGCCGTCTGCGGGAAACCAAGAGAAGAATGCCGCAGGCTGTCTGGCAAAGGTGAGAACAAGATGCCAGATCACGAATTTGAACGTGACAAGATCCTCCCCGAGTGGCACGGCTGGAATGCTGCACGACGAGGGCTAGGCACGAACCTCTACCGCTTGGGCGTACCGGAGAAAACCATATAGGCAGTGCCCGAACCGCCTGTGCCGCTCTTCGAGTCGGCACACGACAAGCGTCGCCCCGCCCAGGAGATCGCTCTTGAGAACACGTATTTCTACGACGTGCTCGGTCTCAGGTCCAATCCTGCTAAAGCGGTACCCGATTACCTGGTGACGCAGCTCGAGTTTCTTGCCGCCCTCCGCTACACGGGTGAACAGACCGGGGAAGAAGCCACTGCGGTCTCGATGCTTCGAGCCGAATCCGATTTCATCAAGCGTCACCTGTTGAACTGGATTCCTATGGCGACGTCGAAACTGGGCAAGACTGGTGCACCGGGATTTCCGGTGCTGATGCAGCTGTTGGCGGCGTTTCTCCGCCGCAGGCACGATGGTTGAAGCTATCAGACTCCGTCCGCTGCGGCGGACACCGCCCAGTTAGCGGATATCTACTGCATGAGTGGCTAGAACCGGTGGTAGATCGAATTACCCGGTTGCCCAAAGATGAGAATCGGTATGCCATGAACATTAGTCGCGAAGGGGTGAGCTCAATTCTTGTGCAGAGCACGACGCCTCGGAGGAAGCGTCCTGGTGCCGCATCGGCCAGAACTTGGAGCGCGCTAGGCTGGTTTGGCCCTGAGCTCTTTGGGAGCCGTGATTCGGCGCAAAGCCATCCAAAGTTTCCAGACGTATGTGGGCTACTCGACAGGGAACGGTCCGGAGGGGGTTGCGGTGGGCGACCTCAGCCGTGACGCGGCTGCCGACCTGGTAACCGCGAACGTGCTCGTCAACACGGTTAGCGTGCTGCTCAATGCCGCGGGAACGTTCCTGGCCACTACCAGTTCCAACAGACCCTCGAAATCCGGACAACCTGTGACCTTCATTGCGACCGTGGCTGCAAGCCTGCAAGGTGACGGCTTGCCCACTGCTAAGGTGACCTTCAGGGACGGCGCGGTCGTTCTCGGAAGCAGAAGCCTGGTCGGCGGCCAGGCCAGCCTCACACCGTCGAGCCTGAGTGTGGGTATACACTGGATTGCTGCCCGCTATTCCGGCGATGTGGCACCTTCAATCCGCCCGCGGCTGCGCCGATTCACCAAGTCGTTAAAGCCCGGCGCTCCGACCCTGCCGCTTGAAGGCGAGTCTTCATCATCTTTTTTCCGTTACTCTTTTTATTCCCATTACTTTGGAGAGTAAAATAGAAACCCAAGAACTTTGCCGGTTCGCACGATAGTCTCCTGATTCTGCGCATTGCGGAAACTGTGCCTGGTTGGCATTTCGCCAGGTGCTCGACGGAGTGAACCAAGAGAAGAGAATTTTCAGAAGTTCATTGCCCGACCGACCATTGCGTACAGCGTCTGACTCGAGGAATCCAGTTGTGTGGTCTGCGCTGCGGGGGTGGCTTTGTTTGAACCCTCTACTCCATAGTTCAAACCGAAACGGGGAAACCTAGCAAGCTCAGCCAGATTTCCCTGGCGAATTGACTCAACCGTCTCTGACCAAGGAGGTCAACATGAAAAGACTCAAGGGGCTCCTATTGGGGTTGTCTCTCCTGGGATTTCTTGGCTCGGCTACAGCACAGGAAGCGATCCCGCAACCACCGAAAGTACTCACCATCCTGCGCGAGTTTGTAAAGCCGGGAAGAGCGGGGACAATGCATGAGAAGAGTGAGAGCGCCTTTGTGAAGGCGTTCACCGACGCGAAGTGGCCGGAACACTATCTGGCGGTGGATTCCATGTCGGGGAAACCGCGCACCCTGTTTCTGGTCGGGTACGATTCGTTCGAAGCATGGGAGAAAGACAACCAGGCCACGATGAAGAACCCTGCTCTTTCGGAGGCGCTGGAACGTGCTGCCCTTGCCGACAGCGACTTGCTCACTTCTGTCGACTCGGGGACGTTCCGGTATCGCGACGACTACAGCCTGCGCGCCGGTACTGTGGACATTGCGCAAATGCGCTATTTCGAAATCTCCGCTTTCCGTGTTCGCCCGGGACACGAGAAGGATTGGGATGACCTGGTCAAGCTCGTCATGACAGCGTACGAGAAGATACCGGACGCCCACTGGGCCACATTTCAGGGTGTGTATGGCGCGGATGACGGTACCTATCTGGTGTTTACCCCGATGAAATCTCTGGCAGAAACGGATCGCGAACAGGCAGAGGGAAAGCAGTTCGAATCTGCCATGGGACCGGAGGGGATGAAGAAGCTCGGTGAACTGGCGGCGGCCGCCATTGAGTCGAGCCAGACCAACTTGTTCATGTTCAATCCGCGGGAAAGCTATCCCCCGGATCGTTGGGTGGCGGCAGATCCCACTTTCTGGAAGCCCAAACCGGCGACTCGATAAGCCATAGCGAGGAATTCACGATGGGTCGGCAATGCCGGAGGAGAAGGCCGACCTTTAGACCTGGGCGGGGTGCCGCGCCCGCGCGGCCAGTGGGCGCCCACCCCCAATGATCTCTTGTCACTCTCGCTTCGGTGTGCTGGCACTTGAGAGCGAGAAGGTCGGTCCCCGGTTGTAGGTCGGCTATTTTTCCGTCAACTCGCCTCGTTCGTTGATGATCACATGCGGAACTGGACGCAGGGGAACACTGAGGCGATAACGGGCGTACCGGCGTTCGCCTTCGCGCACCAGCGCGCCCTTGGCAACTAGGTCCGCGAGGTCGCGCGTGCTGGTCGCTGGCGAGGCTCCCGTGATTGTGCTGTATTTGCCCGCTGAGAGCCCGCCTCGGAATCCCTCCGGGCCTTCCCGGAACATGCGCAGAAGTGCCCTTTCTTGCCGTGCATTAAGCTGGCCTTTCAGCCGGTCGAGCAGCTTCGTTTTATCGATCAGGAATTCTACTTGTGCAATTGCGCGGTGCTGCGCTTCGACGGCGACGCCGGCAAACCACATCAACCAGTGTGTGATCTCATTTTCTTTGTTCGCTACTTCGAGCGCTCCATAGTAATTCTCGCGGCGAGCAAGAATCGTTGCCGCCAATGCGGTGAGCGTCGGCTGGCCGAGACTCTGCGCCAGAGCTTTTTCCGCAA
>Ga0335070_10004427_pt1 | contig 16415 bp, 13 predicted proteins | sample Lox_Sample_13_FD_206722 | JGI IMG/M metagenome (GOLD analysis project Ga0335070, IMG submission 206722) | Soil microbial communities from Loxahatchee National Wildlife Refuge, Florida, United States - Lox_Sample_1.3 | ecosystem: Environmental > Terrestrial > Soil > Wetlands | place: USA... | reverse complement strand
TCCAATTGACAGCGCCGTACGCCAGGTCGATGTCGTCGATCTCCGGCATGCCGTTGAGATCGAAGCCGCCCTGCGTTGGGTGCGAGACCATCCCAGTCACGTTGAACGGCGCCTGGTTGTAGGCGATCACCCCGCCGTCGAAGGCGCGCCCGACGTCGGACCAGCCGAACGAGCCGATCAGCCGTTGCGCGACGCGCGTGTTCTTCAGCCAGTCGACGGTCGGCTCGCCGCTGAGGACCTCGTTCCCTTCGGAGAACTCGAAACGGCCGCCTTTCAGCGTCACGCCGTCATACCGATCTGCTTGAGCGTCAGGTAGCCTTGCTTGAGAAACACGCTGGCGTCGTTGCGGGCGCGGTTGTGCTGATAGTAGACGGCGCCGAGCCCGAGATTGCCCTGCGGCGCGGGGGCCGCGGCGGTGGTTGGCAGATCGATGAGCGCCGAGTTCTGCCCCTCGATGAACACGTCGAACGCATCGTCCTTCCATTTCACCGACGCGCGCGCCACGGTGCCGACGAAGTCGTAGTCGTTGTTCCGCGTGCCGGTGGGCTCGAACCAGTTCCACAGCTCCCAGCGCGTGCGCAGGCTGCCGGCGACCGAGAGCTTTGGAGAGATCGCATCGACGGTCACTTCCGCGCCCGCGCCGCTATTGAGCACGCTCAATACGAGCGCCGCGCCGACGAGTCGATACACTACGGACGTGCTGCCCCACATGGTTCCTCGCTCCTTTCTCGCAGCGTCGAGCGCGGCCGCCCCGCCTCTCGACACTGGCTCAGGGTGTCGCGCCGCAGCGCGACGGGTGCGTCAGAACACCGCCGGGACCGCCCGCGGCGGTAGGCGGTTCACCTCTGCGCTCGACGCCGGGCTGCGCGCCGCTACCGGCGTCTCCGCCGGCGCGTCGTGCACGAGCCGCGCGTCCCGCGGGCCGCCGGCGTCGGTACCTTCGAGAAAAGCCAACAACCGGTCGCGCGCCTGGTAGTAGACCGGGTCCTCGAAGAGCTGGGCGCGATCGCGCGGACGCGCGAGCGGCACGTGCAACACGGCGCCGATGGTGGCCGCCGGCCCGCTGGTCATCATCACGACCCGATCGGCCAGCAACAGCGCCTCGTCGACGTCGTGGGTCACCATCACCACCGTCTTCCGCTCTTCCGCCCACAGCCGCATCAACTCGTCCTGCAGCTCCATACGCGTCAGTGCATCGAGCAGACTGAAGGGCTCGTCGAGCAGCAGGAGCTTCGGTTCGAGCGCGAACGCGCGCGCGATGCCGACGCGCTGGCGCATGCCCGCCGACAACGCATCGGGGTAGCGGTCCCCGCAGTCGGGCAAGCCCACGCGCGTCAGGTAGTGTTCGACCAACTGCAACCGCGCGGCGAGCGGCTTGCCGGGATGCGACTGATCCACGGCGAGCAAGACGTTGTCGCGCACCGTCATCCACGGCAGCAGGGCCGGCGATTGGAACACCACGCCGCGATCGAGACCCGGCCCGTCGACCTCCTTCCCCGCCAGGATGACGCCACCCTCGGTCGCGGCGTTGAGGCCCATCAGGATGGACAGCACCGTCGACTTGCCGCAGCCCGAATGCCCGATGATGCAGACGAACTCGCCTTCGGCGATGCGCAGGTTGAGGTCGCGCACGATGACCGCCGGCCCCGCGGGCGTGTCGTAGCTCTTACCGAGCTGCGTGAGCTCGAGGAATCGTTCGTTCATGCCGACACCGCTGCACAGTACGCCGAGCTCGCCGCGCGCTGGCTGACCAGGAAGTCGACCAGCGCGTGACGCACCTGACGGTAGCCCGGGTGGAGGTTCAGTCCGCGACTCGACCGCGGGTGGGGGATGTCGACGCAGATGCCGGGGCCCAGCGTCGCATCCGGCCCAGCCGTCAGGGGATAGATGCGGTCGGCGAGCAGGATGGCTTCCTCCACGTCGTTGGTGATCATCACCACCGTCTTGCGTTCGCTCATCCAAATGCGCGCCAGCTCGGCTTGCAACGTGGCGCGCGTCAGTGCGTCCAGGGCGCTGAACGGCTCGTCGAGCAGCAGGAGCTTCGGGTCCATCGCCAGGCCGCGGGCGACGGCGACGCGCTGGCGCATGCCGCCCGACAGCTCGCCTGGCCGCTTGTGCGCCGCGGCGGAGAGGTTGACCATGCGGATCAGTTGCTCGGTGCGGGCGCGCTTCTGCGCCGCCGAGCGTTGCGGCGACACCGCGTCGACTGCGAGGAAGACGTTCTCGAACACCGTCATCCACGCGAGCAGCGAGTAGTTCTGGAAGACGATGCCGCGGTCGGGCCCGGGGCCGTCGACCCGTTCACCCGCCAGCCGGATGTCACCGGCGTCGGGTGTGATCAGCCCGGCGATGAGCGACACCAGCGTCGTTTTGCCCGACCCGGAGTAGCCGACGATCGAGACGAACTCGCCTTCAGCAACATCGAGGTCCAGCCCGTGCAACACCCGGTGGCGGCCGCGTGGCGTGTCGTAGCTCTTGCTGACGTTGCGGAGCGTGAGCAGTGCCATGAGCGTTCCTCCCTCACGCCGTCTGGAAGCGCCGCTCCGCCATGCCCATGAGGCGGTCGAGCGCGAAGCCGATCAGGCCAATGGTGATGATCGACAGCAAGATGTGGGAGTACACCAGGCTGTTGTACTCCTGCCACAGGAAGCCGCCGACGCCGGGCGCGCCGGTGAGCATTTCGGAGGCCACGATCACCAGCCAGGCGATCCCCAACGACAGGCGGAAGCCGGTGAACATGTAGGGCAACGCCGCCGGGATGATGATCTTGCGGAGCATCTTGCTGCGCGACAACCGCAACACCCGACCGACGTTGAGGTAGTCTTGATGAATGCTGCGCACGCCGACGGCGGTGTTGATCACCGTCGGCCACATCGCGCACAGCGCAATGGTGAACAGCGCAGCCGGCTCCGAACGCTGGAAAATGATCAACCCCAACGGCAACCACGCCAGCGGCGAGATCGGGCGCAAGATCTGTATCATCGGATCGAAGGCGCGATGAAACGGCTTCGACAAGCCCAGGACGAAGCCGAGCGGCGTCCCCACGAGCACGGCCAGCGCAAACCCCTTCGCCACCCGCACCAAGCTCAGCAAGGCGAAGCGGCCGATGCCTTGATTCATCTCGCCGTCCTTGAAGAAGGGCCGCAGAACGTAGCCTTTCGATTCGCTCCACGTGCGCCACGGCGACGGCAGATCCGGAGCCACCGTCTGGCTCAGGATCGTCCACAGCAGCAGCACCAGCCCGACGCCGACCAGCGGCAACGCCAGCGCCGCCACATCCACCCGCTTCTTCATCCGTCACCTCCTCACACGATGCTGTGCACCGCAAAACTCTTGGCGTACTTCTCCGGCTCCGCCGGATCGAACTCGACGCCGTCGAACAGCGCCTCCTTCTTGGTATCTTCCGCCGGCGTCGCGACGCTCATCTGCCGAGCCACCTCGCGGAAGATGTCCGGGCGGTGCACCTTGTTCACGATACCGGTGTAGTCTGTCCCTTCCGGAACCATGCCCCAACGGCGAAACTGCGAGATCCACCAGATCCCATGCGACTTCCATGGGAAGTTCGTGTCGCGATCGAAGAACGTCATGTAGAGCGGGTCCTGCTCGGTGCGCCCGTCGCCGTACTCGTAGCGGCCGAGCAGCCGGCCGAGGATGACGCCGGGCTCGCAGTTGATGTACTGCGGCCGCGACACCACCTCGGCGACGTGCGGCCGGTTGTCGAGCTGGTCGATGTACTGGCTCGCCTCGATCATCGCGCGCAGCATCGCTTGGACGGTCTTCGGATTCTTGTCCGCGAACTCTTCCGTGAAGGCGAGGACCTTTTCCGGATGGTCCTTCCAGAGCTGCTGCGAGGTCACCGCCGTGAAACCGATGTCGTCGGCGATGGCGCGGGCGTTCCACGGCTCGCCGACGCAGAAGCCGTCCATCTTCCCAACCTTCATGTTGGCCACCATCTGCGGTGGCGGGATGGTAATGAGCGTGACGTCCTTGTCCGGATTGATCCCGCCGGCCGCCAGCCAATAGCGCATCCACATGGCGTGCGTGCCGGGCGGGAAGGTCATCGCGAAGGTCATCGGGCTGCCCGTCCGCCTGGCCTCGTCGACCAACGGCTTGAGCGCCTGCGGGGTCGTGACGCCCTTGTCGCGCAGCGCCTTGTTCAGCGTGATCGCCTGCCCGTTGTGGTTGAGGCAGAAGGGAATGACCATCGGCTTCTTCGGCGATCCCAGCAGACCCATCGTCGACGCGTAGGGCATGCCGTAGAGCATGTGCGTCGCCTGGTTCTCCCCGAGGTTCATGCGGTCGCGGATCACCGCCCACGAGGCCTCCTTCGAGATCGTCGACTCGACGCCGTACTTCTTGAACAGCCCGAGCTCGTGCGCCATCACGATCGACGAGCAGTCGGTGAGCGCGATGATGCCGATGCGGGCCTGCGGCTGCTCCGGGCCGTCGGCGGCGTACACGCCGCCCACCCAGCCGCGGGGCATCCCGGCGAGCAGGGCGCCGACGGCGCCGCCGGAGACAGCGAGGAAGCGACGGCGGGAGATCGCCGTCGGCGCCGGCGCGGTCGGATCGCCCTGAGCACGACGCCGGCGGCTACGAGTTCCTGCAACGAGTCGGTCATTCAACATGGACGCTCTCCTTCTCGGTGAAGTGATGGTTCGTCGGCGACGCGGACGGTCGCCGGCTGCAAACCGCGGCGCGGCGGGCCGAACAACACGCGGCCGGTACGCGCGTCGAAGGCAGCGTGATGACACGGACACTCGAAGCGCCCACGAGCGGCGGCCCACACCACCGGGCAACCGAGGTGCGGGCAGCGGCGGTCGAAGGCGACGACCTCGCCTGCCGCGAGTTGCACCACCAGCGCCTCGCGTCCGTCGCCCGCGGCCACCGCACGCGCCGCGCCGTCGACCAACGACCCGGCGGGCGGCAGCGCAACCTCGAGCGGCGCCGGCTCGGCAGCGCTCATCCGCGAGGCCGCCCACTCGCCGCCGGCGACCAACAGGGCGGCGCAGCCGGCGAGGCCGAGGAAACGGCGCCGGTCGAGGGCGCGCTCGGCGGGCGCGGAAACCGGGAATGGCTCGGTGGTCTTCAGCACAACGCCTCCTCGAGATGCTGCTCGGCGCGCGAGCGCGGCGCGGTCAAGACGCCGCCCACCGCGACGACGCCGGTCGCCGCCGGCATCATCAGGTGATTGCGGGTACGCACCAGCCCGCCGTCGAACTGAAACTCGTTCGCGGCCCGCGCGCGGCGCAGATCCTCGACGGTCTCGCGCGTGCCGTAGAAGAGCGCGCCCGACGGACACACGGTCGCACACATCGGCTTCAATCCGACCGCGGTGCGGTCGTAGCAGAGGTCGCACTTCATCATCAGCTCGATCCCGGGATGGACGGTCGGCACACCGAACGGGCACGCCAGCGCGCAGTTGCCGCAGCCGATGCAGCGCTCGGGCATCGCCGTGAGCACGACGCCCTGGGCATCGATCTTGATCGCGTCGGCCGGACACACGGCGGCGCAGGCCGGATCGGCGCAGTGCATGCACACCGTCGGCGCCGTCTGCACCGACGCGGCGCGTTCGACGAAGTCGAGATGGATCATCGATTGCCCACCGTGGCCCGGGCACTCGCTACACGCCTCAACGCAGGCCCGACAGCCGATGCACCGGTTGGCGTCGACGAACAGCTCGAGAATCATGCGTCGCCGCCGGACAACGGCTCGATGCGCACCGCCGACACCTTGAACTCGGGGATCTTGGCGATCGGATCGTAGGCGCGCAGCGTCAGCCGATTCGCCGAGTGTACTCCGGGCCAGTGGTAGGGAATGAAGACGGTGTCCGGGCGAATGGTGGCAACCACGTGGGCGTGCAGGTCCACGTGCCCGCGCCGGCTGGTCACCCGCACGCGCTGGCCGTCGGCGATCCCCAGCTTCCCCGCCAGCCGCGGGTGCATCTCGACGCGCGGCTGCGGCTGATGCGCGACCAGCGGCCCGATCCGCCGCGTCTGCGTGCCGGAGAGGAACTGCGACACGATGCGGCCGGTGGTCAAGATGAGCGGATATTCCTGGTCGGCCACCTCGGCCGGCGGTCGATACTCGACGGCGTGAAAGCGTGCCCGGCCATCCGGATGCGCGAAGCGCCCGCCCTCGAAGAGCCGCGGCGTGCCGCGGTGGTCGAGTGACGGGCAGGGCCAGAACACGCCCATCTGGCGATCGATCTTCTCATAGGTGATTCCCGAATAGTCGGCGACGCCGCCGGCCGACAGCTGCCGCAACTCGTCGAAGATCGCCGCCGGGCTGGCGAAGTCGAAGCGGTCGCCGACGCCGAGACGTGCCGCGAGGTCGCAGATGATCCGCCAGTCCGCGCGCGCCTCGCCTGGCGGATCGACGGCCTTGCGCACATGGATCACACGGCCTTCGACGCTGGTCACCGTGCCCTCGTCCTCCTCCTGCAGCGAGCCCGGCAGCACGAGATCGGCATGCCGCGCCGTCTCGGAGAGGAAGAAGTCGATGGCCACGTAGAAGTCGAGCCGTTCGAGCGCGGCGCGTGTAAATGCCGCGTCGGGCAAGGAGACGAGCGGATTGAAGCACAGCGACAGCAGGCCGCGGATCTCGCCGCGGTGGATCATTTCGACGATCTCGGGCGCGGTCGCGCCCTTGCCCGGGAGGGCCGTTTCGGGCACGCCCCAGAGCGCGGCGACGTGCGCCCGGTGCGCCGGGTTCTCGATGTCGCGCGCACCGGGCAGCTGGTTGCAACGCTGGCCGTGCTCGCGCGCGCCCTGCCCGTTGCCTTGCCCGGTGATCGTCGCGTAGCCGCAGCCGGGCTTGCCGATCTTGCCGGTCGCCAGCACCAGATTGATGCACGTCAGCACGTTGTCCACGCCGTGCGTGTGGTGCTCGATGCCGCGCGCGTGCAGCAACATCGTGCGCGGCGCCTGTACCCACATCTGCGCGGCCTCGACGATGCGCGCCGCGGGAATGCCGACCTCGTGCTCGACCGCTTCGGGAGTGCAGCGCTCCAACGCCTGGCGCAGCCCGTCGAAGCCGTTGGTGTGCTCGGCAACGAACTGCCGGTCGACGCCGCCGAGACGGATGACCGCGTGCAGGATGGCATTCATGAGCAGCGCGTCGCGCCCCGGCCGCACCGGCAGGTAGAGCTCCGCGGTGCGCGCGATGGGGGTCAAGCGCGGATCGACCACGATCACGCGTGCGCCGCGGTCGCGCGCCCGCCAGATGTAGTCGGTGGTGATCGGGCTGCACTCCGAGACGTTGGCGCCGAGCACCATCACCAGATCGGTGGCGGCGATGTCGGCCCACGGATTGGCGGCGCGATCGATGCCGAAGGCCTTCAGGTTGGCGGCGCCGGCGGCCACCATGCACAGGCGTCCGTTGTAGTCGATGTGGCGCGTGCCCACGGCGAGGCGCGCGAACTTGCCCATCAGGTAGGCCTTCTCGTTGGTCAGCGAGGCGCCGGAGAGCACGGCGACACCGTCGCGGCCCCAGCGGCGCTGCAGGCGCTCGAAGCGCTCGGCGACCAGATCCAGCGCCTCGTCCCACGGAATGCGGGAGAAGCCGCGCCCGGTGCGCACCAGCGGGTGCCGCAAACGGTCGGGATGATTGTTCTGCAAGTAGCGTTTGACGCCCTTGGGACACAGCTTGCCCTGGTTGAAGGGGAACTCTTCCCAGGGCTCCACGCCGACGACCTGCTCGTCCTTCACCAGCAGCTTCACACCACACTGCTGGCCGCAGAAACAGCAGTGCGTCTCGACGCGCCGGTCGGGCGCGGTGCGCGCCGCAAACCCGCCCGGCGGTTCGAAGGCGAGATGCGGACCGTGCGCGTCGATGAGCGCGTCAACGGTGGCGGGCAGCATCGCCATACTAGCCGACCTCCGGCGCCGACGTCCGGCGCGCAGCGGCAACGTGCGGCTGAAAGTGCGCGCCGATACGCTCGGCCTGCGCAACGGCGATCCCACGGCGCCGACACGCCGGACAGCGCGCGACCTGCGCCGCACCCGCGATCCCGCGGCGGGCCAGGAGCTCCGCCACGGCGTCCTGCTGCATCACCGGGGCCAACGGCATGCCACAACCGGCGCAGCGCTGCCACCGCCGGTCGGCGGCGCGCACCGCCCGGGCTCCCAGCTGCAGTGGCCGTACGAGCATGTGCGCGAGCTTCGAGAACGGCACCGCGACGAGCAACACGACGACCGCTGTTTCGTGCAACACGGCGGCAACGCGGAACGCGGCGGGCGCCTGCCGGCTTGCCGGTAGCGCCAGGCCTGTGAGCGCCACGACGAGCAGCAGCGCCAGCGGCGCGATCGCAAAGCCGGCCGTCGCTCCGGGCAGACGCCGCGCCCGCAGACGGATCGCCAAGAAGTACCCCGCACCCGCCAGCACCGCCACTGCCGCAAGGCTCAGGGCGTGGAACAGCACCCAGCCAAAGGCCCCATCGACGGCGAAGCGTACCGTCGGCACGGTGAACAGCACGATGCGATACCACCCTTCGCCCGCGGCGACGAAGTGCATCCAGCCGAACACCAGCGGCAGCGTGATCGCGAAGCTGGCCAGCGTGCCGAGCGCGAGCAGCAGGTGCGCCGCCCACCGGGCCGTCGAGCGGCGGCGCACGAAGTCTTGTGCGGCGAGATCGCGCCCCGCAAAGGCCAGCGTGCGCAGCGCCCGCCGCGGCTCGCGCAACGAGTCCAGCAGAGCGCGGGCGTAGAATGCCGATGCCGGCCGCCGCCAGAAGGCGCTGACACGCCACGTCAGCCCGAAGGCCGCCACCACGGTGGCCCCGAGGTAGCCGAGCAGCGCGGTGTCGAGCGTCGCGAAGCCGCCCGATCCCGCGGCCACGGCGACGACGAGGCCTATGGTGGCAAGGGTGGCGTCGCGCCACGGCGCCGCGAGGCCGCGGTGCGCTGCCGCCACACGCCGCGTGCCGCCGCGTAGCACTGGTGGAGCCAGCGCCTCGGCCGACGCCAGCGTGTGGGCATCGAGCTTGCGCGGCGCCGCACTCATGCATGCACCTGGGGCGCGACGCCGGCGTGCCGCGGCTCCGCCGTCGCGCAAGCGCCGCGCTCGCGGCCAACCGCGGCACGGGCGGGCACCGCGACGTACACGTCGCCATCGCGCACCTCGACGGCGAAGGTCGTGATGCAGTACTGCGGATCCGCGAGCCCGGCGCCGGTTGCGAGCGAGAAGGTTTTCTTGTGCATCGGGCAGGCGACCTTGGGCGTGTCGCCCTGGGTACCGAGCAGCCCGCGGCCGAGCACCATGTCGCCGCGGTGCGGACACTGCGCCTGACAGGCGTACCAGGCGCCGCGCGCGGCGAAGTGGAAGACGGCGATCTGCTGGTCGCCGTGGCGCACGGTGACGCCCCCGTCGGGCGGCACGTCGCTGGCGCGCGCCACCCGCACCCATTCGGCGTCGACAGCGTGCGGCGGCAACGACGGCGGCGGCGGCGCGGCGGGCCACTCCTGCGGGCGTCGTTGGCCGCGCTCGCGCACGAACCCGAGCATCGGATCGGGTTCGGTCGTGTTGGCAAAGTGGCGGAACGCCGCGCGGCGCTGCGGGTCGTGGACCACGGCCGCCCACTCGCACGCGTACGTGTCGACGAGTTGCTGCATGTCGCACTCGAGCTGGGCACAAATGCCGAGCGCATCGTCAACAACGACCCGCTTGAGATAGTCGATGCCGCCGTCGAGCCGCTCCAGCCAGCGCGCGGTACGCTCGAGCGGGTTGGCGGTCTGGATGTAGTACATCAGGAAGCGATCGATCAGGCGCACGAGCGTCTCTTCATCCACGTCCGCGGCGATCAGGTCGGCATGCCGCGGCTGCGCGCCGCCGTTGCCGCACACGTAGAGGTTCCACCCCTTCTCGGTGGCGATGACGCCGAAGTCCTTGCTCTGCGCCTCGGCGCACTCGCGCATGCAGCCGGAGACCGCCGATTTGAGCTTGTGCGGCGCGCGAATGCCGCGGTAGCGCTCCTCGATGCGGATGGCCAACGCGGTCGAGTCCTGGACACCGAAGCGGCACCAGGTCGAACCGATGCAGCTCTTCACCGTGCGCATCGCCTTGCCGTAGGCGTGGCCGCTCTCGAAGCCCGCCGCGATCAGCGCTTCCCAGATGTCGGGGAGCTGGTCGACGCGGGCCCCGAGCAGGTCGATGCGCTGGCCGCCGGTGATCTTGCAGTAGAGATCGAAACGCCGGGCGACCTCGCCGATGGCGATGAGCTTCTCCGGCGTGATCTCGCCGCCTGGAATGCGCGGGATCACCGAGTACGTGCCGCCCCGCTGGATGTTGGCGAGGAACCGGTCGTTGGTGTCCTGAATGGTCGCATGCTTCAGCACCAGATCGTTCCACGTGCTGGCGAGGATGGACGCCACGGCGGGCCGGCAGATTTCACACCCGCCCCCGGTGCCGTGGCTGGCGAGCAAGCGCTCGAAGCTGTCGATGCGTCCGAGCTTGACGATCTGAAACAGCTCTTGGCGCGTGTAGGCGAAGTGTTCGCAGAGATTGCGATCCACCGCGCGCCCCGCGGCCGCCAGCTCGCGCTCGAGGACTTGTGCGACCAGCGGGACACACCCGCCGCACCCCGTGCCGGCGCGCGTGCACGCCTTCACCCCGCCGACCGTGGTCAGCTCGCGTTCGCGGATGGCCGCGCAGATGGCGCCGCGCGAGACGTTGTTGCACGAGCAGATCGGCGCATCGTCGACGATGGCGTCGGCCGCGGCGGCGGGCTGCGTCGCGCCGGTCAACAGCTCATGCGGGCGCTCCGGCAGCGCGCGACCACTGCGCAGCCAGCCGAGCAACGTCGGGTAGGCGCTGGCGTCGCCGACCAGGACGCCGCCGAGCATGCGCCGCTCACCGCTGACCACCAGCTTCTGATAGATGCCGCGCACACGGTCCTCGACGACGACGCGATCCGCGCCCAGCCCGAGCGTTTCGTCGGCGAACGCGTCACCGAAGCTGGCCACGTCGACGCCGAGCAGCTTGAGCGTGGTCGACAGGTCCGCGCCGGTGAAGCGCGCCTCGTCACCGCAGAAGCGGGCGGCCAGGGTACGCGCCATTTCGTAGCCCGGCGCGACCAGGCCGTAGATCATGCCACTGGCCAGCGCGCTCTCGCCGATGCAGAAGATGCGCGGATCGCTGGTGGTCAACGCGGTATCCACGACGATGCCGCCGCGTTCGCCGACGGCGAGCCCCGCGGCCCGAGCGAGCTCGTCACGCGGCCGAATGCCGGCGGACACGATGACCATGTCGACGCCCAGTTCCTCGCCGCCTTTGAAGCGCAAGGCGCGGACCGCGCCGTCGCCCGCGATGGCTTCGGTCTGCACGCCGAGATGCACGTGCACGCCAAGGCGTTCGATCGACTGGCGCAGCACCGCGCCGCCGCCGGCGTCGACCTGGCGCGGCATGAGGCGTGGGGCGAACTCGACCACGTGCGTCTCCAGGCCCAGGTCGCGCACCGCCTTCGCCGCTTCGAGTCCGAGCAGACCCCCGCCGATCACTGCCGCGCAACGCGCCGTGGCGCCCCAGGCGCGGATCGCCTCGAGGTCCTCGATGGTGCGGTAGACGAACACCCCCGCCTGATCCGTTCCCGGGATCGGCGGCACGAACGGCGCGGAACCGGTGGCGAGGACCAGCGCATCGTACGTCATCTCGCGATCGCGCGTGGTGTGCACTCGGCCGTGCGTACGATCGATGGCGACGACGCGCTCACCGAGGCAGAGGTCGATGCCGTGCGCCGCGTACCACGCCGCGTCGGCGAGCTGCAGGTCGTGCGCGCTGCGGCCGCTGAAGAGGTCACTGAGGTGGACGCGATCGTACGCCGGTCGCGGTTCCTCACCGAAGCACACGATTCGCAGGCCAGGATCGGTGCGGCGTGTCGCGAGCTCCTCGCAGAAGCGGTGACCGACCATTCCGTTGCCCACCACCACAACGCGAGCGGTGGGGGGCAGCAGGCTGGTGGTTCCTTCGGTTGCGGACATTCGGCACCTCCTTGGTCGCTGGGGACAAACCCCACGAAGAGGACGTCGTTGTCCGCGGGTGAGCCGTCACTGGCTCCCCCCAACTTCGTTCGGCAGCGTGGCAGTGCAAGCGTGATGCCGACGTTTGTCCGATTCGCCAACGACATCGGAGCTGCGCCACCATGCGTGCGCTGCCTCTGGCCTGGGCACGCGTCGCCCGGCCTTTGGGCAGCACGTCGATCGACTCGGCGACGCGGATCGTTCAGGGATTCAGCGCCGCGAGCGCGTCGAGACGCACCGACGCAGCGCGCACAGCGAAGCCGGCAACGTAGGAGACCGGTGCGGCGGGATCGAACTCGCGGCCGTCGCAAAAGAGATCGCTTCCCATCTGGACCGACGCGGCAGCGCCGCGGAGCTGCCAGGGCGCGGCGTGGGTGCCCTCGCGCTTGAGGTCGATCTCCGGAACCGCGAGCCCGAGGTCGCGGGCAGCGGCGCGGTACAGGTCGGGGCGGTAGGCACTGCCCGCCGCGGCGTGCAGGTCGATCGGTGCACGGAGCTGACCCCAGCGCAGCATCTGGGTGAGCAGCCACAGCGCGTGCGACGTCCAGGGGAAGTTCGCGGCGTAGCGGTGGAACACGTGGAAGTCGGGCACCGGCTCCGCAGCCTCACCGGGCCCACGCACGAGGTGGCCGGTGAGCGACGTCGCGAGCAAGGGCTGCGGCGCCCCGACGAAGCGCGCATCGGCGAGGATGCGCGCGACCGCTTCACGATTCTCCGCCGCGTCGGTCCACGCCGCCGCCTCGATCAAGGCGCACAGGATGGCACGATGCACCTCGGGTCGGCGTTCCGCGAAGCTGCGCCGCACCGCGAAGACCTTTTCGGGACTGTTGTTCCAGACCTCGTAGCTGGTCGCGACGATGCGACCGAGACCGCGCCGCACGGCGACCGAGTTCCACGGTTCGCCGACGCAACAGCCGTCGATCGCGCCGCGTTCGAGGGCCTCGACCATGCGCGGCGGCGGCACGACGGTGAGCTCCACGTCCTCGTCGGGGTCGATGCCCGCGGCGGCGAGCCAGTAGCGCAGCTCGTAGTTGTGGCTGGCGAACGGGTACACCATGGCGAAGCGCAGCGGCGCGCGCCCATGCTGGCGGTCGGAGTCGATGACTCGCCGGAGCGCCGCGGCGGTGACCGGGCGGGCCAACGCCGACGCCCGGTCGGCCTCCAGCATGCGCGCCCACAGTGCGGTCGACACGGTAATCGCGTTGCCGTTCAGGTCGAGGCTGAACGCCGTGACCAGCGGGCGAGCGATGGGATCGATGCCCACCGACGCGGCGATCGGCATACCGGCGAGCATCTGCGCCCCATCGAGCGCCCCGACGGCGACCTTGTCGCGAATGTTCGCCCACGAGACCTCCCGACACAGCGTGACGTCGAGGCCGTGGCGCCGGAAGAAGCCGCGTTCCCGGGCGATCACCAAGACCGCGCAGTCAGAGAGCGGAATGAAGCCGAGGCGCAGTGGCGTCACAGCAGCAACTCCGCGGCCGCCACGACCTCGCGCGCGACGTCGGCCAGCCGCCGCTTGCGATCCATCGCCATCTTGCGCAGCAGGCGAAAGGCCTCGTCCTCCGCCAACCGGCGGCTCTTCATCAGAATGCCCTTGGCTCGCTCGATCACCTTGCGTTCCTCCAGGCTCGATTTCGCCTGCTCCAATTCGCGCCGCAGCGCTTGAAACTCGTGGAACCGTGCGATGGCGACTTCCAGCACCGGCCGTACGCGCTCGGGGCTCAGTCCACCGACGACGTAGGCACTCACGCCGGCCTGCACCGCGGCGCGGATCGACTCGCTGTCGCTGCGGTCCACGGCGATCACCGTGGGGCGCGGGTGATGGCGCGTGATGTACGACATCGCTTCGAGCGTGTCGCGATCGGGGCACTCCATGTCGATGATGATCACGTCGGGTTGGATCCGCTCGACCATCTCCTGCAGGTCGGCGTGACCGATCAGCCGCGCCACCACTTCGTCCCCTGCGGCGACGATCCCGGCCTCGATGAGTCCCGCCCGTGCCTCGTTCTCATCGACGATCATCACACGCATGCGCGGCTGCACGGGGGCCTCAGATCTCAGGGACGCCCGCCGGCCGGGGGCGCGCGCAGGTGACGCAGTTCCGGGAAGCCATACTCGGCTCGGCACGCGAGCAATGCCGATGCCACATCGCGGCGGCGCCCGGCTCGTCGATCGGCCTACCGCGCTGCTCAACGTGTGCTCAGCGTGCGGACCGACCTGACTGTTTCTTGGTCAGAACGTCTGCGGTACGGTAGCATGGCTTCCGCACTCCACACGGAGACGTGTGTAGCGCAAGAGGCCCGACCGCGATCAAACCCAAAACGACAACGGCGGCACCTGCGCTCCTGGCGCCTGCGCGTCGTGTCGCGGTTCTCGGCGGGGCTACTGGGCGCTGGCGTCGAGACAGAGGAGGCCGGATTGCGCGGCGCTCGGGTCGCGATTGAAGACGACCGCGGCGGCCGTCGTCGGCGTGTGCGGCATGACGATATGCGCCAACTCGATCGCCTGGCGACTCTCCCCGGCTTCAGAGACCGCGCCGATGACTTCGTACGCCTCGGTCGCGAACGGATGGCCCCAGATCACGGTGATCGTGCGCGCATCGCCCGGCGGAATCTCACCGGTGGGGACGCATTGCCGCTCGTGGGTCGCCGGCGCCGGGTGCGGCGACTGCACGGCATAGGTGCACGATGCCACCAGGATCACCCCGAGGCTCGCCAGCAGGGACAACCCGATGCAGCTGTGACGCTCATTCAGACTGATCATTAGTCCTCCCGTCTTCCGAATCTGCCGAGCAACGGCGGTGCCGCCGCGGGCGCTCGCGAACGGACGAGGCACGGGGACTGGCGATGCGCTCTCCGGTGCCGTCGTCGTGCGCATCTGCAAACCAAGCAGGCAGCACCGAGCCAGAGCATCCCCGGGACTGCACTCCGAAGTCGCCAGAGGCAGTGCGACGACTGCCGTGCGCTCGACTCTCGGTCACCGACGCAGAGCCGATTGGATCGGTATAGCCATTGCTCGCCGAGGCAGTGTACGTCAGAGGCAGGATGAATACGGACATTTCACTGCAGCGTGTGGCGGCGAGGATCGCGACGCTCCTTGCCCACCGCCGACTCCCGGTTGCACTCGCGATTCTGGCACCTGTACTGCTGTTGCCGGCGTTCGGCGCCGGCTGGCAACTCGACGATTTCTTCCACCGCTCGAGAATCTTGGGATACGGCGACGCCCACCCGCTCCAGCTCTTCGTGCCGTACGATGGAAGCCCCGAGCACAATGTACGGCAGATGGAGGCGGGCACGCTCCCGTGGTGGGCCTCGCCGAACCTGCACTTGGCGTTCTTGCGCTACACGAGCACGCTCACGATGCTGCTCGACTACCAGCTCTGGCCCAACCACCCCGAGTGGATGCATCTGCATAGCCTGCTGTGGCTGTCGGCAACCGTGGTCGCGGTCACGCTGCTCTATCGCCGCGTCCTGGGCGCGACCTGGGTTGCGGGCCTGGCGGCCGTGCTTTACGCCGTCGACGACGCGCACGCGTTGCCGACCACGTACTTGGCAAACCGCAACGCCCTGATCGCGACCTGCCTGGGAGTGCTGAGCATCGTCGCCTTCGTCCGCTGGCGGCAGGACGCGTGGCGCTGGGGCGGATGGCTCAGCGCGCTGCTGCTCGCCCTGGCGCTCTCCGGCGGAGAGATGGCCTTGGCGACCGCGGGCTACCTCCTGTCGTATGCACTCATCCTTGACCGCGGGACGGTTCGCCAGCGACTCGCGTGTCTGCTCCCGCACGCCGTGGTCCTGTGCGGCTGGGCAGTGATCTACCGCGTCGGCGACTTCGGCTCGCACGGATCCGGCTTCTACCTGGACCCCGTGGGCGACCCGATGAGCTTCGCCGCAGGCTTCCTCGATCGCGCTCCGATCTTGCTCCTCGGCCAGTGGACGCCGATTCCCGCGGGGCTGGGAATCGCCTTGACGCCGGGCACACACGAAGCGTTCGTGCTGCGCGTCGTCAGCCTGGCGGTCGTCGCCGTGCTAGCCGGTCTGCTGGTCCCCGTGATGGCGCGCGATCGGGTGGCGCGTTTCTGGGGCCTCGGCGTGCTGCTCGCGTTGCTACCGATCGCCGCCGTCGGCCCGGAGGACCGGTTGCTCTTCTTCGTCGGTGTGGGCTCGATGGGTCTGCTCGCGCAGTTGGTGCAGCTGACCTTCGCGGCGGAGGCCGCCGTGCCGGTGGCGCGCGCATGGCGCGTGCCGGCGCGCGTCGGCGCGATGCTCCTGCTCGTCTGTCACCTGGTCGTCGCTCCGGTGCTCGGCCTGGCCTGGGTTCGCTATCAAGCCAAGGTGAGCGCCGCCATGCTGGGCGCGATCGCCAGCGTGCCGAGCGACCCGCAGATCGCTCGGCAGGACC
>Ga0335070_10004426_pt1 | contig 16415 bp, 9 predicted proteins | sample Lox_Sample_13_FD_206722 | JGI IMG/M metagenome (GOLD analysis project Ga0335070, IMG submission 206722) | Soil microbial communities from Loxahatchee National Wildlife Refuge, Florida, United States - Lox_Sample_1.3 | ecosystem: Environmental > Terrestrial > Soil > Wetlands | place: USA: Florida... | reverse complement strand
ACGGGACAATAGGCAGCGGCGAAAGAACCGGAGGGAGTGGCAACGACCGAGCTACGCCGCCAGAACTGAAAAAGGCCTGCATTTCTGCAAGCCTTTGATTGACTGGCGCGCCCGGCAGGATTTGAGCTCAGGAGCGCCTGGTTCGTAGGCGAATTCCGCCGTCCTAAGACGCTGTTAAATCAGCGGTTGGCAGCGTTTGCCTCTCGCCAGTCCGGTATATTCATGGCACGGTTATGGCACAGCCAATATGGATTGGGCGCAATCCGCGCTGATGCGCGAGTCTCGCCTATCGACCGAGGCTGTGCGGAAACGCCTGCGCATTCCGCTGCGGTAGGGCATACGGCGGTGAAGCCTAGCCTCAGTCGAATTGCGACTGTCAGTCGACGGGCTGCAGTCGACCTATAGCAATCATAGCGGGAATTTGCTAACAGCATGGTCCGCGTGTAGGCGAACTTCGTGGCTCTACGAAGCGCTGGGTTGGCTTTCCGTGCGGACTCGGAAATTCTTGCCGTCACGCGTGTGGGTGATGCGGAATTCCGATTTTCTGTGGGAGTTCAACGAAAAATTCGGCATTGACCGGAGTGCGGCGGTTATGGATACTGGATTTGTGCGGTTGAATTTCCGATCCTTGTGACGACCTTCTGGACATGGGCCTCCATCGTCGGGCTCTCGGTGACCCCCAACCTGGTGCTCGGGCCATCGGCGGCGGTGGCCGTGGGCATCGCGGCGCACTACAGCCCGTGGGTCCTCCTTCCGGTGGTTTCGGCGGCGAGCTACTTCGAGGGGCTGGTCCTCGCCTGGCTCGCCGGCCAGAGCACGCGGATCGGTTTCATCGGCCGGTGGGTCGCGCGACTGCGCACGCCGAGGGGCGTGGCGTTCGCCAACAGGTGGGGAGTCTGGGGCGGCCTCACCCTCGGCTGCGCCGTGGTCGGCCAGGAGCCGATCTTGGTGGCGCTCCGCTGGCTGGGCGTCGACATGCGTCGGATCTGGTTGCCGTTGGCGGTCAGCAATGCGGTCTTCGCGGTCCTCTACTACGCGATCGTGTGGGCCGGCCTCGAGCAGGTCGCGAACCACTAAGCCCACCCTGCACTACCGCGCCAACGGGGACTAGAGCGACCGTCTGTTGTTGGCCCAGGGTGTGTAAAAACCCGGGGCCACCCCTGGCCACGGTGCACGTGGATCCGTCAGTGCACGGCTGCTGCTCCAAACATGATCTCCAAGCAACAGGTCAACAGGAGGACAGATGATGAATACACGAACGCACAGATTCTACGCAATTGGGATCGTGGCAGTGTTTGCCTGGGCCGTCGCCGGCTGTTCGACGCCGGGGCGTAATTCGGCGACAAAAGCGGCGGATGCCGTAACTGCCCTCCAGCAACGAATGACGACGGGGGAGCAGCAGATGGATTCCACGGTCACGACCTTGGTGGACTTGGTCAACCAGCGGCAGGGTGACCTGCGGCCACAGTATCAGAAGTTTCGCGACAGCGTGGACAAGCTGGAAGCGCAAGTCAAGAAGGGCCGGAGCGAGCGCGCCGCTGTGACTACTCAGGCAGATGCCTATTTCGCAAAGTGGGAGCAGGACACTAAGACCCTCCAGAACGAGGACATCAGGCAGGTTGCAGCGTCCCGCCGTGAGACTGTGAAGGCCAGCTTCGACAAGATCAACGGCGAATTCAACGCGGCGAAGCCCGTCTTTGAGTCGCTTATGCGAGACCTCGGGGAGATCAAGCAGGCACTCGACTTCGATCTGACACCGGGAGGAACCACCGCCATGAAGCCCGTCGTGGCGAAGGTGCAGGGGAAGGCGGCGACAGTGAAAACCCACATCGCGACAATCCGCGCCGAGTTGGGACACGTCTCCGCCGAATTGGCGGCCACCGCGTCCACCAGTCAATGATCACGATCCAGATGCGCTATTTCGCCTCACGCGTGGTCGCGACGAAAGCAAGATCCGTTTCCCCGTCACGCTTGAGTTTGACCTAAGTCAACGCGGCGCCCCCACGTCATAGAAATATGTTCAGCACGTTGCGGCAGAAGCCGTTCTCGCGTCGTGTGAAGGCAAGGGAGGTCGATATGGCCACAGTCACGAATGGATTGACCGCGGCTCGGATAGCCCTATGCCTGGCGATGTTGAGCTTTGCCGTGGCGTGTGGAGCACAGACTCCCCCAGATACGTCTCTCAGACGGGCAGCTCGAACGTTGGCGACGTCGGTGTGCGAAGGTTGCCACGGTGCTGAGGGGCGAAGTACCGACCCGGCTATACCGATCATTGCCGCGCAGCAGCAGCCTTATGTCGAACTCCAGCTCAAGGCGTTTCGCAGCGAAAGCCGCGACGAGCCCAAGGGGCACGAGCTCATGCGGGGCGTCAGCTCCAAATGGTTACTGAACGATCAGATTGTTGCGGGAATCGCGGAGTATTTCTCCTTGCAGCCGCCCGCCCCCGGCAAGCCCGGCGACCCCGCGGCAATGACCAAGGGCAAGCGGCTGTATGAGAAGGGCAGTTTTACCCCGAGGATAGTCCCTTGCTCGGACTGCCATGGGGACAACGCCCAGGGGATCGCGATATTTCCGCGGCTGGCGGGCCAGCACGGCGAATACCTTGTGAGGCAGATGCAGATAATGCGTGAAACGTTGCGGGACTCCCGAGTCATGCATGGCGTCATCGGGGAACTCAGCGATAGCGAAATCCTCGCGGTAGCCACGTATCTTCAGTCGAAATAAACCCACGGCATTCTCAAACGGCGCGGCTGATCGGTGACATTAGACATCCGTACGCACCAGTCAGCCACCCTCGGGCAGCGATTGGGAATGTTGGTCAGTGGCCCTGCACTTCGTGGGTATCTTTATGCGCGTATAGCGTGCGGGCACGCCGTGAATGGCGGGTTTGGGCCGAGAGTTGCCTGTCGCCCGAAAGTCGCAGCCCGACCCGATGCGGCCAGCTGTCGGCCCGAAGAGCGGCCGTTCGTGGGGAGAACCCGAGAGCAGGAAGCCACCTTTGCACGGAACTCGGGGGAATCGGGTCTGCGCCGCCGCCGGCTGCGCACCTGAATGACCATCCAGGCCTTCCCCTGCCGCGCCCCGCAGCCGCTACACCACGCGGAGTCTGCGCAAGCGCGTCGCTTCGTCCAAGTCGACGGCGGTTTTGCAACCTTCGATGAACGACGCGAGACCTGACGCGGGAGCGGGTCTGGCTACCAGATATCCCTGTATCTCACGACAGCCATAGCGGCTGAGCAATGCGCGTTGCGGCTCCGTTTCGACGCCTTCCGCGATCACATCCAGTCCGAGATTACGCGCCAACAGGATGACGGCCCGTACGATGGCCGCGTCGGCCGGATCATCGGGCGCGTTGCGCACGAAGGACTGATCGATCTTCAACCGATGCACCGGAAACCGCTTAAGGTAGGAAAGGGAGGAATACCCGGTACCGAAGTCATCGATCGCCAGCCGCACGCCCAGCCCTTTCAATGCCTTGAATGTATCGACCGTACGCTCGGCGTCTTGCATCGCGACGCTTTCGGTGACTTCGAGCTCCAAGTGGCGCGGGTCAAGACCGATGTCCTGCACTATACGACGAACCGTTCGTGGCAGGTCGCCGCTGGCGAACTGGCGTGGGGAGATGTTCACACCTACCGAAAAGGCCTGCAACCCCGCGTCGAGCCATGCACGTGCCTGTACGCAAGCCGTGTGCAGCACCCACTCGCCGATTGGCGCAATCAAACCCGTCTCCTCCGCCAACGGCACAAACCTCTGGGGAGAGATTGCGCCAAGCTTCGCGTGGTGCCAGCGGAGCAGCGCCTCAAAGCCGACTAACGCGCCGGTCTTGGTGGTGACCTGGGGTTGGTAGTGAAGCGCCAGCTCTCCGCGTTCAAGCGCGAACCGCAGTGCGGTCTCCAGCTCGAGCCGTTCCAGATGCTCGGCCTCGAGGTCGCTGCCGTAGCAGCGGAAACCATTCCCGCCCTGATCCCGTACGCTCTGCATTGCGCGGTCCGCCCCTCGAGCCACCGTGCCCGCGTCCTTGCCGTCGAGCGGGAACAGGCTTCCGCCGATGCTGAAGCTGATCAAGAGCTCGCGGCTGCATACCGCAACCGGCTGGACGGTCGATCGCTGAATCGAGTTCACGATGGCATCGAGCATGACGGTGGAGCCCCCCCCACACACAAGAACTGCGAAGCGAGCGCCATCCATACGGAACAGATGAGTGGTACGGGACTCGGACGCTTGCTCGCGCAGTGTCTGCGCGAGCCGGTCGGCGACTGCCTTGAGTACTGTGTCGCCTGCGCTGTGTCCAAAGCTGTCTATCAACAGCCGGAACCGATCCACCATCAAAACCAGCACGGCGCCCGTAGCCGCGCTGCGCATGGCCTCTGCCAGCATTTCCTGGAACTTGTGACGGTTCGGCAGTCCGGTCACTGGGTCGTGGTAGGCCTGATGAACGAGCCGTTGCTGCGCACGCTTCTGCTCGGTGACGTCCGAGAGGTACAGGTAGAACAGATCGTCGTCGGGAAGGGGATGAACCTCGCACGACAGATCGCGTTCCCAGACCTGGTATTCGAAGCGGTCAGTCTTTAGCCCGGAGCGGCTCAGGGCGCGAAGGCGTTGCGCGAGATCGGCCGGTACCAGACTGGGCAGATCCTGCGCCGTGCGCCCGCATTCGGCCAGCATCTTCAATGCGCCCCGGTTTGCATACACGACTTTGCCCTCGGCGGATGCCGTCAGGATTGGGTGCGGGTTGCGTTCCGGGAACAGGGCGAGCCGCCGGCGCAGACTCGATTCGCCGAGATAGGCGCGCAGCGCGTAGCCAGCCAGCACAAGCAAGACCACTGCGGCCACGCTGAATGCGACCACCATGCCCACGATCGCCGCGACCTGCTGGCGGATGGCGTTTCCCGACTTGTCGACCTCGCCGCTCACGCTGGCGAGGGCCCGGTCCACATCCAGGTTGATCTTCGCAGCATCCTCGCTGATCGAGGCCAGCAAGCGATTGGCACGGTTCGCATCTGCACGCCTACTTCCAATCAGCTTATCCAAGTCTTCGGCCGAATGGTTCAGCCGGGCGAAATGCTCTTCGATCGCGCTGATCAAAAGCGGGTTGACCCCATTGCGCTTGAGCTGGGTAAGGATCTGATCGATCCGCTTCGAGTTGGCCGCGAGGCTTGCACGAAAATGCGCCCGGTCCCGGGTTGCGTAGTAGTCGTACAAGATCGGCTCTTCGGCGATCACCGCGAGCTTGAGTTCGAACAACGTCGCGACGCTGGGCAACTCGCGCTCGACGAAGCCCTCAGTGGCCACGCTGACGGCGTTGCCCCGGAGGTAGGTGAAGACGGACACCCATGTCGCCAGCATCACGATCACGCTAAGGACCGCTACGGCCTGCCGCCTCAGGCGCGCTATGCGCGGCGCGTGTGACGTGGTGCTTTGCTGCAACGAATCAACCGGCATGACGTGTTCTTGAGAGCGGAGCTCGGGCGTTGATCTGGCTGGGCGCTATCACGGCTTACAAGCCTGTCGACCATCGGGCCAGCTAGCGCTTTCGTCGGCCGGCCAGTCACGCACAGCGCTTGGAGGCGCTTCTGCACCCATCGTTATGCAGTTGACAATTCGCTCACAAGAGCCAGCGGTCTGCATCCCGGAGGGCGAAGTCGGAAACCGCCTATGGCATGGCGCGACGGAGGACGGTTGCGATGCAACACCGCGCCCGCTTGTGCTCGAGTAGATCGAGTTGCACCCAAGCTGACTGGCCCTGCGCTTCGCGTCGCCTCTGGTAAGCCACACGTCAACTGCTGCGCCTCCCTTCTCGGCTCAGGACGAGCAGGAACTATTCCTACGTGGAACCACTCCCGCTCGGCGGGACAGGGCGGACAGGGTCCGACGAACCGCTGCTTCCGGCTGCTCTGCGGCCTTCACGATTGTCCCAGCCCGACCCAAACCAGCCAGTCGGTCCTTTCGTGACCGGCCACTCAACCCTCGCACGAACCGGGCTCGGGTTGAGCAAGCAGGGCCACGCTGCCTACTCCGGCGGGTTGCGGCCCAATGACACGGCCACGATGAGCAAGCACAAAGCAGCAATCGCGGCCGCGGTTCGCACGATATGCCATTGCCACCACCGGTCTCTGAGTTGCGTCCAATTCGAAGGCGGCGCTTGAGGCGTCCATGTCATCACTACGCTGCTGATCGGCCGATTCCCGAATCGTGTTACCACCCCAGCGGCGATGAGGCAAGCCGCAGCGGCCGTAAGCAAGTAGCGTGTAGGGCGGTCTTCTTTGGCCATGATCGCCAAAACGATTACGAGGACGATGCAGGCCGCTCCTCATACAGGCATAGGTGTGTTCAGCGCTCTGATTGCATGCTGTTGTTGTTGCACATAGGTTGAGGGCGATAGGTCAGCCGGATTGAACCCGATCAAGATGCCGAACATGGCGCCGACCAGCGACGCAACGAACAGCAGAGTCCTGAACCGGACAATCGTCGTCGTCACAGTTCCTCCTTTCCCCTGATGCATGCGGCGCAGCGAGGTGCGTGGCCAAGGCTTCGACAGCTCTGCGGCTGCAGGGCAACGTCACCGGTCACGTCGACCGGCGGCTTGCGGCCGCACACGTAGTATTTGGGCCAGCCGCCCATCTTCGGGGGCTGCGCCGTGTCAGGCGAGCTTGAATGGCGTTATATCGCGACGACAGACGCGTCGACGACGCCCCAGTGTGGTCTGCATCACTGCAGCCGAGGCGAGCTATGTGCCGTGCTTCTTGGGGCGGCCTGCAGCGAACCCAAGCACGCCGAGTCCTGCAGCCATCAGCGCGCAGGCGCCGGGCTCTGGGACGGCAGTGACGGTAACGGTGGACCCCGCAAGCGAATTCGTCAGGTATTCGAGAGTGTACGGCCCCGCAGATAGGGGCGTGCCAGGAGCGACCAGCGTGCCGGTTGTGTCGTCCATCAGGATATAGTTGGGACTACCTCTGTCCGCAACCTCGAAGGCCAGCGGGATGCTCGCGACATCTGTCCCCAAGAAGTGGAAGCGAACGTCCAATCCGCTTGGCGGGCTAGTTATGGTCTTATAGGTGTCCGCAGCAGAGGTAGGCGTGGTCGCAGTGGCTATGTATGGGTGAGGAGGTGTGCAGGGAGGAGCTCCTCTGCCGCTGCCAGAGCAGCCTGGCGTGTACAGGTAGTTGTAGGTCTCGGTCAGATTCGCGACGATGTTCTCGCAAAAATCCGAATCCCCACACGCGCCTGAAGGTGACGTGGGGTAGACATTGAAATTGAACGATAGAAACTGAAAGTCCTTCACCCCGCTGTGGCTGGCCAGCTGTGGCACGTCCAAGATGAGCACCTGAGCCTGCGCCGAGAACGCGGCTGAAGTCGCGGCAACAACGGCCAGGGTGCACAAGAGCACGCGAACCGTCGGTTGTCTCATGATCTAGCCCTCCGCAAGAACTCGCGAGCCACATTGGCCGTCCTCATTGGGCAGGCCGATAAAGGCCGGGTAACACTAGCGTGAATTTGCAAGGATCGTCAAGGTCTATTGCGCTAGCAAGATCCTGGTCTGTCTGCCCCGAAGTTCGTTGACGGGGCTGATCCGTTATCCGTAACGGAGGAATTAAAACGCCGCGAGCTGACGCAAACGGCCGGCCTAGACGCGGCCTGCGGCATGGTCATGTACGATCACGCTGCCGGTGTTCCCGTCGACCGTAATGAGCGCTCCGTCGCGGATGCGGCGCGTTGCAGCAGCCACCGACACGGCGGCAGGGATGCCGAGCTCGCGGGAGATGATTGCTGCGTGGGAGATCACGGAGCCGGTCTCCACGACGACTGCACCGGCAGCAAGGAACAGAGCAGCCCACGGCGCATCGGTGGTCACGGCAACGATCACCTCTCCGGGCTCGAGCTCGCTGTCTGCGGATAAAGATGTGATCACGCGGGCGCGCCCCGTATACCGGCCCGGAGAGGCGCCGATCCCCTTCAGCTCGGTGCCGGCTCGGGCGCGCTCGACCCTGCCCTGGCCGCGGTCCCTGTATGCAGACAGCGGCGGTGGATCGCCCTCGAACACGAAGGGCGGCTCCTTACTCATCAGCACTTGCAGCCGCGCCGCGCGCTCGTCGATCAAGCCCAAGTACGCCCCGGGATCTGCGATGAAGGCGGTCGCCTCGTCGTCAGTCACAAGCAACACATGATCCCAGCGAGTTAGCAGGCCCTGACGCACGAGACGATGCCCCAGCTCGCGCAAAGGCGCGCGGGCCTCCTCCATCAAGCGCGTCATGTACACCTTGCTAAGTTCACGCGCCGCCAGATGATCTCGGGCGCAGCGAGCGGCTTCAGCAAACTGGCCGCGCCTCTGCGGATCGTCCGCCAGCCTGCGTTCGATCTCTGCGATCGCCGTCTCGCGTTCTGCCACCAGCGTCGCTGAGCGAGCCGCCGGCGACGACGCGTCGGGCGCGCGCCGGGCACGGTCCAACATGCGCAACGCGATTTCCGGGTCCGTTCGGTAGGTCGCTGACCGTAAGTCCCAGATACTGGGGCCCATGAAGCCCCAGCGTTCGATGAACTCGTCCCAGCGTCGAAGGAATCTCTCTGCGCCACGGTCGCCGGAGGCGCGCAACCGGTCCAGCAAGCCGTCTACACCCTGGTCGAACGCAGCAGAGCAAACGGGCGAAGATGCGACCTCGCGGGAGAGCTCCCATAAATGGAGGGGCTGGGCGGCCGATTCCACGCCGCCTACCGCCGCAGTCGCCTTTGCAGCGAGGTGGGCAGCACCCGCCGCTTGCGAGGTTTGCGCAATGAGACCGATCAAGGCGTTGCACCCGTAAATGTTGAGGACGTGCCGCTTGTCGAGATGCCGAACGTCTCCTATCAACGTATGGAAGTATTCCAACAGCGATGCGTTGGACATCTTCTGGAAGTCCGGTCGCGTTCCGGCCAGTGCATCGACACGCAGCGCGTCCCGCTGGGTATCCCCCAGCGGGTCGGCGCCGAAGAGCGACTTCAGCCATACACCGAGCGCAGCGGTACGCTGCGGGTTCTCGTCGCGAGGGTCGGGGCGGTATGGCGGCACGTCCGGGTAATCTCCGAAGAACGATGCGTCGATCGCCTCGACACTGAGCCCCGGAATCCGCGCGCCAATGACGCGCGCCACGGACGCGTTCAGATAGATGTAGCCACCGAAGCAACCCATTGCTTCGCACTGGCCCACCGGTTTGAACTCCTCGGGCGTGAAGGCTCCCATCTCGTACAGAGCTCCCCGGTAGGCGGGCTCAAATGAATGCCGCCCAAAAGTGCTCCAGCCGAGCGGCGAGGCCACTTCGACGTAGGCCTCACCTGCGTTCGCACGGGTAAAGACGGGAAAGCGTTCGCTGCCCTCGTCGTCGCAGGGCCAGATCTTCGGCTTCGTACCCATTTCGGCGGCATGTTGCTCTGTTCAGAACCGGGCCAGCTAGCTTACAGCGCATATAACCCGCCGGCAAACCTGCTCCTGTGTACCCGTACACACGGGAGCGCTCATGCAGTCCCGTTGTGGTACGCCGTCGCGGAGCGGCTGCACGGGACACATGTTGGGATCAACTGGCCGCAGTGCAGCAGCAGGTGCGTCATCGCGTGCTGCGCCAGCTCGCCCGCGCCGATCCTCTCGACCGCGCTGATGCTCGCGACATGCCGAGCTCGAACCACCGCGGGAGCCTCTCGCTGGAGGCCTCGGCCAGAATCGAAGGCCCGGACCGCCGAGGGCTGGAGCGCCTGCTAAGCGATTGTGCTCGGCCGGCCTTCGTCTTGGAGCGGTTCGAGCGGGTCGGCGACAACCAGCTCGTCTATCGCTTTCCCAAGCCAAAGGCAAATGAGCGCACTGCGTTGCGCCTCACGGCCCTGGAGCCGATTAGACGCCTGGCCGCGCTGATCGCGCTTCTGCGCCTGCGCCAATGCCATCACGGGGTGCGGGCCCCTCACGTGTGCAACGGCAGCTCTCGCGCAAGGACGCCCGCTTGGTCAGTGACCGAAGGTGGCCGGTTTGAGACCTTCGCGAATGTCGCGACCCGACCCCCTGCGGTCATTCACGGATGTCTGCTATCGTGTATTCGAGCCCTCGCTATACCAAGGGGCGTCAGCCTGCTGTGGGGTCAGGTGCGTGATGCATCGAGAACTGGGGTGACGGTGGAGAGGGCGCGCCTGAGTTCGTTTTCGACCGTGGGCTGAGCTGATCGCCTCGCGCACCTTCCTCGATCTGTGTGCCGAGCACCTTTTACGGGATCGAGCTGCCGACGGCGTCCGCCTCGCGCTTCTGCCGGCCGGATTGCTTTGGCAGATCGGCCAGCGCGATCTACCAGTGCGCGCTGCGGATGGAGTGGTGAATGTGCATCGGGCATGAACCGTGCATGCCTGGCCGATTCAGTCCTCGCGTCCGCCGCCGAGCCGGATCTCACTCTGAATGGATGGAGAACGCATGAACGCCCGAGTCTTGTGCCTCGTAGCGCTGCTAACCGCGTCCGCGCTCGCCCGCGCGGAGAAGGGCAACCCGGTTGACCTGCAGGTGCGCTACGGGCGCGTGTACAGCAGCTACGTCGTGAATGAAGACGGCACTGCCACCGAGAACCGCGAGTGGACCATGACGGTGCTCAAGGAAAGCGCCCTGGATTGGGCCAAGCGCACCTCCATAAGCTACAGCACGAGCGCGCAACAGGCCGAGGTCCTTTCGGCATACACCCTCAAACCCGACGGCCGCCGTATCGACGTGCCGAAGGACAATTACCAGATCGAAGTCAACCGTGGCAGAAACGGCGACTCTCCCGTGTACTCCGACCGGTCAACCACCACGGTCGTGTTTCCCGACGTCGCAGTCGGCGACACGATCGCGATCTCGTATCGGCTTGTCCAGACCGACCCGCTGTTCCCGAAGCACTTCTCGGTTGCACAGAGCATCTCGCGGCAGGTCGCCTACGACGACCTGCGCGTGCGCATCGATTATCCTGCCTCGATGTGGGTGCAGTACCACGCGCGCGGGATGGAGCAGATCGAGAGCGACGAGAAGGACGGCCGCAAGGTGGTGGCATGGCGCTACGCGAACTCCAACCCGATGCAGGACAGGCGCCGGAACTTTTCAGTCTACGACCCCGACCGCGAGACCGGGTTCGCCTTCTCGACCTTTCGCAGCTACGAGGAGATCGCCGCTGCGTACGGTGCGCGTGCCCTGCCCAAGGCCACCGTGACGGACCGCATCCGACAGCTGGCCACCGATATCGTCAAGGACACGCGAGAGCCGCGTGAGCAGGCGCGCCTGCTGTATGAATGGGTTGCGAAGAACATCACCTACGCGGGCAACTGCATTGGCATCGGTGCGGTGGTGCCGCGCGACGCATCGTTCGTCTTGGACAACAAGATGGGCGACTGCAAAGACCACGCGACCCTGCTGCAGGCGCTGCTGGCCGCGCGCGCAATCCAGAGCACTCAAGCCCTGGTCAACGCCGGCTCGGTCTACCGGCTGCCAAAGATCCCTGTGGTCTCGACGGTTAACCACGTCATCAACTACCTCCCGACGTTCGACCTGTACGTCGACTCCACATCGGAGTCCACGCCGTTCGGAATGCTGCCGTTCGCAGATCAGGACAAACCGGTGCTGCTGGTGGAGGGCTTCAAGCCTGATCTGCACACACCATGGTCCCCGGTGGGCGCAGACCGGCAGCACACCCGCAGCGTGTTGAAGATCAACCCCGACGGCTCCGTGTCCGGTTCGATCGAGGTGACGCAGACGGGAGAGGGCGCGGTCGAGTCGCGCGCCTGGGCGCGCAGGCTCTCTCCGGAGCGGGAGGCCGACTTGGTAAGGAATAGGTTCCTGGAGCAGGGCATGATTGGCAGCGGCAGCTTCCAGAAGGACGACCCCGCCGCGCTGATCGACACCTACCACTACAAAGCCGAATTCAATCTCGAGAAATTCGTCAAGATGTCCGGCTCCGGCGCGTTCTACATCTATCCGCCGCTGCGTATCGCGGGATCCATTGGTGACGTCCTGAACTACTCGGTGGAGCCGGAGCCTGAAGCGGACGTGACATGCTCGAGGGGCAGATTTATCGAGGAATACGAGATCGAACTGCCCGCGAAGATGAAGGTACTCTCTATCCCAGACGACCTGAAGGTTTCCAGCACCACGGGCGACTACCTTGCGAGCTACCAGCTCGACGGCAACCGGCTGCGGGTCAGGCGCGAGATCGACGACCGCACACCCGGCAATGTATGCACACCCGATGTCATGGCGCAATACAAGGCATTCGGCGAGAAGGTGATGGACGACCTGAGAGCACAGGTGCTCTACAAATCGAAGACTGACTGATGCTCGAGCGCGCAGAGACGACGCGCTGAAGGTCGCCGCGAGAGCGTGACCACTGCGTACTGGTGATCCTGGCAGTCGGTCATCGCCTGGCTCTGCGCCGCGCCTCGCTGCTACTTCTTGCCGTCGCAGCAGCCGAGGGCGTGCTTCCTCACCGCCCGGGAGGTCGCAGCGCGATGGGCACACCGAACCGTGCCTTACGCTCTTGGAGCTGATAAGGCTGTAACACCCAGCCCCTGGGGGACCTGCTTCCGGCCGGGCGCCTGCTCGCAGCTCTCTGGGATTCGGCTTGCGGCGACCCAGGCGTAACCGGGGTACGCATTTCGGCAACTCTTGTCTGATCGAGGAAGGCCGAGCCTGGATCGTGGCAACGGGCATACAACTTGCCGCTCATGCTGCATGTCCAGCGGATATTCCGTTACTCGTCGTACGGTGGCGCTCGCGTTGCTCCTGCTCGCCTTGCTCGCCTGGGCCTTCACGCAGGAGTCATCTGCGCTCAGGGCGCTGATTGCGCGACCGGAGCCGCCCGTCGCAGCGGCTCCGCCGAGAATGCGTCTGCCGCGGGATCAGCGCATCTATCCATTCAAGACCTTCGACGCCAGGCCTTCGGCCTGGTTCGCGCGAGAGCAGGAGCTGTTTACCGCCGTGCTGGACGGTGCGGGCTGCGACGTGCTGGTCGTGCCGTTCGAGGCGAAGGGGCGCTCGGTGGACCGCCCGGCGCGGTCGTTGATGGCCCGCATGCTCGCCGCGGAGATCGTCTCACGCACCGGCTTGTGCGTCGCCGATCTCACGCTCGTGTCCCGGGCGCTGGGATCTCAGGCACGTGCCTATGAATGGCCGGCGATCGCCAAGCTGGCCGATGCCGTCGGCGCGCGCCATGTGATCCGCGGCGAGGTGAACCTAGCGCTCAGGGGCCAAGCGTTCGAGCTTTTCATGATGATAGCCGCGCGCGATCCGGCGACCCGCGCCTGGAGTGCGCCGCGCACGATCGACCTCGATCCCATCGTCTTCAGCGATGACCTCGCCCCCGAGGCCGCCTTCGCTCCCCGGGTACGAGGGCTGTCCGCGCAACTTGCCCTGCCCGCTGCACGCCCGGCGCATCCGGCCGCCGACAACGGCCAAGCACCCGAAGGAGTTCCCGCCGACCCGCGCCAGCTCGCGCAGCCGGGCGGCTCCGCGGTCGAGCGTGCACAGCGGCTGCAAGCCCTCGCGGCGATGCTCTCCGCCGACGACGTCAGCAACGAGCATCTGTGGGAACGCTCGCTCATCGCGCTCCTGCCGCTGCCGGCGACAGACCAGACGGCCCAGGTGCTGCGCGCGCGCGCGAATCTGCACCTGCACAGACGTCCCTATGCACTGAAGCTCCTGCAAGGCATCGACGGGCCGCAGGCACGCCTGCTGCACGCGTTGGCGGACGGCAACCTGCCGCAGGCGGTGCAGCGTGCCACGGACATCACGGATCCGTTCGACGCGCTTGTGGCCGCGCTCGATCTCGAGGACCTGAGGCAGCGGTTCGGATCCGCCGCCATGGTGGGCTACGAGCAGCGGCGCGCGGACCTCATCTCCCGCCACAACGGCTATGCCGCATTGCTCTACGCGCCGATGTCGAGCGGCCAGTGGTTTCACCAGGATGTACACCTGCTGGTCGCGGCCGAGCTGGCTCGCGACGGCCTGCTGCGGGAAGCCCCCGCCGCGCTGTTCGATCGTCTGGCCGCGGCGGCGCAGGGGGACTGGCAAGCCATCTCGATGGGTGTCGCCCGGGAAATCGAGGACAGCTACCCGGCATTCTGGCGCGATGGCGCGCGCGCCTGGCGCGCCGCTCAAGCCTTCGATCGCCTCGCGGCCTGGGATTTCCCCGACGCTCTCTACTGGGCCAACCGTCAGGCGCTCAGCCGCATGTTCGGTGCGATCCGGGAAAGGCAGGGCCGGCCTCGCGCCGCGCTGGACCTCTCCCGGACCCTTGCGCCGGCTTTCCGCGACTACGCTCCGATCGAGGCAGAGCTGGCGCTTGCGCTACAGGAAGTCGGGCTTGATACCGGTGCGAGCAATGCGATGCAGCCCGACCAGGAGGTGCTCACGCGCGCCGCCCAGGTTTACGCCTGGGAGGGAGAAGAAACGCTGACAGCATCGATGCTCACCGGCACGCTGGGGGATCTGAGCGGGTACTTCTACCGCGACGAACCGCCGCGCCCCTGGCGGCCGGCGCCGTTCGGCAATCCGCGCATTCTGCAGGTCGCCAAGTTCGACAACCGGCAGGTCTCGATGAACGCCGAGCACTATCGCCGCTCCCTCGCTTTCACCCAGCACCAGGTGTGGTACCTCGAGCGCGCCTACAAGTCGCTGACGCAGGCGGGGCGTACACGCGAGGCGGCCGCACTGCTCGAACAGAACCGGGATCGGTTCGTGGGGCACCCCTCACGCGCTCCGTTCCTGGCCGAGCGTGCCAGAGATGCGGGCGATGCTGCGGGGGAGCAGGCAATCCTGCAGGAAGCGATCGGTGTGCTGCCCGACGAATGGTCGAGCTATCTTGCGCTCGCCTCGGCGCAGTTGCGCGCGCGGCAGGCGCAGGCCGCGCAGCGCACGCTGCTGTCCTTTCCTCAGTTCCGGAACCGGACTCAACATCCGGTATCGGTTGCCCACGCTGCCAGAGAGGGAGGCATGCTGCTGCGCGACGCCGGAGAGATCGAGCTCGCTCGGCCGCTACTGGAGCTGTGCGTCGCGTCCGGTACCGGCGCCGCGAGCGAGATGTGGAGCGCGGTGGATCTGTCAGTTGACCGCCGGGACTACCGTGCTGCACGCGACTGGACAACCCGAGTGCGCGAGCGCTACGCGGGCGACGAGTGGGCACAACCCGAGTTCGCCATGCTGTCGTTCCTGACCGGTGCCTCCGAGGCCGGGTGGCGCGCGTTCGACGAAGCGTCCCACCGGCAGATGGGCGTCGAGCCGTGGATCGCTGCGAGCGTCGGCCATCGCATCGCCGGCAGTGACGATGCCCGGTTGGTGGCCTTCGCAGAAACCTGGCGCCGCCCCAATGCCCCGCCGTTCCACGAAGTCGGTGCACGCCGATACTTCCTGTTCGACACACTGCTGATCGACCGGCCGGCGAGCGAGTCCAAGCAGCAGACTCTGGCAGCGATCGGCCAGAGTGTCGGCGACCAGAACTTCAGCGTATTCGTCAGCGGCTATCAGGCAGTCAAGCGGCGGGATTTCGAAGTCGCAGCGCGCGACCTGGTGCAGGCCAACGATGCGTTCATCGGGATATCGGTCAACGTACGGCGCCCCAACGCTTTCCCATTGCCGTACATGGCACTGGCACTCACCAAGACCGGCAAGGCGTCCGAAGCACAGGCGCTGGTTGCTTCGGCGCGAGCGAAGATCGGGCGGGATTTCTACACGCTGCTGGCGCAGGCCGTCGTCGACGCCCATGCCTCGCGCGGCGAGCAGGCGGCACAGGCGCTCTGGGAAGCGTTCCTGGTGCGTCCGAACTCGCCGGACCTGCTGGTCCCGCCGCTCTACGAGCTGCTGGAGGTATGCGAGATGCTGATGGAATCGACGAACGAAGACCGCTATCGGGCGCTGCTGGTCGACTTGGCCCGGCGGGGCTCGTTGCGGTTTCCGCGCTCCTGGAGCTTCGCGTTCCTGGCCAAGTATGCGCCAGACCCGGCGGAGCGCCAGCGGGCGCTAGGCATAGCGCTGTATCTCGATCGGCGCTCCGAGCGGCTGTCGGGGTTCTCCACCGCCGAGCGCACCAATGCGGCGAGCTGGTTCGCGCAGAACAACCCGTTCCTGGGCGCAGCGCGCAAGCTGCAGACCGCGTCGCGCTGACGACCCCGGGGCAGACAAACCCGTTGGGAGCTGTGACAGCGGCGCGACGCCCGCTTGATCGCGGCTCGCGTCCGAGCAATGTGCCGGAGCACCAAGTCGCCAGCGGCGGCGCGTGCATCCCGATGACCCGCGTCAGCAGGCCGAACAGCACGCAGGGCGTGACCGCTCTCAAGATCTCGCTGATCGTGCAACGAACGTAGTATTAGCGACGGCGGGAAGTTGCCGAGATCGGACGGTCGGGAAGGACCAGAGACGACCCGATGCTGCTGGTCAGGATCGTCCGCTCTGG
>Ga0335070_10004425_pt1 | contig 16415 bp, 23 predicted proteins | sample Lox_Sample_13_FD_206722 | JGI IMG/M metagenome (GOLD analysis project Ga0335070, IMG submission 206722) | Soil microbial communities from Loxahatchee National Wildlife Refuge, Florida, United States - Lox_Sample_1.3 | ecosystem: Environmental > Terrestrial > Soil > Wetlands | place: USA... | reverse complement strand
GGTCGGTGTCGAAGTTGGTTTCGATGGTCGTCCTTCAGAGTCTCGTGGCGGAGCGGGCAGGGCGCGCATCGCTTGGGTGCGGGCGAGGGACGCGGAGCGGACTGCGGAGATTCGCCGGGAGGCCTCCAGGATTCCCCAGCGCAGCGGCAGATCTCCAAGCTCGGCCGAAAGGGCTGTTCTCACGTCCCCGGCCTGGACCTGCTCGACGTTCTTCGGGACGGAAGAATCTCCGTTCGCGTTCGGCGAATCCGCGAGGTACTCGGGTTTGCCGACCAGGAACGCGAGCTGCTGCGGAGGTGTGGCGCTGCGAATGACTTCACAGAAGTCGTCTCGTCGGCCGATGTCATTTTGCACGTTGACGAGCACCAGGTGGTAGAGATCAGCTCGCCACCAAGAAAGCGCTTCACTGATATCGGCGGCGCAGTCCACGTCGATGCCAAGTTTCCTCATAATCTGGGCGCGCAGCTCGCGCTTGTGCGGAGACGTATCGACCAGAAGCACCCGTCTTTTCTTGAATGCGCTCGGTAGCGGCGCGGAAAGCGGCGAAGGACACGTTATTGGGTTCACGCCGACACCCCTTTCGATGTGGTGCTGGTTCGAGCGTCCGTTGACTTGTGTTGTTTTCCCGCGTGCTGCAGCAGTTCTCGGGTTCGCGTCCGGCGAGCGATCTTCTGCTTGCGCTCCCGGTGAAATCTGGACTTGTCGCCATTCCGTGCTGACATAAACGCTCCCGGTGGCGGCTCTCGTTTGGGGTCCCCGAAGCCGCAGGTACACTCTTCAGTCGGCGAGCCAAGCCCATCGACGCAAAGGAGATGCTGCGAGTTCTTAGAGAAGCACGAGGCCTTTCGAAGGATTTCTCAATCGCGAAGGCTCAGTCGGTTCGGGTGTGTCTTCGAGGTCAAGAGTTGAGGTGTACGCCACTCGGCAGAGCTTCCGCCCTTATTGCCGCCTAGAAGCGTTGTTTGGAGTTCATCGAGGTCGCGGTTGAGCTGCTCGATGAGAGCCGCTATCGTTGGAATGTCCTTTTCTTCAGTCGCCCCAGCCACACCGTTGCAGTGCTCACTGAGTTCCGGGGCCTAGCCCTCCATTCCTAGTGGTGTTTCCATACTACTCCTGCTAACAAGAATGCGCTAATTCATTACAAGCCGCTGCGACTGCATGGATCCGGCCATATTCCTCAATTTCCTAACCCAGGGACAGTCACAATTGATGCCGGGGGCGGTGAACGAACTCTTACACCTCGGGAGTGAAAACAAACGACTTGTGCTGGTTCGTCAGCTCCTGCTTGCTAAAGTTGGGCTAGCCGCGTAGCATTACATAGTACGTTAGACCGAATCGGTCGTAAGCAGCTCTCGCCTCAACAGCCAGTAACCTGCACAAGATTTCTTCCGAATCCCTCCAGCGTAACTACAAAAAAGGAAAAACAGTACAAACACATGGAACAAGGAACAGTAAAGTGGTTCAACGACGCCAAGGGCTACGGCTTCATCAGCCGCCAGAACGGCGAAGACGTTTTCGTGCATTTCTCAGCCATCCAGGCGGGCGGCTTCAAGAGCCTGCAGGAGGGCCAGACCGTCCAATTTGACGTCACCAAGGGCCCCAAGGGCTGGCAAGCTGAAAACGTGCAGGCGTTGTAAACCTGCAAATTTTGGAAAAAAGCGGTCTCTCCGAGATCGCCTTTTATAGCTCTACAGCTCGTGCAATAGCATCGCAGGATCAAGTCGTGATCAACATCTTCGTCGGGAACCTCGACTTCAGCGCGACAGAAGAACAATTGCGAAGTCTATTCGAGAGCTACGGGTCAGTTGAGACCGTTACCCTCGTGAAGGACCGTGACACAGGCGAAGCTCGTGGCTTTGGCTTCGTGGAGATGACCCAAGATTCGGAAGCGCAAGCGGCGATCGCCGCCTTGAATGGAACGCTGCTGAATGCGCGTGCTTTGCGAGTCAACGAAGCCCGTGCAAAAGTTCAGCGCCAATCTCGCCAGTCAGGAATCAGGGATCACCGGCGACACCAAATCTAGCTGCGCCCCTGAACTGCAAATTCATTTCATCATGTACCTTTGAAGTCTCCTCTTGCCGAATTTCAGACCGGTACCTCCCTCGATTTTGTGCCGGTTCTTTTCGGGCCTGGCGCAATGTAATAGTTCTGTAATTTTGTCTCGCTATCACGGCGAACGATCTCCGCGTCACCTTACCGTGGACGCTGGAGATGCCGTGACTATTCATCCCAAGGGAAACCGTGCACGGGTGCTGCTGAGTTCGGTGTTCGGCCCGTATTCGCAAGACGATGAATTTGGCAGCCGTTCCATCAATCCCATGGAGCTTTATCACAACCAGGTGACACGCGCCCAGGGTAGCTTCTCCATCCGCATGTTCCATCGCTCATGGGGCATCATGATGATTCAGGCCAACATCTCGGCCCCATGCACGGTGTTGGATTTTCCCACACGCGAAGGTTTTGCCCGCGAGCTCACGGCAAATCGATACGATGTGGTGGGGATATCATCGATCATCGTGAATGTTGGAAAAGTGAAGGAGATGTGCCGCATGGTGCGCCAGCTATCGCCAGATTCTATCATTGTCGTTGGCGGTCATGTTGCTGCGGTTCCGGCTTTGGAAAGCATGATCGACGCCGACCACATCGTGCGCGGAGAAGGTATTTCGTGGATGCGGTGCTACCTGGGAGAGGACGAGAATGCCCCCATTCGTCACCCCGCGATTGTGTCGGGCCTGCAGACGAGAGTCATGGGCCTGCGTTTGCCCGAGCGCGAAGGCGGAACGGCGGCCACGATCATTCCCTCCGTAGGCTGTCCCATGGGGTGCAACTTCTGCACCACGTCGGCATTCTTCGGCGGCAAAGGCAAATTCGTTAATTTTTTTGAAACTGGAGACGAACTTTTCGAAGTGATGTGCCAGATGGAAGCGGAACTCAAAGTGAGTTCTTTTTTCGTTATGGATGAGAACTTCCTGCTGCATCGTGCCCGGGCGATGCGCCTGCTGGAGCTCATGAAGTCGGCTGGCAAGAGCTGGGAATTATCAGTTTTTGCTTCCGCCAATGCCATCCGCAAGTACACAATGCCGGAGTTAGTGGAGCTGGGCGTCTCCTGGTTGTGGATGGGCTTGGAATCGTCCAAATCGAATTACGGCAAGCTGCAAAACGTGGATATGCAGCGCCTTACGCGCGAGCTGCGTGAACATGGCATTCGAGTTCAGGGTTCGACGATCATCGGGCTGGAACACCATACTCCAGACAACATCGCGGATGAGATCGAATCGGCCGTGGCCCACGAAACCGACTTCCACCAGTTCATGCTCTACACTCCGGTCCCGGGCACGCCGCTTTACCAGGAACTGGAGGCGCAAGGCCGGTTGCTCGCGGACGTCGATCTGGCCGACATCCACGGTCAGTACAAATTTAATTTCCGTCACCATGCGATTTCCCGGGACGATTCCAAGCGGTTTCTGGACTGGGCTTTCCGGCGTGATTTCGAGCGTAACGGCCCTAGTCTCTATCGCATGTGCCGGACCATATTCCAAGGCTGGCAACGCTACAAGGACTACCCTGACCAACGTGTCCGCAAACGGTTCGCCCGGCAAGTGAGAAAACTGGCGAGTGCTTACAATGCGGCGCTCTGGGTGATGGAGCGAGAATTCAAGAAAGTCAATCGAGGCGTCAGTGAGCGGATCCACGATCTGCGTCAGCAAGTCGTGAAGGAATTCCCCATCACCGCCCGCCTTACAGCCGCGCTGCTTGGGCCCATCTTGGTGTGCTCCACGCGCCGAGAGGAAAAGCGGCTGGCGTCGGGACGTACCTACGAACCGACAACCTTCATCGATCGCCGTAATTGGGCCTCGTAGCGGTTTGTCGCGCTGGCATTTTGTCTAGCTGCTCCAGCGAGCGTGCTTCACCCGGCGCCTGGTATCAACAGACTTGACGCTTCTCGGTTTTCGCCCGTTCCGTTCGGAACGGGCCAGAGCCAGCCGATCGGCGATGATGGCGTAGACAGACGGGCTAAAAGCCGGTCCGACCGCTCACCGCAGAAACTTGTCGTATATTTACGTGAACGAAAGCCGGGGGCAGGTCAACATCACGAAGTGTCACACAAAGAATTGTGGTCCAGCCGGTCCCTCCGGCCAGAGAGGTAGAGTGTATTTATGAGTGATGATTCCGAGCAGGTAACAGCTCTTATCAAACAGCTGCTAATTCTGAACCGGGCGGAGAGTATTCCCACGATCGAGTCCCAGACTGAGAAAGAGATGGAAGGACGGAACGCTAAACGGAGAAGGATCAGGCAAGAACTCGTGCAAGCTCTCCATCTTCGCCACAGGAGAAAGTCTTGAACTGCACAGCCGCTTCAGATGTGAAAGGTTTCCTGCAGACCAGCTTTGCAGACATTGTGCCCTTAGCGGATCTGGAACATCGATTAAAGCAGTGTAATCACCTCGCAGGACCTCGCGCTTGGGTGGCAGGCTGCTCGATTTCCACAGGGACCCGCAGCGCCACCTTACGAAAGCCGCTCGCTCTGCTGTTCTCGACAAGGGCCTTGCTGCACGACGTTGATAAAGAAACGACGGTGGCCCGGAGTTCATCTCTCCCTGGCATGCCGCGCTTGGCGGGTAGCCTCGAGGGTGTTGATGAGCGACTCCTTGGGGAGCTTTTGGATGATGGGTTCGATGGCCCATCCCAGACCGAATGGCACGTCCCGCGTCAGCGATATGGCTCGGCACTCGATGACTACCCCGGCGTCACGCTGCTCGAATCGCCAATAGGAATACAGGCGCCATAGGAATCCATAACCCGTATCGGGCGGAAGTACTTGCTCGTCTTGGCTTCCTGCGTTTTCCACTTCTGCAATTCGCGTCGTATACGAGCGGCAGGTCCAGCGGGTTCGGTCCACTGGACGATAGTGCACCTCATGATCGGTATCGAGGACCACAGTAATGATTTTTTTCTTTAGGAGGCGCAGATAAATCTGGAAATCATCATCGTGACGGCTGATGAGCTTTGAGTCGATCACCTCAGGTTTGTAGATGTTCTTGTGTTTATCGTAATCCTGGATCACGGCAAATATCTCTTGGATTGTCGACTCAGGAATGAACGCGGCAGCGATCCAGTCGTGGATTAAACCATTGGGTACCTTGGCCGGCCCTTTGCCAGACCAGAACTGCGCCACCACTTGTCCCTCTCGAACCTTATGAACTCGCTCTGTGTTCAGGTCACACCAGAGGAACGGGCCGTTCCCTCTCAGCGTCTTCTCCATTTCCGTTTCGGCCTTGTGAATATAAGCGCCAAACGACTCGAGGGTTCGAGGCTTCAACTGCACCGGCTTTGCGGTTCGCGCCATAGCTCCGGGCCTATGTGAATCGAGTGGCAGAAACTGCGGTTTACACCGAAGAGGACGAAGTGGTAGGTTGGCATTATTGCATAACAGACCGCTCCGAAGCCGACTTCTCCGTCTCCGGTGACCTGCCCCCAGCTTTCGTTCACGTAAATATACGACAAGTTTCTGCGGTGAGCGGTCCCCTTTTTCTGTAACACTTTCAGGGCGACTTTCCGACGGTTTGTGAGCCTGGCAAATCGCCCCTCAAAGCGATTTGACAGGCGAACTCACTCGGCGTTCGTTCTCCCAGCGTCGGTGAGGACGACTCTCATTGCATTCGCGCCTGCAAGATTCGATGACTTGCCTGGCCTCCGCCAGGGTGGCGAACCAGTGCACGTCCAAGCACTCGGCCCGCAGGGTACCGTTGAACGACTCCACGTGCGCGTTGTCGGTGGGCTTCCCGGGCCGCGAGAAGTCGATCCGCACCTGGTGGTGATACGCCCACAGATCCACGATCTGACTGGTAAACTCCGATCCATTGTCACAGAACAGGAACTTCGGAACTCCGCGCTGCTGGCGAATCGTGTTCAAGGTAGAGACTACGTCCTCGCCCTTCAACCTCTGTCCGACTTCGATGGCCAGACTTTCCCGCGTAAACACATCCATGATCGTCAAGGCTCGGAAGCGCCTGCCATTTGCCAACTGGTCGGCCACGAAATCCAGACTCCACACTTCGTTGGGAGCAGTTGGCCGGAAGCGTTCGCGGCGATGCAGGGCCGCCCGACGCTGCGCCGTGGCTTATGTCGCAGCGTCAGGCCCTCTTCCTTGTACAAGCGGTACACTAGCTTCTTCCCCACCTTCCAGCCTTTCCGGTTCAACAACACACGGATCTTGCGGTAGCCATAGCGCACCCGCACCTGCGCGATCTCCCGAATCCGCAGCCGCAACGCCGTCCTGGGTTCCTGCCGGCTCTCATAGCGGACGGTTGAGATCGGAATCCGCGCCACACGACAGGCACGCCGCTCGCTCACCCGGTAGGTATCGTGCAAATAGCTCACCACCGGGCGGCGCCGCGAGGGCGTCAAAGTTTTTTTGCCAATGTCTCACTCAGGCGTGCTGGTGCGGCGCGAGGGGCATGTCAATTGGTGCTCTTCCATGTCGTTCCTGGCGCGCTCCATATCAACCTTTTTCCTCGCTGCGAGCTCGGTGCAGACTTGATAGAAGGGTGCAGAACGGGCTTCGCTGTATTTCCGAAGCCTGAATTCAAGAGCGTGTTCGAGATTCGTACACTTTAAGCAATCCATGGGTAATCCCCCCAGAGTTCCTCCTGTCGGTGCACAGGTAACAGGAGCGGCGGAGACCTTCCCTCTACCGCCGCTGTGTAAGGATCTCTTGCTGGGCTCGGAGCCAGTCCTGCTCGTCCTGCTCGGCTCGAAGCCAGTCCTGCTCGTCTTGGCCAGTTTCACGATTACGGCTGTCATGCAACTCATAGTCAGCATTGCGCTCGATCATGGTCGACCTGTCTGGGTGCTGTGGTCTAAGAGGGGGCGTACTTCAGATGGGCTGACTTAGTTCAGAGGATCTGAAAGAGCAAGAGAAGAAATACCTTGCTCAATTGCGATGCTAGGCTTCCGCGCACCCTTTGTCAAACTGCCGTTAGCAAAACATAGGCGGGCGCATTGCCAAAAAGGGCGTGGAACAAAGTACATGTAAATCAATGAGGAGTAAAGACGGGAGATTTATTCTCCGGCTCATAACCCAAAAGGTTGGTGGTTCAAATCCACCCCCCCGCAACCAAACCTGCTTCCATTACTCCTCGTATCCTTCGTTCGCCTTATTCAACGTGAATTCCCAGCCGCAGTAGCGGTTTTCGGACGCGTCGGGCGGGCAATGGAGGCAGGCGGTGGAGATTCGCGGGTCAACGGTACGGGCGAAGGTCGAAAACTCAACCGTTCCCACCGGCTTGCAAGGAAAATCGGGCAGGCCCTTGCGTCGGCGTGCCTCCTGCACCTGGCAACGGTCCGAGCGACCGAATCGGGCAGACGCAGACAAGATACAAGGGTGTGATTACCATCCCAGCTGGCAACAGGTGGTTTGGCTGAACACGGAGACAGGAGAGACTGGGGAGCAGAAGCTAGTGCAGGCCAGCGGCGATGCGGAACGGTTCTACCGGCAACTGCCGGCGCCAGCGCTGGTGGGGATGGAAGCGACGGGGAATTGTCACTGGCTGGTGGATCTGCTGGCCGAGATCGGGCATGAGTTGTGGGTGGGAGATGCGGCGCAGATTCGAGCCAGCTATGTACGGCAGCAGAAGACGGACAGGCGAGATGCAGCCCATATCCTGAAGCTGCTGGTGGAAGGTCGGTTTCCGCGGATCTGGATGCCGTCTTCAGGGGTGCGGGACGTGCGCCAGTTGCTGCTGCATCGTCACAAGCTGGTACTGATTCGGGCGCGGGTGAAGAACGAGCAGCAACACCTGGCGCTGAATCAAGGCATGCAGCAGAAGCGCCGGCTATGGAGTGCGGCGGGACAGCAGCTGCTGCGTGAGCTGCCGCTGAAGCCATAGGCGGCTCGACGGCGAGACGATCTACTGCGGCTGATGGCGATGCTCGACCACAAGTTGGACCGTTGGATGAAGCGGTGAAAGCCGAAGCCCAGCGAGACAAAATGGCGCTTCTTCTTCAAACCCAGCCCGGGGTGGGGCCGATCACGGCGCTGGCCGTTGTTCTGACCCTGGGCGACGTCGGTCGTTTCCCACGGGGCAAGCAGGTAGCCAGCTATCTGGGGCTGATTCCGCGGGAGCATAGTTCCGGGGGACGGCAGAAGCTGGGTTCGATTACCAAGCAAGGCAACCGCATGCTGCGGGGACTGTTGGTGGAGGCGGCACAATCTGCGGTGCGGCACGATCCGCAACTGCGCCGGGAATATCTGCATCGCTGCCATCAGAAGCCGAAAGCGGTGGCCAAGGTGGCCGTAGCGCGCAAATTAGCCGTACGACTCTACTGGATGCTGCGCACCCACACCACTTATCCGGAGATTGTTCGCATCGAGAGCAGCCCGCGGGTGCCCCTGGTTGGCGCAAGCTAGACCGCAGGTGTTGATTGGGCGCTCTCGCATCCCGGAGCGACGGGATGTTCGCATAGAAGAATCATGGTTGCCGTAGCGGCCGAATCGATGGTTGGTGGAACGAGTTCCACCGCAGAGTGATTCAGGTGAGATCTCCAGAGTCTTGGTCCTCAACCTCTGTGGCGACAAACCCGCGGTGCTTGCGCACCGCCCAGGACAACTATGCCCTTGACAGCGCCTTCGCTCTTATCGAGGGGCACCCGCCAGAGGTTTTTCATTGCGCAACTTCGCGGTCTGGCATACAGTATGGCGGCTGCAATGAGAAGACCGCACGCCGTATCGATGGTTCGGGGCCCCACTATTCTGACTCGGGATTATCTGCAAGCCGAGGTTCCGATCTGGAATGAAGTGCTGTTTGGGGCGGAGTTGCTGCTGTTGCATGCCGCGCCCGTCTACTACGGACTGGGAGCCCCGCACGGCGACGGGTCGGGAGTGGTTCTGATCCCCGGCTTCCTGTGTCCGGATCAATACCTGATCCCGTTGCAGAAATGGCTGGAGCGGATCGGATACCGGGCCTTCCTGTCCGGCATCCGTTTCAACGCCGAGTGTCCCAACCTGCTGATTCAACAACGCCTGACTGAGACCATCGAACAGGCGCTGGCCAAGACCGGCCGCCGGATTCATCTGATCGGGCACAGTCTGGGAGGCATTATGGCGCGCTCGATCGCGGCGCAACGGGCGGCGGACATCGCCTCCGTGATCACGCTGGCTTCGCCGTTCCGCGGCACCGTGGCGCATGCCAGCATCCTGTTGGCCGCCGAAACGGTACGCCTCCGTATCCTGCTGAAGCACGGTGATGGAGTGCTTCCCGGCTGCTACACTGGACGCTGCACCTGCGATTTTGTGGATTCCCTGCAGCGCCGCCTGCCGGCATCGGTGCACGAAACCGCGGTTTACACAGAGAATGACGGAGTGGTGGACTGGCGCTATTGCCGGACCGATGACCCGGAAGTCGATTTCGCGGTTTCCGGCACCCACATCGGACTGGCCTTTAATCCTACGGTGTATAGCGTGATTGCCAAGCGTCTGGCCCAGGCCCAGTGCGGGCAGAAAAAGAGAGCGCCGAGGGCTGGGAGGGTCCGGGCAAGCGTCAGATGCGTGACCAGCTGAATGCTCCTTCGACGGTGAGCTTTGCCCAGCAGGAAACACACGAAACACTGGGAGACCGCGAAAGGTGGCACATGCTTGGGATCCTTGTCCAGGCCGGCTTATGGCTGGATTGGGCGTCGGGGGTGGCGCCTTCGGCGAAGGTGACCTTCGGTGGCGTTAGGGCCACCAACTTCTCGGCGGACTCGGATACCCAAGTCACCGCCACGGTGCCAACGGGAGCCAAGGCTGGGAAGATCCAAACCACCACGCCGGGGGAACTGCTACCAGCGCCACCAACTTCACCGTGACACCCTGAGATCCCATATGATAGGGAGAACATCTTGCCGCCGCCTTCAAAAGGGCGGCTTCTTTCTGCTGTGGGCGGGAGGCAAGGCAACCCCTAGGATGACTTTACGACAGTCGAATGCTTAAGCAAGCCGCGAACGGTTTGGGCGGCTTCTGCCACCGCGTTTTCCGCAGCCTTTGCAAAGCTGTCTTTGGAAGTTCCGGTACTTTCCCCGCCAGTCCCCGGCGGGCGCGAGCTTGAACCACCGGCCGAATCATGACCCTTCAGGGTTGCCCAAGCTGGGTAACGCTTCTTTCAGCCGCACCTGCGTAAGCTCTTGGTAATCGGGGGTACTTGGGGTTCTGAAACGTTCCAGTCACAAGCACCGGGATTACGAACGGGAAGTACTTTCTCGCGATTCTCTAGCTCGGCCGCAACTCTCAGATCGTCTCTGTTGTCAAACTTGGAAATGCCGCTCTATATAGACGCTCATCCAGAGTCAGGAGCCGGTAGCCGCGAATGTGAGCATGGGATCCGATCAAGAAGTCAGCAAGGATACGGCGAGCGCCCGAATCACCTTGTTTACGGCGACGCTCAACATAAGCTCGGAATGCTCGACCGGCAGATCGCCACACCGATTCATCCAAATCCCAATCAATGGCGATGCCAGTCTCTTCGAGGAACGAACTCACGAAAGTCTCTGTGCGCCCGGGAGCAGCCATCAACTCTGCGAACACCGGGGCCGCCACTACCAGGTTTCCACGATTGAAAGCTGCCTCCAAGGCAGTCTGCGAGGCTAGGCTAAGGGTCGGATCTTTGTCCCACAATGCAATCACAACATTGCTATCAATGGCTGTCGTCATTGTCCACGCAGCTCCCGTAGCCAGCGGCTGATGCCCTTTCTGCCGGACTTAATCCCGGGATTGCCGATGCCGCGATACTTGGAAAACACACTCTTGTTCCGGACCGGCCTGACCCGAATACCCTTGCCGTTGCTCTCGAACAGCAAGCGATCTCCTGCCCGCACTCCCAGAAGTCGACGAACTTCGCGGGGCACAGTGATCTGACCTTTGCTAGTGATCGTTGCCTGCTTTTGCATGCACGGTGTCCGGTTCCTTACTTTACCACACTATCCTTACCTTCGCAACTTAAGGTTTGTGGGCGGCCTTCTGTCCTACGGGCAGTCCCGATCGGCTGCAGTGCTATTTCTTCAGTTCCTGCGGCCAATTAACTACCAGGGTCAGATTGGACATATTCTGCACCGGCCATTCGGCACCTTCGAGAACCGGGCGCGGTGCGCCGCCCGCCTGCTTGGCCTGGATCCGAGAAAGGACATCCTGCGAGGAAGAACGAAAGTGAGGTCAGCGTCCTGCGCGTGCGAAAATGGCTCAAGTCAAACGCTTTGGCCGCTTCAATCTCATCTACAGCCGAGCAGTGGGCCGCCTCCGCCTTATTATTGGTTCGCTACCCCCTTTTGCTGTAGGACTCTCTCATTCCCTGCGACATGCCGGTTTGATCCCGGCGCACGCACACAATTCCCACATCGGATGCCAGGTTCAAGCCAGGGAAACGGTGGATCTGAGCCATATCGCATAGCTAGGGAGGCGCGAACTGTCGGCAGTGGCCTCAAACAGGCCGGGGTACAGGTATGGCCACGCGGCCCCATCCGAATCCGGGCACCGGAAGAAGGACCACAAGTTGCCCTGAAGGAAGACGATGACGGTCAACGTTGACGTCGTAAGAAGTACACTCGATCGGTCCAATCCCACTTTCCGCTTCCTTTGGACAACCGGATCAAGGCCCGGATCAGACCCCCGAGGTCCGCCGGTGAAATTGTCTTTTCATCGACAAAGATTACACCACCATGTCGTCGCCCTTCTTCTGCCCAGATTTTGAGTAATGGAGGAATCGTCCTTCGATCATAAGTGACCAGGGTCAAGCCCTGCTCAGCAGCTTCCAGCAGGCAAGCAGAATCTTCCTTCCCAAGAAAACCGCCGCCTTCCCACTCCGCCATCCAATGTATAACCAGTGCCCGATTGCGGCGTCGCAGGCCATCTGCCACGTCAGGGGATATGTGCTCGTCCAGAAGTAGCTTGAGCAAGTCAGCCCTGCTTGGTCTCCCGGGAAGCAGAGTCGACCGCCTGGGGCAGCATGCGCTTTAGCATTTCGAAATCTGCTGAATCGTTCTCTGCCGTCGCCTCACCGATCTCCTCGGGGAACGCTTCCGCATAATGAACGGCCGCTCGAACCTTGGCTTCCGGCCACCTGAGATGTTTGGCCACGGCCGCGACGTTCCCGTTATAGCTGCGAAGCAGGAAAATCACCTCCCACACCGCGAGCGTGCTCCCTTGAATATAGGCTTGTCGGCCAGCCGGTGAGTCGCGAAAGTCCAAGAAGGCGAATTCTGACCGCCTTAAACCTTCTTCCACTAAGCGCGCACTCGCGTCACTAGGCGTCCACCCATGCCGATTCGCAATGCGCTTTAGACGTCTCCCACTTTCCACGGGCAGGCGCATGCTGACAACCATCGAACGAGCTGGCTTCACGGAACCTTCCTGATGTAACTAGTGTAACTATTGTAGCATTTTCTGCTAAAAACTGCCAGCCCCGTCCTTTGCCATCGCCGGCCGGCACGAGACCTCCGTAGTGGGAATCGCCGTTCAAGGTATTCCACGGAATCGAAGCGGAAAGGCCCCCTGCCACCGTGCTGTGCTCTTGAGGTGCTGGAGCGGCAAGCGCTCTTTGTCAATCAGACGCGCTCTCCTAACCAGGCGCTGGCGATGCTAGCACGGCTATTCCGGCATGGTCGGCTGTCCTACGATGGTAGCTTCGTAAACCTGCAGACGGGCTGCCCGCGGCTTCGATCCCCGGTGATCCGATGGGAGGGAACCGGATACATAGTGCCTGTATTCGATTGAATCCAATACAATTAGCGGCAACGGACAGGCCTGGTGATCAAGAATCGGTGATAGGCGTGATAAACTAAGTCAAGTAGACTTAGTTTTAATGTGAAACGACATGAAAACCGTGAACATTCACGAAGCGAAGACCCAGCTTTCCAAACTTGTCGAGGAGGCCTCCAAGGGTGAGTCGTTCATCATTGCGAAGGCTGGCAAGCCCGTTGTTAAGGTAACGGCCCTTACTGCTCCGACCAGCTCACGGATGCGTCGGCTCGGTTTCCTGGCGGGCCAGATATCCGTGCCTGACGATTTCGACCAAATGGGGCGGGAGGAGATTGAAGGACTGTTTCGCGGCGGTGTATGAAACTGTTGCTGGATACCCATCTTCTTCTCTGGACCGCTGGGGAACCCGACCGGCTGTCTGCGGAAGCTCGCAAACTCATTGACGATTCAGGCAATGAGCTTTTCTTCAGTGCGGCCAGTTTATGGGAAGTCATCATCAAGCGTGGCTTAGGTCGTGACGACTTCAAGGTGGATGCTCGGGTCCTGCGCCGCGGATTACTGGACAACGGCTACAGCGAGTTGCCGGTAGTCAGCGCTCATGTGGTTGCAATCGATAGCTTGCCGGCAATTCATAAAGATCCATTCGATCGCATTCTAGTTGCACAGGCAACTGTAGAAGGTATTACCCTTATCACTACCGATTCTTTGGTCGGGAAGTATCCCGGTCCAATTCGAATGGTGTGAGCCGAAGATGACGCGGATCTCGATAAAGCTCGCGCCCAGCGGCGAGAGAATCTCGTAGGGCCCGAGCCGGGTTCCGGTGGTCACTCCCATGTTTCATCAGGAAAGCGTGCGCCGATTCAATCCATTCTCGCCTGCAAGCGACAGGCGGAAGGAGGAGGACTCTTCCGGCTTCGCGGTCCTATTCAGCGCAGCCCTACCGCTGTGTAGATGGTGTAGAGCCCGCGGCGCAGGCGATAGGCGGCGACCCGCCCGTTGCCGGAGACGGCCACTCGGCCGTACATCGCGCCCACGGCGCCGTTGGTCTCGATAGTCTGAATCAGTTGTCGCCGGCCGTTGCTCAGATTGAGAGAGTAGATCTTCGCCGGAAGTTCCTGGTCCCATACCAGCAGCGAGGCGCCATCAGTGCTCCAGCCGAGCACTTCCTCATGCGCTTCAACTCCCGGCACGGCGGAAGTCTTGCCGGGGGCAACATCCAGCAGCATGGGCTTCCCGGTGGCGATGTCGGTGGCTACCGCGCGCGTACCATCCGGCGACAGCTTGCCGTCCTGCGTGGCGCTGGAGGAGACGGGTCGCACCTTACCGCTTGTCAGGTCCAGCAGGTAATCGCGGAAGTTGTGCGCCGTGTCATAGGCAGTGAACATCGCCAAGCGGCCGTCGCGCGAGAAGGTGACCCCGTTCTCGTTGCCCGAAAAAGCTGCCGTCAGGCTGCCGAGATCGAACTCACGCGGCTGCCCCGCTCCGGTGGGATAGAGGATCAGCTTGTGCGGCTTGGCGACTTGCATGGCGGCCACCCAGCCGTTATCCGCCGTCATGCCGGAGCCGAATCCTTCGCCCAGCTCCACCGGCGAATTTACCCCGGTCCTGGTGATATAGATTTTGTAATCGCTGCCCTCGAAATGACACAGCAGCATGTATTGGCCGTCGCTGGAAACCGTCGACAAATCGGTGCGGCCGCCGGTCTGGATTGTGCGCGTGGGCGCTGCGCTCTGCTTGACACCGATTTCCAAGTTGTAGCGCACGCTCTCGAGCAGTACCTCGCCCGAGGGAGAAATGTCCTGGATTTGAACCTCGATCGGCGAGCGCAAGACCGCCCGCACGTGGCCGGACAGGTCCACTGCGTACAGTCCGGCCTCCTCACCGTGGATGCTCGCGGTATGCCAGACTTCCTTTCCGTCAGGAGACCACGCCAGTCCGTGGCAGGAGGCGTTCTGCTTGGTCAGCTTCGTGTAGTGGCCCTGCAAATCCACCATGGCGACATAGCCGATGTCATCGGGCACGATGGGATGTTCGAGGAACGCGATGTGCCGGCCGTCGGGGGAGATGCGCACGTCGGTGAGCCAGCCCGGCGTCTCGTACAGCACCTTGCCGATGGAAACCCAACCCCGGTCATCGCCGTAGACCGGATGTTCCGCAAATGCGACTTCCTTCCCGGATGGCGACACCCTTACATAGTCAAGATATCCAGCAGTTGCATAGATAACTTTGCCCTCAGGATACTCAAGCTGAACCTTTCTGTTGGCTCGACGCACAATGGCGAGGGTCTTGCCGTCGGGAGAATAGTCCGCCGCCAGGACCCCCTTCGCCTGAGCGCGAGGAGTACCTCCTGTCATCTGAGTCTGCGCCATGGTTCCGTACAAGAACCACGACTCCTGCACGTGGTCAACTGCGACTTCCATATCCCCGGTCGAAGAAAGAGTGAGAAGTGCTGCGCTGGGAAGATCCACCTTGGTCGATTGCGGAAACTCCGCGCGGACCGTATAGACCCGCAGCGGGTCGTTGTTCCACTGCGCGCTGTAGACGACCGTCTGCCCGTCCTTCGCAAACCGTGCGTTCGAGGGAAAACCTTGCTCATACGTCAGACGGGCGAATTTTGGTTGCAGCTTTACAGCGGAGCCGCGCCCGATTCTCCAGACAGCGGCGACCAGAGCCAGACTACATAGAACGGCCACGGCCCACGGCAGCCAAGCTCGGCGTGGCTTAGCCGGCACGTCGGCTCGTATCATCGAGCGCGCCGAAATCTCTGATGACGATCCACTCAGCGATTCAACTGCAAAGGCAAGATCGCTGGCTGATTGGAATCGGCGCTCCGCATTTTTCTCCAGGCAGCGGGCCAAAATCCGCTGCAGCCCCGGCGGGCCATGCCATCCGGTGTCGCTCAGTTCCGGCGGCTCTTCGCGCAGGATCGCAGTCATCGTTTCCGCCGACGTGTTGCGCCTGAAGGCACGCTTGCCAGTGAGCATTTCGTATAGCACTGCGCCGAAGCTGAAAATGTCGGCCCGCGCATCGGTCGCGTCGCCGCGCACCTGCTCCGGCGACATATAGCCCACCGTTCCCATCACTACGCCCGGTAGCGTGGCGGGACTTGTTAGTGTGACCTCAGTGTTGCCGCTTTCTTTCGGGCTTGCCAATTTTGCCAGGCCGAAATCCAATATCTTGACGCGGCCGTCCATTGTGATAAAAACGTTTTCCGGCTTCAGGTCACGGTGCACAATTCCTTTATCATGCGCACCCGCAAGTCCCTGTGCGATGCCGAGAGCGTACTCAATGGAGCGCCGCATTGGCAGCGAGCCAGCTTCTAGGGTTTCCCGCAGAGTCTTCCCTTCAAGGAGCTCGCTGACTAGAAAGGGTGCACCGTCGTGTGTACCGATGTCGTGGATTCCCAGAATGTTCGGATGGTTCAAGGCGGCAATCGTGCGGGCTTCCAGTTCGAAACGCCGCAGGCGGTCCGCGTCCTTTGTCAGCGCGTTGGGGAGCACCTTGATAGCTACATCGCGGCCGAGTCGCGTGTCGCGAGCGCGATACACTTCGCCCATGCCACCAGCGCCGATCGGCGATTCAACTTCGTAGGGGCCAAGTCTCGTGCCAGAGGTCAGAGCCATGCGGGCGCAATTATAGCCTGAACATCATTCTCCAAGCGGATGCCGGCGATTCGGAAGTTGTCGAG
>Ga0335070_10004423_pt1 | contig 16417 bp, 12 predicted proteins | sample Lox_Sample_13_FD_206722 | JGI IMG/M metagenome (GOLD analysis project Ga0335070, IMG submission 206722) | Soil microbial communities from Loxahatchee National Wildlife Refuge, Florida, United States - Lox_Sample_1.3 | ecosystem: Environmental > Terrestrial > Soil > Wetlands | place: USA... | reverse complement strand
TTGATCAGGCCGAGGGCATAAATCATTTCCCTCTGAAATCGCCAGCCGCTGATGGGGAAGTTTTCAATGGCCCTTTGCGTTTGTGCACCATAATAAGCTTCTTTGGGAACGTTGACCGGACCCATCGAGTCTTTTTCTATTCGGTACTTCTCATTCGAAGCAGTCATCTTCTCCCTCCCATCTTTAAGGCCATTGTATGGAAAAAAGGCTGAATTATCAAGAACTCAATTGGCTGTAAATATGCCGAATGGTCCCTCTTTCGGGGAGACGATGTCGCCATGGGGAAGGGATAGAGAGCCGGCTCGGGAGTTTACAAAGAGAGAGGCGAGCCAAGGGATCATTTCAGATATTCCTGGGCGGACTTGATGGATCTTACCCAAAATACGGTTTTTTTGGCATGAAAATGGGGAACCAACCTTATTCATTCTTCGCCCCTTCCCTGCGATTGTATAATAAATTTTTACAGAATTTTTACAATTGATGTTTTTACACAGACGGTGTAGATTCATCCTAAAGGAACGATGAAGGAGGGGGGCAAAGATGACGGAGACACTGGAGACCAAGAACATTGGACTTCGAGGAGTGAAGGTGGCAGATACCCGGATCTCGGATGTCGACGGAGAGAAAGGGAATCTGATCTATCGAGGTCTAAATATCTGTGACCTCGTCGTCCATTCGACCTTTGAAGAGGTTTCTTTTCTTTTGCTCTATGACCACCTGCCCAAGGCAGAGGAGTTGAAAGGATTTCAATTAGACCTCATTTCGGAAAGAGAGGTTCCTGAGACCGCATACGGATGGATGAGGATGATGCCGAAAACAACCCATCCCATGGATATCTTGGAGGCAGCTGTTCCCATCCTGGCAGGCTATGATCCCCAATTGCTCGACGAGTCAAAGGATGCCAATTTTAAAAAGGCGATCCGGCTCATTGCGAAGCTTCCTAACATTGTGGCTGCATGGGATCGTATTCGAGAAGGAAAAGAACCGGTCCGTCCCGATCCCAAACTCACCCATGCCGGAAACTTCTTGTACATGTTGTCCGGTTCTCGTCCTGATCAGAACACGGCGCGGGATTTCGACATCTGTTTGATCCTCCACGCTGAACATTCCTTTAATGCGTCCACGTTTGCTGGCAGGGAGGTGGCTTCCACCCACGCCCATCTTTATGCTTCGATCATGGCCGCACTGGGAGCCCTTTCCGGAGAGATTCACGGCGGAGCGAATAGTCAGGTGATGAAAATGCTCATGGAGGTTGGGGAGGTGGATCGTGTGAAACCCTGGGTTTCCGAAAAGCTTCAAAAAGGGGGGAAGGTCATGGGGATGGGGCATGCCGTTTACCATACGGAAGACCCGAGAGCCTCCATCTTGAGAGGGATTTGCAGGCGGCTGGCAGACCGTACAAAAGATCGGAAATGGTTTGAATTGACGAAGGCGATTGAGGCATCCACCCGGGAAGAGTTCAGAAAGCTGAAAGGAAAAGAGATCTACCCCAATGTCGATTTCTACAGCGCTTCGGTCTATCACATGATGGGAATTCCAACAGACCTCTTCACCCCTGTTTTTGCCGTTTCTCGGATCTCCGGCTGGGCAGCCCATGTCATCGAAGAGAAATTTGCTGAAGCCCAACCCAAGCCGGAACTCTATCGTCCGGATGCAGATTATGTGGGAACTTATTGCGGTCCTGAGGCGTGTCCCTATATTCCTATTGGAGAGCGATCGAAATGATCTTCCAACACGACATCGTCATTGTGGGAGCGGGCTTGGCAGGACTTCGGGCGGCGGTCGAATGCGTGGGCCAGGCCAATGTGGCTGTTGTCAGCAAGGTTCTCCCGACGCGGTCTCATTCCGGAGCGGCCCAGGGAGGAATCACTGCTCCCCTGGGCAATGAGGAGGAGGATCATTGGGAATGGTATTTCTACGATACGGTCAAAGGAGGCGACTATTTGGGAGATCAGGATGCCGTCGAGATCCTCGTCAAGGATTCGCCGCGGGCCATCTATGAGTTGGAGCATATGGGAGTTCCTTTCAGTCGCACGGCTGAAGGAAAGATCGCCCAACGGAACTTCGGCGGTCATACCCGGGATTACGGTAAGAAACCTGTGAAGAGAGCCTGTTATGCCGCAGACCATACCGGAAGAGTTGTCCTCGATACCCTCTTCGACCAATGCCTTCGGCACCGGGCAAAGTTTTATTCTGAACACTATCTCCTCTCGCTCGTGATGGATCGAAGAAGGTGTGTGGGGGTCGTCATCTATGACCTCGCTACGGGGGAACTCCATCTCCTCCAGGCCAAAGCCGTTCTTTTGGCCACCGGAGGGTGTGGGAAAATCTACAAGACCACTTCCAACGGCAATGCAACGACCGGGGAGGCATTCGCGTTAGTTTACAACCTCGGGATTCCTCTGGAGGATATGGAATTTGTCCAGTTTCATCCTACAGGGCTTTTCCCCTTGGGGATTTTGGTGAGCGAAGCCGCCAGGGGTGAGGGCGGCGTTTTGCGAAACCGATTGGGCGAGCGTTTTATGGAGCGTTATGCTCCGACCGTAAAGGACTTGGCGGCGAGGGATGTCGTCTCCAGGGCCATTCTCACGGAAATTCGAGAAGGGAGGGGGATTGGGGGAAAAGATTACGTCCACCTCGACCTCACCCATCTTGGAGAGGAGAAAATCCAGGAGAAACTCTGGGAGATCGCTTCGTTTGTCAGAATCTACACCGGAATTGATCCCGTCTACGATCCTGTTCCAGTGGTACCTACCTGCCACTATCTGATGGGAGGCATTCCTACGGACGTCGACGGAAGAGTGTTGGCGAATGAGACGGGATCGATTGTCCCCGGATTATATGCGGCAGGAGAATGTGCCTGCGTCTCGGTCCACGGCGCGACCCGCCTTGGCTGCAATTCACTCCTCGACCTCCTCGTCTTCGGCCGGAGGAGCGGATTGATCATGAAGGAGAAGGTGAAAGGAATTCAACATCCCTCCGTCTCGGCGGAGTCTTTGAAATCATCCGAAGAAAAGATCACCCGATTAATGAACCATCCGGCTCGAGAGAAGATCGACCCTCTCAGGAGGAAGATGCAGTCGGTGATGATGGATTATGGCTCGGTCTATCGAAATGAGGAGGGTTTGAAAAAGGGGATTGAAGAGATCCGAAGCTTGAGAGAGCGTTACGGAGAGATTGGGATCGGGAACAAGGGAAAGGTTTTCAATTATGAATTGATGGAAACCATCGAACTGGGCCATCAGCTTCAACTCTCGGAGGTGATTCTTTTTAGCGCCCTCCATCGGAGGGAAAGCCGGGGAGCCCACTACCGGGAGGATTTTCCGTCGCGGGCGGATCGATACTTCTTAAAGCATACTCTTGCCTTCCACGCTCCGAAAGAGCCGGATGTCAGGTATAAACCGGTGAAGATTACCCGATTTCAACCCGAAGCGAGGGTCTATTAAGGATATTGCAGATTTCGGATTGCAGATTTCAGATTGAAAAATGATGAAAGTCGCAGATGCGAGGAACATTAGCCACGAAGCACTCTCGGTAAGAGGTTCTGGATGAATGTCAAACTAAAAATATTCCGTTTTGATCCGAACAAGGATGAGAAGCCTTACTACCAAACCTACGAGGTCGAGGCTGATCCCATGGATCGGCTCCTTGATTGCCTGAATCGAATCCGATGGGAACAGGACTCAACCCTCTCCTACCGATGGTCCTGCGGTCACGGCATCTGCGGATCAGACGGGATGAGGATCAATGGCATCTGCTCCTTGCCCTGTCAAAAGCTGGCCAAGGATTTTAAGGAAGAAATTCTCGTCGAGCCTTTACCGGTATTTAAGGTGATCAAAGATCTGATCGTGGACCTCGATCCCTTTTTTGAAAAATATAATTCAATCAAACCTTATTTGATCGTAAAGGCTCCCCCGCCCGATCAAGAGAGAAGGCAGTCGCCGGAACAACAACAGCTTCTTGAAAAAGCCATCCGTTGCATCCTCTGCGCCTGCTGTACGGCAGCCTGTCCTGTCAATCAAAATCCTGAGACAGCGAGCTATGTGGGCCCTGCCGCCCTTGTCCGTTCCTTTCGGTACTTCTTCGACTCAAGGGATGAGGGTGCGGAGGAAAGGATGGCCCTTTTGGATCACAAGGACGGGGCATGGGGTTGTCAGACCCTGTGGAAATGCACAGAGGTTTGTCCAAAAGAAATTCCCGTAACGAAAGAGATCGGCCAGATCAAACGGCGTCTTTACGAATCCAAGCATCCCAAGGAGTAGAGGGTCGTCCCGGTCGTGTGAATTCTTCGATGGCATACTGTCCCGGGCTATCATTCGCGCCAAACGGTCAACTCAAAATCCGGCGCCACACAGCAGAAAAAAAAGGCCTCACCCCGTGGAAGGGGAGAGGCCTTTGCATTGGTGGATTGCGGGAGGAGCCGAGCGGCTCCGCTTCGTTCCTCTATTTGTGGATGTGGGCGATTTTCGTCTCCATGGTTGGTAGTTTCTGAGCGGCCTCCTCCAACGGTATTCTCATCTTGTAGAATGAACGCCATACGAAGATCAATCCGACAATGAACACTGGAAGAGCGATATAGGGAGCGAAGTTCGTGGAACCGGCTTCCTTTGCGCGTACTGTCATCTCGATGGCAATTTCGGTCGCAAGCAGGCCGAAGAGAGTCGAAAACTTAATGATGGGGTTCATAGAGACGGAGGAGGTATCCTTAAAGGGGTCACCCACCGTGTCGCCGATGACCGTTGCGGCGTGAAGCGCTGAGCCCTTTTCCTTCAGGTCGACTTCGACGATCTTCTTTGCGTTGTCCCATGCCCCGCCGGCGTTTGCCATGTAGATGGCTTCGAAGAGGCCGAAGCAGGCGATGGAAATGAGATAGGCCACAAAGAAATTGGGGTTGAGCAACGCGAAGGCGAGCGTCATGAGCAGGATCGCGATAAAGATGTTCCACATACCCTTCTGTGCATACTGGGTGCAGATCCTGACAACCGTCTTGGAGTCCTCGATGTCGGCTTCCGTCTTGTCCAGGTTCATGTTCTTTTTAATAAACTCGACCGCCCGGTATGCACCGGTGGTCACAGCCTGCATGGAAGCGCCGGCAAACCAGAAGATCACCGCGCCGCCGCAGATGAGGCCGAGAATGATCGGCGCGTCGGTCAGCTGCACATGAAGCATGTTCTTGCTCTGAAGCAGCAGGATGATCGAGAAGATCATCGTCGTAGCACCGCACACCGCGGTGCCGATGAGTACGGGTTTCGCGGTCGCCTTGAAGGTGTTTCCGGCCCCGTCGTTCGACTCGAGATAGAATTTACCCATTTCGAAATCGGGATCAAATCCGAAATCCCTCTTGATCTCCTGCTTGATGCCCGGGATGTTTTCGGTCTGTGCAAGCTCGAATATGGACTGGGCGTTGTCCGTTACGGGACCGTAGCTGTCAACAGCAATGTTGACCGGGCCCATGCAGAGGAATCCGTAAGCAACCAGACCAAAGGCGAAGATGGATGGGTAGTTGATGACCTCAGCGGGTATGAAGAGGCTGACGAAGTACGCGATGCCCAGTAGGAAGGCAATCAGTAAGCCCATGTAGTAGGCGCTGTAATTACCGGAAACGATACCCGATAGTATGGTCAGGGATGCCCCCCCCTCGCGTGACGCAGTTACAATCTCTTGCACGTGCCTCGATTTGGAGCTGGTAAATATCTTCGTGAACTCGGGAATGAGAACTGCCGCCAGCGTACCGCAGCCGATGATCATGGCAAGTTGCCACCAGACATGGGGCATCGGGGTGAGGACGCCGTCTTTCAGAACCTGGAGGTCGCTGATCAGGAGGTAACTCATCACAAATGAGGTGCTGATGCATAAGGTGGCGGCGATCCAGATCAGTCTCATGAGAGGCTCTTCAAAATCAAACTCTTTCTTGCCTTTATACTTTGCGGAAGAAATGGCCTGATTGACGAAATAGGAAAGCCCCGAGCAGAAGTCCATCAGGAAACGCATCGTAAAAATCCAGACGATCAGTTTGCCCTGGATGGCTTCTTTGACCTCCAGGTTGGGACTCACTACGGCAAGCGTGATAAAAGCGATTAGCGCAACGCCGGTAACGCCATACGTTTCGAAACCGTCTGCCGTCGGGCCCACACTGTCGCCCGCGTTGTCACCGGTACAGTCGGCAATCACGCCAGGGTTACGGGGATCGTCCTCCTTCACCTTGAAGACAATCTTCATGAGGTCGGAGCCGATGTCCGCGATCTTGGTGAAGATACCGCCGGCGATCCGGAGTGCCGATGCGCCCAGGGACTCACCAATGGCGAATCCCAGGAAGCAGTACCCGACAATGTGGCGGGGTACGAAGAGCAGAATGATGACCATCATGACCAGTTCGAGGGAAATGAGGAAGAGGCCTACGCTCATACCGGAGCGAAGGGGAATATTCACCACGTCCCAGGGCTTCCCGGCCAGCGATGCAAAGGCTGTACGGGCGTTGGCATAAGTGTTGATCCGGATGCCGTACCAGGCCACTGCGTAAGAGCCACCCATACCCACCACCGAAAAGAGCAGGACCAGTAGCAGAGTGGGGACTCCCTCGCCCTTCAAGGCGAGGAAGTAGAAAGCCATGCAAATAGCGATGAAGATGAACAGCATGACAAGAAATTTGCCCTGCTGAATCAGATAGGTGCGGCAGGTCTGAAAGATGGTTTCAGCCACCTTGAGCATCGATTCATGGGCTCTCAGTTTCTTGACCTGGTGACGGAGAAACAAGCTGATGCCCAGCGTGCCGGCGATGATGCACGCGCCATAGAAGAGAAGATACCATGGCCTTATCCCACCCAACAGCGTATACGGAGCGCCTTTGTGCAAATCGGGTATTGCGAGATCTGCCTCGCTCGCAAAGGCTACGAGCGGGATGAGCAAGTATGCACCTACTAGCAACAATATTAACTTCGACCCCACATTCTTCAGTCTCATAGTGCCCTCTCCTATAAAGTTTGTATTTGGGTAAACCTCATCTTAAAATAAAATTTTTCGTCAAAAAAGACCCCGCGAGTAAGAGGATCAAGAAATAATTCTAAGACATATAAGGTAAACGTATTAAGAAGTCAAGAATTTTTTCACAAACTATTCCAAAGCCCACAGGCAGGATGCGTAACATCCTGGATTCATAGACCTAACGACCCTCGTGGGATAGGTCTTGGATTAATATGGCTCGATGAATCCGAGGAAGATGAACCTGTTGGCAAAGCGAGTTTTCAAAAAGCGAGTTTTCTATTTGACAACCCGCTTATTTTTGAGTAACATTAAACTAAAATATAGCTAGGGGAGCTCATTGGGCTGAGAGTCCTTATCCTGCCTGGGCGGGATAGGGAGACCCTCCGAACCTGTCAGGGTAATTCCAGCGAAGGGAAGCGGAAAGTAAAAAGGAAGCCGTAAGACCTCCATTGGGATTACGGCTTTTTTTTATGGAAGCGTTCTTGAAAGGGAGAAACCATGGAAAAAAACACAGTCCTTGATGAAAAAGTGGTCACCCGGGCTATTATTGATCGATACTACGAGAAACTCAAGAAGAGCCTCTCTGTTGACGTCGCGATCGTGGGGGGAGGTCCTTCCGGATTGGTCTGCGCATATTATTTGGCCAAAAACGCTCTTAAGGTCACCCTTTTTGAAAGGAAACTTTCGATCGGAGGAGGAATGTGGGGGGGAGGGATGATGTTCAATGAAATCGTCGTGCAAGAAGAGGGAAAGAAGATTCTTGATGACTTCAGAATTCGATCCCAGCCCTACGTGAGCGGCTACTATACCGTCGATTCCATTGAGGCCGTTTCAACGCTCTGCTCGGAAGCTGTGAGGTCAGGAGCAACTCTCTTTAACCTGATCAGCGCCGAAGACCTCATCGTTCGGGAGAGTCGGGTAACCGGTTTAGTCCTCAACTGGACGGCCGTCGAGATGGCCAATCTGCATGTGGACCCTTTGACCGTTCAAGCAACGTTCGTTGTCGATGCCACGGGTCACGCCACGGAGGTTGTAGCCATCCTTCAAAGGAAGAATGATGTCAAACTTTCCACAGAGACGGGCAGGATCGTCGGTGAAAAGTCCTTATGGGCGGAGGCTGCTGAAAAGGACACGATGGCCAACACACAAGAGGTGTTTCCAGGACTTTACGTATGCGGGATGGCGGCGAATGCGACCTTCGGGTCTTATCGCATGGGTCCTGTCTTCGGAGGCATGCTCCTTTCAGGGGAGAAGGTTGCCCGGATGATTACAGAAGCATTAAGGAGATCAAAATGAAGCGGATACTGACGATTGCGGGATCGGATTCTGGAGGGGGGGCGGGCATTCAGGCAGATTTAAAGGCCATCACCTTGTTGGGCGGGTTCGGGATGAGCGCCATTACGGCTCTAACCGCCCAAAACACGGTGGGGGTTCAAGGCATTCACGAAGTTCCTCCACGATTTGTTGAGGAGCAGATCGATGCTGTCCTCTCAGACATCGGCGCCGATGCCATCAAGACAGGAATGCTGGCGAACCGGGAGATTATTGAGGTCGTCTCCCGGAAGATTAAGCAGTATAAGGTCAAGAGGGTGGTCGTCGACCCGGTCATGATCTCAAAGAGCGGGGCCTCCCTTCTTCGCAAAGACGCCCAAGAGACTCTCGTTAGAAGACTGATCCCGGTGGCATGGGTGGTCACGCCGAATCTTATGGAAGCCTCGGCCCTCGCCGGGTTCAGAGTGAGTTCTCTGGGGGGGATGAAAAAAGCCGCTCGTCGAATCTACAGGATGGGAACGAAATATGTTGTTGTCAAAGGAGGCCATCTGAAGGGGGTAGCGGTTGACCTCCTTTACGATGGGGAGCGGTTTAGCGAGATAGAGGGGCCAAGGATCGAATCAAAGAATACTCACGGCACGGGGTGTACGTTTGCCTCTGCCATCGCCACTTTTTTGGCCAGGGGAGATACGGTTTATGAAGCCGTCCGAAAGGCAAAAACTTTTATCACCCTGGCCATCCAATCCGGTTTCCGTCTCGGAAAGGGGACAAGCCCTACCAACCCTTCTGCCTATGTCCTGAGGGAGATGGAGCGGTATCGAGTCATCCAGGTGCTGAAGAAAGCGGTGGAGTTCTTAAAAGAAGAAAAGGTTGGACACCTGATTCCTGAAGTTTCTTCAAACTTAGGGTACGCTCTTCCTTTTGCCGAAGAAGTTGAAGACGTGGCCGCCTTTCCCGGAAGGATTTTCAGATTCAAAGATTCGGTGGCCACCTATCGCGATCCCGAATTCGGGGCCTCTCGGCATATTGCCAATATCATTCTGACCGTGATGAAGGTTGATCCGGAATACTGTTCGGCAATGAATATTCGATACTCAAGAGAAACGGTTGCGCAGTTAAAGAGAAAAGGTTTTCTTGTCGGCCAGTTTGATCGAAGGCTTGAGCCCAAGGGGGTGAAAGCGAAGGAAGGCTCCTCCTTAGAATGGGGAGCGGGAGACGTCCTAAGAACGATGAAGCGCGTCCCTGATTTCATCTTCGATGAAGGGAATATGGGGAAAGAACCGATGATCCGGGTGTTGGGGAAGAATCCGTTGGAAGTCGTCCAAAAGGTATTGAAAGTGGCAAGTGGAAAGTAGTTTATGGAAAAGAGAAAATAGGAATGAATTGGTAGAATTTTTCTACTTTCCACATTCTACTCTCCACTCTCCAAGGGGGTAAAAATGGGGATTGAACCGACTCCGAAGGAAGAGAGGAATTTAGGCGGTTGGGATTTCTTTCTCCTGTGGACAGGAGCAGCGATCTCTTTAGCAGAGATTTGGGCCGGAAGTTTGGTGGTCCCTCTTGGGTTAGGCTTAGGACTTTGGGCCATTCTTCTCGGCCACCTGATTGGGAACACCCCCTTTGCGTTAGGCGGCTTGATCGGGAGTCGATGGGGCATTCCAACGATGGTGAGTGTCCGGCCTTCTTTCGGGATCAGAGGTTCTTACTTCGCCGCTGCCCTCAATGTGATCCAGCTTATCGGCTGGACAGCCGTGATGCTGATCGTTTGTGGCCAGGCAGCCGACGCCATCTCCAAGTTCTATGGGTTTTCAAACCTCAACCTTTGGATCATCCTTTCCGGAGTGATCACTACTCTGTGGGCTGTGGTGGGCCATCGATTCTGGAAGTGGCTCCAGCGAGTCTCCGTCTTCGTTCTGCTGATTTTATGTATCGCCATGACCTACGTTGTCTTTCAAGAATATGGCTGGGGGATGCTCTCTCGGATTCCGAGAAAGGAGGATCTCCCTTTCATGGTAGGAATGGATCTTGTGATCGCTATGCCCATCTCTTGGCTTCCTTTGGTCTCGGATTACTCGCGCTTCGCCATCGATTCGAAAAGAAGTTTCTGGGGGACCTGGATCGGGTATTTTATCGTTTCTTCTTGGATGTACCTCATCGGCCTGATGGCCACCCTTGCGACCCAATCCCCGGACCCATCTGGTGTGGTGATGAATCTTATGCTGAAGTTTGGGTGGGCCATCCCTGCTCTGATCATCGTCCTCTTCTCCACCTTCACCACCACTTTCTTGGATATCTACTCGACGGCGATCTCCGGCCTTAACATTTTTCCAAAACTTGGAGAGCGAACGGGGATTTGGATCGGCGGAATTTTAGGGATCCTTGTTGCAATCATTTTCCCTTCCATTCTCGATTATGAGCATTTTCTTCTCTTTATTGGGGCCATGTTCTGTCCTCTCTTTGGGATTGTTCTTGTGGATTACTTCGTTTTAAGAAGGGGAGCGATCGATTTGGAAGATCTTTATAAGAGGGAGGGGAAATACTGGTTCTCGAGAGGGGTCAATTCTGTGGCTCTCATTGCGTGGACTGTTGGATTTGCCATTTATTTGGGCTTTTCGCCGATGTTGATGGAGAAGGTGCTGCAAGTCAAAGCAGCCCTTCCATGGCCACTGGGTTCCTCTTTGCCGAGCATGATCTCAGCAGGCTTGATCTACTGGCTTCTGAGGAAGTAAATTGTAGTCTCCAGGTTGTTACCCGATGAGGTTCATGGTAAAAAAAATAAGGAGGACGAGACCTCGATTGAAACCTGGATCATACGATGAAAGGGGGGCGTTATGAAAAGAGTCACAAGAAAGGTGAAGAGAGTTCAACCTAAGGCGAAAAGAGTGGCAAAACCGAAGGTCGTGAGAAAACCAAAGAAGAATGAGGCGGCTTTGCTCAAGCAGCAGATTGCGAGGGTGAAAGAGGAGTTGAATGCGAAGGAAATGGAATTGAATCGTTTGAGGGAGGAAGTTGAATATAAGAACAGACAATTAGCGTCTAAAGACGTCGATGCGGAGAGCTATAAGAGAATCGCCGAAGATAAGATTTTTCGGCTTGAAGCAAAGGTCAAGGAGTTGGAAGCGAAGGCCGGGGGACCCTCCTTCCCTCCGTGAGGAACTCTCGTGGGAAGGTCTTCTTCTTTCTAACGGGGAGGCTCACATGCGTTAACCCCCGTGTTCGCCGCGGTTAGGATAAATCTCTAACTTCCTCCTCCCTGGACCGAGGGGGAGGCTAGAAACAAGGGATGTCTTCCATTATCTCGCGGTCTATGACTCACCGAGGTAAGCTTCGCGCACCAGTTCGTTCTGGCGCAAGTTTTCCGCTGTATCGCTCAGCAACACTCTTCCCGACTGAAGCACGTAGCCTCGGCCGGCGGCCTGAAGGGCCATGCGCGCGTTCTGTTCGACCAGAAGGATCGTGGTGCCTTCGGCGTGGAGATGCCGAAGGGTTTCAAAAATGGTGTCCACCAGCACCGGTGCCAAACCCATGGAGGGTTCATCCATCAGGAGAACGCGTGGGTTGGCCATCAGAGCCCGACCCGTCGCAAGCATCTGTTGTTCTCCACCGCTGAGCGTCCCCGCCACTTGGTTGTAGCGTTCCTTCAATCTGGGGAAGAGATTAAAAACTCGTTCCAGATTTTTCTTGATAAGCTTTTGGTCAGAAACAGCGAAGGCGCCCATCTCCAGGTTCTCTGTGACCGTGAGCCGGCCAAAGACGCGGCGCCCCTCCGGTACCTGCACGACCCCTTTCATCACAATCTCGTGGGGAGGATACGGGGTGAGTTCCTCCCCATTGAGACGGATAAACCCCTGGGCCGGCCGCAGCAGGCCGCTCGTGGTCTTGAGCAAGGTGCTCTTACCTGCCCCATTGGCTCCGATCAGAGTGACAATCTCTCCTCGATCCACCGTGAGGGAAACCCCTTTGAGAGCATGGATGTGCCCGTAATAGGTATGCACATTTTCGATTTCAAGAAGAGACATCCTGAAGCCTCTAGATTATTAGCATAGCGCAGAGGGCAGAGCGCATAGCGTTTAATGAAGCACCAAATCCCAAGCCCCAAATTTCAAACAAACTCCAATCACCCAAATCCAAAACAAGAGATTTTCGGTCATTGGAAATTGGAATTTGTAATTTGGATTTTTTGACCCTCTACTCTTTGCACCTTACGATTCATGGTATAGCTCTATGCAATTAAGCAGCACTTCTTCGGCCGAGGTAGGCCTCGATGACCTTTGGGTTCTTCTGGATCTCCGCAGGAGGACCCTCGGCGATCTTTTCCCCGTAGTCCAATACCGTGACGGTTTCAGAGATGCGCATCACGACCTTCATCTGATGTTCGATGAGAAGGATCGTAACCCCCATCTCATCACGGAGATGCCGGATAAAACCCATCATGTCTTGCGTCTCCCGTGGATTCATGCCTGCTGTGGGTTCGTCGAGAAGCAGGAGTTTAGGACGAGCAGCCAACGCTCGTGCAATTTCGAGCCGTCGCTGGTCGCCGTAGGGAAGATTCTTTGCCAAGAAGTCACCCTTCCCAGAGAGGTTGACAAACTTGAGGAGGCGCCGCGCTTCGGCGGCCGCTTCTCTTTCTTCTTGTCGAATCGCGGGTAACCCGACCAAAATGCCCCACAGCCCTGCCTTTAAATGACCGTGGAGGCCCACGAGAATATTCTCCATGGTCGTAAGGTTAGGGAAAAGGCGAATATTCTGATAGGTACGAGAAATTCCAAGACGAACGATTCGGTCGGGCAACAGGCCGACGAGGGAGTGCTGGTTCAACAGAATCTCTCCGGCTTCAGGCCGGTAAAAGCCGGTAATGCAATTGAAAAAGGTCGTTTTGCCGGCCCCATTGGGTCCGATGATACTGTGAATGCTCTGCTCTTTAATTTCTATGTCCAAATCACCGACGGCAACCAACCCGCCGAATCGTTTGGTGACTTTCTTTGCGAAAAGAATGGCCATAAAATTTTCTGTTTACTGAGTTCAGGGGCCGACCGTCATTCTGTTTCGGCCGATTCTCCTTCGTGCAATTCGCGACGGTGCGAAGACTCCGGCCAAAGACCCTCCGGCCGAAGAAGCATCATGGCCACGAGAGCAGCACCATAAACCAGGAGACGGTACTCGGCAAACTCCCTCAACAGCTCGGGCAAGCCCACCAGGGCGATCGCTCCCACAAGCACGCCTGGGATACTTCCCATCCCTCCCACGATGATTAAACAGAGGATGTTGATAGAAATCATCACGTTGAAACTGTGGGGATAGACCGAGCCCAGCTTGCTGGCAAAGATGGCCCCGCTCAAAGCGGAGAAAGCGGCTCCCGTGGCGAAGGCGAGTAACTTCGTGGAGCTCAGATTGATTCCCATCGCTTGGGCGACGTCTTCATCTTCGCGCACCGCCATCCAGGCGCGTCCCAGCCGAGAGTCTCTCAGCCTCCAAGAGACAAAGCCAACGAGTAGGCAGCCCGCCAGAATGAGATAGTAGATCTGTTGAGGCGTCGCGAATTCTAAGCTGCCGATGTGGGCTTTTGGAATTTTTCCGATCCCCTGTGCCCCGCCCAGCCATGGCCGTAAGAAATCAGAGAGAACGAGAATTCGGATGATCTCTCCGAAGCCAAGGGTTGCAATCGCAAGATAATCCCCCCGCATCTTGAGAACAGGAGTGCCCAGAAGGATCCCCGACAGAGCTCCCATGAAGACGACAAAAGGCAATGCTCCCCAAAAGGATAGATTGAAGAAACCCAACTCGGGGGAGGTTAACACACCCGTGGTATAGGCACCGATGGCGAAGAAAGCGACATAACCCAGATCCAGGAGCCCCGCAAATCCAACGACGATGTTCAGCCCCAAGCCTAAGAGAACATATAGCCCCACAATCGTGAGGACCTCGCTGAGGAAGAGACCGAGGATCTGCGGCAGGACGAGCAAGAGGAGGATGAGAAGAAGAAGACGCGTTATCCTTAGGCTGCGTTGCGTTTTAGGAGCCAAACGTTCCAGACCAGCCCGCACCGCCTTCCCTCTTTGAGTCCAAGCGTAGGAAACGATTACCATCAAAACCAGCAATCCTACGGCACCGTGGAAGGTCAGTCCATTGGCGGTGAAGAGCCATTCGTTCATGACAGCAAGGGGTCCCCAGAGGGCGAAGATGGGCCGCAGCAAGTCCTGGAGCACTCCGGCCCCAACCACACTTCCGAGTGAGATAATGAGCACCCGGCGAAGGGAGACTGGGGCAAGGTAGAGGATGCCCGCGAGAAGACCACTCAAGGCACCGCCGCCGAGGAGGAGAGGAATGCCTGCCTTTATCCCTCGGTCAAAAGTGAGTAATTTATAGAGAAGAGGCGAAGCATTGATAAAGACCTTCCTTAAATTTACCATCCCCCCCACCATCACCAGCAGGGCGAGAAGACCTCCCACGATCAACCCTGATATCAAGCTGTTTGTCAGAACCCAGAAAGGCTTCGTTCCCGGCGTCCGTTTTGCCACAAGATAGCCCATAAACAAGACGACCAGGAGCAGCAGCATATGGCCCATGGAGATGATATGACTGATAATATCGCGTTGGCTAAAAGCCTCGATCATTCCGATCAGCGACAGGAGGGTTTCTACCACACCTCCGATCAGTCCGATTTTAATCGCCTGTCTCATATTGAAGTGACTAAAGTGATCTAAAGTTAAAAGTGACTAAGGTGAAATTCTCCGAACTCCGAACTCAATACTCCGAACTTCATTAGGCTTTCTTGACTGCTAACCGCTCTCCTAAAATGCCTGTGGGCCGAAAGATCAGCACGAGGACGAGCATGATAAAAGCAATGGCGTCTTTGAGTTGGTAAGGCGCTGCGATTCCCAGGCCGTCCAGGAACAGCGTCGGTCCCACCGATTCGATCAGCCCGAGAAAAATGCCGCCCAGCATGGCTCCCGGAATGTTACCGATGCCGCCCAATACGGCTGCTGTAAAGGCTTTAATCCCGGGAACAAAACCCATAAAAAAGTGAACCTGCTTGAACATCACGGCGTACAAGACACCCGCTGCGCCGGCGGCCATCCCACCGATCACAAAGGTGGTCACGATCATCCTGTCAATATTAATCCCCATGAGCGAAGACGTTTCCCTATCTTCCGAGACGGATCGAATTGCTTTTCCGATACGGGACCGCTGGATAAAGGAATAGAGAGCGGTCATCAACAACGCCGCCGCGATGATCACCACCGCCTGAAACTTTAGAATCCGGAATTCTCCGAACATCCATTCCCCTTCAAGAATCTTCACCACCGGGTAAGCCTGGAAACCGGAACCGTAAAGTCCCCGAAACATGTACTGGAGAAAGAAAGAGGCTCCGATGGCCGTGATGAGGGGAACCAGGCGGGGGGCCGTTCGTAATGGGCGATAAGCAATCCGCTCCAGGAGAATAGCGATGAAGGTTGAGGTTGCCATGGAGACGAGGAAAATGACGATCAGACTGATAATCGGCTGGCGGTCGAGAAAGCCGGATGAGTAAAAAGCGGCGGCGACGTAGTAAGCCGTGTAAGGGCCGCTCATAAAGACCTCGCTATGAGCGAAATTGATCATTCGAAGAATGCCGTAGACCATGGTGTAACCCATGGCGATCAGGGCATAGATACTTCCCTGAGCAAGGCCGAAAACGATAAAGTCAACCCAGTGGTAAGGGGAATACTTTCCCTCGGAGAGAGTGGCCGTGGAGCCCCAGACCACACCGATGAGAATGGCTGTTCCGATGAGCCACATGACGACATCGGTGGGAGTTGTCCTTTCTCGCAGACGTTTCAACATAGGGTTTTCGGTCCCGTGAGATCGGCGAGGCAATCCAATTCTGCTCTTCCTTCCAGGAGGCCGGTGAAGAAGAGGTTGATCTCTGGTTGTTTAATAAGGCTTCCAGAAGGGCTTGTCCGGAAGCACCAAGCTCTTGATATTTTCGGCACTCGTTTGATAGATGGCGATTCTCGGGTCGGCGCAATCGCCATAAGGATCGCAGGTGAGATTTCCGGTCAAACCCTTAAAGTTTTTCGTGGCGTAGAGAGCATTCCTTAAAGCACTCCGGCCAATGGTGAGCGTTCCATCGGGTCCTTTCATGGCCACCTTTTCAATGGCCGCAAGGATGATCATGGCTGCA